>Ga0210039_1003900_pt1 | contig 11155 bp, 12 predicted proteins | sample CryGeyCG2114_250_3_FD_185460 | JGI IMG/M metagenome (GOLD analysis project Ga0210039, IMG submission 185460) | Groundwater microbial communities from aquifer - Crystal Geyser CG17_big_fil_post_rev_8/21/14_2.50 (SPAdes) (version 2) | ecosystem: Environmental > Aquatic > Deep subsurface >...
AACGGTGAAAGTCAGAGTAGGCTGAGGCAGGTCTTGGCGTTATGATTGGCCGATGACCCCATCACCCGATCTTTCCGTTTCTTTTGCCGGCTTAACACTTCAAACACCACTGGTTCTACTCTCCGGCTGTGTCGGTTTTGGTGAGGAATATACCCGCGTGGAAGGCTGGGACAATCACCATATCGGCGCAGTCATCCTCAAAGGTACAACGCTTGAACCGCGCATGGGCAATGCACCGCACCGCGTCTATGAAACGCCTTCGGGCATGCTTAATGCCATCGGCCTGCAGAATCCGGGGGCGCGTTATGTGGTGGATCATATTCTGCCGCATCTGCCGACTGACGAAACCCAGTTCTGGGCCAATGCCAACGGCACTTCTCCGGAAGAGTATGGTGAAGTCGCCCGCATCTTTGATGATTCGCCGGTGACTGCCATTGAGATCAATATCTCCTGCCCCAATGTAAAAGAGGGCGGCGTCCATTTCGGCAATGATCCATGTATGGCGGCTCGTGTGGTTGAAGCCATGCGTCCGCATACCAGCAAACCGCTGATCACCAAACTATCCCCCAACAGCGCCGACATTGCGGCCACCGCTCGCATGGTCATTGAAGCGGGTTCCGACGGCCTCTCAGTGATCAATACACTGGTTGGCATGGCGGTGGATATTGAAAGCGGAAAACCGGTGATCGATAACATCTCCGGCGGCCTTTCAGGGCCGTGCATCAAACCGGTAGCGCTGTGGAAAATACACCAGACACGCGCTATTGCCGCCAAACACAATATCCCGATTCTCGGTCAGGGCGGCATCACCTGCGCCAAAGACGCCATCGAATTCGCCATTGTCGGTTCCGACGCCATCGGCATCGGCACCGGTCTGTTTTATGACCCGCTGATGTGCGGCCAACTGCTCGAAGAGATGCGCGGTTACCTGCGCCGCAAACAGCTGGCTTCCTATTCCGATCTCGTGGGAACACTTGTTACGAAACAGCCATAAAGCCCTGCCGCTTTGCCTGCTATTTTGCGCTCTACTGCTCTGCAGCACAGCACAGGCAGGCACACTCTCTGTTGTCGGGCAATCGCGCTGGGTAACGGTAGCAACGGTCTTCGACGGTGACACCTTCCGAACCACAAGCGGTGAAAGAGTACGGCTGCTGGGTATCAATTGCCCTGAAGTTGCGCATGACCGGCAAGCCGCCCAACCCTATGGTGAAGAGGCCAAACGCAGGCTGATATCGCTGATTGGCGGACAAACATTGCAGCTGCGCTTCGATAACGACAAAAAAGACAGATACGGACGCACACTTGCCCATGTCTACCTGAAAAACGGGGCCTGGATCAACGCACTTCTGGTAAACGAAGGGCTGGCTTATGTTTACACATTCATGCCCAATCACAGGGAGACCGAGCCGCTGTTGAAAGCCGAACGTCTGGCCAGAAACAGTATGGCCGGCATCTGGAAAAGTGAGGCCTTCCGCATACTCGACAGTCGCGACCTTACTGCACACCATATCGGCCAGTTCCGCCTCGTGCGCGGCTATGTTGCCGCTGTGCAGCCGTGGCAATTCAAGCTTGGCGAGCTCTCCGTCAGCATCCCGCGTATTTACCGCCAGTGGTTTGCGCCGGCACAGGTTCCTCAACAGGGAAAACAGGTGATTGTGCGCGGCGTCATCCGCATGTCGGTGACCCGGCAGCTTTATATGGCCTTGCACTCGCCCTTTGATCTGGAATAATTTCGTTTAAGCTAACGCTAATGTATGCTGCTCTACAGTTCGCCTGATCGATATATTGCCAGAGGTATAACATGAAGAAATTCCGTCTCATTACCCTTCTTATGCTGATTCCGCTGCTGGCTGCCTGCGCCAAAAATCCGGCAACCGGCAATCAGGATTTTGTCATGATGAGTGAAAGTGAAGAACTGAAGGTCGGACAGCAGGTCTTTAACGAAATGCGAAAGAACATGCCTCTGCTGCCGGAGAATGACCCCCTGGCCCAATATGTTGACCGGGTTGGTCAGAAGGTTGCCGCCACAGCCGATCGCAAGGATCTGTTTTTCCGCTTCTATGTTGTCGATGACGACACCATCAATGCCTTTGCCCTGCCCGGTGGTTACATCTGTATTCATCGCGGCCTGATTAACCATATGAACAATGAAGCCGAGCTCGCGGCAGTGCTCGGCCATGAGGTGGGCCATGTCACAGCCCGCCACTCTGTACAGCAGATATCCAAAGCCCGGGCATATCAGTCGGCCATGATGGTAACCTCGATTTTCGTACCCATCCCTCAGGCAGCCGGCATGCTCGGCGATGTCATGGCGACAGCGATTCTCAAGGGTTATGGCCGTGATGCCGAATTGCAATCGGATGAACTCTCCATCCGCTACCTGACCAAGGCCGGTTATGATCCGCATGCCACCATCGGCATCCTGAAAACACTCAAGCGGCTGGATGACATTAATACCAAAGAGAAAACCGATGCCGGTGAAAAGGTGGAAAGTTACCATGGTGCCTTCGCCTCGCATCCGGAAACCTCCAAACGTATCAAGGACGCCGTTGCCCAGGCTGCAACGCTTGAAGGACATGCAGGCGGCATCGTTAATCGTGATGCGCTACTGGCTGCGGTAGACGGTTACCCTTATGGCGACAGCGCGGAACAGGGCGCCGTGGTTGGCAGACGTTTCCTGCACCCTGAGCTGTGCATCCAGCTGACCTTCCCGAAAGACTGGGTGATTACCAACTCACCGCAGGCGCTGACTGCCCGACTGAGAAAGGAGAAAGTCTTTTTTATGCTCGGCATGAAAGAGATGCAGAAGCGTCAGACGCCTGAAGAGATCATCAGGGAGATGTTTACCGACAGACACATTGAAAAGATGGAGAGCAGCGTGCGTAACGGTATGCCATACGCGCATGCACAGGTCAAAGAGTCGGCGCCCAAAGTCAGCAAGGCCATGATCGATGCCAACGTCTTTCTTCGGGACAGAAAAGCTTACTCTGTCACCATGTGGAGCGAACGCGACCAGTTTGACAAATACAAGGCCCAGTTCAGCCAGATCGTCAACAGCTTTGGTGATTATAATTTAGAGCGAGACGGCGATATTCCGCGCATTGAGCTGCACAAGTGGCAGGCCGGTGATTCCTGGCAGAAATTTGCCGACAAGCGGAACAATATACTGGGCCGTTTCACTGCCGATAAAATTGCCGCACTCAATGGTATGGATCTGAGCGAATCACCGACGGCAGGTCAACTCATCAAAAGCGTAAAATAACATTTTCGGCCCTGAACTTGCTGGCATGTTGCATTCACAGCGCTGATCAGCCCCGACATGCCCATCATAGCAGGAGGTTATGTATGACAATCCGAAACACAACAGATCGATCCTGTGTCGACATAACCTCTAACTTGCATGGATTTTTTCATGTTAACGGCGCCACCCGGAGCCACGATGCATCATAATCCATCCAGTTTCCCACTGCTTGACCATGTCTCAAGCGGGGTACTGGCCATTGATACAGATGGCACGATTGCATTGTGGAACAAAACTCTTGAGCTGTGGTTTGAGAAAAAGCGCGATGCCATGATCGACAGCACTATCTACGATTTTTTTCCGCAACTGAATCAGCAACCATTCAAGGCGCAGATCAGCAATATCTTTAAGTCCCACGATGGCTCAACACTCACGTTCACCCCGGATCAATCGCTTTTCCCATGCAGACTACCCAATGGGGCAGTAAGAAAACTACGGGTCACGGTATCCCTTCTGGAGGAACATTCTCTGGCGCTGTTCAGCTTCGAGGATCAGAGCGCGCAGCACGAACTGATAGAGAACTACAAGCAGGCTACCCAAGACCTGAAAATGGAACTGGCGCAAAGAAGTGAACTGGAAAGTCGCAATGCCCAACTGATCAGCGCCATCGATCAGGCCGGCGAAGCTGTGATTATTACCAATCTCAGTGGCGATATTGAATACGTCAATAAAGCCTTTTATCAGCAGACCGGCTGGAGCAAAGAGGAAATCGGTTCTATCGGCCTGTATGACGGCCTGTTTGCTGACCGGCATGACGACTTCAAAGCCCACCTCGATGAGGTGTTCGCAGCAGGGAAACCCTGGCAAGGCAGGCAGGACATTACCGGCAAGAACGGCAACACGTTTACAGCATCGATCAGTATCGCCCCGATCTCCGACCAGAATAACCGGATCTCCCATGCTGTGATTATTCAGGAGGACATCAGCCAACAGGTTATGGTTGATGAAAAGTTGCGCCGTTCACAGAAGCAGGAAGCATTGATCACACTGGTTGGCGGCATCGCCCATGATTTCAACAACCTGCTCGCCGGACTGACCGGTCAGGTCTATCTGGCCTCGCGCGAAGTCAAAGATATGCCGAAAACAGCTGAACGGTTGAAAAAGGTTCAGAAGATTTCCCACGAAGCTGCTGAAATCGTCAAACAGCTGCTTACCTTCGCCCGTCAGGGAGAGCATGAAGCCAAAGAGTTCCCGCTTGATGCATTCATGAAAGAATTTTCAAAACTGGCCCGGCATACTGTGCCTGAATCCATCGAATGGGTGTTTGATTTCAAGGCCGGCAATTACGCCTTTCGCGGCGATGCCAATCAGCTTCAACAGTCACTGCTGAACATGGTTCAGAATGCTGTTGAGGCTTCTGCCGGGCAGGCCGATGCCCGCATCGAACTGACACTGGCACCGCTGGAAGGCGAAGACAGCTTCAGACTCATCAAAAAGTACCCTGTGCTACGCCATGGCAATTTTGCCCATATCCTGCTTCGGGATAATGGCAGCGGCATTGATGCAGAATATATCGACAGGATATTCGACCCGTTTTACACCAGCAAACAGCTCGGCAGCGGGCTCGGCCTGGCCATTGTCATGGGCTGCGTCTGGCACCATCACGGTATTATCGATGTAACCAGCTCACCGGAATCCGGCACTTCGGTTCACCTGTTCCTGCCCATCATACCGGTTAAAAATCAGCCTGATTTTTCGCACCCACAGGGGTTGGTCAATGCAAAAATACTTCTGGTCGATGATGACCCGAGGGTGCTTGAGCCGACCAAAGAGTTGCTGGAGTGCATGGGGCATGAGGTTGACCTGGCCTGCGATGGTCAGGATGCCTGCGAGAAGTTTGAAATGCAGTCCGATGCCTGGGATATCGTGATTACCGACATGGTCATGCCACGCATGAACGGTCTGGAGTCAGTCAAACGTATGCGTATATTGCGCCCGGATATTCCGGTTATTTTTGCCACGGGTTACGATCAGTCGCTGGTCATTGAGAATACCCGCAAAATGGAGAATGCCGTACTGATTGGCAAGCCGTTTAATCCGGATGAACTTGATCAGATCATTCTGAATATGATCAGGAAAAAATAAGCTTCATCGCGCATTTGCGGGAAACATCAACGTATGGCAACTGTTTGTTCAACGTTACTCAAGGATAAATAATCCAGCCACGAATTACACGAATGAACACGAATATAAATCAGTGAAAATTCGTGTGGATTCGTGGCTAGCTTGTCTATTCCGTCATTGTCGCCTTTTTCCTTGTAAGCCCAAAGTAGCATTCCAGGACTTGTGCGACAATCCTGACACAGGATCAATCAGCTGTTTGCTTAAACCAGTTCAAAGCGAACGTCTGCCAGCAACAGTTCTGCCATTTGATCCATGTGCTGCGGGAAGAAGTGTCCGGCTCCTTCAATCGGATGAAAGCGGATATTGCTCTTGCCTTTGACGCTGCGCGCCACCTTATCAAACGGCACAATCTCATCCGCCGTGCCTGAAATCACCGTAATCGGCCGGTTTTCTCCAATCATGAAAGCGAATGGCCACAGATTCACAGCCGGTGCAACAGCAAACATATGGCTGACGCGATCATCGGTTCTGGCCGCCTGCAGGCCTGCGAAACAGCCGAAAGAGAAACCCGCCAGCCAGAGCCTTGATTCGGGGTGCACCTCATCCATCCAGTCCAGTGCCGCCCGCGCATCATCAGCCTCGCCCTTACCTTCGTCCCAAACACCTTCAGACTGCTCAACACCACGGAAGTTAAATCGTAAAACAGAACAGCCGGCCTCTTCAAATGCCCGCGCCATCCAGTAGACCACCTTGTTGCGCATGGTGCCGCCAAACTGGGGGTGTGGGTGGCAAACCACCACGGCCGGGCGCCCGGCCCGCCCTGTATGATACAGCGCCTGCAGAACCCCTGCCGGTCCTTCGATAAATATTTTTTTATGCTGATAATCGCTCAAGCAAACAGCTCATCGTAGCGTAGCGCTGAAAAACCCACCTCGATATGGCCATCCATGACCAGCACAGGTCGCTTGATCATGGAGGGGTTACCACACATAAGGGCAATCGCCCTGTCCTGATCAACCCCCTCTTTCTGTTCATCTGCCAGTTTGCGCCAGGTCAGCCCACGCCGGTTCAGCAGCACTTCCCATCCGACCTGTTGACACCAGACATGCAGAAGTCCGGCATCAACACCCTCTTTTTTGTAGTTGTGAAAGTCATACGGAATTTCATGCGTTTCCAGCCATACTCCGGCCTTTTTGATCGTATCGCAGTTAGGGATACCGTACATCACTATCATCGTTGAATCCTTGATCGTTTTTTTCTTCAAGATGGAAAACATGGGAACAGGTATATCTTGCCCCCCTGATTCTGTTTTCAATACAGCCTAAAGATGCTCTGAATAACTCCGTCCTGAAGTTATTCAGCCCGCAAAGGCAAAAGCGTGGTTTTTCCTTTGCTCACAATACCGGGCACTTACAGTGCATGATATTGACTCACGGCATCCTGCCGCTCGCCTCAAGGCGGCGCTGCCGGATTGTGGCGGCCATCCATGGCCCGCAGGATACTCTGACTTTTTCAGAGTATCCCTAATTCTCCATTTCACGGATAAAGGCAAAAAATTCCGCATCCCCGTCTGTCTTCAGTGGAGTAACCACCATCTCAACCGCAAACTCAAAACCGTCACGATGCAGCGCCTGCGTACGCATCGGCTTATATAACCAGGGACCGATATTCAGTTTTTGATAATGGCTCATACCTTTAAGATGTGCTTCCCGCAAACGTTCAGGAATAATCAGGGTAATCGGTTTGCCAACAATTTTGTGGCGAGGCCAGCCAAAAAGCACTTCCGCACTGCGGTTCCAGTCATTGATCTGACCACTTGCATCCATACTGATATAGGCATCATAGCTGCAATCAATCACGTCATGCAGTCGCTCACTCTTTTTACGAATCTGCTCCTGCATGCGCTGCTGTTGCTCAATGGCCCGCTGGGCATAAAAACCGAACCCGATCACCACGGCTGAAATCAGCACACGCATCCAGAGTTCATTCGGGTCAGATCTAAACAGATTGCGAAAAAAAGTATCGTCGCCAAAAACAAAGGAGTGCAACAGTGCTTCCACAATCCAGAACAGCACTGCTACCAGAATACCCAATTTACCCAAGCCGGCTCGCTGCAGCATGTATCCCCCTATAAATTACCTTCCATGGTATGACAGGTTTAAATATGACTTTCTGTTAACCCTGTTGCAATGCATATTGCACAAAAAGCTGGCTATTCACCTCACTTTGATCGAAATACATCGATTCAAGCCGCAGTTTCACCGCTGATTCCAGTGTGCCTGACAACAGGGTGTGAAACCGGTTTTCTCCCAACAGCGTCAAGTGGGTGGTTAAAAACAGGCGATCGAGCATCCGCTCTGCAAGCAACGTCCGGTGAACTTCAGGGCCGGCTATCATATACGCGCTGCGATAGTCTGACTGAATCAGCCACTGTTTCAGCCCCCTGCCGGTGACGCTGTCAGTTGCAAAGACCGTGAGATAAACACCGGCCTGCTTTAGCCGATCTATGTTCTCTGCCGATGCAGCAGAGCCGGTGAGCACTGAAATCTTTCTACCCTGCAGTTTTTCCAGGGCTGTTAATGGAATATCCAGGCTATTGGAAACAATCACCACATCGGGCTGCTCGGCAAGCCCCTGCGCTTTGCGCCAGGCGAGCAGATCGGCATAATCTTCCTGCTGCCCCACCGGCAGCAGATCCTGTGCCTGCCCCTTGGCCAACTGCCGAAAGTAACGCGCCGATGTAATCATAACATCACTTTGCGCAGCCAGTTCCTGGTACAACCGCCAGTCGCGTTTATTGGCAATGCATGCAGGCACTGCAAACTCGCCGGACTCCTCATTGAACAGCGAGATACGCCCGTCAACGCTGGCAATATAATTGGCGTAAATCAGCACATCTCCAACAGCCGCCTGCCTGTGCAGATGTAACTGCAAATATGTTCCTTCCAATGTCAGCTGTTCATGCGGAGCCGGATATAATCTCAGCAGACCGAGGTTTTTCAAATCACTATTCATGCGTTGTTATTCTTCATATTGATGCTTAATAATAAAGAGTGATTATTTTACCGCTGCATATTTATCCTCTCCTTTTGTCATTTTGCGGGTAGGCTTTTGCCGGTGAATGAAAACCACTGCATATTCAAATCATGGGCTCCTTATCTGGCCGGAGAATTTGATCAGCCCTATATGCGGGAGCTGCTCGCATTTCTGGATAGCCGGAAAAATGTGAACATCTATCCGGCCAGAGATAACTGGTTTGCCGCCTTTGAGCAGACAGCCTTTGATGACGTGAAGGTGGTGATGCTCGGTCAGGACCCCTACCACGGGCAGGGACAGGCGCACGGACTGAGTTTTTCTGTGCCGTTCGGGGAGAAGATTCCGCCGTCCCTGCGCAATATCTACAAAGAACTGCAACGTGACCTTGGTATTGAACCGGCTGCTCACGGCTGCCTGACAGCCTGGGCGAAACAGGGGGTGTTGCTGCTCAATGCCACGCTGACGGTGGAAGAGAAGAATGCCGGTGCCCACCAGAAGCGCGGCTGGGAGACATTCACCGATGCCGCCATTGCCGCGCTCAACGAACACAGGCAGGGACTCGTCTTTATGTTGTGGGGCAAATATGCCCAGCATAAGGGAGCCAGCATCGATGAAAGCCGACATCTGGTATTAAAATCGGTTCACCCATCTCCGCTTTCCGCCCATCGCGGCTTTCTAGGTTGCGGCCACTTTTCCAGTGCCAACACATATCTGGAAAAGCACCAGAAACAGGCCATTGATTGGCGACTGCCTGAAGCTGATAAACAACAGGGATTCGATTTTTCCTGACCACCACTCTAGAGTGGCAATAAATCGAGTTTCATGGAGCCCCCCCTATGTTCAAACCCGTCCGCAATGCAGCTTTCATATCAGCACTGCTGATCACAGCACCGACCGTCGCTTTTGCCGGATGGATGGACCAGCTCGGCGGTATCCTCGGTGAGGCAACCCATAACAGTCAGCCTGCAGCAACAGCTACACCCGTCGCCAGCCTGAGTAATACAGATATGGTGGCAGGCCTGAAAGATGCCCTGCGTGTCGGCTCGGAAAACGTGGTCGGACAGTTAAGCAAGGCGGATGGTTTCAACAAGGATCCTAAGATTCATATCCCGCTGCCGGAAAATCTGCAGACCGTAAAGTCTGCGCTTAATGCCGTCGGCATGGGTTATATGATGGATGATCTGGAACTGAAACTGAACCGCGCTGCAGAAACCGCCACACCGAAAGCCAAGCGTATCTTCGGTGATGCCATCAAGGCCATGACCATCAATGATGCCAAAACCATCCTTAGCGGCCCGGACGACTCCGCCACGCAATACTTCAAGGGCAAGATGAGTAAACCACTGTCTGACGAAATGAAACCGGTGGTGCAACAGGCCTTAAATCAGGCCGGTGCAGTACAGGCTTACGATTCGGTCATGGGGCAATACCAGTCGCTGCCGTTCGTGCCGGATGTCAAAGCCAACCTGACCCAGCATGTGCTTGATCTCGGTCTGCAGGGTATTTTCCACTACATGGCAGAAGAGGAAGCCGCCATCCGCAAAGACCCGGTGAAACGCACAACGGCAATCCTGCAAAAAGTCTTCGCTAACTAATTTTTTCACCCGGAGAAAAATCGTTCAATGGTTAAACGACAGAAACGACAGGGTCAGGTCTACCTTCGCACCATCCACTGTAGAGATAAAGCATCAGAGCCGGCTGGCTCCGCTATGGGGATATGATGGATGAACCTGAAACTGATGCTAAACCAAGCTGCAGAAACGCCACACAATACGGGCAAGATGCGTAAACCGCTGTTCGACGAAATGCTACCGGTGCAGTACAGGCTCAGGATTCAGTTATGGGTCACACCGGATATCAAAGCCAACCCGGCACATGCTTGATCTCGGACTGCAGGGCATTTTCAACTACACGGTCACTGAATAAGAACCCGCCATCCACCACAATCCGGTTGAACGCACGACCGGCATCCTGAAAAAGTCTTCGCTAACCAAGCAAGCGCCGGTGCTCCCGGCGCGCGATAGTCAAAAACCTTTCTCCAACCGTACGATTGCATCGATGCGCTTGCGGTACTCCCTGGCACAGATGAGCAGGCTCGGTTGCAAATCGGATATCAGCGCTCCTCCAGGTTTGCTCCAACGGTGAAGATCTCTTCCACTTTGCCGGCACAACAACGGAATGCTTCCAGTACGGCAGGATCAAAATGCGATGGCATGGTGCGGCCATCTCCTTTGAGAATAATTTCCATCGCTTTTGCATGCTCGAAAGCGGGCTTGTAGGGGCGCCTGCTGCGCAGCGCATCATACACATCGGCAAGCTGCATGATCCGGGCAGGCAGAGGGTTCTCTTCACCCTTGATCCCATTTGGATAACCGCCGCCATCCCACCGCTCATGGTGACCAATGGCAATATCATGTCCCATCTGCAGATAGGGGGATGAGTTGCCGGCCAGAATCTGGCCGCCAATAACGGCATGGTTTTTCATAATCTACCATTCAGACGGCTCAAATCCACCCGGCTTGAGCAGAATATGGTCAGGGGTACCGATCTTTCCGATATCATGCATGGGACTGGCATAAAAAATAGTATCGCAGAACGCTTCATCCATACCCAGGTGTTCAGCCAGTATGCGGGTGTAGTAACTGATCCTCTTCACATGCGCACCGGTTTCATCATCGCGAAATTCGGCAGCTCGCATCAGCGTGTAGATCGACTCAACAAAGGAGTTATGCAGATCTTTCGTACGCTCCTCCA
>Ga0210039_1003902_pt1 | contig 11153 bp, 9 predicted proteins | sample CryGeyCG2114_250_3_FD_185460 | JGI IMG/M metagenome (GOLD analysis project Ga0210039, IMG submission 185460) | Groundwater microbial communities from aquifer - Crystal Geyser CG17_big_fil_post_rev_8/21/14_2.50 (SPAdes) (version 2) | ecosystem: Environmental > Aquatic > Deep subsurface >...
GCACACCGCTCGGCTGAGCGCTCTGGTTGCCAATTGCGCAACCATTCGCGGCGAAGCCCTGCGAGGCAGGCATCGTTCTTTGTGGGACAGCAGTCATAGCAATCCTCCGATCTATGCTCGAATTATAGCACTTGGTTTATAATCTTTGCCATGAAACTATCCGTCATCATTCCTGTTTACAATGAAGTTGGAAGCATTCGTGAAATCGTCCGGCGCGTCCAAAAGGTGAGACTGGCAGACGAAATCGTCATTGTGGACGACGGCTCCACGGACGGGACCCGGGACCTGCTCGCCGAACTCGACGGCCGACGCGGCGTCCGCGTCATCCTCCACGAACGGAACCAGGGCAAGGGCAGCGCAGTGCGCACAGGCATATCCAACGCGCGCGGCGACGTGCTGCTCATCCAGGATGCCGACCTGGAATATAACCCGCATGATTATCCGAGCCTGCTCAAGCCCATTGAAGATGGCCTCGCGGATGTCGTTTATGGTTCGCGTTTTCTGGGCGGGTCGCGCCGGGTAACCATGTTCTGGCACATGATCGCCAACCAACTCCTGACGCTTACAGCCAATCTCCTGTACGATACCATTCTCAGCGATATGGAAACAGGCTATAAAGTATTCCGCCGCGAGGTGCTGGAGGGTATCACGCTGCGGGCCAAACGCTTCGACTTCGAACCGGAGTTTACCGCTAAAATGCTCAAACGCCACGTGCGGATATTCGAGGTGCCGATCACGTTCAACCCGCGTGATTACTCCGAAGGGAAAAAGATCAAGCTGAAAGATGCCTTCGAAGCGGTGTGGACGTTGATCAAGTACAGGTTCGTAGATTGAGGCGCCCTTGCGCGAAATTTAATCGCGTAGGGCAGGTTTCCTTACCTGCCGACAGTGGTGGCGGCTAAGGAAAGCCGCCCTACAGGTCATCTCTCCGACAAACTGCTGTTGACCTTAATCGGGCAAGCCTGTCGGTTTCAAATCCTTCAATTTCAATTGGTATGTCGAACGTCCGTTGTATTCGTTCAATTCGAACGTGTACATCACATCCACACGCCCGGGCAGCTTTGGCAGGAGATGGCCGAAGCCGAAGCCAATTGCATCGAAGTCAATGCGCCCATCCGTGAGTGTCAGCTTTAGATGTTTACCGTCTGCACCGACAGCCCGCGAGCTTTTCACCCTGACGTTTCGCGAGACAAAGACCGCTTCGGGGTTGCCGTAACCGGTTGGCTGGAGATATTCCAGGTGCTTTGCCAACTGAGGTTTCAGCTCCGAAAGCTGCACCTCCATGTCGGCAGTCAGCGTCCGGCGCAAATCCTGGCTGCCAAGCTGGTCAGTAGCGATCTGCTTCAAACGCGCAAACAAGGCGGGTAATTTTTCGGTCCGCACCGTAAACCCGGCCGCGGCTTTGTGCCCGCCGTGACGGACGAGCAGGTCGGCGCATTGATCCAGCGCGTCGGTGATGTGGAACTCAGGAATAGAACGGCACGAACAACGCGTGAATTCTTCTCCATTCTGGCCGACAATCGCCGGGCGATAATACAGGTCCACCAGGCGCGAGGCCGCCAACCCGACGACGCCGGGATTGAAATCCGGATGCACGGCAAGGAGCAGCAGCGCGTCTGGGTCTTCGGCGAGGGCGATCTTTTCGGCTTGCTCCTGGATCGTGCGCGTCTTCGCCTGGCGTTCCCGATTTTGGACATCGAGCTTTTGAGCCAATTCACCCGCGCGTAAGACATCCGTGGTCGTCAATAATTCAAAAGCAGCCAGCGCCGAGTCCAGCCGGCCGGCAGCATTCAAGCGCGGGCCGAGTACGAAGCCGATGTGCGTCGCCGTGGTGCGCGGCAGGCTGAGTTCGGCGACGTTTGCCAGGGCAAAAAGTCCTTGCCGATGGGTCGTACGAATGATCTGGAGACCCTTGCGGACGAGGACGCGGTTCTCGCCTGTCAGCGGGGCCAGGTCAGCGACAGTGCCAAGGGCGACAAGATCAAGCAATGAGTCAAGTGTTTCAGTGTCATGTGTTTCAGTGTCACGTAACACCGAACGTGACGCCATATCACGTGAACCTGGAATACGTTGTTCACTCGCTTCGATCAAGGCCTGGGCAATTTTGTATGCCACGCCCACCCCTGCCAAATCTTTATCGGGATATGTATCGCCTGGCTGCTTGGGGTTGATCACGGCCAATGCGGGCGGAAGTTCCCCAGCCGCGGGGTGGTGGTGGTCGGAGATGATGAGATCCAGGCCGATGGTCCGGGCGTACGCCGCCTCGTCCGGTGAACGGATGCCGCAGTCAACGGTAATGACCAGCCTGACGCCCTGCTCTTTGAGATTGTCCAACGCCTCGGGGTTCAACCCGTAACCTTCGTCGAAACGGTTGGGGATGTAACCGCGCACATCTGCGCCCAGGGCTCGCAGGGTCTGGACGAGCAGTGCGGTGGCAGTGACGCCGTCCACGTCATAGTCGCCGTAGATGGCAATTGGCTCGGCGTGTTCGAGCGCATAGCGGATGCGCGTTACGGTGGTTTCGATGCCGGTCAACTGCCAGGGGGATGTGTCGAAAGTTGACTTGCCGCGCAGGTAGGCGCGCGCCGCCGCGTCGGTGGCATAGCCGCGGTTGAACAGAATCTGGCCCAGGATGGGGGAAAAGGCGGCCAGGGATTCTTTTGCTTGTGGGGTGAGCGGGGGCTGGACGAGCCAGCGGGCTTTGAGTGTCATGTGTTCCAATGTCGCGTGTTCCAGTGTCAGGCGTCATGGTTGCTGGTATCCCCTTTGGTAAGGGTATAAGCTATCAGGTTACATGAGTATAAACGCGGATGGGGCGGTGCGGATCGTGCTGCGTTCTCGCTCATCCCTTTTTGCTTCTTACTTCATTTCCTTCTCGGCCAGCATGATCGCTTCCTCGAGAATGGTCAGGCCTTCGTCCATTTCAGGCTTCGAGACGCTCAACGGCGGCGCGATGCGGATGACGCTCTTGCCGCAGCCGAGCAGGATCAGGCCGCGCTCGAAGGCCAATTCCACGATGCGTTCACGCAACTCTTCAGCGGGATATTTGCTCTTGCGATCCCTGACGAACTCGACGCCGATCATCAAGCCCAGGCCGCGCACATCGCCGATGCTCGGATGGCGGACCATGATCTCGTGCAGCGCATCCAGCGTATATTGGCCGACTTCGGCTGCATTTTCCATATATTGATTCTCGATGAGATCAATGGTCGCCAGGGCGGCCGCGCAGGCCAGCGGATTGCCGCCGTAAGTGTTGCCGTGCGCGCCGTGCTCCCAGTCCATGACCGAGTCGCGGGCGATGCACGCGCCGAGCGGCATGCCAGAGGCAATCCCCTTTGCCGCCGTTACGATATCGGGTTCGACCTCGAAATGTTCGATTGCCCACCATTTGCCTGTGCGACCCATGCCCGATTGGACTTCGTCGGTGATCAGCAGGATTTCATGCTCGTCGCAAAGTTCGCGCAGGGCCGGATAAAAACCCGCTGGTGGGATGATATAGCCCCCCTCACCCTGAATTGTTTCGACTAAAATCGCGGCCACTTCATCCGGCGGGAGGATGTGGCCGAGGATTTCCTCTTTGATATAGCGGACAACTGTCTCGCCGTAATCCTCGCCGGGCAGCCGGTCGAGCACCGGACGGTACGGGTTGGGGTACGGCGCGTGGACGACGCCGGGCATCAGCGGGTAGAAGCCGCGATGGTATGTGGGCTTGCTGGCCGTGAAGGTCACCGCGCCCATGGTGCGCCCGTGGAATGCGCCCGTGAAACCAATGAAGTTGGATCTTCCGGTGTGGTAGCGCGCCAGTTTGATGGCTGTCTCGACGGACTCCGTGCCGGAATTGGTCATGAACGATTGCGCTGCCTCTTGGAATGGGGCAATCTCGTCCAGCTTTTCGCCCAGCTGGATCATTTTTTCGTGATAGAAGTCCGATGAGATGTGGATGAACTTCTCGGCCTGTTCCTGGATCGCCTTGACGACTTGCGGATGGGCGTGTCCCGTAGAGACGACCGCGATCCCCGCTCCGAAATCGAGAAAACGGTTGCCGTCCACGTCCCAGACCTCCGTGCCGCGTCCGTGATCCATGACGAATGGCACGCCGCGCGGGTACGACGCCGAAATGACAGACGAATCGCGCTTGATCAGCGCGCGGGCTTTTGGTCCTGGCAATTTCATTGGTTGCATGAGAATTACTCCTTTTAGATAGATGATAATTTTAATTCAGCTTGAACTTGCGCGCCAATCAGACCGGCATTATCGCCCAGCCTGGCAGTCGTCAAGACCAAGTCTTTTACGTAATCGGGATCCATGACTTGCTTGTAGAGCGCATCCTTTAGTGGATCGAAGATGAGCGCTCCACTGCGCGAAACCCCACCGCCAAAGATGACGATGGAGGGATTGAATATGTGCAGGAAGTCAGCCAGCGCCTGGCCCAGGTATTCTCCCGCGCGCGTGTAAGCCGCCTTTGCCAGCGGATCACCCCGACGGGCGGCTTTTGCCACCTCGCGCGCGCTCAGATCGGCGCTCATTTTGAGGATCGAGGCTTCTCCTTCGGCCAGTTGCTCGTTGACGAAACGGGCAATGGCCAGGCCGGAGGAGATGGCTTCCAAATGTCCGCGTTGCCCACACGAGCAGAGGGGGCCGCCCGGTAAAACGGTGACATGCCCCAGCTCGGCGGCCAGGCCGCGCTGTCCGAGCAGTAGTTGGCCGCCGCTGATGACGCCGCCGCCGATGCCGGTGCTGATCGTGATGTAGATCAGGTCGTGATGTCCCTGCCCGGCGCCGTAGCGCCATTCGCCCAACAGCGCCAGGTTGGCGTCATTCCCAACGTAGACGGGTACACCGAAGTTTTCAGCCAGCCGTTCGCCGAGGGGAAAATTGATCCACTCGGGGATGTTCGGCGCAGATAAGATGGTTCCCGTCTCAGGGTCAAGCGGCCCGGCGGCGGCGACCGAGATCGCCTCCACTGTTTCATTCGGCCAGACGGCGTTGATCAGGGCTACAAAGCGTTCGAATGCGCTTCCACTGGGGGATTGCGTCGCTGCGACCCGGTGCTTGATTGGCTGGATGCCATCGCGGGGCAGGGCTGCAACGCGCATCTGTGTGCCCCCCACATCTGCAACAATGATTGCGCCCATGCAGGCATTATAACATAGCGGCTTGTGGTTGACTATTCATTCAAAGGCTGCTATCATCCCGTTGATGAGTAATAAGCAGAGGGCCTGGCTTTTGTCGTTTCGGAGGGAGCTTACTCGCTCTCTTCGCTGGCTGGCGCCTGGCATTGGCGTTAAACGCTGGCTCTTATTGCTCCTGGGCGGGATTACACTTTTGGCCGTCGGGTTGGGGATTTTGTTATTGGATATTTACCGGACGGCCCCAGAAACCTGGTGGCTGCCAGTGCTTTCGTTCCTCTCGCTTCGTTTTCTCACTCGCCCGTTGCGTTTCTTGATCTTCGGGGGAATCGGCGTTGGCCTCATCCTGGCCGGGATTTGGGGCTTGAACCGTGCTTTGCTCATCCCCTTCTTGCGGCCTGGGCAGAAACTGGTGGATCAGGTGACCGAGTACCGCCGCCGTGAGAAAGGGCCGCGCGTCGTCGCGATTGGCGGCGGTCACGGGATTTCGACTGTGCTGCGCGGGATGAAGGAGCATACCCACAACTTGACGGCGGTGGTCGCGGTGACGGATGACGGCGGTTCTTCGGGCGACTTGCGGCGCAGCATGGGCATCCTTCCACCCGGCGATATACGCAATTGCCTGGCAGCTCTCTCCAACGACGAAGCCTTGTTGACCCAGTTGTTCCAGTACCGCTTCAGCGGTGATACGCAACTGGACGGCCATTCGTTCGGCAACCTGCTGATTTCAGCTTTGGCAGATATCACCGGAAGCTTCGAAGAGGCGGTTTCCGAATCAGGTCGCGTATTATCGGTGCATGGCCGCGTCTTGCCGGCGACGTTACGCAACGTGCGCCTCGTGGCCGACGTGCAGCTGCCGAACCTGCCGAACGAGGTGCGCGTAGAGGGTGAGAGTAAGATCCCGCAGATGGCCGGGCGCGTGCGCCGGGTCTGGCTCGAACCGAACGACGCGACAGCCTTCCCGCCAGTCATCCAGGCTATCCTGGCCGCAGACATGATCGTCATCGGGCCGGGCAGCCTTTATACGAGCCTCCTGCCGAATATTCTGGTTCCAGATTTGCTGGCAGCCATACGTTCCAGCCGGGCAATCAAGATTTTCGTTTGCAATGTAGTTACGCAGATTGGTGAAACACAGGCTTATAATTGCGGCGATCACGTCCATGCGTTGGAAGAATTGATCGGTTCAGATGTCATTGATATCATCGTGTGTAACACTAGCTATGAGGCGGATTTGCCGGAGGATGCACAATGGGTGAGGCTCGACGACGGGCTGATGGGCGATGGGCGCGTTTATTGCGCCGACTTGCTCGATCGTGAGCGCCCTTTGCTCCACGAGGCCTCCAAGCTGGCACAGACGCTGATTGACCTGTTCTACGAACGCACTGGTCCGCTGGATAAAGAAATTCAGTGACTAACTACGAAAATATTATCCAAAAAATGATTAGGATGCGCTCTCTAGCGCATCCGGCGGCGTAAGAGAACGCCGCCTAATCAAACATTTCAATCAGGAGGTTTGGCATGGCAATACGTGTTGGTATCAACGGTTTTGGTCGCATAGGCCGCCAGGTCTTGAAGGCGATACGCGATTACTATCCTGAAGAGCTGGTAGTAGTGGCCTTCAACGATATCGGCGATTTGCCGACGATGGCCCACTTGCTGAAATACGACTCGAACTACGGCCGCTTCAACGGCAAAGTCGAAGTCGTTGAGGACGCTCTCGTCGTTGACGGCAAGAAGATCAAGGCCTTCAAGGAGACCGATCCGGCCAATATCCCATGGGGTGAGTTGGGGATTGAAATTGTGATCGAGTCCACTGGCATCTTTACCATCAAGAACGACGGCGTCAACAAGAAAGGCAAGACGGTCAAGGGCGCGGCCAATCACATCACCAAAGGCGGGGCCAAGAAAGTCATCATCTCTGCGCCGGCCGAAGGCGAAGACCTGACCATCGTTTTGGGTGTCAATGACGACAAATATGATCCGAAGGTCCATCACGTTGTCTCCAACGCCTCTTGCACCACCAACTGTCTGGCTCCGGCGGTCAAGGTTGTGCACGACAAGTACAAGATCGTGCGCGGCTTCATGACTACTGTTCACTCTTATACCAACGACCAGCGCATTCTCGACCTGCCGCACTCGGACCTGAGGCGTGCGCGCGCCGCGGCGATGAACATCATCCCAACCACGACCGGCGCGGCCAAGGCCCTGAAGCTGGTCATCCCTGACCTGGCGGGCAAGTTCGACGGCTACGCCCTGCGCGTCCCGACGCCCACGGTCTCGATCGTGGATTTCACCGCCGAGATCGAGGTTGCCGCCACGACGGAAGAACTGCGCCAGGCTTTCCGCGACGCGGCAGCTAAACCCCCGCTGAAAGGAATCCTGGAGGCAGTGGATGAGCCGTTGGTCAGCATGGACTTCAAGGGGAGCGCGTATTCGTCTTCCGTGGATTTGCCTTTCACCAGCGTTCTCGGAAAAGAGAAGAGCACCTTTATCAAGGTTGTCGCCTGGTACGACAATGAGTGGGGTTACTCGGTGCGCACGGCAGATTTGACAGCGTTGATGGCGAAGAGCCTATAAGTATGTCGGTACACAAGTAAACAAGTACACAACCCTTGTGTGCTTGTTTACTTGTCTACTTGTCTACTTGTCTACTTGTCTACTTGTCTACTTGTCTACTTGTCTACTTGTCTACTTGTCTACTTGTCTACTTGTCTACTTGCTACTTGTCCACTTGTCTACTTGTCTACTTGTCTACTTGCTACTTTTCTCAGAGGATGCTATGAACAAAAAGACTGTAAGAGACATTGATCCGAAGGGCAAGCGCGTTCTTGTGCGCGTGGATTTCAATGTCCCAATTAAAGACGGCGCGGTGGGCGACGATACCCGCATCCGCGCCGCGCTGCCCACGCTCGAATATCTGCTCGAGCGGGGTGCAGCGGTTATCCTGTGCTCCCACCTGGGACGACCCAAGGATGGCCCCGACCCCAAGTATTCGCTGAAACCGGTCGCTGCTCACCTGGGCAAGCTGACCGGCAAGCCGGTGGCTTTCGCCGAGGATTGCATCGGGCCGGCTGCGGAAAAAGCCGCCAAAGCGCTCGAGCCGGGGGAGATTCTCTTGCTCGAAAATACCCGCTTCCATCCCGAAGAAGAGAAGAACAATCCCGAAATGGCGAAGCAGTTGGCTGCTCTGGCCGATATCTACGTCAATGATGCTTTCGGCTCCGCGCACCGAGCGCACGCCTCCACGCAGGGTGTGGCGAAATACCTGCCGGCTGTGGCCGGTTTCCTGATGGAAAAAGAGATCCAGTACCTTGGCGCGGCGGTCGCTGATCCGGCGAAACCCTTTGTTGCCATTTTAGGAGGCGCCAAGATTGGCGATAAGATCGGGGTCATCAAGAACCTGCTTGCCAGGGCCGATACGATCCTGATCGGCGGCGGGATGGCAAACACGTTTTTCAAGGCGCAGGGATACCCGCTTGCCGATTCGTTGGTCGAAGATGAAGTCCTGGAAACAGCGCGTGAGCTGCTCGTTGAAGGCGGCCAACATCTGCGTCTGCCGGTGGACGTGGTTATCGCTGATAAATTCGAGGCCATTGCCGCGCATAAGACCATGCCGACCGGACCTATCCCGGCTGGCTGGCGCATATTGGATATTGGCCCTGAGACGGTGGCTGGTTATGCCAGAGTCATCAAAGCTGCCAGGACCGTCGTCTGGAACGGGCCGATGGGCGTATTCGAATTCCCTGAGTTTGCCAAAGGCACCTTCGGGGTCGCAAAGGCGGTCGCTGAGAGCGGCGCAGTCAGCATCATCGGCGGCGGCGAGTCGGTTGCGGCCATTCAGCAATCTGGCTTAGCCGATAAGATCACGCATATCTCCACTGGCGGCGGAGCCTCTCTGGAGATGCTGGAAGGCCTGACGCTTCCCGGTGTGGCCGCGTTGCAAGATAAATAACCACCATGCGTACCCCCTTTGTTGCCGGCAATTGGAAAATGAACAAGACCGTCGAGGAGGCCCGCTCGCTGGTCTTCGAGATGAGTCAGGGGCTGCGTGAAATCAAGGGCGTGGAGAAAGTACTTTGTCCGCCCTTTACCTCGCTGCTCACCGCCGCGGCGCTGCTCCAGGGTACGGACATCGGCCTGGGTGCGCAGAATATGCACTGGGAGGAAAAAGGCGCTTTTACCGGCGAGACCTCTCCGGCGATGGTCGCTGAGTTCTGCAAATATGTCATCATTGGACATTCCGAACGCAGGATGTACTTCGGCGAGACGGACGGAACCGTCAACAAGAAAATCGCCGCGGCGCGGACCCGTAACCTGATCCCGATCTTGTGCGTGGGTGAGACCTTGGCCGAGTACGAGGCCGGGCGTACCGCGCATGTCGTTTCGCGCCAGGTTCGGGAGGGGTTGAAAGGTTTGGATGCGGATTTTGCCCCGAAAATCGTCATCGCCTATGAGCCGGTCTGGGCGATTGGCACCGGCCGCGCCTCCAGCGGTGAGAACGCCAACGCGGGCGTACGGGATGTGATCCGCAAGTCGCTGGGTGAGTTGTATGGCCCGGCGGCCGCGCAGGCGATTCGCGTCCTCTACGGCGGCTCGGTGACGGCTTCCAACGCGGCCGAATTCTTCTCCCAGCCGGATATTGACGGCGCGCTGGTTGGCGGGACCAGTCTGAAAGTTGACGAATTCGTGGCGATCACGCGCGCTGCGTCTAACGCTCAAACCTTTTGAACCGCGAAGGAGCGAAGCACGCGAAGTTTTCTCATCCTTCGCGAAGGTTAATATCCCTTCGCGATCTTCGTTTCTTCGCGGTAATTATTAGGTTGTGGATGGAATCCGCGCGATGGCAATCCTTACCGGTTTTGACGGCCTGCTCTGGTTGGCGCTGATCCTGGTGCTGCTGGTGTTCTTGCAGCGCTGGTTGCACCGCGAGATCCAGGCCGTCTTTCTCATCCTCACACGCCGCCAGGATATTACCGCCATCATATTTTCTTTGATCTTCATCCCCGGCATTTTCTTGCATGAGCTGAGTCATTTCCTGATCGCGCAGCTCCTGCGCGTGCGCACCGGGCGCTTCTCAATCTTCCCCCGCCCAATGGCAGATGGAACTTTGCGCCTGGGCTATGTCGAGATTGCCAGCGGCGGCATTATAAGGGATTCCCTGATCGGCGCTGCGCCGCTCATCACCGGTTGCCTGTTCGTGGCGTACGCGGCCATCAATCGCCTGGAATTGCCGATCCTATGGGATCTTCTGCGCAATGGTCAATTCGAACTTTTCTGGGTGGGGATTTCCTACCTGCCCACAATCCACGACTTCTGGCTGTGGTTCTACCTGACCTTTGTGGTCAGCAGCACCATGATGCCCTCCGCCTCCGACCGTCACGCCTGGCTGCCGCTGGGACTGGTGATTGGCCTTCTATTTGGCCTGACTCTCCTGGCTGGCGCCGGGCCTTGGATGTTGGAAAACCTGGCTGCGCCGGTCAATTCCTTCCTGAAAGGATTGGCTGCGATTTTCGGGTTGAGCGTGGCGGTGCATCTGGTGTCGGCTATGCCTTTCGCATTGCTTCACCGGCTGTTTTCGAGGCTTTCAGGGGTGGATGTAACCTGAAATCACCGAAAAAGGGCAACTTGTTCCAGCGGCTTGCGTTCTGGGATTGAGGGCGATTCCGCCGGATACCCGATGAAGAGCATCGCCTGCGGCTGCCACGTAGCGGGTAAATCCAACGCGGCGCGGACCGTTTCTGAGGTGAAGAGTGGCCCGCACGTCCAGACGCCGCCCAGCCCTTCAGCGTGAACGGCCAGCAGCAGTTGCAGCCCGGCCAGAGCCGTGGATTGGACAGCCATCGTCATCTCGGCTTGCTGGCGCTTAGGGTCGGGGTAATTGTTCATGCCGGTGGCGTCCATGCACAAGATCACGACGACTGGTGCTTCCTGGATGCGGCGGCGGGAGCGTTCGAGGCGCGCCGCGATGTCGGCTTCGGGCAAGCCCTCCTTCTCCAGGTCGCGGCGGAAATCAGCGGCCATGGC
>Ga0210039_1003904_pt1 | contig 11145 bp, 12 predicted proteins | sample CryGeyCG2114_250_3_FD_185460 | JGI IMG/M metagenome (GOLD analysis project Ga0210039, IMG submission 185460) | Groundwater microbial communities from aquifer - Crystal Geyser CG17_big_fil_post_rev_8/21/14_2.50 (SPAdes) (version 2) | ecosystem: Environmental > Aquatic > Deep subsurface >...
ACCTGCTCACCTGTGCCTGCGGCACTGGCGCAGGCAGTACATGGAAGTCCCTTCGGACTGACGCTGCGAGTCGGTTTTCGCGAAGCATCCTTTAGGGCAACCGACTTTCATGAACTGAGGCAGGACTTTAGTCCGACGGAACAAATTAGGCAAAAGCGCAATTCGTGCCCGCTTTCAGTAGACCTCTTGCAAAAGTCTCCAGGATTTTTTGTAGAGGCGGCTCCTACGCCGCCGAAAGACGGGCATGGGAGCCCGTCCCGCAGAAATTTTCATCATAAGCTGGCACTTATGCAAGAGGTCTAGTATAGCAAGAAAAAAAAGGGGGGGGCACGATTGAGTTCGCGCCCCTGTGGGGATCGTTGCCGGAAACTCTACGGCATCAGGTGGGTGAAGCGCCAGCCCTGCTCACCCTGGCTGAGGGTTGAGTTCAGCCCGACCACCTCGAACCAGGTCGCGCCGGGCTTGAAAGCGAAGGGCGTCCCATCCGGATTGCTCAACGAGACCACGTCCGTATCGTTGCGCTGCCAGTTGACCTGATAGGCCTGTCCATCCCGGAAGGCAAAACCGGTTCCCAAGCCGCTGAACAGGATATCGTAGATATTGGCGGCATAAAGCTCATGGTTGATGTACAGGATCACCAGGTTGTCGAAGGCGATTGGCTGATTTGTCAGGCGGTCGGTCAACTGGGCGTACTGTTCGCTTTGACCGCTGTTCAGGTCTTCGGTGGTATCCGAAAAACGCAGGTACTTGCCAGCAGCGGTGTCATAATCCCAGCGGTTGTAGATGGCCGCCGAATAGCGGACGAAGATATGGCTGACTGCCTGGCCACCGGCCGGCGGGTCGAGCTTGAAGGACATGCCGTCCAGGTTCTGGCGCCCGTTCTCGATGCCCTTCTGGGTGATGAAAGCGCTCAGATCGGCGGTGTTGACCACCAGATCGTTCGTCCCGTTCGGGTCGTAGCGCGTCAAAGGGGAACTTGCCCCCTCGAGCACCAGGCGATTGGCAAACTCCGCGTTGAGCAGGCGGTTCATCTCCACCACGTAGGCCGAACCAAAGGCGAACGCCGCCTTATAACCGCGAATGATATTGACGTCGAAGAAGCGCGCCGAACGGATCGGGCCGACCATCTCGGCGTCTTGACCATAGAAGAGGGCGATGAAACGGGTCGTGCCCTCCTCGGTATAGTATTCATAGACAATGTCGGCCAGCGAGAGTCCCCACTGCGGGCGGACGTAACGCGGCAGGTTGGAAACCTTAATCGCCAGCGGCCTTCGCTCCAGCAAGGCAGGATTGGTTACTTTCAGGCCGGTGAGCGGATCCACGTCCGTTGGGAAGTTGGATGGCCCGTAGCCTTCGGGCGGGTAGCTCGGCGTCGCCGTCGGAGTGAGCGTCGGCGTTTGGGTCTGCGGGAGCGGGGGGGGCGTCGCCGTCGGCAGGATCAGCTCGGTCGGAGTCGGCGTGGCGGCCGGCGCGGCCATGCCGCAGGCAGTCATCAGCAAGGCTAACAGGATGAGTGTGTATAGAGGTTTCTTCATAGGGTGTCTCCTTGGAGTACTAAGACGCAATGATACCGCATTTATTCCGGTTGGAATGAGTTCATCATCACATTCTAATTTTCCGCGAGCTTGATTTTCAGGGGTAAAAACCCTATAATGGGAACAACATGCCACAACACAACGCCGCACGCCTCAAAGCTGCCTCGAAGTACCTGGTAATTCTGGCAGCCTTATTGGTTCTTATTGGTTGGATACTCAACACCCCGCCGGGTTTGCTGGGTAAGGCCGACGCCATCGGTTACGCCGTCTGCCACCGCATTGACGCCCGCTCGTTCCACATCGGCGACCGTCCACTGCCCCTGTGCGCCCGTTGCAGCGGGATGTACCTGGCTGCTGTGGCCGGGCTGGCATATCAGATGGTATTTGCCCGCAAGCGCAGCGGCGCGCCGCATTGGAGCGTCATCATTCCCCTCGCGCTTTTTGTGCTCGCCTTTGGGATTGACGGGACGAACTCGTACCTTTATTTGATCAAAGAGACTTATCCGGGCGCACTGGCGCGCATCCCCAATTTGTACATCCCAAACAACACCTTGCGCCTGCTGACCGGCAGCGGGATGGGATTGGGGATCGCGGCGATGCTCTTCCCGGCTTTCAATCAGACTATCTGGAAAGACGCTGGCGATCGCCGCGTCTTTCCGCACCTCAAAGCCTTCGCCCCGCTGTTCGGCCTGACTCTCCTCCTGGACCTGCTCGTGCTGACCGAGAGCTCGATCGTTCTCTACCCGGCGGCATTCATCAGCGCGGGTGGCGTGCTGATCCTGTTGACGATGGTCTACAGCATGATCTGGGTCATGCTCATGCAACAGGAGAACGAATTTACTCGCTTTTCGCAGTTGTGGCTGGCGCTTGTGGCCGGGTTCACCATCGCCATGTTGCAGATTGCGGCGATTGACTTGCTGCGTTTCTGGCTGACAGGCGCCTGGGGAGGTTTCTCGCTTGGTTAGTATTCAGCCCTCCTTGCGAAGGTTTGTCACCCTGAGCCGTTCTGTGGCGAAGGGTCTCCTCGCCGTACAGGGGATGCTTCCCTTCGGCAGGCTCAGGGCAGGCGTCGCACACCGTCCCGGTGTCCTTCCGGGAAAGAACGCTCTTTATACCTGGCACGGCCATAAATCGCGGGTTTTTGCTGTCTGATTCACGGGGCTGCCCACAGGGTGCTTCGCGAACCCACAGGGTGCTTCGCGAAGCCGCCTGCTCAGTACGTGAAAACCCAGCGGGTTGGCGGCGCGAGTCGGATTCATCCGACTTTCATGAACTGAGGCAGGGATTCATCCCGCCGAATCCTGTTGGGTAAGAGCGCACTTCGTGCCCGCTTTCAGTATAGCATGACAGTCTGAGTAGTAACAAGTTTGGAGGTAATATGGAACTTCTAACGGGTATCCTTTCTGCTTTCGGGCTTTCGGCCAGCGCCGGATTGAACGCTTACATCCCCTTGCTGGTCGTCGGCGTGCTGGCGCATTATACCAACCTCGTTAAGCTGAGTTCCCCCTGGGACACCCTTGCCAACCCGTGGATCCTGACCTTGTTGGGCGTGCTGGTCATCATCGAATTCCTGGCGGACAAGATCCCGGCGGTCAACCACATCAACGACATCATCCAAACCGTCATCCGGCCAGCAGCCGGCGCGATAGTCTTTGCGGCCAGCGCCAAAGTCATCAGCGACGTGCATCCGGTGCTGGCGCTGGCCTGCGGTTTGCTCATCGCCGGGAGCGTGCACATCGTCAAGGCGGCCGCGGTGCGACCGGCCGTCACTGTGACGACAGGCGGGACGGCCAACGTGCCGGTCAGCATGGCGGAGGACCTTTTCGCAACGATTTTGTCCATACTATCTGTGGTCATCCCAATCCTGGTCGGCGCATTCATTTGCCTGGTAATTGCCCTGATCATTTGGTGGTTTTGGCGGCGCGCGAATGCCGCATCTCGTGTAAAATAGCCTATCCATTTCATTTCCAAAGGAGCTAATATGTCCAGCTATTCTCCCCCCGTGCCCCCTCCCTATTCGTATCAGCCCATGCCCCCCATCACCCGCAGCAGCACCATGGCCCTGGTCAGCCTGATCGCCGGCATTGCCGGCTGGACTGTCCTGCCTTTCCTGGGTTCCATCGTCGCCATCATCACCGGCCACATGGCAAAGAGCGAGATCAATAGAAGCGGCGGCACAGTCACTGGCGGCGGCATGGCGACGATTGGGCTTATCCTGGGCTACTTGAGCGTTGTCCTGGGCGTGTGCCTGATCTGCGTGCTTGTTATCCTACCCCTATTGGGCGTCGGCCTGTCCATCCCCTTCCTGAACACTTCTGGTTACTAGGCCATGGCCGAGGTCACCGGCATACCCATCGCTCCGCCGCCTCCGCCAACCAAGAAGAGCAATACCTGGCTCATCGCCATCGTGATCGTCATCGTGGTGTGTTGTTGCCGCTTCGGCTTGATCGGCCTGCTCGTCGGCTTCGGGCCAGACATTTTGAATGAGCTTGGCATCTATGTCCTGACCCCCGCGCTGGCAACCGTAATGTAGCAAGAAACCCGGTTTCGCGAAGAAGCCGGGTTTCTGACGGCTCACCCATTATTTGCTTTTTAAGAGTTGTTCGATGGATTCGATTAGGATGGGGATGTTCGGGCGCGTGAACGAGAGTTCTGGAGCAGGGATGCGGTGTTGCTTTATATCTGGCTGGATGTGCTTGTGATGAGGGTAGGAGCTTTGCAATGATATATCCCGTGGGTGTTCTATCGGGTCATACCACCAGACGCGTTCACCGTTGTGGTCTAACTCGTAGCTGTAGCTGCGGATAGTAGCGTTGGCGAGATCAATCAATTCCCAAATATCGAGTGCATAACCGGCTTTGAAAATAACTTTTCCTTCGATTTCTGCTGATATTGGGCCAATTGTATATGCCGTGAGTGTGGAAGACTGTATAGAAGCGTATTGGTCAGGTAAGCAAGCAATCAGCCGGCAGTATTCCTCGAAACTTGGGAGCATGCTCGCCTCGGATGTGGTCAGACTACAGGGTGAAGCGGCATGGGCGTACCAGCCGAGGCGCTGCGCAGGTTGAGCAATCGTTCTCGCAAGAGGGAGGTATAAGAACGTTGGCGTTCCTGTCGCAACTCGTAGTATCCGACCCAGCGAATCAAATCCTGGCTTTGCTCTAACTCGCCCAGCCGGTAAAGGGTAAACATATCCTCGGATAACATGCTGTACTTTTTCTCGAGTTCTTGCATGCGCTTGTTCAATCCGTGAATGTCTTGAAGCAGTTCTTTGATATTCATGTTTGCTCTCCTCGTATAAATTAATTATAGCAGAAGATGGGCATACCTTGCTTTCCGCTTCACGCACATCGCTGGGCAAAGTCACCAGCGAACGCGGCCAGGAGCCTTCGCGGTCGGTCAGCGGAACGGTCGCGATCAGCAACCAAGCCTGATGAATCGGGCTGCTCCGCCGACCGTGAACGGTCGTGCTCAGCAACCAAGGCCGATAAAATCGTCATTTGCCAGGCATTGTATCCCAGATTGCAGCACACGCAGGCGGATTTCCCCGCCTACCGGTGGAGCCTCAGGGAGATAGAAATATAGGCCACTTTCGAGCGTGACCTTGAACTGATCCTGGTGAAAGAGGACATCTGCCACCACCCCGCGCAGATTACCGTCCGCTGCTAACCGGACCCCGGACGGGCGCAGCAGTAAATTGACCTTTTCCCCGGCCCGATGCGCATGTCTACAGCCCAACTCGAAAACGCCTGCCGATGTTTCGACCTTCAACTTTCCAACCTCAAACCTGACAACGCCCTCGACGACATTGCCCAGGCCGAGGAAGCGCGCCTCCCAGGCTGATCCCGGCTCGTTCCAGACCTCGGCCGGGCTGCCATCCCGCACGATTTCCCCTTCATGGAGCAGGAGCACGCGGTCGGCGATGGCGAAGGCCTCCTCCTGGTCATGCGTGACGTAAATGGCCGGGACGCCTGTGGCGTGCAGGATGCCGCGCAATTCGCCCTGCAGCCGCTCGCGCAGGGCGCGATCCAGCGCGCCCAGCGGTTCATCGAGCATCAACAAGCGTGGACGAGGCGCCAACGCGCGTGCCAGCGCCACGCGCTGCTGCTCACCGCCCGAAAGGTCGCTGACGCCGCGCTTCTCGAACCCTGTGAGATTGACCTGGGCCACGGCCTCCCTCACCCGCTGTTCGATCTCCGGCCGAGGCAGGTTTTGCATCCTCAAGCCAAAGGCGATATTCTCGAAAACCGAAAGGTGTGGGAAGAGGGCGTAATCCTGGAATACCAGGCCGAAATTACGCAGGTGGGCAGGCACGGAGGCCAGGTCCCGTTCCTCCCAGCGCACCGTCCCTTGATCGGGAGGTTCCAGCCCGGCGATGATGCGCAGCAGCGTGGATTTTCCGCTGCCCGAAGCGCCCAACAGGCAGACGGTCTCGTTAGCAGTTACAGTGAACGAGATGCCGCGCAAGAGAGGTTTATTTTCGTAATCTTTGCTGATATCGAGGAGTTGGAGCATGGCGAACCTTGCGTGATGCGGGATGAATGAGGCGTGATGAGTGATAAGTGATGCGTGATGCGTCGTACGTGATGCGTGATGCGTGATGCGTAAAACGTAATCAGCTTACATTTCACGTTTCACGTTTTAGAACTCTCCGGCTCCCGGCAAGCGGAGGTGTTCGATAAGGAATATTCCCGTCGCGCAAACACCCATCAAAATCGTCGCCATGGCCATGGCCTGTCCGTAGTTCAACCCGCCGGGTTGGGAGAGGAAGCGGTAGATGGCAATTGGCAGGGTTGGATATTCCGGCCGGTAAACCAGCGAGGTGGCTCCAAATTCGCCCAACGACACGGTGAAAGCGAAGATCGCCGCGGCCAGCGTCGCTCGCGCCACGATTGGCCAGTCCACTGTGAACCATACCCGCCGCGGTGAGGCTCCCAGCGAGGCGGCTGCCTGTCGCAGCCGGTCGGGGATGGAGGCCAGCGCAGGCTGCAGGCTGCGGATCACGAACGGCAGGGCGATGATAGTGTGGGCGAGTGGAACGAGTAAAGGCGAAGTGATCAGTGACCAGTGATCCGTGATCAGTGGCTTGTTGAAGGTGATGATGAAGCCCAGGCCGAGGGTCACGGCCGAGGCGCCCAGGGGCAGCATCAGGAACGGGTCGAGGAGATGCTCCAGCCGCCCGGGGCGAGCCAGCGCGGAGGCGACCGGGAATCCCAGGGCGAGCGAGAGGACGACTGTTACAGCAGCGTAGATCAACGAGTTGGCCAGCGCCTCGAAGGGCGGTACGTAGAAGAGTGAGCCGAGCCGGTTGACGAAGAGTTCGGCGTAGTAGTCACCCGTCAAGCCGTAGCTGACGGCTGTCCGCTCGCCGCGTGCGGATTCCAGGTGTGCCACGGAACGCAGCGGCAGGGAGGCCATCGGCAGCAGGAACAACGCCAGCAGCAGCAAGGCCATCCCACCGACGCACAATTTTTCGCGCCAGTTCCGCGCCCGGCGCAGGTTGGTCTCAGCAGGGCGAGGGGCGACGGTCACGGCCAGGCGAGTCACGAGGCGGCTGTAGAGGATGGAAAATGCAAGCGTGCACAGGAGCTGGATGAACGAGAGCACGGCTGCCAGCGGCAGGTTGAAAATCTGGATGGCCTGAACGTAAATCTCGACTTCCAGTGTGGCGAAGCGCGGCCCGCCCAGCAGCAGGATGACGCCGAAGCTGGTGAAATCGAACAGGAAGACCAGGAGTGAGGCCGCCAGGATGGGTGGGCGTAAAAGTGGCAGCGTCACCCGCCAGAAGGCGCGGCGTGCGTCCGCACCCAGCAGACGGGCGGCCTGTTCGAGACGCGGGTCGAGGTGCGCCAGCGCGGTCCCGACCACGCGGATGACGATGGTAGTGTTGTAGAAAACGTGCGCAAGCAGGATGGCCCACAGGGTGTAGACGAAGACAATGGGCGGCGATTCGAGGCCGAAGAGACGCATCAGCCCCAGGTTGACCCAGCCGCGCGGACCGAGTAAGGCGTTGAAGCCGGCCGCGACCACCACCGTCGGCAGCATGAAAGGGATGGCGGTCAGCAGGCGCAGCAGGGATTTGCCGCGAAAGTCGAAGCGGGCGAAAAGGTAAGCGGCCGGCAGACCGATGAGCAGGGTGAGCAGGGTGGAGAGGAATGCCTGGAAGAACGTAAAGCGTAAAACGTAAAACGTAAGGGTGAAGTTGTCGGCGGTGAGGGCGGAGAAATCGAGGCTGAGGGCCAGTATGCGCGTCAGCGGGTAAAAGAAGAACAGGCCGAGGAAGATGGAGACGCCCAGCCAGGGAGCGATTCGGCGAATCAACGATTCAGCGAGAACGAATCTGCGATTCAACGATTCAGCGCTTCGTTGATTCGCTGACTCGCTGACTCGCCGAATCGTTGACTCGTTGACTCGCTGACTCGTTGAATCATTGACTCGCCGACTCGCCGAATCGCTGAATCGCCGTCTCACCGCAATACTGCCTCCGTCCAGTCGGCAATCCACTGGTCGCGGTTGGCAGCAATCAGATCAGGGGAGAGTGCGGCTGGCTGCTCGGCTGCCGGGGCGTATTGGATAAAAGCCTCTGGTAGCCTGGCTTCGGGGTTGACGGGGAACATAAACATTTGCAGGGGCATATCCTCCTGGAACGTCACGCCCAGCATGAAATCCACGAACTTTTCGGCCAGGGCGCGGTTCTTGGTCCCGTTCAGGATGCCGACGAATTCGATTTGACGGAAGCAGGTATCGGGTCCGAGAATGGATGCGGTGGGGGATTCGGTCAGCGGCGTTTCGGCATAGACAACCTCCGCGGCCGGGCTGGAGGCATACGAGATGGCCATCGGCTGCGGCCCGTGTCCCGACGAGGCGCTGAAATTGGTGTAGTAGGCTGTCTTCCAGCCAGTAGGCTGTCTCCCAGCCATCCACGATGACTACTCCGTTGGCACGCAGCGCGCGCCAGTAATCGAGGTAGCCATCCGCGCCGAAGTGCTTGACGGTTGCCAGCAGGAAGGCCAGGCCGGGCGAGGAGGTAGCCGGATTCTCGACGACGAGCAGGCCCTTGTACTCAGGCCTGGTCAGTTCTTCCAGTGATTGCGGAACTGCCAGGCTGTGGTCTGTGAAGTAGGCCTTATCATAGTTGATGCAGACATCGCCGTAATCCACCGGCAGGGCGCGGTTTTGAGGGTCGAGTTTGAACTCAGCCGGGATATTTGCCAGCAAAGGCGAAGCATAAGGCTCATAGATGCCGGCCTCGAGGGCACGCGAGAGGAAAGTGTTGTCCACGCCGTAGAAGATGTCGGCCAGGGGAGCGTCCTTGGAGAGGATGGCCTTGTTGAGGGCTGCGCCGGCATCGCCGCTCTTGATGAAGGTCACTTTGACGTTGTTGGTTTGCTCGAAAGCCGTGACCACGTCCGCACTGACGGCAAAGGAATCGTGGGTCATAACCGTCAGCGTGGCGGGGCCTTTGGGGCCACAGGCAGAAAGCAGAAAGCAGACAAGCAGAAAGGTGGGAATCAGTAAGCGTTTCATGGGAACCTCCGTACGATTTACGATTTGCGTTTTGCGATTGACGATTTACATTTTACGTTTCACGTTTTACGATTCTGGCGGCGATGAACGACCAGCAGGAGACCGGATTGGATTGTGACGCTGGCCGTCTCGCCGAGCATCTCGTTGCTGACGCCGCGCGTTTTATCGGGATAGAGTGTCTCGCCGCGCAGGGGCCAGCGCAGGCCTTCGGTTGTCACACCTCCCGCCGGGCTGCCCCAGGGGAGCAAGGAGACCGTATCAGCGGGGCGTCCCTGGATATCAGCCTGCTTGCGCACAAAAAAAACTTCCTCTATCCCATCGTCGAGGCGGACATCCACCTCCGCCAGCGACGGGTCGGTGAGCAGGGCCAGGTTTCCGAGGGACTGGTCGAGGCGGCCGCCCAGCGCGGCGAGGATGAGAATGCTGCGATAGCCTGCCTCGAGCGCGAAGCGCAAGGCAAGCTCGAGGTCGGTTTCGTTCTTATCGGGGGGGTAGAGACGGAATTTGACGCCCGATCCCTCCAGCCGCTGCCTGTCATCTGAGGTCAGCGAGTCCAGGTCGCCGATGACGATGGAAGGCAATAGGCCGAGCGCCAATGCGTGGCGCGTGCCTCCGTCCGCGGCGATGATGAAATCGTCGGCGCGGATTAAACGGCGAGCAGGCTCGAGGTCCGGCAAGTGGCCGTTGGCAAAGATAATGGCGCGTTTTGTGTCCTTTGTGTTAAACAAAAAATCCTCGCTTGCGGAGGATGTTTGAATTCAGGCTATGTTCCCTCCGCCGGCATGATCCGGATCAGGTTCTGCGGGTCGAGGCTCTCAGCCTCCTCTCAGCCTGTGACACACTCGAAGACCGAGTGCAGGCACTCAAAGAGCGGGTGCAAGCAGGCTCCCCGTTGAATTATGGGAAAAGTATACGCGCCGGATGAGGAAATGTCAAGAGCAAAAGTAGTTATAATTGAGGAACTATGGCTCTCGACCGTTTCGGACGGCACATCCATTACCTGCGCATCAGCCTCACCGACCACTGCAACCTGCGCTGCCTGTATTGTATGCCGCAAGACATGACCTTCCGGCCCAATGCAGCGTTAATGCAAGATGACGAAGTGCTGCGCCTGACCGGACTTTTTGCGGAGCTTGGCTTCGACAAGATCCGCTTGACGGGCGGCGAGCCGACCGTACGGGCGAACGTGGTCGAGCTGGTGCGCGGCATCAGCCACACCCCGGGCGTGCGCACCGTTTCCATGACGACCAACGGCGTGCTGCTCCCGCGCCTGGCTCAACCCCTGGCCGAGGCCGGACTCCAGCGCGTCAACGTCAGCATTGATACGCTGAACCCGGCCAAGTTCCGCCGCCTGACGCGCTGGGGCGACCTGGAAGACGTCTGGGACGGCATCCTGGCAGCCGAAGAGGCCGGGCTGAAGCCAGTCAAGCTCAACACAGTGGTCGTCAAAGGTTACAACGAAGAAGACGGTGTCGCCCTGGCGCGCCTCACGCTCGAACATCCCTGGCAGGTACGTTTCATCGAGATGATGCCCTTCGCCGGCGCGACCGAGCTGCAGGTCACGCAGATGGTCACCGCCGCGCAGACCCAGGCGCGGGTCGAGGCGGCCTTGGGGCCCCTCGAACCGGTCAACGATGGGAAACTGGACGGCGAAGCGCGCGTTTTCCACGTCCCAGGCGCGCAGGGCGATATCGGCTTCATCTCCTCGGTGTCCGCGCCCTTCTGCGCCTCCTGCACGCGCGCCCGCCTGACCGCCGACGGCGTGCTGCGCATGTGCCTGCTGCGCGAGTACGAAGTTAACTTGCTCGAACCGTTGCGCGCCGGCGCGACACAAGACGATCTACGGAAACTGATCCTGGAGGCCGTCTGGAACAAACCTTGGGGTCATGGCCTAGCTGAAGGCGCTATTCCGCTGAATCGTGTAATGAGCGAGATCGGAGGCTAAGAGCCTATCCGAATAACGGAATGCAGACTTCAGTCTGCCTGGCATGGCGGACTAAAGTCCGCAGTCCGGGGGTTTATCGGATAGGCTCTAAATGGCTTGGGAAAGAAAAAGTGTAAAACTGTTCGCCATCCACTCGTA
>Ga0210039_1003908_pt1 | contig 11139 bp, 8 predicted proteins | sample CryGeyCG2114_250_3_FD_185460 | JGI IMG/M metagenome (GOLD analysis project Ga0210039, IMG submission 185460) | Groundwater microbial communities from aquifer - Crystal Geyser CG17_big_fil_post_rev_8/21/14_2.50 (SPAdes) (version 2) | ecosystem: Environmental > Aquatic > Deep subsurface >...
GTACCCCGGCGCAATGCACAGCAGGTGCGAATTTCCTACCCGCCGATGAACGATTCCGGGACCGACAATCCCGACGCGGGAACCCGTTGAGCGCTTGATCTGATTCGCGGGTAGCTACAACTCCAGCGGATCGACATCGATGTGCCAGCGCAGCCGCGCGGCAGGGCGCAGGGTTTCGATGTGAGTCGGCAGGTCACGGATTGCCCGTTGCATCGTGGCGCGGTCCGGGGCAATCAACCAGAGCTGGTAGCGCCAATACCCGGCACGTCGCTGCAGCAGCGATTCGACCGGTCCGTGGACCTCGATTGCGCCGCCAGCAATTCCGGCAACAGCCTGGCGCAGCAGCGCTGCTGCGTCTGTGGCGACGCGGGATTCGGCACGGATCATCGTCAGTGGCCTCAGCGGCGGCAATCCGGCTTGGTTGCGCTCGCGCAGCAGCGCGCGGGCGACTTCAAGGTAATTGCCCTTGCAGATCTGTAGCAAGAGTGGATGCTCGGGGTGCCGGGTCTGAAGTACGAATACTCCCGGGTCGACTCGACCGGAACGTCCGGCGACCTGAACCACGGTCTGGGCCAGGCGCTCCGGCGCCCGGAAATCCGAACTGTAGAGCAACTGATCGGCATCCAGCATCACCGCCAGGGCAATGCCGGGCAGATGGTGACCCTTGGCCAGCATCTGGGTGCCGACCAGGATGCAGGGGCGATCGGGGTCGACCTGCGCCAGGTGATGCTCGAATGCATCCTTGCCGCGCACGGCATCGCGATCGAAGCGCAGCACCCGGATATCAGGAAATCGCTGCTGCAATGCCGCCTCGAGTCGTTCGGTGCCGGCACCGACGGGCTGCAGCGCGGGCGCGCCGCAATCCGGGCAGCGTCGCGGCAGGGCCTGGGTTCTGCCGCAATGGTGGCAGACCAGGCGAGCCGGGTTGCGATGCCAGGTCAGGTTGGCGCTGCATTCGCTGCATTCGCCATGCCAGCCGCATTCGTTACAGGTCAGCACCGGCGCGTAGCCGCGCCGGTTGCGATAGATCAGTACCTGGCGCCCCTGTTCCAGAGTCGTCTCGATCCGTTCCAGCAGCGCCGGACTGAGGCCTTCACTCAGTGACTGGCCACGCAGGTCCTCGATCTTCCAGTCCGGCTGTTGGGCACTGCCGGCCCGATCTGGCAGCAGCACCAGCCGGTAGCGGCCGGCATCCGCATTGGCCAGACTTTCCAGCGACGGCGTCGCCGATCCCAGCACCACCGGGATACCCAGGCGGCTGGCACGCATCACGGCGACATCTCGAGCGTGGTAGCGCAAGCCGTCGAACTGCTTGAACGAGCTGTCGTGTTCTTCGTCGACGACGATCAATCCCGCATGCCTGAGCGGCAGGAAGACTGCGGAGCGGGTGCCGACCAGCAGTCGGGCACGGCCGTCGCGCGCCGCCTGCCACGTCGCGCAGCGTTCACCTTCGGCCAGCCCGGAATGGTAGACCCGCGCCTGCTGGCCAAGGCGGTGCTCGAGACGGCGCACGAATTGTGGAGTCAGGCCGATTTCCGGTACCAGGACCAGCACCTGGCGGCCGCGGCGCAGCAGGTGGCGTGCAGCCTGCAGGTAGACCTCGGTCTTGCCGCTGCCGGTGACGCCGGCCAGCAGGATGGCGGCGAAGTGCTGGCGAGCGGCGAGGATCGTGGCCAGCGCCTGGCGCTGGTCACGGTTCAGTTCCGGGCCGGGCTCCGGACTTCGGGGAGGCGCATCGCAAGGCTCGATCCAGCCACGCGTGCGCATCTCGCGCAACACCGCGCCTGAAATGCCGGACTCGAGCAGTCGCGCGCGCTGTTCCGGTCCGTGTTCGAGCAGCTGCGCCGCGTTTCGGCGGCGCGGTGCGCGAGCGAAATTCTGTGCCCGGCCGGCTGCGGTCAGGCGCAGCCAGTCCGGCAGCGGTCCGGCCGATGGCGCGCGTTCGCGCCGCATCGCGCCGGGCAGGGCCATTCCGACCAGTTCACCGGGTGCGGCGGCATAGTAGCGCGTGGTCCAGCGCAGCAGTTCGAGCAAGTCCGGATCGATCAGGGTGTCGTCGAGCGTGGCGGCCAGTCGTCGCAGCGTGGCGGGGTCTTCGACCGAACTGGTGCCGGTCTCGATTACGATACCGATCAGTCGACGGTGCCCGAACGGCGCCAGAACCCGGGCGCCGGGACCCGGCAATGGGGCGTGGTCGGGTGGCAGATAGTCGAACAGCCGGTGCAGCGGCACCGGCAGTGCGACACGGCAGACCGCAGTGGTGGTCTGCCGTGCCGCCCCGGCGTTCCGGTCCAGACTCAGTTCAGGCCGCCCTCGAGCCGCGGTTCCTGGACCTGGACCAGGCGATGCTGGTCACGGTCCAGCTCGATCAGGTCGGCCAGGATCCGTGCTGCCTCGGTACGCAGCACATCGGGCTGATCGGCCGGGTCGGCGTGCGGATCGGTTTCGTCCTCTGCCGCTTCTTCGGTAGACAGGTCTTCGGTCTCGCCGAAGCGCGCGATCCGGCGTTGCTCGGCTTCCTCCTGCTGGCGCCGGCGTTCCGATTCCAGCAGCGAGACGCTGGTGCGCTCCTCGAGTTCGTCGTAGCGCTCGAAATCCTCGATCAGGGCGCGGATTTCTTCGCTGTTGCGTCGCTCCATGTGGCGCATGGTCGCGCCGGGCAGCAGTGGCGAGAGATCGGCCAGGGGCTTGAATTCCAGCGAGTCGATGCTGCTCCAGGCCATGGCATAGTCCAGCGAGCTTTCGCCATATTCGGTCGGGTTCCCATAGCTGGGCAGGTGGATATCGGGCTCCACGCCACGTTCCTGGGTCGATCCGCCATTGATGCGGAAGAACTTGGCCATGGTCAGCTTGAGCTGGCCCAGCTGCTTGTCCTTGTCGGTGACATAGTTGTCGAGGTTGAACAGGTTCTGCACCGTGCCCTTGCCGAAGGTCGGCTCGCCGAGGATGATGCCGCGGCCGTAGTCCTGGATCGCGGCGGCGAAGATCTCCGAGGCTGAGGCGCTGGAACGATTGACCAGCACCGCCAGAGGGCCATCCCAGGCCATACCGGGCTCGTTGTCGGTCTCGATCGTGACCCGGCCGCGGGCATCGCGAACCTGGACCACCGGACCTTCATCGATGAACAGGCCGGTCATTGTGGTGGCTTCGACCAGCGCGCCGCCGCCGTTGCCGCGCAGGTCGATGACCAGACCGTCGATCTCCTGGCTGCGTATTTCGTTGATCAGGCGCCGCACGTCGCGGGTGCTGGAGCGGTAGTTGGGTTCGTTGCGGGCGCGGCCGCGAAAGTCGACGTAGAACACTGGCACTTCGATGATGCCGATCTTGCGCGGACCGGAATCGGTTTCGATTTGTTCGATGCTGGCCTTGGCCGCCTGTTCCTCGAGCTTGACCTCGTTGCGCACCAGCTCAAGGATCTGAGCCGGACCCTTGAGGCCGGTTTCGGCCGGCAGGATCTCCAGCCGGACGCGGGTTTCGCGTTCGCCGCGGATCAGGTCGACCACGTCATCGAGGCGCCAGCCGACCACGTCGACCACACTCTCGTCGCCCTGGGCGACACCGATGATCCGGTCACCGGCCTTGAGTCGGCCGTCCATGTCGGCCGGGCCGCCCTTGACTACTTCCTGAATTTCGACGTGCTCGCCGTCGCTCGACAGCAGGGCACCGATGCCATCCAGCGAGAGTTTCATCGAAATTTCGAAATTCTCGGCCAGTCGCGGCGACATGTACGACGAATGTGGCTCGATCGAGGTGGCGAAGGCGTTCATGAACAACTGGAACACATCGCTGCCGTTGAATTCGCTGACGCGCTTGCTGATCATGCCGTAGCGTTTGACCAGCGTTTCGCGAATGTCATCGACTTCACGCTCGGCCAGCTTCAGCCCGAGCCAGTCGTTCTTGACACGCTGGCGCCAGATCTCGTCGAGTTCCTCAGCGCTTGCAGCCCAGTCTGCCTCGCTGCGATTGAAGCGGTAGTCTTCTTCGACCTTGAAATCGAACTCCGAATCGCCCTCGAGCCGCGCCTTGGCATATTCGATGCGTTGGGCAACCCGGCGCTGGTAGAGTGCAAAAATCTCGAAGGCCGGTTCGATCTCCGCAGTTCTGAGGGCATCATCGAGGCGCAGACGGTGGCGATCGAGTTGCTCGATGTCGCCGGCCATGAAATACATCCGGTTCGGATCCAGCAAGCGCAGATACTGATCGAACACGCGCTCGGACAACTCGTCGTCGAGTTCTTTTCCCTGGTAGTGGTAACTGGTCAGAAACCGGGTTGCCAGGCGCGTGGTGTAGCGCTGCTCGGTCGTCGGGCTGAGCGGTGCCGCCGTTTCCGGCACAGCCGTCGCCGTCGCAGTCAGCGCCAGCAGCGCAAGACCCCATCCAAACCGCATCATTGTCATTCTCATCATGCCTCTGAGACCCATGGGGTCACTGTTTTGTTTCAATTGGGGTCGAACTCTCGATTCCGAAGTCGACCCCGGCATCATCGGTTGCCGCCTCGACCACGTCAAGCCCGAGTGTTTCGGCCAGTCGTCCCAGCAGCTGCCGGGCTACGGTATTGAATTCGACCGCCCCGAGCAGATCGATCATTCGTGTCATCGGCTGACCGGCGTAGCCGCAGGGGTTGATGCGGGCGAATGGCGCCAGGTCAATGCCAATATTAAGCGCCAGCCCGTGATAGCTGCAGCCACGCCGGACCTTCAGCCCGATCGATGCGATCTTGGCGCCGTCGACGTAGACCCCCGGAGCAGCTTCGCGGCGTTGCGCCTGCAGCCCGTAATCGCCCAGCAGGTCGATCACGACCTGTTCCAGTCGGCCCACCAGGCAGCGCACCCCGAGTTGCAGGCGATCCAGGTCGAGCAGCGGATAGAGCACCAGCTGGCCTGGTCCGTGGTAGGTGACCTGGCCGCCGCGATCGGTCTGGATCACCGGGATGTCGCCCGGCGCCAGCACGTGCTCGGGCTTGCCGGCCAGTCCCTGGGTGAACACCGGAAGATGCTCCAGCAGCCAGACTTCATCGGCGGTCGAAGCGTCGCGACGGTCGGTAAAGCTGCGCATCGCATCCCAGGTCACCGGGTAGTCTTGCAGCCCGAGCCAGCGTGCGCGCAGTGGACGGTTCACAGGATCATGACCACGATGTCGAGTGCCCGCAGGCTGGCGTAGACGGACTCGAGTTGTGCGCGCGATTCCACGCGCAACTCGATCGTGATGCTCTGGAAGCGACCGTTGCGACTGGGGCGGATCTGGATCCGGTCCGGGTCATGCGTCTTTGCATGGCGCGTGATTTCGCCCAGGACCTGTTCCAGCGCGCAGTCGTGCACATGGGTCATGGCCTTGACCGGGTAGACGCAGGGAAACTGGAGCTGGCCCTGCTCGTCGAGTTGCAGCGGTCCAGGCTCAGTCATCGCTGCCAAACAATCCATTGAACCACAGGCCGACCGTATCGGTGGTACGACCCCACCAGCCGGCCGCCGGAACCGCATCGACGACCAGCAATGGTCGGCTCAACCGGGGATCGTTGCTGAACTCGATCGCGAGTTCGCCAAAGTTCTGGCCGGCATCGAACGGCGCGATGGCCGGCGCGGGAATGCGCAGTGCGGCGCCCAGGTCGCCCTGGCGCCCGCGCGGAATGGTCACGTAGATGTCCTCGGCAACGGCCAGCCGTATCTCGTCGCCGCGGCCCTTCCATACTTCGGCCGTGGCCACCACGTCACCCGCGGAATAAAGCTTGAAGGTCTCGAAGAAGCGGAAGCCGTAATTCAGCAGCGCCTGGCTGGCACTGGCGCGCGCGTTTTCGCTGGCCGTGCCCATCACGACGCTGATCAGCCGCATGCCGTCGCGCACCGCCGAGGTGGCCAGGCAATAGCCGGCCGCTTCGGTGTGGCCGGTCTTGAGCCCATCGACGCTGGGGTCGCGCGCCAGCAGCCGGTTGCGATTCTGCTGGGTGATGTTGTTGTAGGTGAATTCACGCTCGGAATACCAGCGGTAGAACTCGGGAAAGCGCGCGATCATGTCCCGGGCCAGCAGCGCGATGTCGCGCGCGGTGGTCAGGTGATCCGGTGCCGGCAGGCCGGTTGCGTTGCGGAAATGGCTATTGCTCATGCCCAGGCGCTCGGCCTCGGTATTCATCATCTGCGCGAACACTTCTTCGGAGCCCGCGACGTGCTCGGCCAGCGCCACCGATGCGTCGTTGCCGGACTGAATGATCACGCCCCGAAGCAGATCCTCGACCGAAACCTCGGTGTCGACTTCGACGAACATCCTGGACCCCCCGGTGCGCCAGGCCTTCTCGCTGATCCTGACGATATCGGCCAGGCCCAGTCGGCCGGCCTCGATTTCCGAGAACACCACATAGCCGGTCATCAACTTGGTGATGCTGGCCGGTTCCACCAGCCGGTCGGCGTCCTTGGACGCAACCGTCTCGCCGGAGTGGAAATCAATCAGGATGTAGCTGGAGGCGCCGATGTCGGGTGCGGCCGGCACCTGGGCTTGTGCCTGGCTTGTCAGCAGCAGCGCGGCAAGCGTGATCCAGAGCTTCGAAACGTAGGTTGACGGAATCAAATTCAACATGATGGTGAACGATGGTCCTCGAGGTTCATGGATAGACATAAAGCGGTTGGCCCAGCCCCAGGTCAAGCAGGCGCTCGAACAGCTGGCGGGCCCGGTTGGCGTTCCGAATCGGGCCGATTCGAACCCGCCACAGCGCGCCGCGGTCGGTTCGGGCGCGCTCGACCCGGACCCGCTCGAAACCGGCACCGCGCAGCTGTTTGGCAAGCCGCTCAGCGCTTTCGCGTTTTGAAAAGGCACCGGCCTGGAGTTCGACCGGAAGTGCTGTCGGAGGGTGCGCGGCAGAATCGGAGTCGGCATCCAGGTCCAGGGCCCGGATCTCGACTGCAGCGGTACCGGCATCGAGCACGCCGAGTTTGACTGCGGCAGCGTAGGAGAGGTCGATGATCCTGCCCTCCTTGAACGGCCCGCGGTCGTTGATCCGAACCACCAGGTTACGACCATTGTCGAGGTTGGTGACCTCGACCCAGCTTGGCAGCGGCAGGGTCGTGTGCGCGGCCGAGACCTTGTACATGTCGAACGGCTCGCCCGATGAGGTCAGACGACCGTGGAACTTGCTGCCATACCAGGATGCGCGGCCACGCTCGCGGTAGCCGCGCGCGCTCGGCAGCACGTGGTAGGTCCGGCCGAGCACGGTGTAGGGGCTGTGGTTGCCGTAACGGGCGCGCGGCTCCGGGCGCGGTTGCGGCACCTCGATCCGGTCCGGATCGAGCGATCGTCCGGCCCCGTCGATCGGTTCGCGGGCATTGTGTGTGCCGCAGGCGGTCAGCAACATTGCGGTGGCAAGGAGGGCGGCGATCCGGATCACGGCGCGCTCGCGCTCTCTGATGCCGCACGGTCCCGAATCGCTTCGGCCAGCTGGGTCACGGCCATCGCGTACAACGGTGAACGGTTGTAGCGGGTGATCACGTAGAAGTTGTTGAGCCCGATCCAGTATTCAGGCCCCTGCGCGCCCTCCAGTTCGATCACCGTGGCCGGCGTGTCCGGCGGCAGCCCGGCGCGATCGAACTCGAAGCCGAGTTCGGCCAGGGCCGCCAGGGTGTGGGCCGGCTTGATCGCGAAGTCCTGTTCGATCCCTGGCGGAGCCACGGTCACTGGAAGCGCCGGAACCCGGCCGGCTTCCCAGCCATGCACTTTCAGGTAGTTGGCAACCGAGCCGAGCGCGTCGGGCAGCGAGCGCCACAGGTCGCGCGATCCGGAATCATCGAAGTCCACCGCATAGGCGCGGTAGCTCGAAGGGATGAACTGGCCCACGCCCATGGCCCCTGCATAGGAGCCGAGTACCTCTTCGAGCGGCAGACTTTCCTCTCGGCTGAGGCGGAAGAACTGGGCCAGCTCGCGGCTGAAGAAGTCGCCACGTCGGGGGTAGTAGAAGCCCAGCGTGACCAGCGCGTCGAGTACACGGTAGCTGCCGGTAATGCGGCCGTAGTTGGTTTCAACGCCGACAATGGCGAGGACGAATTCGGGGGCAACGCCGAGCTGCTCGGCGATCCGGTCGAACAGTTCGCGGTGCTCACGCCAGAATTCGACACCGCCGTCGATGCGGGGATCACCAAGAAAGATCTGACGATATTCATGCCATGGCCTGGCCTCGGCCGGGCGGGTGATGGAGTCGATGATGGCCTGCTGGAACTCGGCCCCTTCGAGCACCGAGCGCAACTCCGCCGCTTCGAAGCCGGTCTCGGCCGCATTGCGCTCGATGAACTGCTCGAGACCCGGATGCGTGGCGGTTGCCGGATTGATCGTAGCCAAAACGACGACCATGCCGACCAGGGCGAGCAGGCTTGGGGAAGGATGCGGTTTGGACAGGGTCATTCAGCGCTCCGGATGCTGGGGTCTCGGGTCGGCGGTCGGCGATCTGGATGATTGACCGCATCGGCACCGGAAAGTTGTTTCTGACAGGGAGCTTCCGAACCGGGTTTGTTCGATCGGATCGGAAGCTGGCACCGACACCGATCAGTCATTGCGCAGGACTTTCCGGCGACTGTACAGCCCCATGATAATACCGAAGGCGGCGAGCAGCGTCGCAGCCGAGGTGCCGCCGTAGCTGATCAGCGGTAACGGCACGCCGACCACCGGCATCATGCCGCTGATCATGCCGGCATTGACCAGCACATAAAAGAAGAACAGGAAGCTCAGCGCGCCGCCCAGCATGCGTCCGAACGGGTCGCGCGCCTGACTCGCCAGGTACAGCGAGCGCAGGATGATTGCGCCGTAGAGCAGCATCAACAGGGTCACGCCGATGAAGCCGAACTCCTCGGCCAGCACCGAAAGAATGAAGTCGGTATGCGGTTCTGGCAGGAACTCCAGCCGTGACTGGGTCGAATCCAGCCAACCGCGACCGGACAGGCCGCCGGTGCCGACTGCGATCTTGGACTGGATGATGTTCCAGCCCTGGCCAAGCGGGTCGGACTCGGGGTTGAGAAAGGTAAGGACACGGTTGCGCTGATAGTCGTGCATCACGCCCCACAGCAGCGGCAGTGCCGCCATGGCCAGGCCGGCGGCAAGCAGGATCCAGCGCCAGCGCAGCCCGGACAGGAACAGCACCATGCTGCCGCCGGCGGCGATCAGCAGCGAGGTGCCGAGGTCGGGTTGCAGCGCGATCAGCAGGGTCGGTGCGGCAACCAGCACCAGGCAGACCAGGACGTCGGTGAAGCCGGGTGGCAGCGGCTTGCGGTGCAGCCAGGCAGCCAGCGCCAGCGGCACGGCGATCTTCATTGCCTCCGCGGGCTGGAAACGGATCACGCCTAGATCCAGCCAGCGACTGGCGCCGCGCCCTACACCCAGCACCAGCACCGCGACCAACAGGCCCAGACCGGCCAGGTAGAGCCACGGTGCCCAGCGTCGATAGACGGCCGGCGGTAGCTGGCTTGCGACTATCAGCAGCCCGATACCGATGCCGAAGCGCACGCTCTGGCGCCAGACCAGACCGGCATCGGAATCGCCGGCGCTGTAGAGCACGGCAAGACCCAGCCCCATCAGCAGCAGTAGCAAGCCGCTGAGGACCGGGTCGAGCCGAAACGGTTGGCGTTGAAATTCGCGCAGCAGGCCGGTGCCGATCATGGCGTAGCCTCCAGCGCCCGGCGCAGCACCTGTGCGGCCACCGGGGCGGCCACTGACGAGCCGCCGCCGCCATGTTCGGCCACTACAGCGATCGCGATCCTGGGCTGGTCGAACGGCGCGAAGGCGATGAACAAGGCATGGTTGCGCAGGAACCAGGGCAGCGCGGCCGGGTCGATCTCACCCTCTTCAGGGCGCGAGAACACCTGCGAGGTTCCGGTCTTGCCGCCGATTTCCACCGGCAGTCCGGCGGCGATTGCGCGCGCCGAGCCGCGGCTGCTGTGGACCACGGCGTGCATGCCGGCCAGTACCGCGTCCCAGTCTGCCTCGGCATGTTCGACGCGCACCGCCGCCTCGCTGGTCGCAAGCAATCGCGGCGGTGCGGCGCGACCGCGGCCGGCCAGTGTGGCTGCAGCATAGGCCAGCTGCAGCGGAGTCGCGACAGTGAATCCCTGGCCAATACCGGTGATCAGGGTTTCGCCGGGAAACCAGGCTTCATTCAGGGTTCGGCGTTTCCAGCTGCGGCTGGGCAGGATGCCGTTGGTTTCGCCCGGCAGGTCGATGCCGGTGGGTTGACCGAAGCCGAACAGCGCAAGCTCGCGCGAAATCCGGTCGATGCCGATGGTGTTGGCCAGGTCATAGAAGTAGGCGTTGACCGACTCTGCCAGCGCCGCTTCCAGGTCGACCCAGCCGTGGCCGCCCTTGCGCCAGTCGCCGTATTCGCGCGAGTGGCCGGGCAGTCGGTAGGCGCCGCTGGAGAATACGCGCGTAGCGGGGGTGATTGCACCGGCATCCAGCCCGGCCAGGGCGACATAAGGCTTGATCGTCGAGCCGGGTTCGTAGCCTCCGGCGAGAAACCGGTTGAACAGCGGACGGTACGGTGACTCGAGCAGCTCGCGGTAGGCGGCATGGCTGATGCCGTTGACGAAAAGATTGGGATCAAAGCCTGGTTTGCTGACCAGGGCCAGAAGCTCGCCGCTGGCGATATCCATCACGACCACGGCACCCGGATGCTCGCCAAGCGCTTCGACCGCCGTCAACTGCAGATCGAGATCGAGGCTGATGTGAAGATCCTCGCCCGGTAGCGGGTCGGTTCGCTCAAGCATCCGGATCATGCGTCCCTGAGCATTGGTCTCGACCCGCTCCACGCCGCTGGTGCCGTGCAGCCGGTCTTCATAGTAGCGTTCCAGTCCGGTGCGCCCGGCATGGGTGGTGGTGCGGTAATTGGCCGCGTCGAGCCGCTTGAGATCGCTTTCGTCGAGCCGGGCCACGTAGCCGACCACATGCGCCAGCGCTTCGCCATAGGGGTAGTGTCGAATCAGGTAGGGTTCGATCTCGAGGCCGTTGAGACGATGCCGATCCAGCGCCAGCGTGGCAACTTCCCGCTCTTCGAGATTGCCCTTGATCGTGATTGGCTGAAAACGTCGCGAGCGTGAAATCCGGACCCGTGCCTGTTCGCGTTCTGCATCGTTCAACCCGACCAGGCGATCAATCTCGTTGAACGCCTGCTCGCGA
>Ga0210039_1003922_pt1 | contig 11118 bp, 10 predicted proteins | sample CryGeyCG2114_250_3_FD_185460 | JGI IMG/M metagenome (GOLD analysis project Ga0210039, IMG submission 185460) | Groundwater microbial communities from aquifer - Crystal Geyser CG17_big_fil_post_rev_8/21/14_2.50 (SPAdes) (version 2) | ecosystem: Environmental > Aquatic > Deep subsurface >...
ATGGCGCGCCGGTCGAGATCGAGGCCCAGACCAGTCACGCGGCGGCCGACGTGATCTTTCGCACCCTGTTCTCGATCCCGATCGAGCACGCCACGGCGGGGGCGGTGTTTGCCGAATTCCGCGCCCATCAGCGCGCCCAGCCGATTTTCAACATCGGCGCGCTTTTGCCGCTGCCGCGCTGGTTTCCGCGCTTTCACAGCCGCGCGACCAAGGCCACGGCGCGCCGCATCCGCGCCCTGATCACCGATCTGACCACCGCGCGCGCGGCGGCGCTGGCGGCGGGGCAGGCACCGAACGATCTCGCGACCAAGATCATGACCACGCGCGATCCGGTCTCGGGCGCGGGGTTTGACACCGCCGAGATGGTCGATCAGGTGGCGATCTTCTTTCTGGCCGGGCATGAGACCAGCGCCTCGGCGCTGGCCTGGGCGCTTTATCTGCTGGCCTGTGACCCGGCCTGGCAGGACCGTCTGGCGGCTGAGGCAGCGGCGGTGATCGGCCCGGAAATCCCCTACTTTTCCATCGTCAACCGGCTCAAGGTGGCGCGCGCGGTGTTTCGCGAGGCGATGCGGCTTTATCCGCCGGTGCCGATGCTGGTGCGCGAGGCGACCTGCCCCGAAGTCTTTCGCGGCCGCAAGGTGGCCCCCGGCGCGCAGATCGTGATCTCGCCCTGGCACCTGCATCGCCATGACCGGATCTGGGATCGCCCCGACGACTTCGACCCCGGCCGGTTCCAGACCGAGAACGGCCGCGAGGGCTTGCGCGCGGCCTATATCCCGTTCTCGACCGGGCGTCGGGTCTGCCCCGGATCGAGCTTTGCCATGGCCGAAGGGCCTTTGCTGCTGGCGTTGCTGGTGCGGGCGTTCCGGCTGGAGGCGGTCGAGGGCCGCGCGCCAGTGCCGCAGGCGCAACTGACGGTGCGGGCCCGCGATGGCATCTGGCTGCGCCTGACCCCACGCTCGCCCGAGGTTTCTGCCGCCCCCGCGCCGTGAGGACCGCTTGCCTGGGATCGGGCAAGGCTGTGGTCGGGCTCCAGCCGGTGCCGTCAAAGGCGTGCTCACGGTAAACCTCGGAACAGGAACCCTGATAACAGGGCACACCCCGTGCGGTGATCTCGGCCACGATGCGGTCGCGCGACCAGCCGGGCGCAAGGTTTTCGGGGCGGACATAGGCGTAGAACTTGTATTGCGCGTGCCGGCAGCCGGTGCCCGGATCGCAGCCGTTGCAGCCCCGGCAACCAAACACCGGCACACGGATCGCGCCGCCCGGCCCGGCCAAGCGGGCAAGGGCGGTGGCGATCGCTGCGGCATTGGCATTGCGGGCCACCGTCCAACCGGCCATGCGGCCAAGCTGGATGCGGCCAAGCACCGCCTGCATCTCGATCATCCGCCCGTTGGTGCCAAAGCTCTCGTGCAGCCAGCGAAAACCCGGCGCATGCGCGCGCGCGTAAACCGCATCCCAGCTTTTGCCATGGTCCTTGCAGGCCCACATCCGGCCCCACAGGTCGCGGTCATTGGTGGTGACCATGCCGCCCTCGCCGCCGGTGGTCATGATCTTGTCCTGACAGAACGACCACGCGCCAACATGGCCGATCGCGCCGACCATCCGCCCCTTGTAACGCGCACCATGGGCCTGGGCGCAATCCTCGATCACCTTCAGCCCGTGGCAAGCGGCCAGCGCCATGATCGGGTCCATGTCGCAGGGCCAGCCCGCCAGATGCACCACCACCACGGCACGGGTGCGCGGGGTCAGCACGGCGGCGATGGTCTCGGCGGTCAGATTGCCGCTGTCGCGATCGCCATCGGCGAACACTGGCGTTGACCCGGCGCTGACCACGCACGACACCGACATAAACGTGATCCGCGATCACGACGTTGCGGTTGCATTTCGCCCCGGGTGCGAAGGTCACGAAATCGCCGATCACGCAGTCATGCGCAACATGGGAATAGATGTTGGCATGAAAGCAGCGACCGATGCGGATGTTCGATATAAGGGTGACAAAAGGCGACAGCACCGCACCTTTGCCGATCTCGACTGCGTCCATGACCACGATATCAGCGGCGCGCACCTTGAACAGGCCAACCCCGGCATCGGCACATTGTTGTGCCAGTTTTTCGTGCACCGCCGAATTGGCATGACAGCTAGGCAAACCTGACGCATAGAGCGGCAGGTATTCCATCAACAGCGGGCGTGGGCCGACCAGGCTCATCGCGCCGGTCAGGACATTCCAGTGTTCCGGCACCTCATCACGGCTGGTGGCGCGCAGAAAGCGCCCCAACCGGGTCAGCCGCTCGGCATCGGGCAACGCGCGGCCCTGCGCATCAAGGGCATCGTGCATGGTGCGGAATTTCACTATCCGGAACGGCTTGCCGTCCCGTCCGGGCCGAAGCTGGCAAAGCAACACCGGTGCCCCCATCCGGTGGCGGATCAGCAGCGCCACCATTTCGCACGATACCCGCTATCATTGCCAGATCCGAAAACGGCGGTTTACCGCAGTCGTTTGAACACCATCTTGCGCGTGATCGCAAGATCAACACCCAAGCCGTCGCGCGGTTGATCAATCAGGTCCGGCGCCACCACGCCGTGGGACAAGGTCCATCCCATGCCCTGCGGGCCTTGGCTGTTGCTTCTTATCTGTAAGCCCGCGCTAGCCGCGATAGTGAAACAGCACGCCCGAGACATCATCGGGAAAATCGCCACCCCCGGCGTGGTCGTTGAGCCGCCACACCAGCGCCTCGAGCAGGGCCTGACTTTCCATTCCCGCGTTGGCGCTCAGGAAATGCTCCAGCCCGTCGGACCCAAGTTCCACGCCCGCAGGATCAGGGCATTCGGTCACCCCGTCCGAGACCAGAAACAGCCGATCGCCGGGGAACAGCCGGGTCTCGACGCGCTCGAAACTGGCCCCGGGGATCAGGCCGATCGGCAGGCCGCCGTTGCCCAGGAATGTGACCGCGCCGCCCGCCCGGAGCAGCGCCGGGTGCGGGTGCCCGGCCTGCACCAGCAAAACCTTGCCGGTTTCCAGATCAATCTCGGCATAGGCCATGGTGAAATATTGCTCGACCTGCATGTCCTCGATCATCATCCGGTTGAGCCTTGCCGCCACCATTTCGGGCGGCCAGGCATCCACCTGCCCCGGCCCCGCCCCGGTCAGGGCGATGTTCTGATCGGGCGACGCCCCCGACAACAGCCCCGCCAGCCGTGCCGTCATCATCGCCGAGGCCACCCCGTGGCCCGAGACATCGACCGAATAAAGCGCCACCCGCCGGGGGCTGATTTCGAAAAAGCCAACCAGATCGCCGCCGACATGCCCCGAGGGCCGCAGCAGGATCGACGCCGTCGCGCGCCCGAAATCGCGGTGCCGCTCGCGCACCAGGGTCTGTTGCAGCTTGCGCGCCTCGATCAGGTCGCGGTCAAGCGAATCATAGACCTTCTGCAACTCGTCCAGGGTCTGGCCGATCAGGTGGTTCTTGGCCACCAGTTCGGCCTGCATGCCCTGAATCCGCTCGCCCGCCCGCAACCGCGCCCGCAACTCGTCGGCGCTGACCGGCTTGGCCAGAAAATCGTCGGCCCCGCCATCAAGGCCGTCGGCCACCTCGGCCTTTTCGGATTTCGACGTGAGCAGGATGAAATAGCCGTAGCCTTCGCGCGGCAAGGCCCTGAAAGCCTTGCAGAAATCCAAGCCAGTCATGCCCGGCATCATCCAGTCGCTCAGCACCATGTCGAAGGCGTTCTGCTGGCATAGCGCAAGGGCTTCTTCGCCCGAGCCGGCCTCGGTCACGCGGTAGCCCCAGCGCAGCAGAAACATCGTCAGAATCCGGCGCTGCGCCTTGCTGTCATCGACCACCAGCACATGACGCGGTGCCAGCGGCGCGCGCCGCACGGCCGGGTCGAACATCTGGGTGGTCTGCGCCCGCACCGGTCGCCCTTTCCATCACTTCCCCCCCCGGTATCGCCCGCCGTCCTTAACCAAGGATGAAACCTAAAATTGGCGATGTTTGCGGCGCGCCCGCTTACCGCTTGTTAAACCCGCCCGCCCATGCTGACCAAGGTGGGGCTGAATGCCTGCGGGCAGGGGTGTGTGATGATTGATTGGGAACGGGTCGCCGACCTGCGATCCGAAATCGGTCGCGATGGCTTTGACGAGGTGATCGCGCTGTTTCTGGAAGAAACCGACGAGGTGATTGCCCGGCTTGGCGCCCGGCCCGATCCGGCGCGCATCGAGCGTGATCTGCACTTTCTGAAAGGCAGCGCGCTCAATCTGGGCTTCAGCGCTTTGGCGGCACTTTGTCAGGATGGCGAACGCCGGGCGGCGGCGGGCGAGGCGGCGCTGGTCGATATCGGTGCCGTGGTGCGCACCTATCAGGCCTCGAAAGCGGCGTTCCAGATCGGTCTTGCCCAGGCCTCGGCGGCCTAGATCAGAAACTCGGCCAGCGCCTCGTCGCCGGTGATGTCGCGGTAAACCAGCCCCGCATCCTCCATCCGCGCGAACAGCCGGGCAAAACTGGCAGCCTGCCGGGTTTCGATCCCGATCAGCACCGAGCCGAAGTTGCGCGCCGATTTCTTGAGGTATTCGAACCGGGCGATATCGTCGTCGGGCCCCAGCAGGCTCAGAAATTCGCGCAGCGCGCCGGGGCGTTGCGGCATCCGCAGGATGAAGTATTTCTTCAACCCGGCAAAGCGCTGTGCGCGCTCCTTGACCTCGGGCAGGCGCTCGAAATCGAAATTGCCGCCCGAGGTGACGCAGACCACGGTCTTGCCCCGGATTGCCTCGGCCAGAACCGGCAGCACATCGACCGCCAGCGCCCCGGCCGGCTCCAGCACGATGCCCTCGATGTTCAGCATTTCCAGCATGGTGCCCGAGATGCGGTCTTCGGGGGCCAGCAGAACCTGCGCGGGCAGCACCCAGGCCAGCATCCTGTAGGGCAGCGCGCCCAGCCGGGCCACCGCCGCGCCATCGACGAAACTGTTGACCCGCGGCAAGGTGACCGGCCCGCCCGCCTGCAATGCCGCCGTCAGGCTGGCCCCGCCCAAAGGCTCGACAAAGCGGAAATCGGTCGCGGGGGCGACCGCGCGCAGATAGGCCGTAACACCCGAGGCCAGGCCGCCGCCGCCGACCGGCAGGATCACCAGATCAGGGGCGCGGCCGAGCTGTTCGAGCAACTCCACCGCCACCGAGGCCTGACCCTCGATCACGTCGGGATCATCGAACGGGGCCAGGAAATGCGCGCCCTGCTGGCGGCAGAAATCCTGCGCGGCGGCAAGGGTCTGGTCGAAATAGTCACCGACCAGGGTGATCTCGACCGCATCGCCGCCGAAGGTGCGGGTCTTGTCGATCTTCTGCTGCGGCGTGGTGACGGGCATGAAGATGGTGCCCCGCACCCCGAAATGGCGGCAGGCAAAAGCCACCCCTTGCGCGTGATTGCCCGCACTGGCGCAGACGAACCGGCCCTGCCCGGGTTGCAAGTCCCGCATCTTGCGCATGGCATTGAAGGCCCCGCGCAGCTTGTAGCTGCGCACCGGGGTCAGATCCTCGCGCTTGAGCCAGATCTCGGCCCCATAGCGCGCGCACAGATGTTCGTTGCGCTGCAACGGCGTTTCCGGGAAAAGCTCACGCAGGGCAAGGGTGGCGGCGCGGGCGGCATCGGCAAAATGTGTCATGGGGCCACCTTAACCGGCGGCGCAACCAGGGGGAAGAACCCGCGCCCCTTGTTGCAGCCGGAAAACTTCACTAGACCCACCGTGAGTTTTGCCAGATGGAGCCCGCCATGGCCGCGCCGAAGAAAGTTGTTCTCGCCTATTCCGGCGGGCTTGATACCTCGATCATCCTCAAGTGGCTGCAAACCGAATACGGCTGCGAGGTGGTGACCTTCACCGCCGATCTTGGCCAGGGCGAGGAACTGGAACCGGCGCGCCAGAAGGCGCTGCTGCTGGGGATCAAGCCGGAAAACATCCACATCGTCGATGTGCGCGAGGAATTCGTGCGCGACTTCGTGTTCCCGATGTTCCGCGCCAATGCCCTTTACGAGGGGCTTTATCTCTTGGGCACCGCGATCGCCCGGCCGCTGATCTCGCAGCACCTGGTGCGGATCGCGGCCGAATGCGGGGCTGACGCGGTGGCGCATGGCGCGACCGGCAAGGGCAACGATCAGGTCCGCTTCGAGCTTTCCGCCTATGCCCTGAACCCCGCGATCCGGGTGATTGCGCCGTGGCGCGAATGGGCGCTGACCTCGCGCACCCGTCTGTTGGAATTCGCCGAAGCCAACCAGATCCCGATTGCCAGGGACAAGCGCGGCGAGGCCCCGTTCTCGGTCGATGCCAACCTGTTGCACACCTCGTCGGAAGGCCGCGCGCTGGAAAACCCGGCCAACGAGGCCCCCGACTACGTCTATCAGCGCACCGTTGCCCCCGAGGATGCGCCGAATACCCCCGAGATGATCGAGATCACCTTCGCGCGTGGTGACGCGGTGGCGATCGACGGCCAGGCGCTGTCGCCCGCCGCGATCCTGACGCGGCTCAACGAACTGGGCGGCAAGCACGGCGTCGGCCGCCTTGATCTGGTGGAAAACCGCTTCATCGGGATGAAATCGCGCGGCGTCTATGAAACCCCCGGCGGCACCATCCTGCTTGAGGCGCATCGCGGCATCGAGCAGATCACGCTGGATTCGGGCGCAGGCCACCTCAAGGACAGCATCATGCCGCGCTATGCCGAGCTGATTTACAACGGCTTCTGGTTCAGCCCCGAGCGCGAAATGTTGCAGGCCCTGATCGACAAAAGCCAGGACCACGTCACCGGCACGGTGCGGCTGAAGCTCTACAAGGGGTCGGCGCGCACCGTGGCGCGGTGGTCCGAGCACAGCCTTTATTCCGAAAAGCACGTGACCTTTGAAGAAGACGCCGGGGCTTACGACCAGAAAGATGCTGCGGGCTTCATCAAACTCAATGCCCTGCGCCTCAAGCTGATCGCCACCCGCAACGCCCGCGTCGCCAAAGCCTAGACCCGCGCCTTCTTACTGGCCGCAAATATCCCTGCCGGAGGCTGATTTTTCGCAGAAAAATCATTTCTTTACAGCCGGTATGCCGCCAGCCGTTGGTAGGCGGGCAGGGCCTGCGCCACCAGCGCCTGGTAGCGTTCGGACAGGGGCGGCAATTCCGCCTCGGGTGGCTCGAACCCGAATGATCCATGCACCGCGCCATACCAGTGCGGGGCCCAGACGCCGTCGAACGGTTTCGGACCCTTTGGCCAGTGCAGCATGGCGTCGGTGAAGCCGATCCCCAGCCCGGCACAAAGGCGGGTCAGTGCGCCGCGCGGGTCGGCGCGGATGTCGGCGCAATCAATCACCAGCGGCGCGCGGCCAAGCTGGCCTGCCACCTGATCGAACAGCTCGGCCTGCTGCACGAATCCGATGTCGGCCAGGGTCGGCCCCTCGCGCTTGCGGACATAGCTCGCCACCACCCGCGCCGGATGGCGGATCAGGAAGACGTTGGTCAGCCCTGCCATGAAGCCGCGATCGAAACCCGGAATCATGTGCAGTGTCATGTGCTTTTGATAATACAGTGCCTTGCCATCCGGCACCGGCCCCAGGCAGCGCGCCGCTACCCGCACCGGGTCGGTCTCGCCGACCGCGATCACCTCGGCGGCCATCGGATGGGCGATGCCGGTGGCCTTCAGGTAGGCGGCATAGAACGGCTCGTCCCACACCGCGCAATCGCCGCGCGCGGCAAAGGCATACATCAGCGCGGTGGAAAGGTTGCGCGGCCCCGACCACATCGCAATCCTCATTGTGCCACCAGCGCCTGGTAAAGCCCGCGCAGGCGCTTGGTCACCGGGCCCATCTCGCCGCTGCCGATCACCCGCCCGTCGATCACCCCGACCGGGGTTTGCGCGCCGAAACTGCCGGTCAGAAAGGCCTCGTCCGCCGAATAGGTCTCGACCAGGCTGAAATTGCGCTGAAACACCGGGATGTCATGGGCGCGGCAGAGGTCAATCACCTTGGCGCGGGTGATGCCGTTCATGCAGTAGTCGCCGGTCGAGGTCCAGACCTCGCCCTTCCGGACAATGAAGAAGTTGCAGGCGTTGGTGGTGTTCACGAAGCCATGCACATCGAGCATCAGCGCCTCGTCGGCACCGGCCTTCTCGGCGGCGATGCAGGCGAGGATGCAGTTGAGCTTGCTGTGACTGTTGAGCTTGGGGTCTTGCGTCATCGGCAGGCCGCGCAGATGCGGCACCGTGGCCAGCCGGATTGGTCGCGGCAGGTTGGGGCGCGAATGCTCGATGATGATTACCACGGTCGGCCCCTGGCGCGACAGACCGGGGTGCTGGAAGGGCCGGGTCTTTACCCCGCGCGTCACCATCAGCCGGGCGTGGGCATCAGTCGTCATGGCGTTGGCGTGCTGGGTGGCGATCAGCGCTGCCGTCAGCGCGGCGCGGTCCATCCTGATGTCGATGTCGATGGCTTTTGCGGCCTCGAACAGCCGGTCAAGATGGTCGTCGAGAAAGGCCCAGCGGTTATTGTAAAGCCGCAGCCCCTCCCACACCCCGTCGCCCAGCAGAAAACCGGCGTCATAGACCGACACCAGCGCCTGTGCCTTGGGCACGATCTTGCCGTTGACATAGATCAGAATCGTCTCATTGCGGGCATCTTCTTCGGCCTGATGGGTGGTGACGGGATTGGTCATGCGGGCCTCCTCTTGCTGACGCAGGCTAGACGCTGGCGCGCGACGAGCCAATGAAAAACCCCCGTTGCCGGGGGCTTTCACTCGTCGCGTGGAGCGATCAGTGATCGCCGACGGGCGCGCGGCGCAAATCAGCCGCCGTGCCCGACGCGCCGTTGAAGAGCGCGTTCAGAGCAACGGCGCTGATGGTGGCCAGCAGAATGCCACTGTCGATCAGCGGGTGGATGTCGTGCGGCATCCATTGCTTGAAGTTGGGCGCGACCAGCGGAATCATCCCCATGCCAAGGCTGACCGCCACGATGAACAGGTTGTTGCGGTTGGTGCCGAAGTTGACCGCCGCCAGGATGCGGATGCCGGTTGCGGCCACCATGCCGAACATCACCAGACCGGCACCGCCCAGCACCGCGGTCGGCAGCGCTTCGACCAGCGCCCCCATCTTCGGCACCAGCCCCAGCACGATCAGGATCAGCCCGCCCGCCACGCAGACAAAGCGGCTCTTGATCCCGGTCACCCCCACCAGCCCGACGTTCTGCGAAAACGAGGTATAGGGGAAGGTGTTGAAGATGCCGCCGATCAGGGTGCCAAGGCCATCGGTGCGCAACCCCGCCGAAAGGGCGGCCGGTTCGATCTTGCGCCCGGTCAACTCGCCCAGGGCAAGGAACATGCCGGTCGATTCGATCATCACCACGATCATCACCAGGCACATCGTGACGATCATCACCGGGTCGAAGATCGGCATGCCGAAGTGGAACGGGGTGATCAGCGCAAACCAGCCCGCCCCTGCTACCTTGGCAAAGGTCATGGTGCCGATCGCCGCCGCGATCGCCGCGCCAAGGATGATCCCCAGCAGCACCGAGATGTTGGCAACAAAGCCCCGACCGAACCGCGCGATCGCCAGAATCGCCACCAGCACCACCGCCGACAGGGCGATATTGCCCAGCGGCGCATAGGCCGGGTTGCTGACCTTGGCCGCCAGTGCCAGCCCGCCGGGCAGCGGCGGAATGGTGCTGCCGGTGGTGGCGGCAAGCTCGCTTACGGCCTTCAGCCAGTCGGCGTGCGCGGGGTCAACGATCTGTGGCGCGGTCGGGCCGAAGGGGTTGCCGAACACCCAGTTGATGCCGATCCGCATCAGGCTGACCCCGATCACCAGAATGATCGAGCCGGTGACGACCGGCGGAAAGAACGCCAGCATCCGCCCGACCAGCGGGGCGACCAGCATGGCGAAAATGCCCGCCGCGATGATCGCGCCGAAGATCATCCGCGCGCCGTCGGGGCCCGGGTTGGCTCCGGCGATCGCCACCATCGGGCCAACCGCGGCGAAGGTCACCCCCATCATCACCGGCAGCTTGATGCCGAACCACTGGGTCAGGCCGAACGACTGGATCAGGGTGGCGATGCCGCAGGCAAAGAGATCGGCCGAGATCAGAAAGGCCACATCCTCGGGCGGCAGTTTCAGCGCGCGGCCGATGATCAGCGGCACCGCGATGGCACCGGCATACATCACCAGCACATGCTGGAGGCCAAGGGTGAACAGCTTTGGCGGTGGCAGGATCTCGTCCACCGGGTGGGTTGTGTCGGTCATGGTCCATACCTTCCCTCGGGGGATTGTCGGTGCCGCCCTGCGTTCCCCCATCGACGCAGGGCCGGTCATGGCCCGGCGGTTCAGCCGCCGGTGCCAGGGGTAATGACCCACGCCGGGGTATAGTGGTGTTCCTCGAGGTTGCGACCGGGGCCGATGCGATCGACCACGGCGAAGCGCCCCGGCGCGTGCAAGGGCGTCAGCACTCCGTGCCAGGTGCCGCGGTTGAGGTTGATGCCCTGCGCGCCATTGGTCACAAAGGCGCGTGGGGTGCCGGGGGTGTCGCCGCGGTCGGGGGCGACGATCACCAGAAACGGCTGCGTGGTCATCGGCAGAAAGGCCTGGCTGCCCTCGGGGTGACGTTCGAGCAGATCAAGCCGGTAGGGCAGGGTGCAGGGCTGGGCGTCGAAGATCGAGAGTCCGGCGCGGCCGGTGGCTCCGAAGTCAAGCCGGGCGCGGTCGTGAAAGCGGGCGCAGAGACCGGCGTTGATCAGCCGGTCGGGCGGGCCGACTGCCTCGAGAACCTCGCCGAACGGGGCGAAGGCGGCGGCGGTCAGGGGTTCGGTGGCGATGGTGCGGCGCATCACCGGCGGCGGTCCTTGCGTCGCGCGCCGGGGGGCTTTCCGCCCCCCCGCCCCCCCGAGGGTATTTGTGCCAATGAGAATGGGGCGTTCATCGCGGCGCGCCGAAAGCGCCGGGGCCGCGCAGGCGGGCGTGGCGGTTGACGTCCTTGTAGAGCAGGTAGCGGAACGGGCCGGGGCCGGCGGCGTAGCAGGCTTGCGGGCAGTAGGCGCGCAGCCACATGAAATCGCCGGCCTCGACCTCGACCCAGTCGCGGTTGAGCTTGTAGACCGCGCGGCCCTGCA
>Ga0210039_1003925_pt1 | contig 11117 bp, 11 predicted proteins | sample CryGeyCG2114_250_3_FD_185460 | JGI IMG/M metagenome (GOLD analysis project Ga0210039, IMG submission 185460) | Groundwater microbial communities from aquifer - Crystal Geyser CG17_big_fil_post_rev_8/21/14_2.50 (SPAdes) (version 2) | ecosystem: Environmental > Aquatic > Deep subsurface >...
CTGCTGGCTGCGATGCCGCTGACCTTCAGCATGGACGCCAAGACGGGCGTCCTGGCACTGGGTGCGTCGGTCGCGCTGGCCGACGACAATGGCGGCAACGACGAAGGCAACGACGGCGGCAACGACCACGGCAACGACGGCGGCAACGACAACGGCAACGACAACGGCAACGACAACGACAACGACAACGGCAACGACAACGGCAACGACGGTGGCACCGGCACCGGAAATGACGGCACGTCCGGAAATTGCGATGCTGGTGCTGGTGCAATTGGCAGCACTTGTGGCACCGGGCAGCCCGCTCCGGCACCCGCGCCCGAACCGACCCCTGCTCCCGCTCCGGCGACGTTGTGATCCGCACGAACGAAGCGTGAGCTGATCGCATGAACCGACTGCATCAAGCATCCGTAAGGCGGTAACAGCGCCGCGACCGGTGCGGTCAGGAACTCAAGAATTGCCCCGATCCGTTTCGGTCGGGGCAATTCGCATTTGCCGGGCCGGGTCGCACCTCGCGTGCCCCCTTCCGCCCGGCAGCGCCCGGTAACGCATCTGCATCGCTCGTCCTGGGGCCCGCCGCGCCAGCCCTCGGCGGCCCGGCACATCGCACCGTGGCCGCGCAAGGCACCCGCCCGCACCAATCATGCCTGGTTCTGCCTTGTCGCCAACCTCAGACCAGGGTCCGATGGTCTTTCAGACTTTGGTCGCACCGCACTGCTGAGGAAGTCCGACCCCCGCGGGCAAAGGTCGAACCGCAGTATGCCGAGGCCACAGGATATGGGAGGAAGGCTCATCCCCGGCGACACAGATCGGGTAAGCAAAATCAACTGGAGATGAAGATGGCCAAAATGTTCACCACGCCGAAACGCCTGCTGGCCCTGCTGTGCGCTTCTGCCCTGCTGGCGGCAATGCCGCTGAGCGTCACCATGGACGCCAGGACCGGCGTCGTGGCACTGGGCTCTGCGGTGGCCCTGGCCGACAATGATGGCGGGCACGACGGTAACGATGGCGGGCACGACGGGAATGATGGCGGGCACGACGGGAATGACCACGGCACTGGCGGCAATGGTTTTGACGATAACGGCTACTACCAGGGCGGCAACGGGACCGGGTTCGGCAACGGCAGCATCCGCGGAAATTGCCGCGGCACGGGCCGCACGGGTGGCGCGCGCAACTGCGCCCCGGCACCGACCCCTGCTCCGGCGACCTTTTGATCTGCCGTTTGATCCGCGCTATGGTAAACTGATCTGATCGCCTGAACCTGTTGCGCGGATCATCGAGCAGGCGTTAAGAGTGCCTCGGGCTTTTGCGGTCGGGGCACTTCCACCTAGGCTTGAAACATGGGCTTTTGAAAAATGAAACGCCGCCTGTTCAACCTGATTTTCCTGAGCGTGCTGCTGGGCGCGGGCCTTGTGCCGCTGGCCATTCGGGTCGATGGGCTGGGTGGCATTGCTTGGGCCGACAGCCGGAACGACCGCGAACAGAGCCGTGATCGTGGCGACAGTCACGACGGCGAAGATCACGGCGGCTCGGACGGCGGCAGCGATGGCGGCTCGGACGGCGGCAGCGATGGCGGCGGCAGCGATGGCGGCGGCTCGGACGGCGGCAGCGATGGCGGCTCGGATGGCGGTAGCGATAGCGGATCGGATGGCGGCTCGGATGGCGGTAGCGATGGCGGCGGCTCGGACGGCGGCGCGTTTTCGGCTGAAGATCACAATTCCGGTCGTTTGTTCAGGGCCGATGGCATCAACCTGATCTACACCAATGGAGCCACCGAGCGCATCGCTCAAGGGACCTACGAACGCCTCGACGGACATGGTCGGGTGATCGAACGTCGAAGCGCCACCAGCGCTGATCGCTCCCGGCTTGGCGGCCTGCGTGATGGCATCAGCTCGGTCGCGCGTCGCTCGGGGGTGGAAAGCGTGATCACGATCAGCGCCGCGCGGAAAAGCATCAAGATCGTGGACAGCGCCGGCTGGACCGAATTGTTGCAAAACAACCGCTATGTGCTGACCGACCCCAATGGCAACGTGGTGACAAAGCGCGCCGCCACCGCCAAGGATATCGCGCGCATCAGCGCCGAGCTGGGCCTGAGCTGAACCGAGTCGGACGCCTGATGCGCGTGGTTCCTGCCCGCCGTCAGTCGCGCAGATGCTCGCGCGCGTAAACCGCCGCCTCGACCCGGTTCCTGACATGCAGCTTTTGCAGAATCGAGGTCATGTAGTGCTTGACGGTCTTTTCCTGCAACTCGAGCGCCAGCCCGACTTCCTTGTTGCTTTTGCCCTCGGCCACCAGACGCAGGATGTCTTCTTCGCGCTTCGACAGATCGTCGATCGGATTGGCCGCGCGCGCCGCTGCCCCCGAGCGCATCGCGTTCAGAATCCGCCCGGCCAGCGCCGGTGAGACATAAGACTGACCGTTGGCCAGATCCTTGACCACCGCCACCAGATCGCGCGAGCCCACCCCTTTCAGGATGTAGCCCAAAGCCCCCGCCTTCAGCGCCTGCATCACCACGTCATCCTCTTCCGAGGCGGTCAGCATCGCCACCTTGGGGGGCTTGGCCATCAGCATGATCTGGCGCAACGCCGCAAGGCCACCGCCATGCGGCATCGACACATCGAGCAGCACCACATCGGGCTGCAAGCGCTCGGCCAGCTCGGCCGCACCCAAAGCGTCCTGGGCCTGCCCGACCACCGAAATTCCGGCATCTTCCGACAAGCTGCGGGCGACCCCTTCGCGGTAGAGCGGGTGATCATCGGCGATCACGATTCGGATCGGTTCCATCATGCTTTTCCAATTTCCAAGGTCATCATCATTTCCGCGCCACCACCGTCGGCGCGGTTGCGCAGCTCAAGGGTGCCGCCAAGGCTTTCCACCCGGTCACGCAGCCCCACCAGACCAAGGCCGTGTTTGTCATCTCCGGGCTCGACCACCGCCGGATAGCCGGGGCCGGAATCGCTGACGCTCAGCGTCAGGCGGCCCCGCGCGAAGGTCAGCCGCACTTCCTGCCCGGCACCATCGGCATGGCGCCACGCGTTGTTCAGGCCTTCCTGCACAAAACGATACATGCAGATTTTCACCGCCGGCGACAAAGCGGGCAGATCGGCGTCGGCGCAATGCAGGGCCACCGCGGTGCCGGTGCGCGCCACGTGCGGGTCGATCACGCTGCGCAGCACGTCGCAGGGATCGCGCTGCTCGATGTCGGGCAGCGACAATCCGCGCGAGATATTGCGAATCTCGCGGATGGCATCCTTGACCGCGCGTTCAACCTGACCAAGGTCAGTCTGCGCCGCAGCGCTGGCAACCGCGGGCCGCAGATCATCCAGCCGCAGGGCGGCAAAGCCAAGAAGCTGAGCCGGGCCGTCGTGCAGGTCGGCACCGATCTGACGCAGCGACTGGTCGTTCATCGCCGAGGCGCGCGACGCCGCCCCCTGCACCCGCAACCTGAGCGCGGTGTTGTGATCCGACAATTCCGCCAGTGCTGCCAACTGATTGGTCAGTGCGCCGCGCTGGCGGTCGATGGTGCGGCTGCCGCGCAGCACGATGGCGTAAAGCACCGTGCCCAGCCCCAGCATCATCGCCGCCACCGTCAACCAACTGCGCTGGCGCACGCTGGCCAGATCGGCTTGCAGTTCCGTGGCGGTCTCATAAAACTCGGCCACCCCGATGATCTTGCCCGACCACACCTCGCGGATCGGGCTGTAAATCTCCAGCATCGGTTGGCCCAGAGCGCCCGGATTGACATCTTCAAGGGTGCTCAGCTTGTCGAATTTCGCCGCCACCTCGCCCTGCCAGGCGCGTTTCAGGCTTTCCGATTCGGGAAAGGTCTGGCCAACGATCGCCTTGTCGGACGATTCGACCACCAACCCGCCCTGCTTCCAGATCTTGTAGGATTTGACCCGCTCGCCCAACGTGGTGCTGGTGAAAATCTCTTCCATGGCGCGGCGCGCGCCCGGCGACAGGGTATCAGACTTTGCCAGATCCTGGCTCAGTGGCGAGATGAAACTTTCCATATACTGTGCGGTGGCATCGGCGCTGTTGTGCACCACACCTTCCTCGATCCGGGCCGACACCCAACTGCCCATGATCACCATCGCCAGCAGCACGACCACGCCACCGGCCAGCGCAAATTGCGTGGCCAGCGACCAGTCGCGCGGGTGGGGCAGGCTGGGCGACACCGATACTCTCGACAATACCGTCATGCTGTCGTTCTAGCGGGGCATTGCCCGAACGGGAACGGTCTTTGATCTGATTGCAACCGGAATACGCGGTAAATTGCGCAAATCCGCCCGCTCAGACCTTCTTGCCGGCCTTGGGCTTGGCTTCCAGCGCATCGAGCCGGGCGGCAAGCGCCGCGTTTTCCTCGCGCGCCGTCACCGCCATGGCGCGCACCGCGTCGAATTCCTCACGCGTGACGAAATTCCGGTCGGCCAGCCAGCGGTCGACAAAGCCCTTCATCGCGGTTTCGGCCTCGGTCTTGGCACCCTGTGCCACACCCATGGCGTTGGTCATCAGCTTGGAGACATCATCGAAGAACTTGTTGGGCTGCGGCATGGCGGGTTCCTTTCACACTTGGCCCTATATGGTCTGGCGCGGCGCTTTGCACAAGTCCGGCACGCGGTCAGCATGCGGTTGACAACGCCGCAGCCGCACTGGAAAACCGCCCAAAGGAAACCGCATGGCCTATATCCCCTTCCCCGACATCTCGCCCGAAATTTATTCGTTCGAGATCTTCGGCCTGACGCTGGCGCTGCGCTGGTATGCGCTGGCATATATCGCCGGGCTGCTGATCGGCTGGCGGCTGATACTGCGCCTGATCGCCACCGCGCGGCTGTGGCCCAAGGGGGCACCGATGCAGGCCGAGCAGGTAGAGCGGCTGCTGACCTGGGTCATCCTGGGGGTGATCATCGGCGGACGCACCGGCTTCGTGCTGTTTTATCAGCCGGGCTATTACCTTGCCAATCCGGGCCAGATCCTGCGGGTCTGGGAAGGCGGGATGTCGTTTCATGGCGGCTTTCTGGGGGTGGTGGTGGCGACGCTGATCTTTTGCCGACGCGAGGCCATCCCGATGCTGTCGGCGGCCGATCTGATGGCGGTGGCCACCCCGCCCGGCCTGCTGCTGGGGCGCATCGCCAATTTCATCAACGCCGAGCTTTGGGGCCGCCCGACCGATCTGCCGTGGGGCGTGGCCTTTCCATCCGAGGCGGCGCAAAGCTGCCCCGGCGTGGTCGGCATCTGTGCCCGCCACCCGTCGCAGCTTTACGAGGCGGGGCTCGAGGGGCTGGTGCTGGGCAGCCTGCTGCTGATCATAGTCTGGCGCAGGGGCTGGCTGGCGCGGCCGGGTGCGGTGACGGGGCTGTTCTTTGCAGGCTACGGCGCGGCGCGCTTTGCGGTCGAGTTTGTGCGCCAGCCCGATGCCCAGTTCGTGACCCCCGGCAACCCGCTGGGGCTGGCCTGGCAGGTGGGCGGCTATGGGCTGACCATGGGGCAGGCACTGTCGCTGCCGATGATCGCCGTGGGGCTTTACCTGATCTGGCGCGCCTGGTCGCATGACCCCGCTTGAGGCCCTGCTGATCCGTCGCGTCAAAGCGGCCGGGCCGATCCGTCTGGCCGATTACATGGCCGAGTGCCTGCTGCACCCCGAGCACGGCTATTACACCACCCACGATCCCTTCGGCGCGGGCGGCGATTTCACCACCGCGCCCGAAATCAGCCAGATGTTCGGCGAGCTGATCGGGCTTTGTCTCGCGCAAAGCTGGCTCGATCAGGGCGCGCCATCGCCCTTTACCCTGGCCGAGCTTGGCCCCGGTCGCGGCACCCTGATGGCCGATCTGCTGCGCGCCACCACAGCGGTGCCGGGGTTTCATGCGGCCGCACAAGTGACCCTGATCGAGGCCTCGCCCCGCTTACGCGCCCGTCAGCGCGCCGCCCTTGGCAGCCATCCGGCGCGCTGGCTGGACACGGTGGATGCCCTGCCCGAGGCCCCGCTGTTCCTGATCGCCAACGAGTTTTTCGACGCGCTGCCGATCCGCCAGTTCACCCGTGATCCGGCGGGGTGGTGTGAAACCATGGTCGGGCTGAAGGGCGGCGCGCTGGCCTTCGGCCTTGCCCCCGCCACACCGCTTGCCGCCCTAGAGCCCCGCCTCGCCGATACTGCCCCCGGCGAGAGGATCGAGGTCTGCCCCGCCGCCCCGCCGATCATCGCCGCGATTGCGCGCCTTATCACCGCCCACGGGGGTGCTGCACTGATCATCGACTACGGCGGCTGGCACTCACGCGGGGACACTTTTCAAGCGCTGCGCGGCCATGCCTATGCCGACCCTCTGGCCGCCCCCGGCGCGGCCGATCTGACGGCGCATGTCGATTTCGAGGCGCTAGCGCAAGCCGCCCCCCCCTGCGCCACTGCGGGCCCGATCCCGCAGGGCACCCTGCTGACCCGTCTGGGAATTGTCGCCCGCGCCGCGCGGCTGGCGCAAAACCTGTCCGGCACGGCGCTGGAAAGCCATCACGCCGCGACTCGGCGCTTGACCGACCCGCAGGAAATGGGAACGTTGTTCAAGGCGCTGGCGCTGCACCCACCGGGCAGCCCGGCCCCGCCGGGATTCGACTGATGCTGGAAATTCTGACCTCCGATGCCCTGACCCCGCTACGCCACGGTTTTTTCACCCGCAAGGGCGGGGCATCATCGGGCATCTTTTCCGGCCTCAACTGCGGTCCGGGTTCATCCGATCTGTCGGAAGCCGTGGCGATCAACCGCGCCCGGGTGGCGCTCGCGATGGCGGCCGAGCCCGATCACCTGATCACCGTGCATCAGATCCATTCCGCCGAGGTGCTGACGGTTACCGCCCCGCTGCCCGGCGATCCCGCCACCCCCCGCCCCCGCGCCGATGCGCTGGTGACCGCCACGCCGGGGCTGGTGCTGGGGGTGCTGACCGCCGACTGCCAGCCGGTGCTGTTCGCCGATGCCAGCGCGCGCGTGATCGGGGCGGCCCATGCCGGCTGGCGCGGCAGCCGTGACGGGGTGCTGGAGGCCACGCTGGCCGCGATGGAACGGCTTGGCGCGCGGCGGGCCGACATCACCGCCGTGATCGGCCCCACCATCAGCCTGGCCGCCTACGAGGTTGGCCCCGAGTTCGTCGAGGCCTTCATCGACGACGACCCCGCCAGCGCCCGCTTCTTTGCCGGCGGCAGCGGCGACCGCGCCCGGTTCGATCTGCCCGGTTACAGCCTGGCGCGGTTGCGCGCCGCAGGCGTTGGCCATGCCGAATGGACCGGCCACTGCACCTACCGCGACCCCGAGCGATTCTATTCCTACCGCCGCGCCACTCACCTGGGCGAGGCCGACTACGGGCGGCTGATTTCGGTGATCCGGCTGTGATCGCGGCAGCACTTGGGCAGACCCCGCCAAGCTGCTGCCGCAATCGCTGCCTTCCGCATCCCGACCTTTCGTCCGACAGCGGTCATTTCCCCTTGAATTATTGAAAATTCACTGTTTCCCGCCGCGCCACAATTCGGCCTTGGGTAAATTTATATTCAGCCCCGAACGGTCAAAACCCTGCCGCATTGCGCGGCGATAGTGATCCCAAGGTCGAATGGACCATCACGAGCAGGAAAAGGAGCAGGTCATGAAAAAGGAACGTCGCTGGTTGAAATCGGTGCTGGCCGCAAGCGCCGAGCCGCAGATCGCCATGCCGTGGCAGCGCGGCACCCGGCGCAAGCCCGAAGCCTTCAAGGCCGCCGCCGTGCCGGGGCGCGCGCGCGCCGTCGCCGCCCGCTGATCCGACCTTGCGCAAATTGCAGGGGTCGCAGGCCATGCCCTGCGGCCCTTTGTCATTGATCACGCAGAATCACCCAAGCGCAGACTTGCCGGATCTGGCATCTTGGGGCAGTCGATACCGGGCAGGCGCGACAACAATCGCGGGCGCAGCCCCGGTTTCGTTTCCACCGTGGCCACAATTGATCATATATTTTGACAAACCGCCGCAATTCGGCCATGTCCTGCCCTACAGATGTCCCTCTGTGAACACGGATGGCAGGCGCGGCAAGACTTTCGGGCAGCCCTGACACCGCTCTGGAACGACCTTGGTGGTCGGCTCTGGGATTGATGCTCGGCAAGGCGGCCCTGATGCGCAGCTCTGGCGTGTCTCAAGGGGCCGCCTTTCGCTTGCGGCTCAGGCCTGCCGTTGCAGCCGCGCCTCAAGCACGTCGAACGGCACCCCCGGCTGATCCTTGGCGCAGCGGATCACCAGACTGGTCTTGACCGATGCCACATTGGCGGCAGCGGTCAACTGCTCGGTCAGGAAGTTCTGAAAGGTTGACAGATCGGGGGCCACGCATTTCAGGATGAAGTCGATCTCGCCGTTCAGCATGTGGCACTCGCGCACCAGCGACCAGTCGCGGCAGCGCTGCTCGAATGCCGCAAGATCGGTCTCGGCCTGGCTCATCAGCCGCACCATGGCGAACACCTGCACCTCGAAGCCCAACTGACGCGGGTTGATATTGGCGTGATAGCCGGTGATGAAGCCGGCTTCTTCCAGCGTGCGCACCCGGCGCAGGCAGGGCGGCGCCGAAATTCCCACCCGCCTGGCGAGTTCGACATTGGTCATGCGACCATCGGCCTGCAACTCGGCCAGAATCTGGCGATCAATCGGGTCCAGCTTTGACGCAGGCATGTTGTTTTTCCTGTTTTGAGCGGACATTAGGATTTCCGCCCGCTTTGCGCAATATTATTTCAACTATTGGCAAGATTGAAGTGCGCGCTGCGACCATCGCACCCGCCGCAGGGGCTTTCCGGCTTGCGCCGCAGGGCCTATATGAGGCCGATCACCGAGACAAGCGAGGATGCCATGCCTGACCCACACCACAGCCGCGTTCTGATCATCGGCTCGGGGCCGGCCGGTTATACCGCCGCAATCTACGCCGCCCGCGCCATGCTGAACCCGATCCTGGTGCAGGGGCTGCAACCGGGCGGGCAGTTGACCATCACCACCGAGGTCGAGAACTGGCCCGGCGACACCGAGGTGCAGGGCCCCGATCTGATGCTGCGGATGGAAGCGCACGCCAAGGCGATGGGGGCCGAGGTGATCGCCGACTACATCACCCACCTTGATCTTGCCCGCCGCCCCTTCACCGCCAGCGCCGATTCCGGCACCATCTACACCGCCGATGCGGTGATCCTGGCCACTGGCGCGCAGGCGCGCTGGCTGGGTCTGCCGTCCGAGGAAAAGTTCAAGGGCTTCGGCGTCTCGGCCTGCGCCACCTGCGACGGCTTCTTCTATCGCGGCAAGGAAGTGGTGGTGACGGGCGGGGGCAACTCGGCGGTGGAAGAGGCGCTGTTCCTGACCAACTTCGCCAGCAAGGTGACCCTGATCCACCGCCGCGACAGCCTGCGGGCGGAAAAGATCATGCAGGATCGCCTGTTCAAGCACCCGAAGATCGAGGTGATCTGGAACCATACGGTCGAGGAAGTGCTGGGCGATGAAAACCCGCCCGGGGTCACCGGGGTGCGGGTGCGCGAAGTGAAATCAGGGATCGAAAAGGTGGTGCCCTGCACCGGCTTCTTCGTGGCCATCGGCCATTCCCCGGCCTCGGAACTGGTCAAGAACCAGCTTGACATGCAGCCCGGCGGCTATGTCAAGGTCACCCCCGGCAGCACCCACACCTCGATCGCCGGGGTGTTTGCGGCGGGCGATCTGACCGATCCGCACTACCGCCAGGCCGTCACCAGCGCCGGCATGGGCTGCATGGCGGCGCTTGATGCCGAGCGCTGGCTGGCCGAGGTAACGTGATAAGTTGCTGCGACGCAGCAATTATGTCGCGTTTGCCGCGGCTATTGCGATTTTCCCTTGAATTACGCCGTGTTTGAGGGCTATGGCGCGCGCAAGCGCGAGCCTTGGCCCGCACCCCACCTTTTCGCACCATTAGAGAAAAGCGAGTATTGCCATGTCCCTTGTGACCCATGCCCCGATCCCCGAGCTTTACGTTTCGCATGAATCCGCCGAAAAGCTGAAGCACGAGGCCGGCAATCTGCCGTCGTGGGATCTGACGCCGCGCCAGATCTGCGATCTGGAGCTTTTGATGAACGGCGGCTTTTCCCCGCTGAAGGGCTTTCTAAGCGAGGCCGACTATACCGGCGTGGTCGAGAACATGCGGCTGGCCGATGGCACGCTGTGGCCGATGCCGATCACCCTTGATGTCAGCGAGGCGTTTGCGGCCACGGTCGAGCCGGGGCAGGATATTGCGCTGCGCGACCCGGAAGGCGTGATCCTTGCCATTCTGTCGGTCAGCGACAAATGGCTGCCCAACAAGCCGCGCGAGGCCGAAAAGGTATTCGGGGCCGACGATCTGGCGCACCCGGCGGTGAACTACCTGCACCATGTCGCGGGACCGGTCTATCTGGGCGGTCCGATCACCGGCATCCAGCCGCCGGTGCATTACGATTTCAAGGGCCGCCGCGACACCCCGAACGAATTGCGCGCCTTTTTCCGCAAGGTCGGCTGGCGTCGCGTGGTGGCGTTCCAGACCCGCAACCCGCTGCACCGCGCGCACCAGGAACTGACATTTCGCGCCGCGCGCGAGGCGCAGGCCAACCTGCTGATCCACCCGGTGGTCGGCATGACCAAGCCTGGCGACGTCGATCACTTCACCCGGGTGCGCTGCTACGAGGCGGTGCTTGACCAGTATCCGGCCTCAACCACCACGATGAGCCTTCTGAACCTTGCGATGCGCATGGCCGGCCCGCGCGAAGCGGTCTGGCACGGCATCATCCGGCGCAACCACGGCTGCACCCATTTCATCGTCGGGCGCGACCATGCCGGGCCGGGCAAGAACTCGGCCGGGCAGGATTTCTACGGCCCCTATGATGCGCAGACCCTGTTCAAGGAGTACGAGGCCGAAATCGGCCTTGAGATGGTTGATTTCAAACACATGGTCTATGTCCAGGAAAAGGCCCAGTATTACCCGGCGAACGAGGTGCCGGAAGGCAGCACCGTGCTGGATATTTCCGGCACCGAACTGCGCCGCCGCCTGCGCGAAGGGCTCGACATTCCCGAATGGTTCAGCTTTCCCGCCGTGGTGACGGAACTGCGCCGCACCAGCCCCGCGCGCTCGCAGCAGGGCTT
>Ga0210039_1003934_pt1 | contig 11087 bp, 7 predicted proteins | sample CryGeyCG2114_250_3_FD_185460 | JGI IMG/M metagenome (GOLD analysis project Ga0210039, IMG submission 185460) | Groundwater microbial communities from aquifer - Crystal Geyser CG17_big_fil_post_rev_8/21/14_2.50 (SPAdes) (version 2) | ecosystem: Environmental > Aquatic > Deep subsurface >...
CCAGCCGAGAGGTCTGCGGCGCGCGCCGCGCGGCACGCTTGCGCGCAACGGCTCCGCCAGCCCCAGCACCGCCCCGGCAAAGAGCCAGGTCAGCGGCGTGAGCGAGGCATTGGGCAGCATGTCCACCAGGTTGATCGCCAGAAGCAGCGCCACCGGCCCCACCAGCGGCCCCGCCCCCGACCCCGCCAGCGCCGCGCCGCGCGTCCAGAGCAGCAGCACCGGCAGCGCGATCAGCCCGAACTCGGCCAGAAAGCCCAGCCAGCCAAAGATCCCCAGCAGGATGATCCAGCGCCCGTCGGTGATCGTCAGCATCGTGCCGGTGACGGGATCGAGGATATGGTTGCGCCCCCAGCTCCCCCAGCCGAAGAGCGGCTTTTCCCGCGCCCGCTCGAGCAGGATATCCTCGTTGTCAAAGCGGAATTGCAGCGAGGCCGCGCGCTCGGGATTGATCCCGGCGGCCTGTTCCAGCATCCAGTCCACAGGGATCAGTCCCGCCCCCTTCAGCACCGGGTAGGCGATCGCCAGAAGCACAAGGACAGCCGCGATGCGCACCTGCAGCCGCGTCGGCAGCAAGAGCGCCGCCGGCGCCAGGAAAAGCCCGTAGAGCAGCGAGCCGAGCGATTTGCACAGCACCAGCACAACGCCCAGATAGAGCGCCCCCGCGAGCCACAGCACGCGCTTGCGCTGATCGTCCTCGCGCGCCAGCGCCAGCGCGCAGGTGAGCGCCATCACGATCAGCAGCGCCGCCCAGAGGCCGTGATAGAGAAACACGATCGGCCGGAACCCGCCCTGCCGCATCATCTGCTCGAAACTGTGCTGGAAATAGCCGTAGATCCAGATGTTGATCTGCGGCGCCAGCCGCACCTCAACCAGCATCGGCAGCGAATAGATCAGCCCGCCGACCGCGATCGCCAGCACCAGCTCGCGCAGGCCCCGCGCCGTCGCTAGATAGGCGCGCGCCAGCAGGAAGGGCATCAGCAGGATGACCTGCAGCAGAACCAGCGCCACCATGTCCTTGAGCCCGAGCGCGGGCAGACCGATGCGCCCGAAAAAGACCGGCTCGGTATTGGTGGCCACCGTGGCGATGGGGCTCAGCACGAAGACCGCCACCAGCACGCGCGCGGCCACGCTCTCGGGGATGAGCGAGACGCGCCGCCCCGCCTTGGCCGCGTGGTAGAGACAGATCGCAAAGATCGCGAGGCTCGGCAGCGAGTCCTTGCTCAGCGGCGGCATCAGCGGGAAATCGAAGGCCGCGGGCGGCGGCGGCAAAAGGAGATAGGCCCCCAGCATCGACCAGATCAGCGCGCGCTCGAGCGGCAAGCGGCGGAACAGGACGAGCGTCACCACCGGCCAAGCCGCCAGCATCAGATATGCGAATGCATTGGGCATGACGCGCCGGGCACCTCGTTGCTCTTGCCGCTCGGACCGGGCCGCAGACCTGCCCGCGCGGCAAGCATGCCACCGAGGTTATGCACCACAAAGGCGGGAATACAACAATTTCGGGGCATCTGCCCCAGTGTCGCGCCCCTCAGCAGCCGGTGCCGCAGGCCACCACGCGCACGGTGCGCAGGATCACCCCGAGATCGGTCCAGAGCGAGAGCTTTCCGAAATATCGTGAATCGTAATCCGCGCGCTCGGCAAAGCTGCTCTCGTTGCGCGCCGAGGTCTGCCAGAAGCCGGTGATGCCGGGGCGCAGGGCGTAGTATGCGGTGCCGGGATAGATCTCGCGCTGCGAGGGCATCATCGGGCGCGGACCGACGATCGACATGTCCCCGATCAGCACGTTCCACAGCTGAGGCAGCTCATCGAGCGAGGTCTTGCGGATCAGCCGTCCGATCCGTGTGATGCGCGGATCGTTACGCAGTTTCTGACGCGCGTCCCATTCGCGGCGCGCATCCGGGTGGGCGGCGAGATGCGCCTCGAGCCGGGCCTCGGCATCGTCCACCATGCTGCGCAGCTTCCACATGCGAAAGCGGCGTCCCTCGCGGCCGATCCGCTCCTGACTGTAGAAGGGTGATCGGCCGTCAAGCGCGATCAGCGGGCACAGCAGCCCCACGATCAGCAGAGCCAGCGGCGCCGCGAGCAGCACCAGCACGACATCGAGCGCCCGTTTGAACCCGCCACGATAGATCCCGGCCTGCCGAAACCCGATCGGAAGGCTTGATACAAAACTGGACTCGTCCGCTCTCACGGACCCCGCGACATTCCCGATCAGCATGGCAGCACTCCCCGGCAGGTCCCCGAACCTGCGTCACACATCAATCTCGCCTGAATGCTCCGCCGGACCTGGCGAAACACGGCCCCGGACCGACCGAAATGTGGTTGAAATGTGTCGGCACGAGCCGACTCGGAGCACACGTATTCCGGCCAAAGAGCGCATATGACGTTACTCGTTACTCTGATCTGAAAACCCCGCAACAGGATGCCCCCACACCCCCAACGCACAGAGTTTTTTCAACCAAAAATTACACTTAGCGAATATGCGCAGACATCACGATCTCGTCAAGACAGCTCGGAAAATACAACTTTAGCGCGACTTCTATGCGTTGAATGCGCGCAGCCGAGGCACGCAGGCGCCATCTTTCCGCCACAGATCAGTGTGACAGTTCGTGAAAGGTCCGACCGGATTTCGCCTTATTGTTGCCAGATTTCGCTCCGCGATTGTTTCCGGTTCCGCGCCAATGCCGCAGCGCGATCGCGCCGGTTGTTGCCCGCATCCCACCAATGCGGTTATACAACCGGGATTGATCCCTTGAAACGGAAAGAACGACGCGTCGACGCGCGCGCCGCAGCGTCACATTGGCCCGGCGACGGCAACGACGACCGGAGGGCTCTCCAGAGCGTCCCGACACGGGGCGGACACGGATCGTGCCACAATTCTGACAATCTTAGGACGAGTGTGCGAGCCGCGCGCCACCAGCCAAGGCAAGGTGCGGTGCGCACGAAGGCGCCGAATCACCCGCCATTCGGGACGAAAACGCCCGGCACGGGGCCGGGCGAGCACATCGACAGGACGGCCCGGCTCAGGCCCGCACGAGCGCCTCGTAGGCCTCGGCCACCTCGCGGGTCAGCGCGCCGACCTCGAAGCTGTAATCGCCGATCTGGCCCACCGGCGTCACCTCGGCGGCCGAGCCGGTCAGCCAGCACTGCTCGAACCCTTCGAGCTCCTCGGGCATGATATGGCGCTCGTGCACCTTGATCTGGCGATCCTTCAGCAGCCCGATCACCGTCTGCCGCGTGAGCCCGTTGAGAATTGCATCGGGCAGCGGCGTGTGCACCTCGCCGTCCTTGACAAAGAAGATATTGGCCCCCGTCGCCTCGGCCACGTAGCCGCGATAATCGAGGAACATCGCATCCGAACAGCCCTTGGCCTCGGCCGCGTGCTTGGACATGGTGCAGATCATGTAAAGCCCCGCCGCCTTGGCCGCAGTCGGGATCGTCTCCGGGCTCGGGCGCTTCCACCTGGCGATGTCGAGCTTCGCGCCCTTCGTCTTGGCATCGCCATAATAACTGCCCCATTCCCAGGCGGTCACGGCCATGCGGATCGGGTTGCGCGCGGCGGCCACGCCCATATCCTCGCCTGCGCCGCGAAACGCCAGCACGCGAATATAGGCGTCGGTCAGCCCGTTGGCGTCGAGCACGGCGCGCTTGGCGGCCTCGATCTGATCCACCGTGTAGGGGATCGGCATATCCATCATCTCGCCCGATTTCAGCAGACGTTCGGAATGGGCGCGGCTCTTGAACACCTTGCCGTCATAGCAGCGCTCGCCCTCGAAGACCGAGCTTGCGTAATGCAGCGCATGGGTCAGGATATGCACATTGGCATCGCGCCACTCGATAAGCTTGCCGTCCATCCAGATCTTGCCGTCGCGGTCGTCATAACGTGCCATCGTGCCATCCTCACAGAGCATATTTTCGATTGTTGCGCGATTCTCGCCGGAAACGGACATAAAATTACGCGATTTCCGACTTTGACTAGCGATTCGATCTTGGAATGTCAATAAAGCTGACTTACTATCACCCCGACGGACGTAAATTGTGAACGGAGCGGTGACATGGTCGAGATACAGGGCGGCGAAAACCTCTTGTTTCTCACCGATGAGCAATTGCGCCAGGGGATCGAGGCGATGTTCTTCGCCTATCGCGGCTTCACCGCCGATCCCGACCGGATTCTCGCCACCATGGCCTATGGCCGCGCGCATCACCGGGCGATCCATTTCATCGCCCGCAGCCCCGGCACGACCGTGAGCAACCTGCTTGCCATCCTCGGCGTGACCAAGCAATCGCTGAACCGCGTGTTGCGCACGCTGATCGAGGACGGGCTGGTCGAAAGCCGCGTCGGCACCACCGACCGGCGCGAGCGGCACCTCACGCTGACCGAGGCGGGTCGCGCGCTCGAGCGCAAGCTCTCCGATGCGCAGCGCGCCCGGATGCGCGCCGCCTATCGCGCCGCCGGTCCGCAGGCGGTCTCGGGGTTCCGGCAGGTGCTCGAGGCGATGATGGACCCCGAGATGCGCCGCCGCTACCATGCCATCAGGGAGTCGGAGACATGAGCGAACCCGCGCCGCATCTGCTGGTCGTCGATGACGATGAACGCATCCGGGACCTGCTGCGCAAGTTCCTGATACGAAACGGATTTCTTGTCTCCGTCGCGCGCGATGCCGGCCATGCGCGGCGGGTGCTCGAGGGGCTGGATTTCGACCTGATCGTGCTCGACGTGATGATGCCCGGCGAAAGCGGCGTCGATCTCACCCGCGCATTGCGCGCCCGACGCGCCACCCCGATCCTGCTGCTCACCGCCAGGGGCGAGGCGGCGGACCGGATCGAGGGGCTCGAGGCGGGGGCCGACGATTATCTGCCCAAACCGTTCGAGCCGCGCGAATTGCTGCTGCGGATCAACGCCATCCTGCGCCGTGCGCCCGAGCCCGAGCCCGAGCCCACGCAACCCCGGATTGTGCAGATGGGGCCGGTGCGCTACGATATCGAACGCGGCGAGCTCAGCCGCGGCGGCGTCCCGGTCAAGCTGACCGCGACCGAGATCCAGCTCATGCGCATCTTCTCCGACCACCTGCGCGAGGCCGTCAGCCGTGCCCGCCTCGTCGAGGAACTCGGCCGCGACAACGGACAGGCGCAGGAGCGCGCGGTTGATGTCCAGATCACCCGGCTGCGCCGCAAGATCGAATCCGATCCCAAGCAGCCGCGCTATCTCCAGACGGTGCGCGGCGAGGGCTACATGCTCGCCCCCGACTGACCCTCAAGGCGACGTATTCAAACACACAAATGTGAACCTCCGAACGCGCATTCGCGGTTGCAAACCGCTGCCCGGATTGCCCTTCTGTCGCTGCCCGATCCGGGCACCGGAATTTTTTTCAGGGAGTGATCCGACATGGGTTTGACCAGACTTCTGAGCGCCACGACCGCGCTCGCGCTGATGGCAGGCGCCGCGATTTCCGCGCCGGTCTCCGTCACCACCGTGCTTGACCCGCAGGAGCAGATGCGCTTCGAGCTGGGCGACGGCACGCCGCATTTCGTGCTCGCCGTGCGCCGCGAGGGCGTCTCGGAGAGCGAAGGCGTCCTCGCTGGAGCCAAGGTGACAGAGTTCGGCTGGCACGACATCGCCCCGCCCCTGGGCGGCGATCCGCGCGGCTATCTGCGCTTCGAGGCCGGGAACGGCGATGTCGCCATCGTCAGGTTCACCGTGCGCGCGGTCTTCCTGAAAGGCGCGGACAAGCCCGAGCTGCACGATAATGGCTTCTGGGAGCTGGTGAGCGGCACCGGGCAGTTCGCGGACATGCGCGGCGTCGGCGCCCTCACCATCGAGCCTGCGGGCGGGTCCAAACGGCTCTTCACCCTGACCGGAGAGATCGGCGACAAGCCCTGATCGCGCTGCGGAAAATCCCCGCAGTCCCACGCCGCGCGGTTGCCGCGCGGCGGCTCTCGCGCCATGATGTGCTCAGAGTCCATGTCATGGAAGGAATGCGCATTTGAAACCCGTCTCTTTTCTCGTCCTCGCGCTGGCGGCGCTGCCGCTCCTGGCCCCCGCCCCCGCCGAGGCACGCAGTCTCGGGCGATCGCTTGATCGCTCCGGGCTCCAGCCTGCCGATCTCGAGGTGATGACCACCGCCGCGATGCAACTGCTCGAGCCGCTGGGGCGCACCGGCGACGCGCGGCGCTGGAGCAATCCCCGCACCCGGTCGGTCGGGGCGGTCACGCTGGGCCGGATCGAGGGCGCCTGTGCCGAACTGGTCCACCGAGTGCGCTCCAAGCGCATGACCGAGACGGCGACCTTTCGCACCTGGCGCTGCCGCACCGCCACCGGCGACTGGCAGGCCAGCGCCGAGCCGACCAACTGACCCCGGAAAAGAATGACCCCCGGCATTGCCTGCCGGGGGTCATCTCGCGCTCTCGCCGGGTCAGACGAACTGGAAGTCGTCCACCCCGAGATCGGCCGCCGCCACCCCGAGCAGCGTCACCACCGACCCGTTGAGGCTGAACTGCGCGCCCGCGCCCGTGTCCACGATGTTGAGCGCATCGACAAAGCCCTGCGCGCCGTTGCCGCCATCCTCGAGGATCGACAGGCCGCTCTCGGGATCGATCACGGCGATGCGGATCAGGTCGATACCATCCTGGAAGTCGCGCACCTCGTCGAACTCGCCCGCGGCACCGCAGTTGAACACGAAGATATCCGCGCCCGCACCGCCCCACATGGCATCGCTGCCCGCGCCACCGTCGATCACGTCATTGCCGACGCCGCCGCCGATCGTGTCGTCGCCCGCATCGCCCGACAACTGGTCGCGCCCGGCGCCGCCCCAGAGCACGTCAGCGCCATCGCCGCCCGTGGCCGTATCATCGCCCGCGCCACCGCCGAGCGTGTCATTGCCCTCCGAGCCCCAAAGCGCGTCGTTGCCGATGCCGCCCCAGACCTGGTCATCATCCGCGCCACCGTCGAGCGTGTCGTTGCCATCGGAGCCGCCGAGCGTGTCATTGCCCGCATCGCCCGAGGCGCTGTCATCGCCCAGACCGCCCCAGAGCGCGTCATTGCCGCCACCGCCGGAGATGTCGTCGTCATCCGCGCCACCGCCAAGCACGTCGGCGCCCTCGCCGCCGGTCATCTGGTCATCGCCGCGCAGGCCAAACGCCACGTCGGGCCCGTTGCTGCCGGTGATCGTGTCATCGGCGCGCCCGCCGAGCACCACGCCCTCGCCCGCCGCGATATCGATTTCCCGACCGAAATCGATATCGTAGAGCACCGTGTTGCCATCGCCCTCATAGGCCACGGCCAGCCGAGCGTTGCCCGAGCCATCGGCAGGCAGGAACTGGATCGTCTCGGGGCTGATGTTCCCGTTGGCCTCGCTGTCGATATACTGCTCGAAGCTGGGGGTCGTCGGGTCGGTGATGTCAAAGACCAGGATGCCGTTGTCGCGCTCCAGCCCGATGAAGGCGTAATAGCGCCCGCCAACCTCGCCAGCCGCGATCGCCTCGGGCTCCACGCCCTTGTCGTCCGAACGCCCGTCGAAATTGCCATTGGCCTGGTTGAAGAGCTCCGGCCGGATTTCCGCGATCAGCTTCGAGAAGAGCGCGCCGCTGTCATAGACCACATCGCCCGCCTCGTTATAGATCGTGAACGAGCGCGACCCGTAGTGGAACAGCTGATCGAAATCGCCGTCGCCATCCGTGTCCCCGATATCGGAGCGCACGTTCAGGCGACCGAGATTTTCGTCGAGTTGCAGCAGTTCCGCGTTCGGAAAGGCCGTCGGATCGAGGTCGAGCGAGCGGATCCGCGCCTCGGTCGCGTCCCGCGCGTCGCCCTCGTTGGCGGTAAGGATGAAGGTCGCGCCGCCGATCTCGATCGAGGTGATCGCGTCGGGCTGACGCATGCCGAAGAGGTTGTCGTAGTTCTGCAGGTTGATCGCATTGTCCCGGTTCGAGGCGTCGATCTCGTTGCCCGGAAGCGACCGGTCGACGAGGCCGAAGCTGCGGATATCGGTGATCGTGTTGGTCGTGAGATCCAACACCGCATAGGCGTTGGCCTCCTGCAGGCTGACCCATGCCGTCTCACCATCGGGCAGAACCGTGATGTATTCCGGCTCCAGGTCTTCGGAGACGACCTTGCCCGGCTCGATCAGCACGCCCTGCGCCCGCAGCGCGTCTTCCTGCCCATCGAAAGCGGAGAAGTCGAGCGTGGTGACGGTGGGATTCTCCGCACCGCCGCTCAGGTCGATGATCGAGACCGTGCCCAGCGGATCGTTCACGCCCGTGGGCTCGCCCTCGTTGGCGACAAGGATCTTGCTGCCATCGGGGCTGAAGGTCAGCATGTCGGGCAGATTGCCCACCTCGACGGTGCTGAGCAGCGTGCCTTCGCTGTCGAAGATCGCCACGACACCGTTGGCGTGTGCCGGTTCGACCGAAATCGCGGCGGCGACAAGCCCGCCCTTGGCCGCGACCGACTGCACCCCGGCAAATGTCACCGGCACCTCGTTCACACCGTCAAGCGCGGTGCTGCCCGGCGCCGCGAGCAAGCCAAGCTGGCCGCCCTCCTTCAGGTCGCCATCGGTCAGGCGCGGCAGCGCGCTGTCGGCAAAGCGGTCCTGATCATCCAGCGAATGCGCCTGCACGTCGTAGAGGAAGAGCGAGCCGGGCGCCTCGCCGAAGAGCGAGGACACATCGAGAATGCCCGAGCTTTCCCAGTCGCCCACGTCGATTTGCCCGGTAGACGCCACGTTCTCGTCCACCGCCCCCAGCGTCGTGCTCTGGCGGATCTCCGCGATTCGCGTTGCCGTGCCCGTCGCCGGATCGACCCTGACGATCCCGGCATCGGCGGGATTCACCGCGCCCTCGCCGAAGATCCCGCCAACCGCGCGATCCTCCTGCACATAAATGTTGCCGTCGTCGGCCCAGTCGAGATTGTCCGGGCTGCGCAGCGTCTGCGCGGGATCGGCATCGCCGTCATACAGGATCGTCGCCGCCGAGGTCGGGTTGTCGATATCGCTGAAATCGGTCTTGATCGTGTAGAGCGTGCCCACCTGGTCGGCGCCCTCGAAATCGGAGCTGCGTCCGGTCGAGGCCAGCACGATCTCGGAGCCGTCGGCGGGGTTGGTCGCCACATCCTCGGGGCGCGAGAAGCCGAACGCCCCCACTGCCTCGGCCTGCGTCCACAGGTTGGCCTGCGTCGGGTAGCCGTATTCATCATACCCGGTCGCGCCATCCTCGGAGGCAAGGGCCAGGTTCTGGCTGTTATCGACCTCGACCCAGGTGCCGTCCGCGGTGCCCGAGGTGTTGAAGTCGCGCGAATCGCGTGCACCGCCATCGGCCACCCAGACATAAAGCTTGCCACCCTCCAGGCCGTTGCGCGCCAGGAACCCGCCCGAGGGATCCTTTTCGCCCACATACATGAAGAGCGGTGCCGCCTCGTTCTCACCGTCGCCATCGGCATCATAGGGCGAGGTGTCATCGGCCAGGATGAAGGCGACATGCGTCGTCGTGCCGGTGTCGATCTCGGTCACGTTCTCCCAGGCGCCGCGGCCCATCGCCGGCACCGCCCAGAGTTCGCCCGTCACCGGATCGAGCGCCCATTCGTTGCCGCTCACGGTAGAGAAGTTGCCGCCGGTTTCCTCACCCGCGAAATAGATCGTATCCACAAGGCCCCGGCCCTCGCCGAACTGATGCGCCTCGACCAGCACGCTCGAGCAGAACCGGTCAAAGCCCGAGCGGCCCTCGACCAGTTGCGAGATGTCGGAAATCACCGAGCCGTCGGGCGCATAGATCGTGTCATACGCAAGACCGCTATCGACGATCTGCTTGGTTTGCTTGTCGATGTCGAAATAGGAGATCCGCGCGCCGGTCAGCTCCAGCCCGTTCTCGAGCTGATAGTCATATCCGTCGCGATTGCCCAGTTCGTGATTGACGAAGACCCGCACCGTGGTCTCGTTCAGCTCCATCGCGCCGATACCGTCGAGAATGCCCACCGGGGTATAATCGCCCGCGGTCGAGGCGTTGAGCGCACCGGTGGTGTCGCTGATCGTGTCGCCGACCGAGAAGATCGCGCGCGCCTCGAACCCGTTCTGCCCCTGCAGCATCGACGGCACGGCAGGCGCCGTCACACCGAAGTCGATCGCACCCAGGTCGATCGAGCTGACCTTGGCGCCGGTCTCGGTGTCGAACACGTCGATCTGCCCCTGCGCGCCATTGGTGACGAACGCGCGGTCGCCGTCGACCGAGACGACCTCCGAGCCGCCGGTGAAGAGCTCCGTCTCGCCGCTCAAGAGCTCCTCGTCGATCTCGATATCGAGACGCTGATCGTTCTCGTCCAGAAGGATGCGATCCTCGCCGCCGTTGCGCGCCAGCTGCACGATTCGCAGGTCGTTGGTCACGTCGGTTTCCGCCATGCCAAAGGCGTTGTCCTCGTCGGGGAACTCCGAGGCGAAGAAATCTGCCAGCGCCTCCTGCTCCTCCAGGATGTTCGGATCGGACGCATCGGGCGTGGTGCCGCCATCCTGCGTCAGATAGGCGATGTCGGTCGCCAGTTCCTGGAACGGGTAGTTGTCGCCATTCTGCTCGACGAGGAAATCGAGCGTGACCATGCGGATGTTATCGGGCGCGGCATCGGTGAACGCTCCGTCGCGGTAGATCACGATATCCTCGCCGGTCTCCGGATCGATCAGCGCCACGGTCTGGATGCGGCTGCCCTCGGTCGCCACCTGCGGCATGCCGGTCCCGGGGTCGATCACGAAATCGCCGTTCTCGTCGATCACCAGTTGCTGCGCGCTGCCCGCCTCGTCGAAGGCGACGCGGAACCCGCCGATCTGGAAGAAGCGGCCCGGCGTGTTGCCCGCCGCCGTGTCGGTCTCGGCCACGCCATGCTCGAGCAGCATGAGAAAGCCTTCCTTGGTCACGGTCACCAGGATCAGATCGTTGTTGAAGCGCAGCGAATTCACGATGTCGAGCTGCGAGAGCTGGCCGTCGCCGGCGTTGGTGCCGGTGTCGCCGACCGAGCCGATCTGGGCGCGGATGCCGCCGCCGTTCTTGAAGGAGACGTTGACGGTGCTGTCCGCGGCACGCGCCGCAGCCAGGTTGGCATCGGCGGTGAG
>Ga0210039_1003937_pt1 | contig 11078 bp, 11 predicted proteins | sample CryGeyCG2114_250_3_FD_185460 | JGI IMG/M metagenome (GOLD analysis project Ga0210039, IMG submission 185460) | Groundwater microbial communities from aquifer - Crystal Geyser CG17_big_fil_post_rev_8/21/14_2.50 (SPAdes) (version 2) | ecosystem: Environmental > Aquatic > Deep subsurface >...
GACCTACGATCTGCGCGGCAATTTGACATCTGTGAAGGTGTCTGATGTCTCTAAGTGTGAACTCTCATAAGGTTGTTCATCGGGGGCGATCCTTCCTGCTGATTGTGTCGCAACAACCCGTCTCAAGGACTCAATCCCGATGAACAACCTTATGAGAGTTCACAGCTAGGCATAACATTTCGAGGAGCAAACATTTACGCAGCTTCCGTGAGTGTTTTAGGTGGTGAATACGTTTGCAAAGGCTGATCATGAGGAAATTAATAATTCCGATATCAATACTAATATTGGGCATGATGTTTTTCTCTCAAACAAATGTGATATCTGAAGATGTGGGGTATTTTACCTATTCAAATTACCTATTATTGACACTGTTTGTATCTTTCATTTATTTATTGAATCGATTTTTTAAAGGAGAATTTATTTACTCATATATGGATGTTGTTATTTTAATAGTGATGTCCTTACCATTTATTTTAGGTTTTTTGCTGTTTTTTTACAAAAATTCATAAATTTTGAAAATTCTAATATTTGGATTTGTTGTATTCTGTTAATGGTCGTAAATTAAGGGTCAGTGACCTGAAACCCAAGTCTGGACCATTCCCGGTTAGAATTTTTTGGTCTTTTCACATTGACGGATTGGTGACGCCAGCGTGATTGATCAGCGCTACCGGGGGTGTTCCCGATAGCCCCGTGCGGTCTTACCGAATTGTGGCGCTACCCCCCACGAAAATTCTTCGCACATGAGCGCCCCGCGACATTAGGTCATAAACTCATAAACGGGATTCACAAAACGGCCGAATGCTGATTCCTTGTTTACGAGGAGGATGCGCCATGACCCGCCGCCGTTACGAACTGACCGATTTTGAATGGTCGATCATTGAGCCGCTTTTGCCCAACAAGCCACGCGGGGTTCCGCGAGCGGATGACCGCAAGGTTCTGAACGGCATTTTCTGGCGGCTGCGTGCGGGCACGCCCTGGGCGGAAATCCCTGAGCGCTACGGCCCGCCGACGACCTGTTACAACCGCTTCGTGCGCTGGCGGAAGCTGGGGGTCTGGGACAGGATATTCGAAGCGATAACAGCAGCCTATGACGGCGATCTGCAAATGATCGACTCCTCTTCGATCCGCGTTCACCAGCATGGTGCGAACGCAAAAAAAGGGGCCCCGGCACCTCCGCGCGATGTTCCGCTGACGCCCGATGCGTGGGGCGCTCAAGAGGCGGTCTGACCACGAAAATCCATGCCCTCGTTGATGCCAACGGGCTGCCGGTTGTGTTGAAACTCACCCCCGGCCAGGCCCATGACGGGCGCAGCGCCGCTGACATGCTGGACGGTGTGGGAAAGGGGCAGATCCTGCTTGCAGACCGGGCCTATGATTCTGATGCCATGCGCGCAGATCTCTCAGCGCGCGGCGCTTGGGCCTGCGTCAAGCCAATGCCGAACCGCAAAAACATCCCGGCCTTCAGTACCTCTCTCTACCGCCAGCGTCACAAGGTCGAGTGCTTCTTCAGCAAGATCAAACACTTCCGCGCCATCGCAACCCGATACGAAAAACACGCCGAAAACTACCTCGCCCTCGTCAAACTCGCCGCCATACAAATATGGCTTCGAAATTATGAGTCGGTGACCTAGACCGGCGAAATACTGCATCTCGTCACCACGTAATGTCACGATCGGACTGTCAGCATAATCGCCCTGCAGCCGGCTGGCTCCTAGAATGCCGGTGACGGACCAGTTGTCTGTCACCTGTTGATCGAGGAAGAGGGTGAAGCCGATATCCTGAACGCCGCTTTGGGCAGTATAGACCGGCAGGCCGCTGGCGGCAGCTCCGGCGGCATCGACTGAAAACAACCGGCCGGCATACTCATCCGGCGAACCGGAAATAGAGAGATTGGCGATGAGCAGCGTGGTCCGTGACAGCGGCGTGGCATAGGCGGCAGACGCCGACCAGAAAGCGCCGCTGAACTCACCCGTCACATCCGCCCCGGCACGGCCGCTGATATAGAGGCGGTCATATTGGTTGAGCATGCCACTGGCCACCTGAACACGGACAAATCCGCCGGCCACGACGCCGGCATCCACTTCCGGCAGCAAATCCACAACCACATCGCCGGCGTCCTCATCACGGCCGCCATAAACGCGGAAATAAGCCCCGGCCTCGACATTACCCTGATTATAGAAGCTGGCAGAGAGGCCCGGCCCCTCGATTTGGTAGACGACGCCGCCAATGGTGGCGCGCCCGGCGGCAAACGGAATGAAGCGATAGCTGTCCGCACCGGGGGAATCCGGCACGACTGCAATGCCTCCGGCCACGAAATTCGGGGCACCGCCCGCTTCGCTCTGGGCAAGGGCAGGGCTGGCAATCAGCAGGCTGGCGAGGGCGGCAAGACGCAACATTCTGGTTCACTCCGGTTATGGTTTACGTATGCTTACGGCAATCTGGTGAATCCGGATGACTTCCGAACTGATCTTTTACGCTCTTTTGGTAAGGAGCAGCTCATGAAAACTCATCTTCTTGCCCTCACGGTCCTCGCGCTTCTGTCTGTGCCCCCTGCCCTTGCCAGCGGCGGTGGAGGTGGCAGCCAGGCGGAGACTCATGGTGGCGAAGCGCCTCAGCAAGGCGGCAGCCGCCGGCACCGCCCGATTACGTCATCTGAAGGTTACGTGCCGCTCGACCCGTTGACGGCGACCGTTCAGTCCGCTTTCCGGCTGCGCGGCATTCTTCATATCGAGGCCGGGTTGAACATTCCTGACAACCGCCAGCGCGCCCGGGCGGCACAGATGATGCCGCGTCTGCGTGATCGCTACACGTCGGCGCTCGCCATGTATACCGGCGCAAATTACCGCTATGGCGATGTGCCGGATGCCGACCGGATTGCCGAGCTCCTGCAACAGGCCACAGACGATGTTCTGGGAGCCGGAGAAGCCGAGGTTCTTCTCGGCATGGTGATCATTCACGAAAATTAGGCGATCTTGTCCATGAAGCGGGCGAGATCGAGATCCAGCGTGGTCACGCCGCCGGCATCATGTGTCGAGAGCAGAACATCGACCTTGTTGTAGACATTGAACCATTCGGGGTGATGGTCCATCTGGTCGGCTTTCAGCGCGATGCGCGACATGAAGCCGAACGCCTCATTGAAATCACTGAATTGAAAAACCTTGCGGATCGCATCCCGGCTTTCGGCCACGGCCCAGCCTGACAGTTCTGAAACCGCTTTCTGTGCGCCAATTATTTCAGCCATGATCTTTTCCCATGATTGCGTGTTGACCGTCTAACGCGGCGGCTTCCGGTCTGTCAGCCGAAAATTAACGCGTTTCTGCTCTAATGCTGTCTTCAGTGGATGGAAAGGAGACGGAAATGACCCGTTTTCTAAAATCAGACTCTAATCCTTCCGGTCACAAGCTGGAAGACATATTGATGGAATTGCGGTCGGATGTTCTGATCCGCTGCACCAAGATTGCAGACGATCACCGCCCGGAAGCACTCAAAGTCCTCGCCAACAACATGAAAGTGCTGGAACATCTGACGGCGTCTATCGAGCTGGCTCAGGATTCCACCAACGTGCTCGACCGTGCCTTTGGCCCGTCCGAGGCCATGGAAGGCGGCGAACCGCGTATCGGCGTCGCCTGACCTAAGCGGCGAGGCTTTCGCCGCGTAAAAGTTTCGGCAGATCACCGGTCTCTCCGCCTGCTTCGCGCATGAAAAAGCGGCGGGCGGCCGGAATACCGTCGACCAGAGACAGACCCAGACCGCGCGCCAGACGCAGCGGGCCGATATCATTTGAAAACAGACGGTTGAACAGGTCTGTTGCGGCCACCAACCCCATGGAATCGAGCTTCCGCCATTTGGCATAGCGCTGCAGGGTGACACCGGAGCCCAGTTCCAGCCCCAGTGATTTGGCCTCGCTCAGCACTTCGGCCAGCGCCGCAGCGTCGCGGATGCCCAGATTGAAGCCCTGCCCGGCCAGCGGATGAATGCCCCGCGCAGCATCGCCAACATAGGCGATCCGGTCTTCATAAAAGCGTTCGGCAAAGCGCACGGACAAGGGATAGCCCCAGCGTGGTCCGGTTTCCTTCACGGCCCCCAGAAAATCACCGAAACGCTTGTCGAGCTCAGCCTGAAAGCCCTCGGCGTCCAGTTTCAGAATGGCATTGGCGATGTCCGAACGCTCGGTCCAGACGAGGGATGAGCGATTTCCCGGCAGGGGCAGGATGGCAAACGGCCCACCGGGCAGGAAATATTCATAGGCGGTGCCATTGTGCGGTTTTTCATGCTCGACTGTGACGACAATACCGGTCTGGTCATAGTTCCAGCCCGCCGTTCGGGTGCCGGCCTGTTGGCGTGAGCGGGAAAATTTGCCGTCAGAGGCACACAGGAGCCGCGTTTTCAGGCTTCGGCCATCGGCAAGGAATAACTCGATTCCGCCCGGAATATGCTCCCAGCGATCGGCCTTGACCGGCGCGACCAGCCGGATGTCGTTGCGCGTTTTCAGACAGGCGGTGAGCGCGTGGCGCGTATGGCGGTTTTCCGCCATGTATCCCAGCGGTTCGCCCTCATCTTCGGGATGTATCTCGCGGCGGTCAAAATGCAGCGTGTGTGGTCCCGGACCGCCGGGACGCGGACCGCCATAGGGACGGCCATCGCAGACGAGGATGTGTTCAATGCGCTGCACATGCTCGCCCATGCGTTCCGCCGCACCGATCACTTCCAGCATGCGGAAGGAGGTATAGGCCAGCGCCGAGGCGCGGCCATCAAATTCCGGTGCCAGCATATCGTCCAGCGGTGCAGCATCAACCAGCGTCACCGAGACACCGGCCTGATCGAGTGCCAGCGCCAGTGTCTGGCCCGCCAGCCCGCCGCCGAGCACAATCACATCACTATCGAAAGACGTTTTCATGGCACAGACTTTATACCGGTTGGCGGAGCGCGAAAGGGGCGCACTGCCGCAGGTGCGCAAAACAACATTATCTTAACCCGTATTTACCCTCGACTCACGCTTTCGCGATTGAATGCGCGCATGACGGGTTATGATGCCGTTTCTTCCGACGATATATCGGGCCGGGTCCGCCGCGCGGGTGCCGGCTGGATGTCGCGTCTGGGTGCCTGGATCTCAGGCAGTCTGCTGGTGGCGCTGGCGGGGCTGACTGCCTTTGCCCTGATCGATCATAACCCGCTGGACCCGAGCTGGAATGTCGCCTCTTCGCAGGTTGTGACTCATTCTCTGGGGGCGTTCGGAGCGATCCTGTCTGACGTCCTGCTGCAGACTTTGGGCTGGGCCGCTGGCGGTGTGCCGCTGGTGCTGGCCGTCTGGGGCGTGATGAAGATGACGCGCCGTTATCAGCCGCGCTCCATCGGGTTCAAGCTGCTGCGCTTTCTGGCCGCCGGTTTCGCGCTGCTCGGATTTGCCATGGCGGTGTCCGCCCTGCCGATTCCCGAAGCCTGGCCCTTTGCGGTGGGTCTGGGCGGCGTGCTGGGTGATGGCCTGCTGTTTACCGTGTCCGATCCGCTGGCTGCTCTTGGTGCACCGGCGCCGATGGCGATTGCCGGTGGGATTGGTTTGCTGGTCTCCATTCTGGGCGTCTTCTTCAGCTTTGGCCTGCGCCCGTCCGATATTGTCGCCGCTGCCGATACGGCGAGCCTCGTCTGGGCGACCTTGCGGGTCTGGATTGATGCGGCGCTGGGCCGTCTGCCCTGGCGGGAAGGTGAAGCCGGTACCGTTGGCAGAGATGACATCGTTGAAGCGCCGCGTCCGCGGACACGGCGCCGCAAGGCAGAGCCTGTATCGCCTGCGGTGAAAGTCGCGCCCGTGCGCAAATCCCGCGCGTCAGGCCGGGAAGCCCGCGAAGCCCAGGGCGCCTTGCCCTTTGTCCAGAGTGGCGGCTTCAAACTGCCGCGGCTCGACCTTCTGGTGCGGCCACAGGTGCGCAAGGAATCGGTTGATGCGCAGGCGCTGCAACAGAATGCCGAACTGCTGCAGGGTGTGCTGGAAGATTTCGGCGTACGCGGTGAGATCGGCCAGGTGCGGCCCGGCCCGGTGGTGACGCTCTATGAATTTGAACCCGCCGCGGGCGTGAAATCCTCGCGCATTATCAATCTGGCCGATGATATCGCCCGCTCGATGAGCGCAACCGCGGCCCGCGTTGCCGTTGTGCCGGGCAAGAATGCCATCGGGATCGAGTTGCCCAATCCTCGCCGCGAAACCGTTTTCCTGCGCGCCCTGTTCAACTCCTCCGCCTTCGAGGCGTCCAAGGCGGAACTACCGATGGCGCTGGGCGAGACCATTAATGGTGAGCCCTTTGTGGCGGATCTGTCCCGGATGCCACACCTCCTGATCGCCGGAACCACCGGCTCGGGGAAATCGGTGGGCATCAATGCCATGATCCTGTCGCTCCTCTACCGGCTGTCGCCGGATGAGTGCCGGATGATCATGATTGATCCGAAAATGCTGGAATTGTCCGTCTATGACGGTATTCCACACCTCCTCTCTCCGGTGGTGACGGACCCGAAAAAGGCCGTCGCAGCGCTGAAATGGACTGTGCGCGAAATGGAAAGCCGTTATCTGCGCATGTCCAAGATCGGCGTGCGTAATGTGGCGGGCCGAGGCGCTGGAAAAGGACGAGCCGCTCGAGCGCACCGTTCAGGTCGGTTATGATCGCGAAACCGGCGAGCCGATGTACGAAACCGAAACGATTGAAGCAGTCAAAATGCCCTATATCGTCTTGGTAATCGACGAAATGGCTGACCTGATGATGGTCGCCGGCAAGGAAATTGAAGGCGCGGTCCAGCGTCTGGCCCAGATGGCCCGCGCGGCTGGCATTCACATGATCACCGCAACGCAGCGGCCTTCGGTCGATGTCATTACCGGCACCATCAAGGCCAATTTCCCGACGCGTATCTCCTATCAGGTCACCTCGAAGATCGACAGCCGCACCATTCTGGGTGAGCAGGGCGCAGAACAGCTCCTCGGCATGGGTGATCTGCTTTATATGGCCGGTGGAGGCCGTATCCGCCGCCTTCACGGGCCGTTTGTCTCCGATCAGGAAGTCGAGGATGTTGCCGCCTATCTGAAAAAACAGGGCATTCCGGACTATCTCGAGGAAGTCACCGAGGATAATGGCGACACGCCCTCCCCCTTTGACGAGGCCGGGGGCGGATCAGGGGATGACCTCTTTGATCAGGCCGTGGCCGTGGTGGCGCGCGACCGCAAGGCCTCGACCAGCTATATCCAGCGCCGCCTACAGATCGGCTATAACCGCGCTGCGACGCTGATTGAACGCATGGAAGATGAAGGCATGATCGGACCGGCGGATCATTCCGGCAAACGCGAAATCTATCTGCCGGACCGGGATGTGGCCTAGCCTGAGGCTGTTTGCAGGCAGGACGGGGTCAGCCACTGATACGCTGCGCTTATGCCATGACGCCGCCGCAATTTGGCGGGCAATATGGGTGCCATGATGATCGAGCTCTTTCTCTCCCTTGCCCTGATGGCACACAACGCTCCGGAGGTAGCCGCTGAAGCAGTCCCTGCCGGGTCTGCCGTGGTCAACACGGATGTAGCACCCGCCGAAACCGAAGCGGCCAATGCTGAAGTCTTCGATACCGATGCCGCTCTGTCCGGGGTCAATGGCTGGCTGAACGGGGTGGATAACTATCGCGCCCGTTTCACCCAGATAGCGCCGGATTTCTCGTCCTCTACGGGGATTTTGTCGATACGCCGCCCGGGCCGTTTGCGGTTTGAGTATGATGCGCCCTCGCCCTTGCTGGTCGTCGCGGACGGTACGACCGTGGCGATTGAGGATTCTGATCTGGAAACCATTGACCGCGTACCGCTGAGATCGACGCCGCTGTGGTGGATTTTGAAGCCGGACGTGAATCTGGCTGAAGACGCCAATGTCACCGATGTCTGGCAGGAAGACGGGTATGTCTATGTCGCCGTACAGGACCGGAATGAGGAGATGGACGGCACCGCCCTGTTCGTCTTCAATCCGGAAACCCATGCTCTGGAAGAATGGTTTGTGACCGATTCGATGGGCTATACGACACGGGTGACGCTGTCGGATGTGGAAACTGATGTGCGCCTGAATCCCCGTCTTTTCGTGCTCGATGAGCCGCAAGATGATCGCCGCAGACGCCGTCAGTAGCGATCACATTCTGTTACCAACAGTGTGGCATTAATGATACTTACAAATTCTTTCTGTTTTTTCATTTGCGTATTTTTTTACCCGTGTCTTTAATGTAACGGCTGATTGGGGCGCTGGATTGGCGTCGTCCCCCCGCTGACGGATCTGCCGTCCCGATCGCACCGGAATCCCCTCCCGGTGCATGCGCGCAAATTTCGACGGCGCACAGCGAGCGCCCGGTCGCGTCCCCTCGCGGCCGGGCGTTTTCTTTTTCGTCACGACTTGGTGACAGAAAGCGCTCAATGATTCTGGCCGCAAGAGACGCCCATGCCGCTTTCCCAACTCCTCCTGCTCTCACTTGTACAGGGCCTGACAGAATTCCTGCCAGTGTCGTCTTCTGCACATCTCATTCTTGCGCCGATGGCCGCGGGGCTTGAGGACCAGAGCCCGCTCATTGATGTGATGGCCCATGGTGGCAGCCTTTTGGCGGTTCTGGTCTATTTCTGGCGCGATATCCGCGATGTCGTGCTGGGAAAGCTGGCCTGGCTGTCAGGGCGGATGACACCCGGCGGACGGCTGGCACTGCTGGTCGGCGCGGCAACCCCGCCCGTCATCATTGCCGCTGGCGCGCTTTATTTTACCGGACAGACTGATCTTTTCCGGTCACCCCTGATTATCGCCATTGCGACACTGATTTTCGCGGTCCCGCTCTGGGCCGCTGACAGATTTGGCCGCACCCATGTCACCACCGAGACGCTTGGCTATGGCAGCGCCTTTGTCATCGGGCTGGTTCAGGTTTTCGCACTGATCCCGGGGGCCAGCCGCTCCGGTGTGACGATGACGGCCGCACGCGCACTGGGTCTTGGCCGCAGTGAATCGGCGCGGTTTTCCATGTTGATGGCGATCCCGGTGATTGCCGCCTTTGCGCTGGTCGCCGGGCTGGATTTGGCACAGGGCGGGAATGATGGAGCAAGCCTGACAGACGGGCTGATTGTCGCGGCCCTGTCCTTTGTCTCTGCCCTCGCTTCGATTGCCGTGATGATGCGCTTTGTCGAGCGCGTCGGCTTTCTGCCCTTTGTGATTTACCGGCTGGTGCTCGCCGGTCTCATCATCTGGCTGCTGGTCTGACGCGCCGCCGCAATCAGGCCATTTCGTGGAACTGGCCGTGACGGCGATAGCGTTCCAGATAGCCCGGCACGATGGCTTCAACGGTTTCCGGTGTAATGCCCAGATCACCAATACCATGCGCGTCCGGCGCAACAACATTGTCCTTGCCCAGCATCACCACCTGATCGCGGGTCAGGAAGGGGTGAACGAAAGGCAGGAGCGCGGCCAGCTCGCCCATCAGCCCTAAAAGCGACATGACAAACATCGGCACCGGAACCAGCAGGCGCGGACGGTCAATCGTCTTCAGGATGAAGGCCATCAATTCCTTGTAGCTATAGGTGCGCGGTCCGCCCAGCTCATACACGCCAGCCGCCGAGGTGTCACTGATCGCGGTGGCGACGCTGGCGGCGACATCACCCACAAAAACCGGCTGGATCTTCATCTTGCCACCACCCGGCAGGGGCAGGGCCGGTGCAAAACGTGCCATATCGGCAAAGCGGTTGAAGAATTCATCCTCGGTCCCGAAAATGATCGACGGGCGCAGGATGACCGCACCGGGGAAGGCTTGTTGCACGGCGGCTTCGCCCTCGGCCTTCGTCGCCGCATAGCGTGATTTCGAGCCTGCCTCAGCGCCAATGGCCGAGATCTGCACAAAGCGCTGAACGCCCGCTGCAACAGCCGCTTCGGCAATGTTTTCCGCGCCCTTGGCCTGCAGGCTGGCAAAGCGCTGCTTGCCGCCTTCGGCCAGAATACCGACCAGATTGACCACGCCACAGGCGCCGGCAACAGCGCGGGCGACCGAAGCCGGATTGCGGACATTGGCCTGCATCAGCTCGACCTGTCCGACGACGCCGGTGACTTTCAAGTCCAGTGCAAGGTGAGGGCGGCGGGTGGCGACGCGGATGCGATAGCCCTTTTTCACCAGAGCCCGAACCACATAGCGTCCGACAAAGCCGGAACCACCAAACACCGTGATCATTTCGTCGCGCAGCATAAGCCAAATGCCTCCGGAAAGCGTTCAACAAGAGGCCCCGCATAGACCAGAAATCAGCGCGCCTGTCCATGCGGTACTGCGTTTCACATTCCCTTGGCGCGCGAACCGACTCCTCTTGACCGCCTCCCGGCGTTAGGCTGATCCTTGGCAGATAAAAATACGCGATGACCGGGGGTGAGTTGAGGGGATGACGGCAGAGGTAGCCTTGCTGAACAAGCAGGCCGTGGCACTGGCCGCGGACTCCAAGGCGACATTCGGCTCGGGCATGAGCATCAAGACCTATGACAGTGTGGACAAGCTGTTCAACCTGTCGCGCAGCCATCCGGTCGGCGTCATGATCTATGGCAATGCCGAATTCATGCGCGTGCCGTGGGAAGTCATCATCAAGGAATACCGCGAGCACCATGGCGAAACCGGGCATGACACGATCGCGGACTGGGGCGCAGCCTTTTTCGACTTTGCGGGGAAATTCCAGGATTTCACCCTGCGCGATTCCGAGCTGGCCGTGTTTACGAAGACTGCCTCCTTTTTACGGGCGATCGAGGCCAGCGCGCTGGTCAACCGTTCGCTGGAACCGCTGATCAATGATGTCGAGGCGCGGCGCGTCCATCCGGCGCTGGCGGACCTCACCGAAGGCGAATTCCTGCGCAATTTCCCGGATCTTCTGGAGAAATATGAAAGCCTCCTGCACGCGCGCATCGGCGAGCGGATGAGCACCGACATCCAACGCCAATTACCGCGCCTTTTACACCGGCTGGCGGTCGCCGATATCGAAACAGTGGCGCGCTCCGGCCTGGTGGTGGCGGGCTTTGGCGGGGAGGAGACTTTCCCGGCGCTGGTCAATCTGGAAAGCGATG
>Ga0210039_1003944_pt1 | contig 11064 bp, 9 predicted proteins | sample CryGeyCG2114_250_3_FD_185460 | JGI IMG/M metagenome (GOLD analysis project Ga0210039, IMG submission 185460) | Groundwater microbial communities from aquifer - Crystal Geyser CG17_big_fil_post_rev_8/21/14_2.50 (SPAdes) (version 2) | ecosystem: Environmental > Aquatic > Deep subsurface >...
AAATACCTTTATCAAACAAAACAAATAAAAGATGTCGCTCTTATTAAACACACCGCTTCAAAAAATTCTTTTTTTAGATATAGAAACCGTTCCCGAAGTAGAAAGCTTTGACAAACTTTCGGATGAAAAACAACAACTCTTTACCGATAAAACCGAATACCAACGAAAAGAGGATCTCAGCGTAGAAACATTTTACCAACGCGCAGGAATATGGGCAGAATTCGGAAAAATAGTGTGCATATCGGTGGGATATTTTGTAGCGGTAAACAAAGCGCGACAATTTAGAGTTACCTCTTTTATTGGCGAAGAATTTAAAATTTTAAGTGATTTTAAAACGCTTTTAGACCAACATTTTAACCAAAAAGATCAAATGCTATGTGCGCATAACGGCAAGGAATTCGACTTTCCCTATATTGCACGCCGCATGGTTATTAATCGGATTAGCATCCCCGAAAAGCTCAATTTATTTGGAAAAAAACCTTGGGAAGTGCCCCATTTAGACACTTTAGAATTATGGAAATTTGGTGATTACAAGCATTACACCTCTTTAAAATTATTGGCAAATATTTTAGACATACCTTCGCCAAAAGATGATATTGACGGCAGTGAGGTAGCCGAAGTATTTTATAAAGAAAAAAATGCGAATCGCATAAAAATTTACTGCGAAAAAGATACCATTACCGTGGCGCAACTCTTGCTGCGCTTTAACAATTTACCCATTTTAAATTCCGAAGAAATTGTGTTGGTATAAGCGCTAGTTAAAGCGATTTTTGAACCACTTCAAAAACTTTTCCGTCATCGCAACGCAAGGTTTTATTGGGATATTTAAGAATAAGCGCATAGTCGTGGGTTGCCATTAAAACGGTCTTGCCACTTTTGTTAATATCCTGCAAAACCTGCATCACCTCAACCGACGTTTTTGGATCTAAATTTCCGGTTGGCTCATCGGCTAAAATCATGTCAGGGTCATTTAACAACGCGCGCGCAATGGCAATGCGCTGTTGTTCACCACCCGACAACTCGAAAGGCATTTTATAAGCTTTCGATTGCATTTCAACTTTCTTTAAAACAGCTTCAATTTTAGCTTTTATCAGCTCCTTATCTTTCCATCCGGTGGCTTTTAAAACAAAGGCTAGGTTATCGAAAACATTGCGGTCTAACAAGAGTTTAAAATCTTGAAAAACAATCCCGAGTTTGCGTCTTAAAAACGGAATTTGATTTTCTTTTAGGCTTCTTAAATCGTAGCCTACAATGGCTCCTTCTCCTTCAGTTAAAGGTAAATCGCCGTAAAACACTTTCATTAAACTGCTTTTACCACTTCCGGTTTTACCGATTAAATAAACAAATTCACCCTTTTCAATTTTAATATTCACATCAGATAACACAAGGACTTTATCTTGATAAATGGCGGCTTTTTTTAACTGTAACATACTTTTATAATCATTCTTCAGTTACAAAAGTAGTGTTAATTTTAAAAAGTAATAGACATATTTACTTATTAAACAACTAAAGGTTAAATGTAAACAAAGGCTAATTAAGCTCTTGAAATTGAAGATTCAAGGGCTTTATAAAAAATATAAACTGGCGTTATAGGGTTTAGGGGGTGTGTTTTAGTTTAAAATGCAAATATTCATTTTGCTAATACGACGCTAAAGTATTCACGGTGATTAAAAACATCCACAAACTTTGAATTTATTAGACCTAATTTTAATAGCTATGTAAGTAACTCTAAAAATTAATAACTAAAACCGATTAACTATTATTTAGTTAAATTTGGGCATAAATTTTTTAGAACTTGAAATCTATTTTTAGCTTTATCGGTCTCATTGCAATGCTTTTGATAACTTGTACAAAACAGACGGCTATTAACGGTGGTATTTTGGTTAAACAAATCGCCACAGCGCCCGAACCTGTTACCAATAATGCCGTGAGTGCGGCAATTATCAACAACGAAACGTTTATTTATAGTTTTGGCGGATTAGACCAAACCAAATTATTTTCGGGCATCCACAAACGAAGTTATCGCTATAATAGCGATAAAAACACATGGTTACAATTGCCCAATTTGCCCGATACACTTGGAAAAATTGCAAGTGCCGCAAGTTTAATAAAGGATACCATTTACATTATTGGAGGCTACCATGTATTTTTTGATGGTCATGAAATTTCTTCCGACAAGGTGCACCGCTTTAACATAAAAACCAATCAATTTTTAACAGATGGTGCGCCAATTCCAATACCAATAGATGACCAAGTGCAAGCCGTTTGGCGCGACAGTTTGATTTTTGTCATTACCGGCTGGAGTCAAAAAGAAAATGTGCCCAATGTGCAGATTTATAACCCTTATACCAATCGCTGGAAAATAGGGACGTCTGTGCCTAATAGCAATCTTTACAAGGCTTTTGGAGCAAATGGCCTTATTTTAAAAGACACCATATTTTATTTTGGTGGTGCGGCGATGGGCGCACATTATCCCGCACAAGCACACTTGAGAAAAGGCTTTATCAACCCTAAAAACCCAACTGAAATTACTTGGACCGAAATGGCGCTAGACACATCTTTTAACAGTTATCGTTTGGCAGCCACAGTGGTAAAAAACGTCCCTCACTTTATTGGCGGTAGTGCGGTAACTTATAACTACAACGGCAGTTCGTATGATAAAACAGGAGGCGTTCACCCACACCAAACAGACTTTTTTTATAAAAATAACAAGATTTATAAAAATTTTAACAGCCTTTTACCAATGGATTTAAGAGGTTTAGCCTCCGTAAATGACAGCATTAAATATATTTTTGGAGGTATTGAAAATCACCAAAAAGTATCAACTAAAATCCTAAAACTAACTTGGAAATAATTATTAAACACCCTTATTATGAAATCATTAATTAAAATTTTATTGAGCTTTTGCTTAACCTTTTTGCTTTTTTCTTGTGCAAAAAATACCCAAACATCCGAATTAAAACAGGGCGTTTGGCGCGGTATTATCGACATTCAAGGCAATGATTTGCCTTTTAATTTTGAAATTTTAAAAACGGGCGAGGCATATTCAGCAACCCTTATTAATGGCACAGAGCGCATTTCGCTTGATGAAGTAAGTGTTCAAGGTGATTCTGTTCTGATTAAAATGCATATTTTTGATATTGACATTCGCGCAAAAATTAATGGCGATAACCTTAGCGGATTATATATTAAAAATTACGCCGACAATTACCGTTTGCCCTTTAAAGCTACTTTTGGCAAGGTAGGACGCTTTGACCACCCACAAAGCAATGGCAAGTTTGACGGACGTTGGGAAACTACTTTTGTCAATGAAGAGGGTCGTGAAATACCAGCCGAAGGGATTTTTAAAACCGAGGGGGCTTTATTAACGGGGACTTTTTTGACCAAAACTGGCGACTACCGCTATTTGGAAGGCTATACCGATGAAAATGCCATGCATTTATTTACCTTTGACGGAACCCACGCCTTTGTTTTTACTGCCGATTTACAAACCGATGGCACTTTAAAAGGCGTTTATTACTCTGGCCGTTCTTCAAAAGAACCCTTTACTGCTAAAAATAATCCGAATTTTGAATTGCCAAATGCTTTAGAATTAACCTATTTAAAAGAGGGATTTGACAAAGTGAGTTTTTCTTTTCCAGGATTAGATGGCAAGCCCGTTACACTCGACGATGAGAAATATAAAGGCAAAGTAGTACTGCTTCAAATTTTCGGTACTTGGTGTCCAAATTGCATGGACGAAACGCGCTTTTATAAAGATTGGTATGATAAAAATAAGGCACAAGGTGTTGAAATCATTGGATTGGCATACGAAAATCCCAAAAATGGAAAATTTGATTTTGACTACGCTAAGAGTCGCGTAGAAAAAATGAAAGAAAAATACCAAGTTGGTTATGATTATGTGCTTGCAGGGATTTCGGAATCATCTGATGCCTCTAGAAGTTTGCCGATGCTCAACAAGGTAATTTCATTTCCAACGACGATTTTTATTGACAGAAAAGGGATTGTACGCCGCATCCATACCGGGTTTTCGGGACCGGCAACGGGTAAGTATTACGAAGATTTTGTAGAAGATTTTAATGGCTTTATGAAAACCTTAATTGCCGAAGAGGATTAAATTAAAACCGATAAGGTTTGATTGATTATCTAACGAGTTTTGGTTTTAAAGACCTATAAGGTTTGATTTAAAATCCGTAAAGTTTTAAAAATAGTGAAAAAACCTTATAGGTCTGAAAGGTTTGAAAAGACTTGGTTTAAAGACCGATAAGGTTTGATTTTAAATCTGCAAAGTTTTAAAAATAGGAAAAAAACCTTATCGGTCTGAAAGGTTTGAAAAGACTTGGTTTAAAAGACCTATAAGGTTTAATTTAAAATCCGTAAAGTTTTAAAAATAGGAAAAAAACCTTATCGGTCTGAAAGGTATGACAAGACTTGGTTTAAAGACCTATAAGGTTTGATTCAAAATCTGCAAAGTTTTAAAAATAGGAAAAAAACCTTATAGGTCTGAAAGGTTTGAAAAGACTTGGTTTAAAAGACCTATAAGGTTTAATTAAAAATCTGCAAAGTTTTAAAAATAAGGAAAAAACCTTATCGGTCTGAAAGGTTTGACAAGGCTTGGTTTAAAGCGGTTTATAAGATTTTAGAACAAGGTTTTCGCCGTCAAATACGCCATAGGTATAATGGCCAACCCAATCGCCTAGGTTGATGTATGTGCTGTTATTGTTGAGTTTTATTTCTAGAGGAAGATGGCGATGGCCAAAAACAAAATAATCGCAATGTTTATTTTTAAGTAGGTCATGGGCATATTGCACCAACCACTCTTGATTTTCTCCTAAAAAAACAACATCTTCTTCGCCCGAAATCAGTTTGTTTTGTGTAGATAAATATTGAGCCAAGCGCATACCGATATCGGGATGTAGCCATCTAAAAATCCATTTTGAAAAGGGGTTGGTAAACACTTTTTTCATGCGTTTATAGCCGTAATCGCCAGGTCCCAAACCGTCGCCGTGGCCAATATAAAAAACCTTTTTATTAAAGGTAAACACTTGAGGTTCATAATAAACGGGGATGTTGAGTTCGGTTTCAAAATAATCGCGCATCCATAAATCATGATTTCCAACAAAAAAATGGATGATGATGCCGCGATCTTTGAGTTCGGCTAATTTACCCAAAACACGAATAAATCCTTTTGGAACAACGGTTTTATATTCAAACCAAAAGTCGAATAAATCGCCAAGCAAAAACAAGACTTTTGCATCGTGTTTAATTTCGTCTAACCAAGCGACAAAAAGTGCTTCACGCGGTTTGCTTTTTTGAGCTGTTGGCGCTCCAAAATGCTGGTCCGAAGCGAAATAGATTTTATCTAAAGTTGGTAGCGTCATTTTATTTATAGGTTATCATCAGCAAACCATTCGGCATAAGAATTGGCTGTTTCATAGAGTTTTAAGCTATGAAGTTTAATGTTAATTGGCAATTTATGGTTGATACGTTTGGCAAAATCTAACAACATATTCTCGCTAGTTGGCTGATAATCTACTAATACCACATGGTGATTTAATTCAGATAAGGTATTTGCCAAATCTTTGTGTGGTGATAGATTATTCAGAACCGTTGTATGGTCAAATTTGGATATAATTTCACGATTTACGAGTGCTTTTAATTCACCAAAATCCATTACCATACCGTGTTTAACGTTAGAAGGGTCATTTATTGGAGTGCCAATTAAGGTAACGAATAATTGGTAGCTATGACCGTGAATATTTTTACATTTTCCATCGTATCCATACAAAGCATGAGCCGTTTCAAAGTCAAAATGTTTGGTAATTCTAATGGTGCTCATAGGATTTTTATTAAATAGAAGTCGGGCAAAGATACTTATTTGGATTATATTAGCACGAATAAGAGTCTAAAGTTTTGAGTGCCTAAAATACTTAAATTATTATTAATGTTAACTTTAAGTTTTAATTGGGTGCGCTAAATTAAATAACGCCCAAATTTTTTCCCACTTTTGTAAAGGCGGCAATGGCTTTATCGAGATGCTCTTTTGTGTGAGCAGCTGAAAGTTGTACACGAATACGGGCTTTGCCTTGAGCGACTACCGGAAAGAAAAATCCAATGACATAAATGCCTTCTGTTAAGAGTAGGTTGGCCATATTTTGGGCTAATTTAGCATCGTAAAGCATAACGGGAACAATGGCTGCATCGGCACCAGTCAATTCAAAGCCAGCGGTTTCCATTCCTTTTCTAAAATAATTTGCGTTGAATTCGAGCTTATCGCGCAAAGCGGTATTATTAGAAATCATTTCAAAAACTTTTAAAGAAGCGCCGACAATTGCTGGCGACAACGAATTAGAAAACAAATAGGGGCGTGAGCGTTGACGCAACAATTCGATGATTTCTTTTTTGCCTGTGGTATAGCCACCCATTGCGCCTCCCAAGGCTTTTCCTAAAGTTCCGGTAATGATGTCAACGCGACCCATCACGTTGCGCAATTCTAAAGTGCCACGACCTGTTTTGCCAATAAAACCGGCGGCGTGTGATTCGTCAACCATAACCAATGCGTTGTATTTATCGGCTAAATCACAAATTTTATCGAGTTGTGCCACAATGCCGTCCATTGAAAAAACGCCGTCGGTAACAATAATTTTAAATCGGTGTTTATTGTTGTTGACGGCGATTAGTTGTTGCTCTAAATCGGCCATATTATTATTTTCGTAGCGATAGCGCGCTGCTTTACACAAGCGCACGCCGTCAATAATTGAGGCGTGGTTTAAACTGTCGGAAATAATGGCGTCGTCGGTATCGAACAACGGCTCAAAAACACCGCCATTGGCATCGAAAGCAGCGGCGTATAAAAGGGTGTCTTCGGTTTGGTAAAAGTCGGCAATTTTATGTTCTAAGGCTTTGTGAATATCTTGTGTGCCGCAAATAAACCGCACCGATGACATGCCGTATCCGTGCGAATCCATGGCGTCTTTTGCCGCTTTAATGACTTCAGGATTATTAGATAAGCCCAAATAATTATTGGCGCAAAAGTTCAGGACTTCTTCGCCGGTACTCAATTTGATTACGGCACTTTGTGAGGAGGTGAGGATGCGTTCTGATTTATATAATCCGGCTTCTTTAATGGTTTTAAGTTCGTTTTGCAGATGTTGTTTTAAAGCTCCGTACATAATTTTAAGTTTTATACAAAAGTAATAAATCTAGCCCATTTGCTTATTTAAATTATAAGCTGAAGTAATCGGCTGTTTTTATGGAGCTATTAAGCTATTAATTTGACTTAACGGTTATCGAAATTTATAACAAGGATTTTTTAATATAAATAGTTGTTTTCGGCGGATGATGACTGGCTTATTTCTACAGAATCAACACTCACAAAATTATTTATTGGTTTATATTTATAAATGATACCCGCTTAGTCAAAAACTAATTCATTAATTTTAAAATCTATATTTAGCTGTCAACAATAAGAATCTTGGTTGTAAAGGATAATTGGTAGTTGTAAAGAAAAAAGGATTTAGTTTGCTTATCTTCACTAAATTTAAATTTGTTAAATTATTTAATTGTCCTTCAAACTGCCATTTTCCATTTTTTGGTTTGAATTTAATGTTTGTTTCAACAATCGAATTTACACCCCCGAGGTTTTTTCCAAAATCTGTTGTTTGAAATGCTAGATTGAACATTATAGCTTTTGAATAATTATAAATTATTTTAAACAAATAATTTTGAAAATCAAACTTGGTTTTACGACTCAACCAATTAGTTTCATCATTATAATTATTGAAAGCAAGGCTTAGATTTATTTTTTTAGTTAAAATCAGACCAGCTGCAATGTTAAAATTATCTCGTCTTAATCGATTACTGCCACTAATATTCTCAATTGAAAGAACCGAATTAGAGATTTGATTTTTATATGATAACTTTATCGAAGTATGTATTTTTTGAAAATACTTATCAATAGAATAAATTGTAAACAGGGAATTAGAGTTGCTGTTTTGTATAAACTCATTAATTACGATATCGTTATTATAAAATATTGAATTTGATAATGTATTATTATTTGTTTCATAACCCCATTCGAAATGAGTTGTTAAATAATTTTTTTCATTATCGGATATGTTTACTGAAAAGATTAAAAAGTCGTTTTTAGTTGGAATATGAGCACTGGTATTATAATATATTTTTGATCGAAAAGAAGTTGATAGTTCCTTGTCGAATAAGGAAGATGGCTTAAAAAAAACATATTCTGAATTATAAATTCCTTTAAATTCAGAAGTGAAGTATTTTAATATTCTTTTTTTTAAAGAAACTGAAATTTGGGGTTCAATCAAGAAATTATTATATTTTTGAAAATTGTATATGGTATTTATAGATCTAAAACGTGCGCCTGTGTTGAAATGAATATTTTTAAAATCTGCTTTTAAGTTAAATTCTATAAAAGTATTTTTATACTCATATTTATTAGAATAAAGTTTAGACACGCCAAAATCAGAAGAAGTTTTAGCCCAGCCCAATAACAGGTTACCATAAAAAGTTTCATTAATCTTTCCGATTAAATTTGCCATACCGCCTAAATTGAAATAATTTTGATTGATAGTTTGGTTGTTAGCACTTATTATATTTTTTGAAAAATCGTAAAAATTGAGATGTTCATCTAAATGACTCCTTCCAATTTGAAAATCTGCGACCAAAACCCACATTGAATTGAGTTTGTTGGTATAAGAAATATTGCCATAAAATTGTTGATCTATTATGGCTTCTTTTTGCCTTATAGAATCATAATTTGTTTCATTTACAGATCTAAATTGTTTGTCAGAATATTTAAATTTTATAGCACTTGTAAGTTCTTCGTTTTTTGATAAGGTATAATCTAATTTTAAATCTTGAAAGGCTTCGAATGGTTTTTGATTTAGGATTTGACTTTGTATAATTGAGAGATTTTTGTTGTTTGGAAGTATATAGGATAATGAGTCGTTTGAATTAAAATTTAAATTATTATTATATAAGCTTGTAAATGAACGTATGTTAAATTTATGAGTAGGTTTAACAACCATTACATTTGAAACAAATTGACCTTCTTGAAATGTAAAATTTTCATTTTTAAAAAAGGGTGGGGCTAGTGGGGACTCGTTTAATATTTGTTCAGCAAATAAAAATCCTTTATATTCAAGTTGACTGTTTGAATAAGTTTCCATATCATAAGTTTCTAAATCTGAACCGGTGTTATTGCCAACTATCACACTAAAGCGTTTTAAATTTTTTAAATAGGACAATAACTCTGCTTTAATTGTATGTTTTGATGTTGTACCGCCACCAACCAAGAGGTTTCCAAATAATGGCGCTTTTGCATTTTCTTTTAATTTTAGATTAATAGCGATATCCTCAGATTTTATTAAGCCCTTCAACAATCTACTATTTGTAAATTTTTTGAGTATTTCTATTTCTTGTATCCAATCTGCCGATAAATTTTTACTTAAAACCTTATAATTTTGACCAGTTAAATCATCACCATCTAGTAAAATGGTTTTTATTTCTCTTCCTTGAAATTTTATTTTACCGGTATCTTTGTTTACTGATAGTCCTGGTAATTTTGTCAAAAGATCTTCAACATTAGTTTCAGTTCCATCACTAAAGGCTTTTGATAAAAATGTTATCGTATCATTTTTAGAATTTATGGCATTAATATTATTTGTAATGACTACTTCGGTTAACCTATTGTTTGGTGATAAATTTAATGTTAGATTCATCGTTGCCGTCTTAGTACTTAATCTTATAGATTTTTCTATGTAGCCTATACGACTAACATCCAATGTAATACTATCCGATAAAGTTTGATATTTTAAAAAATAATTACCGATACTATCTGTATAGCTATAGGCTATTACACTCTTTACTTGATCTTTAATTATAATTTGAGCAAAATCAATTGGTTGATTTTCGGCATTTGTTATTAAACCCGATATATTGAATTCATTTACTTTATTAATATTTTGAGCTAAACTATGTTCAGTTAGAAAGGCAAAAATGCCTAAATAGATAAAAAATTTCAATTTTTATAGTCTATTTCTGTGGAACTTCTTTCTTTTGATAAATTATTATTGGTAATTTCTAGATCTGGAAATTCGGCTTGTATTCGTACAATAGCTGCATTATTTTTATTATAATATTTTATCCATTCTTTATCAAGGCAATCATTAAATTCTTTTTTAGACATACTCATTCCCACCAATTCTTTTTTTATTTTAGAATTTATTTTTTCAAAATTTAAAGATTTGATTAAAATTGAAACATCTCCTTTTTTATCGGTAACTTGTAAAATCAAGCCAGGAAGACCAAAAAATTTCCAAGGGCCAATATTCAAAGGTATAGAAGAGGCATACCAAGCCACATATTCCCTACCTCTAAAATTAACAAATGCTTTTTTACATGCAACCCCTTGAATTATAGATTCTTCAGAATTTAATAATTTCCAATTAAAATTGACACTATCCTTATAAATTATTGGATTCGCTTCTTTACAAAAGGCTCTGATTGTTAAATCATTTTTGTTAATTTCATGATAAACAGCAAATCCAAGGGAATCAGTAAAGATAGTTTGGCTCTTGAATTCTTGTTCATTTTCTCTCGTCCACCTTGATTTCTCATATTTTTTGAATGTAAAGCTAGATTCTTGACTAGTAAAATCTAAAGTCCCTTCAAAATAGAAAACATCTTCTGCTAATTTGATATCATAGGATGCAGAACCCTTAAAAGATTGGGCATTTAATGAGCTTATAATTGATAAACTCAAAAAATATTTAAAATAGATCATTGCTTTTTTCATAACTTAAATTTTTAAAAAGAAGCGGCTAAAAGAATGGTTTAGCCGCTATAAGTAAAATTATTATTGGTTGTTAATAGCCTTCCAGGCGCGATAAGCTGCCAAAACTTTTTCACAATTTCCTTTTCCATAAAAACCTTTTGGGTCTGATATTTCACAATATGCCAATAGGTTTGGATGGTCTGAATTTATTTTATCAGTAAATCTACCATCAATCTCAATTTTTGAAGTTTTTAAATTGGAGA
>Ga0210039_1003951_pt1 | contig 11048 bp, 7 predicted proteins | sample CryGeyCG2114_250_3_FD_185460 | JGI IMG/M metagenome (GOLD analysis project Ga0210039, IMG submission 185460) | Groundwater microbial communities from aquifer - Crystal Geyser CG17_big_fil_post_rev_8/21/14_2.50 (SPAdes) (version 2) | ecosystem: Environmental > Aquatic > Deep subsurface >...
ATTCCTTCCGTAAATGGTTAATAATTAAGTTAATAATTTTTTCAATAAAATCCATGAAGCTACGCTCGGCTAAGCCTCACTTCGCTTCATGGATTTTTACCATTTACACAAAACTTTTTACACTACCTCTTTCTCAATTAATTTTTAGTGGTATTAAATAAATGAACATCTGTTTGTGGAAAGGGAATTGAGATATTGTTTTCATCAAAATTCTTTTTGATGTTTTCAGTTACACTTGCATAAACGTCCCAATAATCAGCTTTGTTAACCCAAGGACGGACATTAAAATCAACGCTACTGCTTCCTAAATTTCCAACAAAAACTGCTGGAGCCGGTTCTGCTAAAATTCTAGAATCATTTTTTAATACTTCCCAAATTACATTTCTTGCTTTATCAATATCATCACCATAGCCAATACCAAATTTCATATCTACTCGGCGAGTATTGTTGGTTGAATAATTGGTTATTATTCCACTGCTTAATTGTGAATTTGGAACAAATATAGTTTTATTATCAACACTTGTAAGGATAGTAACAAAAATTCCAATTTCATGAACCACGCCTAGTACTCCAGAGGCTTCAACAAAATCACCAACTTTCATGGGTTTAAAAATAATTAACATAACTCCAGCAGCAAAGTTTGAAAGTGAGCCTTGTAAAGCTAAACCAACTGCAAGACCTGCTGCACCAAGAACCGCAATAATTGATGTAGATTCAATACCAGCTCTATCAATAGCTGCAATAATTACAAATGTATATAAAGTAGCTTTAAATAAGTTTGCTAAAAATTTAACAAGAGTTGCATCGAGGTGACGGAAATTCATTACTTTAGTTAATGATCTGGTAATCATTCTAGCAATCCATGTGCCAATAACTAAAATTAATAAGGCAACGACAAGATTAATTCCATAATTCAAAGCGTATGTTTCAAGCAATTTTAATAAATTTTCCATTTTTATCCTTCTGTTATTTGAAATTTAGTTTATTTAAAATATTTTTTAAAAATAATAATAATATGCAGCTATACAAAATATTTATATACTAAAAACTATATCATGTTCTCAAATATCAAAAATAACCCAAATGTCTTAACAATTCCTTAACACATACTTAACATTTACTTAATGTTAAGGTAACGTTTAGTTAACATCTCTTTTTTAATTTTGGATACAAAAATAAATCAAACAATCTTTGGAAGGAATGTACGATGCAATTATTAACGAATACTAAAAAAAGTATGTTTAAAATCTTTAACAAAAATTTATTTATCTTATTCACAATTTTTCTTTCTGCAATAACATTGCAAGCCCAAGGAAATGGAAAAATATCGGGGTTAGTTGTTGATGCTGATTTTGGTGAGCCACTTATTGGAGTTAATGTTCTTTTAGAAGGAACAATGATTGGTTCAGCAACTGATATAGAGGGAAAATTTGCTATTTCAAAATTAACTCCAGGTAAATACAATGCAATTGTTTCTATGATTGGATTTACAAAACAGGTGATAACTGAAATAGAAGTAAAACAAAATGAAGTAGCAAAAATTCAAGTAATACTTCAAACAGAATCTTTTGAAACGGAAGAAGTTGTAATTTCGGCTAAGTTAGTAATGAATACAGAAGCCTCACTTTTGGCAAAACGGCAAAAATCAATTGAAGTTAGTGATGCCGTTAGTGCAGAACAATTTCAAAAAATGGGAGCTGGAAATGCTGCTGACGCTGCTAAACAAATAGTTGGTGCTACCGTTGTTGGTGGCAAGGACGTTTTTGTTAGAGGACTTGGAGATAGATACACAAGTACTAATCTTAATGGAGCTCAAATTCCAAGTGCTGACCCTTATAAACGCTCTGGTTCAATAGATATTATTCCTTCAAATTTAATTGATAATATTCAAGCTGTAAAAAGTTTTACGCCAGATAAACCTGGCGATTTTTCTGGTGGATCAGTTGACGTGAAAACAAAAGATTTTCCAGATCAATTTAGTATGTCTTTAAGTGCCTCAAGTAAATTTAATAGTGAATTAACATTTAATGGTGATGGACTTAATTATCACGGTGGTTCATCAGATTGGTTAGGTTTTGATGATGGAACAAGAGCATTGCCTACTGAAGTTGGAAAAGATACTTGGATTGCAGATGTTGGCGCAGCGCAGCGAGATGATAAAATGGCACAAGAAATAAATGATGTAACAAATTCATTCAATTCACAAATGTCTCCTTTCAAATCTGCTGCTCCACTTAATCAAAGTTATGCTTTATCTATTGGAAATCAATATGAAGTTTTGGGAAAGCAAGTTGGCTTAATTGGAAGTTTAACATATAAAAATGATCATTCTGGTTATATAAATGGTCAGTTGAATAGATGGGATAGAGGTGTAGCTGACCCAAATAAAACACAATTGGATACAAACTTTACAATGTCGGATACTAGAAGTATTTCAGAAGTAGTATTTGGTGGACTTTTCAAAGCATCAATGAAATTAAATAATGCTAATACAGTCAGTTTCAATTATTTATATAATCAAAGCGGTGAAAGTACATCAAGATATGTAAATGGAAAATATCCTTACGATATTGACGCAAGTTGGAATTATCAAGCTAGAACGCTTTTATATAATGAACGAAGTTTGCAATCATATCAATTAGAAGGTAATCATTCTTTAGAATCTCTTGGTGGATTAAAGGTTGAATGGCTTGCTTCTTCAATGAACTCTAATCAATATGACCCAGATAATAGATTTTTCTACAATTATGAAACAAATACTGGTGTATTCGGAGTAAAATCCAACCTTCCTCCAGAAAGATATTTTAGAGAAACAAATGAAACTCAAAATAGATTCAATCTTAATGTTACTTATCCTTTTCAAGTTTGGGGAAATAGAGTATCAAATATAAAAGTTGGTGGTGCGTATTCAAAGACTGATAGAACTTTTGACGAAAGAAGGTTTGTTTACAATCCTGTAACAAGTCTTGGAACAATATTGCGAAATGAAGAAGGAAATGTTGATGACTTATTTTCTGAAAAATATCTTGGATGGACTACACAAGATACTTTAAGTAACGGAATGACATTGAACCGATTTTCATTATATATAAATGAAACAGATCAAACTTCTTCAAATTATACAGGAAATAACGAAATACTTGCATACTACGGAATGGTTGATTTGCCAATTTCTTCATCTTTGCGTGTAATTGCAGGTGCAAGATTTGAATCAACCGATATGAAAGTTGTAAGTGCAAAAGAGACAATTGAAGATGCAATTATAAATACAAACGACATTCTTCCTTCATTAAGTATTATATATAATCCAATTCAAAATATGAATTTTAGAATTTCTTATGGAAGAACTTTGGCTCGCCCTTCATTTAGAGAAATTTCGCCTTTCCAAAATTATGAGTTTAACGGTGGTGACACTTATGTTGGAAATCCAGAATTGCAACGAACTCTTATTGATAATATAGATTTAAGGTGGGAGTGGTTCACAAATCCTGGTGAAGTGCTTTCTGTTTCTGTGTTTGCTAAAAAATTTACAAATCCTGTTGAGTTAAAAATAGTTAACGCTCCAAACAAGGTTATGTCTTGGACTAATGTTGACCAAGCGCAAGTTTATGGTTTGGAATTTGAAACAAGAACAAGATTGGACTTTCTTTCAAACTCGACAAATAATTTTCAATTTGGTGGAAACTTTTCATTGATTTATTCTAAAGTTGATATAGACGCAACTGAACTTGCTAGTTTAAGAATATATGAGCCAGATACAAAATCAACACGCCAGTTTCAAGGGCAATCGCCTTATATTGTTAATCTGTATTTAGATTATGAAAATAGTGATTTAGGCTTTACCTCAAGTATTTATTATAACGTTTATGGAAAAAGGCTAGCATCTGTTGGTTCATTAGGAACACCAGATGTTTTTGAAACACCTACCAATTTATTGAACTTCACAACCACTAAAAGTTTAATAGCAAATTTGATGCTAAAAATACAAGTGGAAAATATTCTTAACGCTTCAAATGAAAATATTCAAGAATTTAAAGGAAATACGTACATATATAGCAGTTATTTACGAGGACGCAGTTTGTCTGTGGGACTCAGTTATAAAATTTAGTTTATTTATCAATTAGGAGAAAAAATGAAAAAAGCAATACTAACAACAATGGTTTTAACAAGTTTGTTTGTAAGCAGTTTTGCGCAAACATCCGAGTTTTTTAACCAAGTTAATTACAAAGGTGCGTTTGGTCAAACTAACTGGCTTAAAGGCTGGACTGCCCTTGACCATTATTCGTATTTAGCACCAAACAAAATAGCTGCTAATACTATTACAATAACAGATGCAAGTATTAATGCTGGTGACAAAGTTTTCTGGACTGCGGATAATGTTTATCTTTTAGAAGGATTTGTTTTTGTTGAAGATGGTGCAGTTTTAACAATTGAGGCTGGCACAGTTATTAAAGGTAAGCCAGGACAAGGCGAAAGTGCTTCTGCTTTAATTATAACAAAAGGTGCAAAAATATTTGCCGAAGGAACTGCAAATAATCCAATTATTTTCACTTCTGAAAGTGATGATGTTAATGATGCTTTTGATTTAGTTTTGCCTTCAACAAATCTTTGGGGTGGAGTTATTATTCTTGGAAATGCAAAAATAAACACTTCAACAGGAATAGGAAATATTGAAGGATTACCAGTTTCAGTAAAATCAGAATATGGTGGAAGTGATGATAACGATAACTCTGGTGTTTTGAAATATGTTTCAATTCGTCACGGTGGTACTGATGTTGGTTCAGGTAATGAAATTAATGGTTTAACTCTTGGTGGCGTTGGAAGAGGAACTACAATTGATTACGTTGAAGTATTCCAAAATAATGATGATGGTTTTGAGTGGTTTGGTGGTACTGTTAATTGCAAGCATTTAGTTGCTGCTTTCAATAGCGACGATGCTTTTGATCATGATGAAGGTTTAACTGGTAAAATGCAATTCTTATTTGCAATTCAAGATGAAAATTTTGGAAACGCGCTTGGTGAACATGATGGTGGAACAGACCCTGAAGACGGAATTCCTTATGCTTTCCCACAATCTTATAACGTTACTTTACTTGGTTCTGGAATAAGTTCAGCTAATGCAGATAACGATAATGGTTTTAACATACGTGATAACTGGGGTGGATTATATAAAAATTCAATCTTTGGTGATTATGTTGGCATTGCAATGAAAGTTGAAGATTTAGCCACTGGTCAAGATTCAAAGCAAAGATTGGATGACGGACAAATAGTTTTCCAAAATAATATTTGGTTTAATTTTGGTGGTGGAAATGACTTTGATGCACTTGGCAAAAATGCTCCAGAAAAAGAATATTTGAAAAATGTAGCAAATGCAAATACTATTGAAGATCCACAATTTGCTGGTATTTCAAGAACTGCTTATTCAGAATTACTTTCACCTACAGTATCAAGTGGTTCAGTTGCTTACAATAATTTAGCATCTTATCCTGACGGTGACGATTTTTATGAAGTCGTTAACTACAAAGGTGCATTTGGACAAACAAACTGGCTAAAAGGCTGGACTGCTCTTGACCACTATGGTTATTTAGCTCCTACTAAAACATCATCAAATGTTATTGAAATTACAGATGCTGATATAAATGCTGGCGACAAAGTATTTTGGACTGCAAATAATACATACGTGTTAAATGGTTTAGTTTATGTTGAATCTGGTGCAGAGTTAAACATTGAAGCTGGTACTGTTATTAAAGCCAAAGCTGGACAAGGTGAAAGTGCATCTGCATTAGTAATTACAAAAGGTGGCAAAATATATGCTGAAGGAACAGGAGTAAATCCAATTATATTTTCAGCTGAAAGTGACAATGTTAATGATGCTTTCGATTTGGTATTACCTTCAACTAATCTTTGGGGTGGTGTTATCGTATTAGGCGATGCGCTTGTTAATACTTCAACTGGAATGGGAAATATTGAAGGAATTCCAGTTGACGAAAGAAGTGCTTATGGTGGAAGTAACGATAATGATAATTCTGGAATTATTAAATATGTTTCAATCCGTCACGGCGGAACTGATATTGGTTCTGGAAATGAAATTAACGGTTTAACTCTAGGGGGTGTTGGTTATGCAACAACTATTGACCACGTTGAAGTTTTCCAAAATAATGACGATGGCTTTGAGTGGTTTGGTGGAAAGCCAAGATGTAAATACTTAGTTTCAGCATTTAATGGTGATGATGCATTTGACCATGATGAAGGTATTAGAAGTCCAATGCAATTTGTTTTTGCAATTCAAGATGAAAATTTTGGAAATGCTTTTGGTGAACATGATGGTGGCACTGACCCCGAAGATGGAATTCCTTACGCATTCCCACAATCTTATAATGTTACTTTCCTTGGTTCTGGAATGAACTCAGCTAATGCGGATAACGATAATGCATTTAACTTACGTGACAACTGGGGTGGTTCATATAAAAACTCAATCTTTGGTGATTACGCTGGAATAGCGATGAAAGTTGAAGATTTAGCTACTGGTCAAGATTCAAGACAAAGATTGGATGATGGACAAATAATTTTCCAAAATAATATTTGGTTTAATTTTGGTGGTGGAAATGATTTTGATGCATTAGGAAAAAATGCTCCAGAAAAAGAATATTTGAAAAATGCTGCAAATGGAAATTCTATTGAGGATCCACAATTTGCTGGAATTACAAGAAGTGCCTATTCAGAAAGTCTTGACCCAAGACCAACTGCAAACGGTGCAGCTTATGCCAATATAGCTGATTATATTACTAGTGTAAGAAAATTGGATAATATTGCTATTGCAAGTAATTATGTTTTATCTCAAAACTATCCAAATCCATTTAACCCAAGTACAAAAATTCAATTCAGTGTTCCAGAACAATCTCATGTAACTTTAAATGTATTTAATATTCTTGGACAAAAAGTTGCAACACTTGTAAATGGAATTAAAACTTCAGGAAACTATGAAGTAAGTTTTGATGCTGCAAAATTATCAACTGGTGTTTATATCTACAGATTAGAAGCAGGAAATAATACTATAACAAAGAAAATGACATTGCTAAAATAAGTTGTTTTCTTTCTCCTTCCAGAGAATGAGGCGTCTATTATTAGACGCCTTTTTTATTTAAATTTAAGCATTAAAAACAAATGATAAATTAAGTGATATAAATGAAAACGGAAAAAACAATTGCTTTAGTAGCACACGATAACAGAAAAAAGGACCTTGCAGAGTGGGTTAAGTGGAATTCTGAGAATTTAATTAAACACAAAATGGTATGTACAGGCACAACAGGAATTATGATTGAGAAAATTCTAAACGAAAAAAACATGAACCCCAAAAAGGGAAACATAAAAATTAAAAAACTAAAATCGGGTCCTTTAGGTGGCGACCAACAATTAGGAGCAATGATAGCAGAGGGGAAAATTGATATAATAATTTTCTTTTGGGACCCAATGGAACCACAACCGCATGATGTTGATGTAAAGGCACTTTTGCGTATTTCAGTGTTATATAATATTCCAATTGCTAATAACAGGTCAACTGCCGATTTTATTATCTCTTCTCACTTATTTGAAGGTAAATATTTTCCAATATTAAAAGACTATTCGCAATACTTAAAAAGAAATACTATTTAATTCTTGGAAATCTTTTTATTTAACAATTGCGTAACACTGCCTTAATAATAGCTTAATACTCAATTTGTAATTTTGTATATGAAATATTTATCTAATCACAAATTGAGACTAAAATGAATGAAGTAATTGTTTTGTTTCTTAGTTTAGCTATAACCATTTCGATTATACATCTTCTCACCTCTGCAATAATTATGAAGCAAAAAATCAAATTAGCCAGCAATGATGTGAATATTCTAAGTGTTTATAAATATCCTTCCATAACAATCTTGAAACCTCTAAAGGGAATTGATGATGGATTGGAGGATAACTTGCGTTCATTTTTCAACTTAGATTATCCTGATTATGAAATAGTATTTGGTTTAGATTCATACCACGATGCAGCTTTTGATGTTGTTAGAAAATTACAAAATGAGTTTAAATCAGTTAAATCAAAACTTGTTGTAGATGATTTTGCAATTGGATTGAATCCAAAAGTAAATAATATGTACAACATGTATCCATCCGCAAATGGTGAATTTATTTTTATCAATGACAGCAACACTAGAGTTAAAACAGATTTTCTTAAAAATTTAGTTTCAGAATTTAATAATGACAATGTGGGATTGGTTACAGCTACAATTCGTGGTGTTGGAGCAAAAAATATAACATCAATTTGGGAAAATTTACATTTGAATACATTTGTTGCACCTAATGTTTTTATAGCTAAAAAATTTGCAAATATTTCAATAGTAATTGGAAAATCAATTTTAATTCCACGAAAAGTGCTGGATGAGATTGGGGGATTCAATTCACTCAAGAATTATCTTGCAGAGGATTTTTTGCTTGGAATAAAAGTAAAAGAATTGGGATATGAAATAAAAACCTCTGTAACAATGGTTGATAATGTTAATGAAAATATATCCTTTGAAAAGTTTTTGAACCGACACAGTAGATGGGCAAAGATGAGACGAAATATTGACATAAAGCATTACCTTCTGGAATGGTTCTCAAACCCAATATTTTCAAGTCTTATTTTGATGGCATACTTACATAATCTGGATGGCGAAATAATCTTTGCATCGGTTACTCTTATTAAAATGAATCATGATTTTTATATAATGAAATTAATGAGGAGTGATTTTAAATGGCATAATGTTTTTGCCGTGCCATTTAAGGATTTAGCAATTGCTTTAATTTGGTTCGCTCCATTTTTTAGCTATAGTGTTAAATGGAGAAATAATAAAATTAAAATTGGCAAAAACTCAGTTTTACAATCAGCATAAATAATTTTTACAGGAAAATAGTAATGGGAAAAGAAATAAAAATTTACGATGATATTTACGAATCTGGGTTTTTAGGATTTGATGAAAATGGAATATTAAGAACAGATTTTAAAATGAAAGAAATTAAAATATTACCAAATTTCACAAAGTACTTTGGAAAACCAGTTGACCACTTTGAAAATGTAATTATTAGCGACATTCATCTTGGAAGTAAACTATCGCAAACAGAGACATTGATTACATTTCTTAAAAATATTTCTTTTGAAAGACTAATAATTAATGGTGATGTTTTTGATTCAATTAACATGAAACGCTTGAGCAAACAACATTGGAAAGTATTATCTGAATTAAGAAAAATTACGGATAAAGAAAACCACAGAGAAGTAATTTGGATACGTGGAAATCATGATGGATTTTCTGATTTACTTACGCAATTGCTTGGAATTAAAGTCTATAACGAATATATGTTTAATTGGAATAACAAAAAGGTACTAGCCTTGCATGGTGATGTTTTTGACGTATTTACTAGTAAGCATCCAATAATCTCAGAAGTTGCAGATATAATTTATAAATTTGCAATTTATATTGACCCAGTAAAAAATAGAATTAGTAAATTTTTGAAAAGAAACACAAAAGCATTTTTACGAAATGCTCAAATTGTTAGAGAACGATCATTGGCTTATGGAAAGCATAAAAATGCTGATGTTGTTTGCTGTGGGCATACACATTATCCAGAAATGGTGCAACAAAATGGAATGACTTACCTTAATTCCGGAAGCTGGACAACCAATCCAACATCATTTATTGGTTTTACAAAAAACGACGTAAAAGTAATGTCGTTTTCAAAAGATGACATTTTCAAAATTGAAACTAGCCAGATTGATGAGAACAGATTTGTAAAAGATATTGATTTAGTGGACGAAAAGATTGCGGTTCTATCATAGAGCAAAATTATTTAGTTCAATATTAGTTCTAAGACAGAGTAAGAAAAACTACTAAATTGCTTTAGATTTTATTTTGCCTTTAGAAATATTATTTGTTTTGAACTTTTTAATCAAATCTGCAAAAATAAAAGCTGCTGGTTTTAATGTTCGCTTAAAATGGTTTTCATAATCAACATGAATTAAACCAAATCGTTTGGATTTTCCTTCAAGCCATTCGTAGTTATCAAGCAAAGACCAATAAAAGAATCCAATTAATGGACTTTCTCATGTCCGTTTAAACTCATCAGTAAACTTCTTTCCTTATTAGTATCCCGTTTTTGATCTTCTATTATGTCGTTTTTACTGACATTTCTAAAGAGTCGTATCAATTACATTTTTAAAGAGTTATAACAGATTTTGAAAAATTTTACATCTTGTTTGCTTAAAAAGATTTTATTACATAATTTAAATTGAAACAATAAGGTAAATGTGGTTAGAGAGTGGCAGAAGAAAATTACACCCATTAAATCCCAATTTAACTGATAATTACTTGAATGGTGTTGATTTATCCATTTGGTAAATAGATTGAAAATATTTATACACATAATAAAGATTAATGGATTGTTGGATTAAGAAAATAAAGTATGTTGAAAGAATCGTTAATGTGATTTCGAGTGTCGTGTTGATAAAACGACATTTTATAAAAAAGGAGTAGTTTTGAAAACAAAATTTAGATCATACTATGTTTAAAGAGCAGAAAATAAATGCCATCATAATTTTAATGTTTGCAAATATTCTTATTTTCAACAATTTGTTCTCACAAAGTTGTTTTAAAATATCACCCAAATTAATGTTGGATATGGATGGAAATTATTCAACAAGTGAAGTTAATGAAAGTGATGAGTTAAAGGTAGATAATAATTATTCCTTGGGTTTAGAATTACTAGTTAATAGAAATGAGAATTTTAGATATGGAGTAGGCCTAGGAGCGTGTCCGAGAATAGAATTGAGAATGGAGAGAAAAAATAATTTATTATAGAAATAATTAAAAATGGATTTAGAAACATTCAAAAAAAACGGTAAAATGGAGTTGAAAATAAAAAAGAAAATGAACGAATATGAATCAACTTCCAATATGTGTGACCGGCTTGTTTAAGGATCAAGGAGCAAATCGGGAAGAAAAACAACCGAAGAAACGGACATCAAAAAC
>Ga0210039_1003969_pt1 | contig 11022 bp, 10 predicted proteins | sample CryGeyCG2114_250_3_FD_185460 | JGI IMG/M metagenome (GOLD analysis project Ga0210039, IMG submission 185460) | Groundwater microbial communities from aquifer - Crystal Geyser CG17_big_fil_post_rev_8/21/14_2.50 (SPAdes) (version 2) | ecosystem: Environmental > Aquatic > Deep subsurface >...
CTGACCCTGGTTGAGTCCGATCTGCGCAAGGCGGAATTTCTGCGCCAAGCCAGCCGTAACTTGGATCTTGATGCGCACGTGGTCGCTGAACGTATCGAAAGCATCGCACGTCTTGGTGCTGACGTGGTTTCTGCGCGGGCCCTTGCGCCGCTCGATGCCTTGCTCGGGTTCGCTCACCAGCATCTTTCGCCGAACGGTATTTCACTGTTTTCCAAGGGCGCAACCTATCTCGCTGAGGTCGAGGCGGCGAAAAGGAACTGGCAATTTGAACTAATGGCAATACCAAGCAAGACCGATACCGCCGCTGCCATTCTGCAAGTGAGAGATCTGTCCCATGTCTGACCCAACCCGGCCCTATCAGCCGCGAATCATCGCGATTGCCAATCAAAAGGGGGGCGTCGGCAAGACCACGACGGCAATCAATCTGGCGGCAGGTCTGGCCGAGCTTGGCGGCAACATTCTGCTGGTCGATCTTGATCCCCAGGGTAATGCCTCGACCGGACTCGGTATCGACGCGTCCATGCGCAAGCTGACAAGCTACAATCTTTTGCTCGATGAGGCGGCGCTGGCCGATGTCATCCAACACACCAAGGTCGAGCGGCTTTCGATCTGCCCCTCAAACTCCGATCTGGCGTCGGCCGACATGGATCTGGTGGCGAATGAAAAGCGCAGCTTTCTGCTGCACGATGCCTTGCGTCAACCGGCCATGGATGCCTTTGCCTTCGATTTCATCCTGATCGATTGCCCGCCATCACTCAGTCTGTTGACGGTGAACGCGCTGGTCGCGTGTCATTCGGTGCTGGTGCCGCTGCAGAGCGAATTCTTTGCCCTCGAGGGTCTGTCGCAGTTGATGCTGTCCATTCGCGAGGTCCGGCAAACGGCCAACGTCGGCTTGCGGATCGAGGGCGTCCTGCTGACCATGTATGACGGTCGCAACAACCTTTCCCAACAGGTCGAGAACGACGCGCGCCAAAACCTCGGTGATCTGGTGTTCAAGACCGTGATCCCGCGCAACGTCCGGGTCAGCGAGGCTCCGTCCTATGCGCTGTCAGTGTTGGATTATGATTCAACATCTCGGGGAAGCGTGGCTTATAGATCACTAGCCCAAGAGATCGCAACGCGTTACGGCATTGCTGCGGGGCAACAGAAGGAAATGGTCTGATGGACAGGAAACCCGAACGACGGGGCTTGGGGCGCGGGCTTTCTGCCCTCATGGCCGACATCAATATCGACCCCGATCCGGCAGTGACCGGCGATGGCCGCACCGCACCGCACCGCAATGATAGTCTGGTGCCGATTGAAAAGCTGATTCCCAACCCGCGCCAGCCCCGGCGCGATTTTTCACCCGAGGCACTCGAGGATCTGGCGGCCTCGATCCGGCAGCGCGGCGTGCTGCAACCGCTGATCGTGCGGCCGGTGCCCGATTCGGACAACTTCGAGATCGTCGCGGGCGAACGCCGCTGGCGCGCGGCGCAACTGACCCAACTGCACGAACTGCCAGTGCTGGTGCGCGACTTCGACGACACTGAAGTGCTGGAAGTGGCGATCATCGAAAACATCCAGCGCGCCGATCTGAATGCCATCGAAGAGGCGGCCGGCTTTCGCCAGTTGATGCAGCGCTTCGGTCACACCCAGGAAAAGCTGGCCGAGGCCCTGTCGAAAAGCCGCAGCCATATCGCCAACCTGCTCCGTTTGCTTAACCTTCCCGAGGATGTTCAGTCCCTGGTGCGCGACGGCAAGCTGACGGCGGGGCATGCACGGGCGCTGATCACCTCACCCGATGCGTCTGATCTCGCGCGCAAGGTGATCGCGCGCGGGTTGTCGGTGCGCGAGACCGAAGATTTGGCCAGGGCGATCAAACCCAGCGCTCAGGGCCTGGCGCGCCGCACCCGTGGCCCCCACGAAAAGGATGCCGATACCCGCGCCTTGGAAGCCGATCTTGCGGCCAATCTGGGCATGTCGGTCAGCATCAATCACGAGCCCGGCGGCGAGGCCGGCACCATCACGATTCGCTACAACTCTCTCGACGATCTCGATAATCTGTGCCGGGTGTTGTCGGTCATGCCTCGGGACGGGTCCATATGAACAGCGCGATCACGCACAACGCCACCGCCTGAACCACCACCAGACCCGGCCGCAGACCGAAGGCAACCGACAGGATCAGCACCCCCAGCATCGAACCGCTGGCCAGCCATTTGGCCCGCCGCCGGATCGCCCCGCTGCTCTGCCAATCGGCAATCGGCTGGCCCAGCACGGGATGGCCCAGCAGCCAGCGGTGCAGCCGCTCGGACGAACGTGAAAAACCGAGCGCCGCCAACAATAGAAACGGCACCGTGGGCAGCAGTGGGGTAACAATTCCCACCACCCCCAGCGCCAACGCGATCAGCCCGAATGCCAGCCAGAACACCTGCATGGTCTAGTCGGCCGCCAGCTCTGCAAGCACCGAATTCAACACCATTCGCCCGTTTTTCGTTGCACAAATATGGTCATCCTTGGTCACTAACATGCTAATTTCCACCATTCTCGCCAGTCTGACCGCATTGACCGGCCGCCCGCCAAGGCTGGCAAAACGTGACGCCGACACGCCCTCGCGCAAGCGCAGCGCCATCATCAGGTATTCCAGCGCCTGATCGGCAGGGGCCACGACATCGCGCACCAATTCACCGCAACCCTCGGCTTCAACCAACGCCAACCACACCGTCGGCGTCCTTGGCGCTTCGGTTGCCAACCTAATGCCGTTCAGGGTCAGCCGACCATGCGCTCCCGGCCCGATCCCGGCGTAATCCCCAGCGCGCCAGTAGATCAGGTTATGGCGCGATTCGGCCCCCGTCCGCGCGTGGTTTGAAATCTCGTAGGCAGGCAGGCCAGCCGCTTCGCACAGCTCTTGCGTCACAGCGTAGAAATCGGCCGCAAGGTCGTCGCCTGGCAGTCCGCGCAACATGCCGCGCGCCAGACGGTCACCAAAAACGGTACCCGCCTCGACCGTCAGTTGATATAGTGACAGATGATCGGCGGCCATCGCCAGCGCCGCTTGCAACTCGGCCCGCCAGTCTGCCAGGGTCTGGTTCTGGCGCGCATAGATCAGATCAAAGCTGACCCGATCAAAGGTGGCGCGTGCCACATCAAGCGCCGCGCGAGCTTCACCGACCGTATGCCGACGCCCCAGGCGACGCAGATCAATATCGTTAAGCGCCTGAATCCCCATCGAAATTCGATTGACCCCGGCGTCATGATAGCCGCGGAATCGCCCCGCTTCGACCGAGCCGGGATTGGCCTCAAGGGTGATTTCGCAATCATTGGCCAGGGTCCAGGTTTCACACACCCGCGCCAGTATCGCGGCCACCAGATCAGGGTCCATCAGCGACGGCGTGCCACCGCCAAAAAACACCGAATTAAGCACCCGCCCCTTCGTTTCAGCACCGATCCGGTCGATCTCGGCCAGATAAGCTCGTTGCCAGCGCGGTTGATCAATCCGGGCCGCAACGTGGCTGTTGAAATCGCAATAGGGGCATTTCGACTGACAAAAGGGCCAGTGCAGGTAAAGCCCGAAACCGCCGTGCTGCCAGTCTTGCATCAGCTCCCCACAGATCTCAGCCCTTGAACGCGGTGATTTCGATTTCGACCAGCATTTCAGGCCGGATCAGACCCGCAATCACCATCGTCGCAGCGGGCCGAATCTCCCCCAGCGCCGCCCCCAGTTCCGGCACCAGCGCGGCAACCAGCGCGGCGTCAACCACCGTGTATTGCACCCGAACGATGTCTGCCATGCCAAAGCCCGCCTGCTGCAAAACGCTGGCGATAGTGGTAAAACAGTTCCGCGCCTGCGCCGCGATGCCATCAGGCATGGTCATCGTAGCATAATCATACCCCGTGACGCCCGACATGAAACACCAGCCGCCTTTGACCACCGCGCGGCTATACCCCATGGTTGCTTCAAACGGCGAGCCTGTCGAGATGCGCTTCACGTGAAACACCCCGCCACCAGCTTGCGAAACGCATCGGCCCGGTGGCTTATCTGGTTCTTTTGCCAACGGTCCATCTCACCAAAGGTCACACCAAAGCCATCGGGCTGAAAGATCGGGTCGTAGCCGTGGCCCTGCGCGCCGCGCATCGGCCAAACCACCTGACCAGGCATAACCCCTTCAAACACCTCGTCATGGCCATCAGGCCAGGCCAGCACCAGGGTGCAGCGAAACTGGGCACGGCGCGGCAGCGGAGCCGCAACCGCCTCAAGTTCGACCCAGGTCCGGGTCATCGCCATCACGAAATCACGCCCGGTCGGCGTTTCGGCCCAATCGGCGGTATAGACCCCCGGCGCACCTCCTAACGCGTCGATCGAGATGCCCGAATCGTCGGCCAGCGCAGGCAACCCGGTTGCTTGGGCGGCGAAATGCGCCTTGATCCGGGCGTTGCCGACAAAATTGTCCTCAGTTTCAACAGGTTCCACCAGACCCATTTCACCTGCTGACACCACGCTGATACCAAACGGCCCCAGCAGCTTGCCGATTTCTTCAAGCTTGCCTTGGTTGTGGGTCGCAACCAGCAGCTTTTGGTCCGAAAACTTGCGCATCGCTACGCCAGCGCCGATTGCTGGGCCGCCACCAGCGCGGCAGTGCCTGCCTCGGCAAGATCAAGCAGTTCGCCCATCTCGGCGCGTGAAAAGGTGGCGCCTTCCGCCGACATCTGCACTTCGATCAGCCGACCCTTGCCGGTCAGGATGAAGTTGCCATCGGTGCCCGCCGCCGAATCCTCGGCATAATCAAGGTCAAGCACCGGCTGCCCGGCATAAATTCCGCACGAAACCGCCGCCACATGGTCAACAATCGGATTCGACGCGATCATGCCGGATTTCAGCAGTTTGTTAACCGCCAACCGCAGCGCCACCCAACCACCGGTAATCGCGGCGCAGCGGGTGCCACCGTCGGCTTGCAGCACGTCGCAGTCGATCACGATCTGGCGCTCGCCAAGGGCCGAGCGATCAACCCCTGCCCGTAACGCCCGCCCGATCAGGCGCTGAATCTCTTGCGTGCGTCCGGTCTGCTTGCCGACCGCCGCTTCGCGTTTGTTGCGGCTGTTGGTGGCGCGCGGCAACATGCCGTATTCCGCCGTCACCCAGCCCAAGCCGGTATTTTTCAGAAACGACGGCGCGCGGTCTTCGATCGACGCCGAGCACAGCACATGGGTTTCGCCCATCCTGATCAGGCACGACCCTTCGGCGTGCTTCATCACCCCGGTCTCGATCGAAATCGGGCGCATCTGGTTCAAGTCTCGTCCTGACGGGCGCATGGCATCTTCCTTCATCTCTGGTTGCGGCCAGATACCCATCCTGACCCAAGGGATGCAAGTGTCATTGACCTTGAACCCGGCCAGCCCTTAATGTTGCCAGCCCCAAGGTATGCGCCCGATGTCAGACGGCCAGAAAATTCTCAAGGAAATGAACGAGCGCTCGCGCGAGGTGTTTCGCCGCGTGGTCGAGGGCTATCTGGTCTCTGGTGATCCGGTCGGATCGCGCACCCTGACCCGCAGCTTCTCTGAGAAGATCAGCGCGGCCACCATCCGCAACGTGATGCAGGACCTTGAATTTCTTGGTCTGCTCGACAGCCCGCACGTCTCGGCCGGACGCATCCCGACGCAGTTGGGCTTGCGGATGTTCGTCGATGGGCTGCTTGAGGTCGGCACCGTGGCCGACGCCGACCGCGAAAAGATCGACGCCACCTTGGGCGGCAATGATCGCGATGTCGCCACCCTGCTTGACCGGATCGGGGCCGTGCTGTCGGGCATCACCTGTGGTGCCAGCCTGGTGCTGGCCCCGAAACATGATTCGCCGATCAAGCACCTCGATTTTGTCAGCCTGGGGCCTGACCGTGCCTTGGTGGTGCTGGTGTTTGCCGATGGCCATGTCGAGAATCGCGTCTTTACCCCGCCGCCCGGCCAGACCCCTTCGTCGATGCGCGAGGCGGCAAATTTTCTCAACGCCCTGGCCGAGGGCAAGACCCTGGCCGACCTGCGCCAGACCGTGGTTCACGAGATTGCCAACAGGCGGCAGGAAATCGATGCGCTGGCGCGCGCCTTGGTCGAAAGCGGACTGGCGCTGTGGGAAAATGCCGGTGAGCAAAGCGAGCGCCTGATCGTGCGCGGGCGGGCCAATCTGCTGGAAGGCGGGGCCGAGGCGCAGGATATCGAGCGCATCCGCAGCCTGTTTGACGATCTGGAACGCACCCGGGACATCGCGGAATTCCTTGAACTGGCGGAAACCGGCGAAGGCGTGCGCATTTTTATTGGTTCCGAGAACAAGCTTTTCTCACTTTCGGGTTCCTCTTTGGTGGTCTCTCCCTATATGAACGCTGATCGCAAGATCATCGGCGCCGTCGGTGTGATTGGTCCGACGCGGTTGAACTATGGTCGCATCGTCCCGATCGTCGATTACACGGCGCAGCTTGTGGGTCGGATGATTACCGAACGCGGCAAGGGGTGAGAAATGGTTGAGACAAGGAAAGACGACATGGCGCAGGACCAGCTTGCACCGGAAAACTCCGGCATTGACGAGATCGAGGATTATATCGGCAGCGACGAACTGGACGCGCTGCGCGCGGAACGCGACGAGATGCGCGATCGCTTCATGCGCGCCCTGGCTGATGCCGAAAATTCCCGCAAGCGCTTCGAGCGCGATCGGCGCGAGGCCGAGCAGTATGGCGGATCAAAGCTCGCGCGCGATCTGCTGCCGGTTTACGACGCCCTGCGGCGGGCGCTGGATTCAGCCAGTGAAGATCAACGCGCCGTGGCCAAGGCCCTGATCGAGGGGATTGAGCTTACCATGCGCGAATTGTTGAATGTTCTGACCAAGCACGGGGTCACGCCGATCGTGCCCGCGATCGGGGAAAGGTTCGATCCCCAGCACCATCAGGCGATGTTCGAGGCACCGCTGCCGGGCACCAAAGTCGGGCAGATCATCCAGGTGATGACCGAAGGCTTTCTGCTGCATGATCGCCTGCTGCGGCCGGCACAGGTCGGGGTTTCGTCCAACGCGACCGGGGCCTAGCGAAAACGGGGGGCTGTCTGCCCCCCACGGCCTTGCGGCCTCCCCCCGAGGATATTTCGGCCAATGAGAAAGCTGAAGCAGGATCAGCTTTTGGCCAGGTCTTTCAATTCATAGATCAGCCGAAGTGCGTCGATCGGGGTCAGCTCGTCAGGTTGGATTGATTGCAGGCGTAATGCTACCGGATTGGCGATCGGCGTAGGGCTTGAGGCAAGGGGTGGTGCGGCGCGAAACAGCGGCAGATCGTCGATCAGCGCCTGCGGGCGCGCGCCGCCTCTCCGATCACCGGCCTCAAGCACCTCGAGCACCAGTTTGGCGCGCGCGATGACGGCCGCAGGCAGACCGGCAAGGCGCGCCACCTGAATGCCATACGAGCGGTCGGCGGCCCCCTTGTGCACCTCGTGCAGAAAGATCACGTCGCCCTGCCATTCCCTGACCGTGACGGTGGCGTTCTCGACCCCCGTCAGTTTCCCGGCCAACGCGGTCATTTCGTGGTAGTGAGTCGCGAACAGGGCGCGGCAGCGGTTCACGTCGTGCAGGTGTTCCAGCGTCGCCCAGGCGATCGACAGACCGTCATAGGTGGCGGTGCCGCGCCCGATTTCATCAAGAATGACCAGCGACCGATCATCCGCCAGATTGAGGATGGCAGCGGTTTCGACCATTTCCACCATGAAGGTCGAACGCCCGCGTGCCAGATCGTCCGAGGCCCCGACCCGGCTGAAAAGCTGACTGACCAGGCCGATGTGGGCCGAGGCGGCGGGCACGAAACTGCCCGCCTGCGCCAGCAGCGCGATCAGTGCGTTCTGGCGCAGGAAGGTCGATTTGCCGGCCATGTTTGGCCCGGTCAGCAGCCAGATCGCCGGGGTCGGGCCTTGCGTCAGGGCGCAATCATTGACGACAAAAGGTGTGCCGCCTTGCCTGTGCAGCGCGCGCTCGACCACCGGATGGCGACCACCGACCACGTTGAAGGCATGGCTGGCATCGATTGTCGGTTCGCACCAGTTTTCCGACGCGGCGATGTCGGCAAAGCCCGCGAGCAGATCAAGGTTAGCCAAGGCCTGTGCCGCCTCACCGATCACCCCGGATTGCGTCAGAATTGCGTCACAAAGCGCTGTATAGTGCCGTTTTTCAAGCTCTAGCGCATGATTGCCCGCGTTCAGAATCCGGGTTTCCAGCTCTGACAGTTTGAGGGTGGTAAAGCGCACCTGACCTGCGGTGGTCTGGCGGTGGATGAAGGTCTCGTTCAGCGGTTGTGCCAGCATCCGTGTGGCATGGCTGGCGGGGGTTTCGATGAAATAGCCCAGCACGTTGTTGTGCTTGATCTTGAGGCTCTGGATGCCCGTAAGTGCGACATAATCCGCTTGCAGCGCCGCAATCACGCTGCGCCCTTCGTCGCGCAGCCGCCGGGTTTCATCCAGTTCGGAATCGAACCCTTCGGCAACGAAGCCGCCGTCGCGCGCCAGCAGCGGCGGCTCGGCAACCACCGCCATATCCAGCAGATCGGTCAGGGCTGTATGGCCGACCAAGGCCCCGGCCGCTGTGGCAATCATTTCGGGCGCATCGGGCGGGATGTGCCGGGAAATCGCTTCGGCCTGGCTCAGCCCGGCCCGAATTGCGGCCAGATCGCGCGGCCCGGCGCGATCAAGGGCAATCCGTGAAAGCGCGCGGTCAAGATCGGGAACGCGCCGCAGATCGTCGCGCAGGCTATCGCGAAAGCGGCTCTGTTCTGCCAGAAAAGACACTGCCGCCAGCCGTTCCGCGATCACCGGAAGCTGGCACGACGGGCTGGACAGGCGTCGCTCCAGCAAGCGCGCGCCGCCCGCCGTGACGGTGCGATCGACCGCCGCCAGCAAGGATCCGTCACGCCCGCCTGAAAGGGCAATGCTGATTTCAAGGTTGCGCCTTGTGGCGGCGTCGATCTGCATCGCCTCACCCGAAACTTCGAGTTGCGGCGGGTGCAGCAGCGGAAGTTTGCCGCGTTGGGTCAGATCAAGATAATCCACCAGCGCGCCCATCGCCGCCAAATCGGCGCGATCAAAGCTGCCGAAACCCGCCAGCGACGCCACCCCGAACAGCGCACACAAGCGGCGTTCGGCGGCGGTGCTGTCGAACGCCGAGCGCGCGCAGGTGCTGAAGGCCGCGCCTGATTCAGTCACTATTGCTGCCAAATCGGCATCAACAGCCTCGGACAGCAGCACCTCGCGCGGGGCGAGGCGGGCCAGTTCGGGGGCAAGGCGTGACCGCGGGCAGGGCATCACCCGGAATTCGCCGGTCGAGATATCAGCCCAGGCCAGTGCCGCGGACTCGCGCACCGCGGCCCACGCTGCCAGAAAGTTGGCGCGGCGGGGTTCCAGCAGGCTGTCTTCGGTCAGGGTGCCGGGGGTGACAAGGCGCACCACCTCGCGCCGCACCACCGATTTGCCGCCGCGCTTGCGCGCCTCGGCCGGATCTTCCATCTGCTCGGCGATCGCCACCCGAAAGCCCTTGCGGATCAGGGTCAGCAGATAGCCCTCGGCGGCAAACACCGGCACGCCGCACATCGCGATGTCCTGGCCAAGATGCTTGCCGCGCTTGGTCAGCGCAATGTCGAGTGCTTCGGCGGCGGCCACCGCATCGTCCTGGAACATCTCGTAGAAATCACCCATCCGGTAGAACAGGATGGCGTCCCGGTGCTGGGCCTTGATCGCCAGATACTGCGCCATCATCGGCGTGATCGGGTCGTCTGTCACCGGGATCTCCTTGCGTTCCGGCCTGACCCTACAAAACTGCCTCGCCCGCGAAAAGCGCCAACTGCAAGGCTGTTGGCAGGGGCGCGCCGCAGGGCTATGACTTGGGGGCTTGCATGAAGGATGCTGCCCGATGACCAAGATGAAGATCACCCCGGAAGAAGCGCTGGCCTACCATAAAGAGCCGAGCCCCGGAAAGTTCGAGGTGGTCGCGACCACCCGGATGGCGACGCAGCGTGACCTGAGTCTGGCCTACTCGCCCGGCGTGGCCGTGCCGGTGCAGGCGATCGCCGATCATCCCGAGCAGGTCTATGACTACACCATCAAGGGCAACATGGTGGCGATCATCACCAATGGCACCGCCATTCTGGGCATGGGCAACCTGGGTGCGCTGGCCGCCAAGCCGGTGATGGAAGGCAAGGCGGTGCTGTTCAAGCGCTTTGCCGATGTCAACGCCATCGACATCGAACTTGACAGCGAAGACCCCGATGAAATCATCGCGGCGGTGCGGCTGATGGGGGCGGCATTCGGCGGCATCAACCTGGAAGACATCAAGGCCCCCGAATGCTTCATCATCGAGCAGCGGCTGAAGGAAATCATGGACATCCCGGTGTTCCATGACGATCAGCACGGCACCGCGGTGATCTGCTCGGCCGGGCTGTTGAACGCGCTCGAGCTGACCGGCAAGAAGATCACCGAGTGTCGCATTGTGGTGAACGGGGCGGGATCGGCCGGGATTGCCTGCCTTGATCTGATCAAGCGGCTGGGGGCCAAGCCCGACAACTGCCTGATGTGTGACACCAAGGGGGTGATCTGGCAGGGCCGGACCGAGGGCATGAACCAATGGAAATCGGCCCACGCCGCCAACACCCCGCTGCGCACCCTGGAACAGGCGATGGTTGGGGCGGACGTGTTTCTGGGGGTCTCGGCCAAGGGCGCGGTGACGGCTGCAATGGTTGCCAGCATGGCCGAAAACCCGGTGATTTTTGCCATGGCCAACCCCGATCCCGAAATCACCCCCGAAGAAGCCCACGCCGTGCGCGAGGATGCCATCGTCGCCACCGGGCGCAGCGATTATCCCAATCAGGTCAATAACGTGCTGGGCTTTCCCTACCTGTTCCGCGGGGCGCTGGATATCCATGCCCGCGCCATCAACGACGAGATGAAGATCGCCTGCGCCCACGCCATCGCCGCCCTGGCGCGCGAGGATGTGCCCGATGAAGTGGCAATGGCCTACGGGCGCAAGCTGTCGTTCGGGCG
>Ga0210039_1003972_pt1 | contig 11018 bp, 8 predicted proteins | sample CryGeyCG2114_250_3_FD_185460 | JGI IMG/M metagenome (GOLD analysis project Ga0210039, IMG submission 185460) | Groundwater microbial communities from aquifer - Crystal Geyser CG17_big_fil_post_rev_8/21/14_2.50 (SPAdes) (version 2) | ecosystem: Environmental > Aquatic > Deep subsurface >...
CAAAAACCGCAATACCTAAAAGTGGGCATTTAATAGTCAAATGCCGGATAGCCGGCATGGGATGTTGTTTTTAAACGATAAATCATATAAATAAAGCGGTTGCATGTTGTGGAAACAATAATTCAACGTAAACCTTCGGCCTCCTACATCTTGACCAGATTTCTGGATCAGTCTATCTTGCGCTCAAAAAAATCATGCACAAGAGCGACAAATATTTTGAATTAATCAGGCAGCAAGAGGCCTCTGGTTTCAGCGTAAAAGAATTTTGTTCCAACGAAGGTATTGCTGTATCTACTTTCTATTATTGGATCAAAAAATTGAGGGGTCAGTCTGACAAGAATGATTTCATTCCATTAATCGTAAACCATCAGCAATCCCAGGTAGCACGGACACATCACAAACCAAGGCACACATCCGATTCCGTGGAACCAGCATCAGGGAGCGACCCTTTGTTTGAGTTGGTTTATCCCAACGGAGTTGCCCTTCGTGTTAGAAAAGATATAGCCTTGGCTGAGCTCAGGGTGCTTGTGCAACTGTTTGGCTAAGGGTCATGTTTCATCTACACCAGTCCCTGCGCTACTACTTGTATCCTGCTCCTGTTGATATGCGCAAGAGTTTTTATACACTGAGCGGAATCGTGACTTCTTCGATGCACCGTAATGTACTAAGCGGTGAGGTGTTCATTTTTGTAAACCGCAACCAAACCATTATGAAAATACTTCATATGGAATACGGAGGCATGGTAATCTATCACAAGAAGCTGGACAGTGGCAGGTTTAAGCTGCCTCAAATAGACGAAAACACCCACTCGTTAACCCTTGATTGGAAAGAGTTGATCATGATGATACAACAGGTCACTCAAAAGCGAAAAAAATTGCAAAAAAAGTGATGAAACCCTTGATTTTATTGAGTTTTTTTGTCGTGTGAATGAAATATTTTTTGTACTTTTATCCCTGAAATCAAAGAGATATTGTACTGCTTTATGTCTGAAAACGACACCTTCATATCATCACTTTTACAAGAGCGTGACGAGTTATACCTGGAACTGGAAAAATACCGACAGGCAGATCAGGGTGCTCTTGAGCAGGCGTTAAATAAAAATCAGCAGTACGAAGCAAAGATTCAGGAGCAGGATAAAAAAATCATGCAACTGATAGATCAGTTGGCTTATTTACGGCGCAAACTCTGGAAACCAAACAGCGAACGATATATTCCCCAAGATCCTAACCAGCGCAAGATTGATTTTGACGGACTGGAGGTGCTTGAAGAAGAGCAGACCCTTATTGAGGAAGCACAACAGGAGATTATCACCTACCAGAAGAGAAAGGTTGTAAAAAAGAGCAAACCTGTTCGATTGCCTTTGCCTGAATATTTGCGCCGGGAAAAGGAAATTATCGAGCCCGAAGGTATTGACGACAATTATATACGCATAGGTGAAGAAATTACCGAAGTATTGGAAATTAAACCTGGCGAGCTTTACGTTCGTCAAATCATTCGTCCAAAGTACGCCTTAAAAAGCAGCCTTCAGTTAGCTAATGAAGAAGGTGAATCCCAACAAGGGCAAAAATCGGTTGTTATTGCAGCACTTCCCCTGATGACTTTGTCGAGAAGCAATGCAGGTTCAAGTTTGCTCGCATGGCTGATCGCTGGAAAGTACCATTACCATATACCTTTTCACAGGATGATCAAAATGTTGGAGCAATCCGGACTTTCGCTTCCCGCTTCTACAGTCAACGGGTGGTTTGCTGGCAGTGTTGATCTGTTAAGGGCTTTGTACTATCGGTTAAGGGACATTGTACTTTCAACAGACTATATTCAGGTCGACGAAAGTACAGTTCCGGTAGTAAGTGACAAAAAGAAGGGAACGGCGAGAGCCTACCTTTGGGTAATCCGGTCGGTGATGGAGAATATGGTTTTCTTCCATTACGACCGTGGGTCACGAGCACAAAAAGTGATTATTCCACTGTTACAAAATTTTAAAGGAGCTATACAAACCGATGGGTATGAAGTTTATAATATTTACGAACGCAAGAAAGGAGTATTGTTGCTTGGATGCTGGGCACATGCTCGCCGTAAATTTACCGAAGCGCTGAAAGAAGATCCTAAGGGTGCTCAATATGCTTTGGAACAAATCGGCCTGATTTACCAGGTAGAGTCAATGGCTGATGATCAGGGATTGGACGCTGAACAACGGGCTGATCTGCGCAAGCGCCTGGCTTATCCTATCCTGACAGCTTTTGAGAAATGGCTTTATGCATATTACCCGAAGACTATCCCCAAAGGCAGGATGTATAGAGCTGTATCATACACCTATAACCTGTTCCACCGATTATCACGCTACCATCTGGATGGGCGTTACAAAATCGACAATAACTTAATTGAAAACACCATTCGTCCGCTGGCCATCGGCAGAAAGAACTACATGTTCTGTGGCAACCATGATGCAGCGGAGAATGCAGCGGTGGTTTATTCCTTGTTGGGAACCTGCAAGGCATGTGGAGTTGATCCGCAGCAATGGCTTCAAGATGTGCTCACCAGACTGCCCTATTACAACAATGATTACAGTAAGGACCTGGCAGAACTGCTCCCACACAACTGGAAGGCAGAAAAAGACTCTAGGTAAATCCAACTTTTCTTGTAAAAAGCTGTAGACTTCGTAAAATTACGATACTGTTCTGATATTATTCCAGATTTTTCTAACAATCCGGTAAAAATGTTAGAATATCTTGGAGTGTGTTAAGCTATATGTAGGAGGCCGAAGGTTTACAAAAGAACCAATTGCAGCAGCCACCTATTTACTTGCTGCAAGGCTGGCGTCATTCAGATGGCATGAACTTTATTCAGGCTTGCTTACGGAACTTGGGAACCTGCATTCAAATGCTAAGGGAAATGCTCAATGGAATCAATCCAGAGGCAAAATACCGATGTTGTATGCAGGGGCAGACTAACCCGTAGTAGTGATGATTTTTTTGTAATGGAAAAGGAGCAAAGGGGTTAGGTTATACAGTAACATTACATTAACCAACTCGTAAGAGGATGAAATTATGGAATGAGACAAAATCGATACCGATAAGCCGCTCAATGATTTGGGAGGCTTATAAGAAAGTTCGGGCCAACAAAGGGAGTGCAGGAGTAGATGAAGTAAGCATGGATGAATACGATGCAGACAGAAGAAAACACCTGTACAAACTATGGAATCGCATGGCATCAGGAAGTTACTTTCCACCCCCGGTCAAAGAAGTAGAAATACCAAAGAAAGACGGAAAAGTCAGAAAACTTGGTATCCCAACGATCAGCGACAGGGTGGCACAGATGGCTATAAAAATGTACATCGAACCTAGGTTTGAAGCCATATTCAGTGAAAATTCTTATGGATACCGACCAAATAAAAGTGCCCATCAGGCACTGGAAAAGGTACGGGAAAACACAAGGAAAAACGACTGGGTAATAGATTTGGACATCAAAGGGTTCTTTGACAATATTAGTCATGAAAAACTGATGCTGGCAGTAGAGAAACATGTTCCGGAAAACTGGATAAAACTCTACATAAAACGATGGCTCGAAGCCCCGATACTCAAAAAGTCTGGCGAACTAATCACAAAGCAAGGAAAAGGCACACCACAAGGAGGCGTAATTAGCCCTCTATTGGCCAACCTGTTCCTGCATTATGGCTTTGATAAATGGTTAGAGAAAACAGACCCAACAGCAAACTTTGCAAGATATGCCGATGATGTAATAGTTCACTGTAGGAGTAAACGCCATGCGGAGCATATACTAACGCTAATCAACCAACGGATAAACAACATTGACCTGGAATTGCATCCAGATAAAACCAAGATTGTTTACTGTAAAGATTATCGTAGGAAGGAAAAATACCCAGTAGTCAAATTCGATTTTTTGGGATATTCCTTTCAGCCACGAACAACGAAATCAAAGAAAACACAAGGTGTGTTTCTCGGATTTGACTGTGCAATAAGTATTAGCTCTTGCAAACGAATAGCTGATAAACTAGGAGAACTAGAGGTGGAAAAGATGACCTTCAAAAGCGTAGTAGGCATTGCCCAGAAATTGAATCCAAGGATTCGTGGGTGGATAAACTATTATGGTAAATACAGGATATCCAATTTACACAGCGTATTCAAATTAGTAAATCTGCGATTGGTAAGGTGGGCAAGAATACGGTATAAACGTTATAAGACGAGTATTAAAAGAGCTTACAAATGGTTGACAAGGGTGCAGCAACAATACCCGTACCTATTTTACCATTGGCAACTTGGTTTTCTGTCTTGATAATGTGTAGATTTGTATAACAAGAGCCGTATGATGGGAGACCATCACGCCGATCGCTATCGGTGGTTCCGTGAGTTCCGATAATTATCGGAATGGGGTGAGATTCCCCTTGCCTACTCGATTGCACGCCCGTTACACGCAAGCCGAAGAAGAAAGACAGCGACCCAATGACAATGAATTTTTTACTGCATAAAGACAGAAAAGAAAATAAGGAAAATGCTACCGCACAAAAGCAAGAGTGTGGCTGCCCTTCCCTGCAACCGTCCCTTCGCAGCCACACACATGCTTTTCTTACCGACCCGCCTGCTGATAATAAACTGTTGATAAATAATTTGAAATCTTTTTGACTCAATAAATGAAATTGTATTACCTTTGACAATATTAGTCAACACATAAAATGTCAACAGTAGGATTGCAATTACGGGAATTGAGAGAAAAGGCTGGTTTTTCGTTAAGGAAAGCCGCAGTAGCCATAGACATTGACGTGGCTATATTAAGTAAGATGGAACGTGGTGAACGGAAATTCTCAAAAGAGTTGGTTATAAAATTAGCGGAACTCTATAAAACTAATTCAGATAAATTGGTTATTGATTATTTAAGTGAAAAAGTACTTTACGAATTGGAAGAAGAAGAATTTGGACTTGAAGCTTTAAAGGTTGCTGAGAAACAATTGGAATATAAACGAACAAATAATAAATAATTATGCCAACACTCCAATTTAAAGGGAAAAATATAATCTGGAACCACCATTTAGGAGTTCCGTTTCATACATTGGACGAAGTACCCGAACTGCATTATAAGCCCGAAAAAGCTAATGGGAATATGATAATTGAGGGCGACAATCTTTTAGCATTAAAAGCACTTTTGCCCCAGTTTACAGGGAAAGTGAAATGTATTTATATTGATCCACCATATAATACAGGGAATGAAGGGTGGATTTATAATGATAAAACGAATAGCCCATTAATAAAAGAATGGCTTGGCAAAACTGTTGGAAAGGATGATTTGACAAGACATGACAAATGGTTATGTATGATTTCTCCACGGTTAAAATTATTGAGAGAGTTGATGTGCGATGATGGCGTAATTTTCATAAGTATTGATGATAATGAAGTACATAATTTGCGAAGAGTACTTGATGAAATGTTTGGAGAGGAGTGTTTTTTAGGTTCATTTGTTTGGAAAAAGCGTTCAGGGTCAAATGACGCTAAAGATTTTGTTTCGATTGACCATGAATATGTAATAACTTATCGAAAAACTGAAGCCTTTACATTCGAAGGGGTTGTGAAGGATTTTTCAAATTATCAAAATCCAAATAATGACCTGAGAGGTCCCTGGGCTTTTGATAATTTGACCTGTAATAAAACAAAGGAAGAAAGGCCAAATTTGTTTTATGAAATTACAGACCCAAAAACAGGAATAGTTTATACGTGTAATCCTAATCGTGTTTGGGTTTATGAAAAAAACCGAATGGAAAGAATGATAAAAGAGGACAAGGTTATTTTTCCTACAGACGGCAAGGGCACTCCTCAGTATAAAAGACATTTATCGGAAGTACGTTCAGATAAAAAACCGGTATCAACATGGATTGAGCAGAATAAGTATAAAAACGGAAATTCAAATTCACTTTTTGAACCATCAGAAGAGTATTCAAAAAAGCTCATTGAATCAAAAGTATTAACATCCGATTTAAACATGAAGGCGACTAAGGATTTGCGCCTATTGTTTGATAATGTTCAAATCTTTGATTATCCTAAACCCATTAGCCTTGTAAAAACATTAATTGCACAAGCAACAGAAAAGAATGATATAATTTTCGACTCTTTCGCTGGCTCCGGCACCACCATGCACGCAGTAATGGAACTCAACAAAGAAGATGGCGGCAACCGAAAATGTATTATGATACAAATGCCTGAAAGTTCCGAAGCCGAACCTGACAAAAACATTTGCAAAGACATAACAAGGGAGAGAGTAAAACGTGCAATTGACAAATATAGTTATGATTCAGGGTTTAAGTATTACCGTCTCGGTATTCCGCTTGATGCAGAAACCATGCTTGCCGGACAATTACCAACCTACAAGCAATTTGCAAAATATGTTTACTACTTGTGTACAGGCGAAAACCTGGAAGCAGAAGACAAAATAAATGAAGCCGAATTTTATGTGGGTGAATATAGCAAACAAGCCATCTATTTAGTTTACAAACAAGATTACGAAACGCTTGCACGCCTTGCACTTAATTTAACGCTTGCAGAGAAAATAAAAGAACAGCAACCGGGTAAAAAACGGATTGTTTACGCTCCATCTTGCTTCTTGGATGAAGAGTATTTGACTGACAACCAGTTTGAGTATGTGGGTATTCCATACAATCTTTTTCAAAGGAGGTAAATGATGAAAAGTGATTTAGTTAAATCATTGACCGATACTTTTCAGGATCATTCTAATACAACTGATAACGGGATTGAATTTTGGTTTGCCCGTGACATTCAGCATTTGTTGGGTTACAGCGAATGGCGAAATTTTACCAATGTAATCACCAAAGCGAAAACATCATGCGAGGCAAGTGGCAACAACATTCCCGACCATTTTGTTGACATCAACAAGATGGTCAACATTGGATCAGGTGCACAAAAGCCTGTTGATGACATCATGCTTACCCGTTATGCATGTTACCTGATAGCTCAAAATGGTGACCCGAAGAAAGAACCTGTTGCCTTCGCCCAAAACTACTTCGCTGTTCAAACACGAAAATACGAAATAATCGAACAACGGATAAACGATTGGGAACGACTACAAGCAAGGGGAAAACTTAGTTTGTCCGAAAAGGAGTTGTCCTCAATCATTTACGAACAAACCGGAAGCGACAAGAATTTTGCTATAATCAGAAGTAAAGGCGATGCCGCTTTATTTGGGGGCAAAACCACCCAACAAATGAAAGACAGATTGGGTGTGCCGAAAGAACGTGCTTTAGCAGATTTTCTTCCGACAATCACTATTAAGGCAAAAGACTTTGCAACAGAAATCACCATTTTTAATGCAAAGGATAAAGTATTAAAAACGGAAGGTGAAATTTCAGCCGAACATATTAAAAACAACAGAGGTGTGAGAAAGTTACTTCTTGACCGTGGCATTAAGCCGGAAGAATTGCCGGCAGAAGAAGACATTAAGAAGTTGGAACGCAGGGTGAAAAGTGAAGAAAAACAAATTGGAAAGAAACCTGACAAACTCTCTGAATAAGTTATTATGTACTTAAAAAAATATCAGATAAAGGTTGTTAATGCACTCAAGCAGTTTTTGCAAACTGCCCGTGACACCAAAACGTCATTTGACATCGCAAAGCAGGCTTTGCCTGAAAATATGCGACATACGCTTAATTGGGTACAAACAACTTTTCAGACCAGCAGTCTTGATTACAAAGACCGTTGCACAAATGGATTAGGAAGTAGTTATCCCCGAATGATTATAAAAGTCCCGACAGGTGGCGGAAAGACCTTGCTTGCAGTTGAAGCAATTCGGGAGTATCAGAATCTTTTTGCTCAAAAACGCACAGGGCTTGTAGTTTGGATTGTTCCGAGCGAAACTATTTACAGTCAAACAGTCCAAAAAATTAGAGATAAAGGAAATCCGTTACGCCAGTTATTAGACCAATGCAGCGGAAACCGTACTATTATTTTAGAAAAAGGGCAACGGTTGACAACGAATGATATTGAAGAAAATCTGGTTGTTTTATTTGTAATGATTCAGTCAATAAGTCGTACCAATGGCAAAGAAGCGTTAAAAGTATTCCAGGACAGTGGCGGTTATGACAGCTTTTTCCCTGCCGATAATCGTTATGATTTACACGAACAATTGTTAAGGCAGGTTCCAAACCTTGATTTTATTTCTCCGCTTGGAACAGAGCAACCACTTATAATGACAAGTCTTGGCAATGCAATACGAGTTGCAAAACCTTTTATAATTATTGACGAAATCCACAAAGTTTTTTCGGATAATGCGCGAAAAACCATTGATAGCCTGAATCCTGAATTTGTTCTTGGCTTAACTGCAACCCCAAAAGCAGAAATGAATGTTTTGGTTACCATTACCGGACTTGAACTGAAAGATGAGGAAATGGTAAAACTTGATATGCACATACTCCCGCCCATCAGCAAGCAGGAAAATGACTGGAAAGCGATGGTGAAGGAAATAAAAGAGCATCGGGAAAAACTTGAAGAAATTGCCAAACAGTATCAAAAAGACAATGGGATTTATATTCGTCCAACAGTGTTACTACAGGTTGAAGCTACAGGAAAAGACCAGAGAGGAAAAGGAAGGGTTCACAGTCTTGATGTAAAAGAGTATTTGGTTAGTCTTGAAGTAAATCCCGATGAAATTGCAATAAAAACAAGTTCACAAAATGATATTGAGGATGTCAATTTATTTTCTCAGGATTGTCCATTTAGGTTTATCATTACTAAAGAAGCATTGCGGGAAGGTTGGGACTTTTCGTTTGCTTACATTTTGGGAATTATCCCAAATGTTAATTCAAATACTGGTGTAACACAATTAGTTGGTAGGATATTAAGACAACCTTTTGCAAGAAAATCGGGAGTTAAAGAATTAGATGAGAGCTATGTCTATTACACAAAAGGCGATACCCGAGAAATATTAGACAGGGTTTCAACTGGCTTTAAAAACGAAGGACTTGAAGACTTAGTAACAAAGCTAAAGTTTAGGGATAACGAAACTATTAATGCTACCAAAACAGTAAAAATAAAAAAAGAATTCAGCGAGAAATTTCAAAATTCATTTTATTTACCTGTTTGGTTAATGACGGATAAAAGTGGGTCAAAACGTAGATTTAATTATGAAAGCGATATAAAACCCAAAGTTGATTTTTCAAAACTTGAATTATCCGAAGAATATATTACAAAACTCGAAAATTCTTTAAGTACTGAAACAAAAGAAAGAAAGGCATTTGCAATTACACTTGATGATTCAAGTAAAGCATCATTTATTGAAAAAAAGACCCAAAGCAATGGCAAAGCGGAAATTAATATTGATTATTTAACGCGTAGGCTGAATGAATTAATAGAAAATCCATTTTTAGCAAGAATTATTGGAACAAGGTATTTACAACAAGTTGAAACAAGAGTTGGAAAAGAAAGACTAAAAGAACATTATAGCTTCATTGTCTCACAACTTTGCAAAAAATTTCAGGAGGAAAAAACAAAACAGGAAGAAGAAATATTTTTACAGGAACTCAAAGCCAAAAACCTTGTACTTGCTGTTTCAGACGAAGAGAGCATCGGCTTTAAAGTGCCTAAAGAAGACATTATTACCGTAAGCCCTATTCCGAGTATCTACAAGTATTATCTTTTCGATGATGTTGAAGTAACAGCTATGAATACTCTTGAAAGAAAAGTTGGCGACATACTCGATAAACAGGAAAAGATTCTTTGGTGGTTCAGAAATAAAGTGAACAGAAAATGGTATTCAATTCAAGGTTGGCAACAACATAAAATACGACCAGACTTTGTTGCTGCTAAAAAGACAGAAGATAATCATTTGGAATTGGTTTATATTATTGAAAGCAAAGGGGAGCATTTGCTCGGCAACATTGACACTACTTACAAGAAAAAAGTATTAGATGTTATGACAGGGCAAAAACAACTCAAGAATATTAAAGCATATCAGACTCAGTTTCCATTTGAAGAATATGTGATAAATGACAAAGTTGAATGCTACCTGATTGAACAAGGGAAAGAAGAGGAAAAATTAAAAGAGCTATTGAAATGACAAGCCAACACGCACCTTCCCTTCGCTGTCAGGCACATTGGCAAAACGCAAAAAGCCAACGCTACAACCAAATTTTGCCAAAGAGCCTTCTAGCCCTTCCCACTCCGACACACGGATAGAAAGACAATGCAGCAAAAAAAAGGACGTAATATCGGAGGACAAAAACGGCCAGCTTGTAACAGGCGGTATATTTTATTGCCGAGATAGTGCGGATTTCAGCGTTTCTGCATCTAATAAACTTTCGTGTAATTTGACAGGACAGTGCTTCGAAATCGGCAACAAAAACATACCGCCAAACCGTGTGTGACTTGAACAACAATTAACAGATTGTTGGTGCTTTTTAACAGATGGGAGAAGGTCTCTCAGTGGCGACTTTCAGGAGTAGACACTAAACCACTTTGTGCTGCATGATTAGGAAACTATCTTGTGGTGAGCGACAAAGAAAAACAGGAACAACGATTTCTGTAGGTAAGTGTATGTGAGTTGAACGCAAGTGAACCAACGCTGAAGCCTCGTAAAGGCAATAGATGATGTCGAAAATAGGTAGTTACGGTTGTACCTATGATAAGAGTGTACCAGATACCTGATTACCGGATACACGGCATCCGGGGTTAAGTTGGCAAGACGCATACACAGGCTGTTTTAAGGAACAAGTGAACTCTATATCGTTCTGTAAAATCGCAAGAGGAATCAGACATCAAAGGATGTGGATGAGATATAGGGGGCAGACTTAGTCGTAGTAGTGTTGATCCCGAAGGCATTCGGGAGTAATGAGGATGGAGCGAAGGGCTAGGCATGTTAAGTTTTAGTATTAATTTACAACCAAAAAGGCATCAGTGAAATACCTGAAAACAAAATACAGGGAACAACCCAATTTATTTGCCCATTGGTTATTGGTACATCCCTGAAATTATTTAATTTCGGGTGATTTATTAACATGAAGAGCCGTG
>Ga0210039_1003977_pt1 | contig 11010 bp, 7 predicted proteins | sample CryGeyCG2114_250_3_FD_185460 | JGI IMG/M metagenome (GOLD analysis project Ga0210039, IMG submission 185460) | Groundwater microbial communities from aquifer - Crystal Geyser CG17_big_fil_post_rev_8/21/14_2.50 (SPAdes) (version 2) | ecosystem: Environmental > Aquatic > Deep subsurface >...
CGGTCAGCGATTGGAGCTGTTTGGCGAACGCCGAGCATTCACCTGGCTCCTTGGAGAGCTCAGAGAGCTCTGTGCAGAAGTCGGCGAGGTCTTCGTGGCTGGCCTTACAGCCCGAGAGGGCTGAGACCAGGCTCAGCGCAAAGAGGGTCGTCAGGAATCTGAAGGCGAGGGAATTCAGAGATTGCATCGCAAAGACTCGGGCTACGGGTTTCCGCGGACTCCAGCCGCGCCTTGAGCAATGGAACACCCGGCGCATACGGTCAAGGTCGCTGCGCCAAGAAGTGGGCTCTGGGGTCCGTGGCTCCCTTGTGAAGCAAGGTCAGCTGCTATAGTTTTCTCGGCGCCTGTGTATGTAGGAGAACCCATGAGAACGGCCTTCACTTTCGCCTCGAATACTGGTGCGCGCGCCTCTTTCGTGCTCGTCGCGTGGCTGGCGTTCGCGCTCGTTTCTTGCGGTCCCAATACGGCAAACCGAGACAAAGACGCGGACCTCGCCGCGACCTCTCGCGGCGGCGCTCCCATCGAAGTGGCCCTCTCCACAGACGCCACCTGGCTCTCGGCCGCCGTGGGCCCCAATGTGGTCTACGCCGTGGGCCAGCCCAACGATCCGACCATGATGTCCGTCGGCGATCGGATCCTCGTGGCCTTCGAGGCCGCCACCGGCGAGGAGCTCTGGCGCAGCGAGTTCTCGTTGCCGGGCTCCTTGGCGAACTCCTACTACGCCGATCTCAGCGTGCTCGACAGCATCATCTTGCTGCGTTTGGACTACGGCATTATGGGGCTGTCGAAAGCCGATGGGACGGTGAACTGGACCATCGACAGCCAGATGTCGCCCATCCGTTACGTAGGAGCCCAGAGCGCGGCGATCATCACCTCCGACCTGTCGAACACCATCACCAGCTATTCGATCTCCGATGGCTCCAAGGTCGAGGAGTACACCATCTCGGGCTACCTCAGCATCCAAGAGGCCTGGCTCACCAACGACGGCAAGCAGATCGTAGCGACCGCCGAGCCGTCCTCCTCCATGGGGGAGATCGCCGTGGTCGTGCTGGATCTCGAGGCCGGGGGCGCGCCGCGCGAGGTCTTCCGCAACCCTATTCGCTACGACGTCGAGATGATGACCCTAGGGCCGACCCGTTACATCGGAGCCTCCATGCCCAGCTACTCGCAGAGCGACTTCGTCGGCCAGACCCTGAAGAACTACGACAAGGTAGAGCTCAAGGCCTGGTCGACGCTGAGCGGCGAGCAAGTCTGGGACAAAGAGATCCGCATCGACCCCAACGACTACACCACCTACTACGCGCAGCGGCTCTATCTCGCCGGGCGCTACGCGCTCGTCCAAGAACCGTCCAGCGAGGGAGTGCTGCTCAAGAACGTCTTGCGGCTCAATTTTCATGATCTCAGCGCCCAGCGCCGACAATGGACCACCATCGTCCCGACTCGCAGCTACGTCGACAGCCTCTCTTACGTCGACGCCGAGACCGTCATCGTCCACACCCGCAACGACAACGAGCCCGCCGATCGCTGGTACGCCTTCGCCACTCTGACGGGCGACTTGCTCTGGGTGTCGAGAGAGGAGGGGTACTACGGCTCCATCCGGGCGATGGACAGCAACGGGAAGCTCATGGTGCGGCTCATGACGACGAACTGGGTCGACGGCAAGCTGTTGATCGACCACATCTCGAAGTAGCCGCAGAGATCTCGAAGACATGTTGAGATTCGTCGTTCTTCCTCTGGGCATTGAGTCGAGTGCTCGCAGCAGCGACCACACGCTCGGACGCCCTCTGGCCATCGAGCTCGCCCGTCGGCTGCGAGTCACCGGCGCCGTCGACGTTGAGGTCGTCGACCCCTTGCTCGACCAACAGACCGGCGCGAGCTACCTCTACACCCGTCGCTTGGCGACCGAGGTCTCCCCGGCCTTGATCGCGAAATTGGAGCTCGACGGCGTGTTCTTCGGCGAGTTTCGCAGCGACGAGCGAGAGTGCTCGCTCGACCTCTGGTTGGTCGACCTCGCCGGCCGGCTCGCCTTTCACTGGCACGACAGCGCCGAGGTCGACGAACTGCGGGCGCTGCTCAGCGCTGGATGCGCCGCCCTAGAGGCCATCACGGGCCACGAGCCTTCGGTCCGCGAAGTGGAGCGCGCCAACACCTTGGGCACGGTCTCCCTCGAAGCGCTGCGCCATTACGGCCTGGCGCTCTCCATCGCGGCGCCAGGTCTGCCTCATTTCGCTCAGCAAAAGACCTTGCTGGAGTTGGCCTTCGGCCTCGATCCCGACTATCTCGACGCGGTGATTTTCTTGGTCGAGCTGTCACTCCGAGTCGGACTCGATGCGGCCGAGGGTCCCGCTGGCAGGGCTCTAGAAGCGCTGCGCACGTACCAGTCGCTGCACGTGGACTGTGCCCTGAGTCGAGTCTTCGAGTCTGTCGTCCAACCCGACCCCCAACTGGCGGTCGAGGCGGCCACCGCGGCGTTGGCCCTGGACCCTTACAGTCTCGCCGCCCACCGCGCCAACAATTTGGCGTTGCTGGCGCTCCGACGACCGGAAGAGGCCGAGTTTGCGGCGCGCGAGGGGTTGTGGCGTTTCCCAGAGGACCGCGTTCTGCAGACCTGTTTAGCCGAGGCGCTGTTACGGCGAGGTGAGCTCGAAGAGGCCTCGACTCGACTCGCCGCCCTCTTCGCGGTCGGTGGGGACACCGCCGATCGTCTCACGCTGCAGGCCGAGCTGAAGCTCGCCCAAGGCTGCATCGAGGAGAGCCTCGAGCTGCGGCGACGTGCGCTGCAGCTCGCCGAACGACGGCGAGGCGGTTGGCCCGATGGAGCCCCTGCGCCGTTCGAAGGCAACGTCGAGCGGCCCAACCCCGAAGCCAGCCGGTGTCGGGTCGAGCTCGCTTTGCAGCTCATCGCGGCGGGGCACCTCGGTTCGGCGGCGGCGCTGCTGGTCGAGGCGAGCGCACCGACGCAAGCCCTTCGTTCGCAGCTCGCCGCTGTGCTCGCCGCGGCCTCCTTGCTCATCGGCGAGGACACGCTGGCGGAGTCGCTGATCGAGGAGCTCGCCTCTGGTTCGTTGCTCGATGGAGTCGAGACCGCGTCCACGGTTCTCCTGATGGTCACGACCGCTGACCGTATTCGGGAAGGCGCGGGGTTTGCGCAGGAGCAAGCGACGCTGAGCGAGCTGGAACGCTCCCACTGGGCGATCATGGACAGCATCGAAGCGGACTCTCTGGAGAGCGCGCTGGCTTTGTTCTCGCCCCAGCGTGAGTGGCGGCGACTCATTTGGACCTTCCTGCTGGCGTTCCAGCGGCGTGAGCTCGAGCGCGCCGAGCGCGTCCTGGCGGTCCTGATGGAGCTCGGCACCGCGGGGGAGGCCGCCGTTGTTCATGCTGCGCGGATCCGGTTTCTACGAGGAGATTCCGAGCGTGCACTGGAGTGGCTGACCCAAATCGTCCGTGGCGACGTCTCGTTTGCGACTCTAGAGTCGGTCGTTTTTCTGCTGTGGGAGATGGGACGTTTCGATACGGCGAGAGCGCTGCTCGAGGCTTTGCTGCTCGAAGCGGAAGACCCTTCGGAGCTCGGCGCTCGGTGGGCGCTGTTGGGTTGGGTTTGCGCGCGACAGGGTGACGATGCGCGCTTTGCCGACGCGCTCGACGTGCTGTTGAGAGGCTGCGCGCAGCCGGCTCGGTGCGCCCGGGTCGTCCGGTCCGCGCTCGAGCTCAGGCCTTCGTTGCGCGCCATGGCCGCGTCGTTGGCGGGTCGAAAGGGGACGCTCGCTGGGAGCGCGTGGAGCTTTGCCTTCCAGCTGTCCCTTTCGAGCGATGGGTTGGAGGACATCGATTTTCCGGAGAGCTTAGAGCCAGGTGTTGAGCGAGACCATGTCGAGGGTGAACACCATCTGCGGCGTGGCGATTCGAATCGCGCCGTGGAGTGTTGGCGCCGAGGGCTCGCGAAGGAGCCCAGCCATCTGGAGTCCGCCCTCTCGCTCGCCCGCACGGTTCCTGCTGTGCCAGTGTTGGAAGCGGCGAGAGTGATCGAGTTGGTGGTGGACCACCATTGGGCGAGTCTCCGCACCCCCTTGGACGTGAGGAGCTTGTTCGCGCTGCTCTTCCACGCATTTCGCGGCGTATAGGCGTCTTTTGAGGTGTTCTTCTGCGCTGTGGGGGCACTCCTCGGACCGCGTCTCGGGTTTATTAAGCATTGCGCTGTGTGTGCCGACTTTGTTCAACCTAGTCTTTGGGCTATATTGCCGCGGACGGAGATGCATTGTCAGAGCAGAATCGCACATTGGTTGTCCTGGTTGGTCATGACCATGGTGCGGCGCGGTGCTGTGGCAGTCTTTGGTGGCGCGTGTTGCCGACGGATCAAGGAGACGAGGGATTGGACGGGGAGCGGATCGTTCTTACGAAAAGCAGAACACCGCTCCAACCTGTCCCCCTCGAGGTCAACGGGACAGACCTTGCGGGCCGAACAATAGAGGGCAGAATGAGGCTTAAGTTCCTCGGCACCGGCACGGCTTGGTCAAAAGCGCCGGTGAACTACAACAACAACGTGTTGGTCGAAGCCGGAGAAGGCTCTGGGGGCTGGCTCATCGACTGTGGAACGACCGCCCCGCAGGCGCTTCACCAGTTGGGGATGTCCGTCGCCGACTTCGAAGGAGTCTTGCTCACACACCTACACGGCGACCACGTCTTTGGCTTGGAAGAGACGGGATTTTTCAACTTCTTCACGCTGAATCGACGGGTGAAGCTGTGGCTACCCGAACAACTTCTGTCCAGCCGCAGTGGGATCGAGGGAGAGGACATCTGGGAGAACTGTCTCAGGGGCCCGATGGGGACCGTTCAGATGAAGGACGGCTCACCCCAAGAAGTTGGGCTGGGCGACTATTTTGACATCACCTTCCTGAGGGCCGACGATCCCACCGAGATCGAAGGCGTGCACGTCGAGCTGTTCGAGGTCGCCCACGTTCCCAACAAACCCTCCTTCGGTTTGATCCTCGAGGGTAACGTGGGCTACACCTCGGACTGTCGCTTTAGCCAGGACCGCATCGAGTGGCTGCTCGACAGAGGAGTCGTCACGCTCTACCACGATGTGTTCTTTGGTCCGGCATTCCCCGGCCGTGTCCATACCGCCTACGTCGAGCTTGCGACGATCCCGAGAGAGATGGCAGAGCACATCGTGTTGATGCACTACAACGACGACGTCACCAACGATGAGCTGGAAGCCGCTCGACAAGCTGGTTTCCGCGTGGCTGAGCGAGCCGTCTCTTACGACTATTAGAGGTTTGGATGCTGCTTTGCTCGCGACTTGGTGACGGTGATTGGAAGGGGTCCGAGGGCTCGTGGGTTTACCACGCGGTCCGAGCGTCTCTCGCTGCCCTCGGGAGAAACCCGTCCGAATCCCATGAACTCAGGAGCTCCCGATGATTGTCTGCCCTGGCTGTCAGAACGAGACAGCTGACGACGCCCTGTTCTGTGGCTTTTGCGGCAACAAACTACAGCAGGGATCGAAGAAAACTCTCTTTGGCGTCGCAGCGTTGGACCGAGAGGAGCTGAAGAAGCTGGCGCAGGCCAGTCGGCCTGCAGCTTCCGCACCTGCACCGGCGGCGCCCGTGGCGCCCGCAGTAGTGGCACCTGTGCCCGCACCCGCGGCAACGGTGGCACCCGCACCGACGGCGGCGGCCCCGAAGCCTGCAGCTTCTGCGCCTGTGCTCCCGACCTCGCAGGTTCTCAAGCCCGCAAAGAGACCCTCTGAGCCGAAGGTGAAATCGGCGGAGCTGGCGCCCATCTCTTTTGACGACTCCGATGACACGGACACGCCCCAACCTCCCGCAGAGTCTTTTGCGCAGCGGTCCAAACCACTGTCGGGTCTCTCGTTCAGGATGCCCCCGAAATCGGCTCCTGCCGTCCCCGTGGCCGCCGCAAAGGACACGTTGGACGACTTGGGCTTGGACGACTTGGGCGATGACGGTTGGGGTGAGTTGAACCTTGAAATTGGCGCCTCAGCCGGGACAGAAGAAGAGAAGGACGAGTTCGACGACGGCCTAGACGATCTCCTCATGAGCGAAGACGAGTCCGGACCGACGATCGTGGATGTCGACGCGGCCACCATGCAGATGGAGATTGTCTCGCCGAAGTCCGGCGACCGGAAGGCTCCGCCGATCCTCGGTGCAAGCAAGAAGCCGGAGCCCTCACCCACACCGAAGGCTGCGGACCTGGTCGAGCCTGCAACGAGCGGTGAGGCGGTGTTGCGCTCTCAGGCTGGTGGAGCGGTGTCATTCAGTGAGGAAGTCGCCAAAGTCATCATGGATGACTCCCCTCCAACATCCGAAGCCGCGCCCAATGTGACTCCGGAATACCCATCCCCGGTAAGCGGCGACAAGTCTGACGAGCACGCCTTTTTTGGTGCTTCGCTGTCGAGGTATGGGCTCGCCCCGGTGGCTCAAAAGACCCCATTGGACACATCGAAGAGTGAGCCGGAAATCGGCAGCGAGTTCAAGAGTGCGAACCGGAAATCCGCAGGGATGCTGGTCGCCGCGCTGCTGGTCATCGGCGCGATCGTCGGAGCAATCGCCTACCTCATGATCGTCGGAGCGGGATAATAGGCGGTTAGGCGCCTCCTGAGTCGGCAAGGTTCGCCCGCGAACACGGGAACGCCCGTGCTCGATGACCGGTTGAGAGCCTAGGATGGCGCTGTTCGCGGCGCTAGGAGGGCTCTCGGCTCTCAGGCAAAGCGCGCAAGAGGTTGAGCCCGATGGTCAGAGAAACTCAGCCCGGAATGGAATTGCAGACCGGCGACGTCGCCTCTATCGATGTCGATCAAAAGCTGTGCACCAAGTGCCACGTCGGCAGTGAGCCCTCGTTCAACTTCTGTCCGTTTTGCGGCACCGACTTCTCTGGTCGGTTTACCGGTCTGCCGACCCGCGACCCCCTGATCGGCGCCGTCGTCGCCGACCGCTACCGGCTGCTCGCCAAGCTCGGGGTCGGCGGCATGGGTACGGTCTACAAGGTCGAACACGTTCGGATGGGCAAGGTCATGGCCATGAAGCTCCTTCATGGCGACCTCTCGCGCGACGAAAACATGGTCAGGCGCTTCACCCGTGAAGCCAGAGCCATCAGTCGAATGCGCGGACGACACTCCGTTCAGGTCTTCGACTTCGGTTGTGCCGACGGCCTCTTCTACATCGTGATGGAGTACCTGCAAGGGAAAGACCTCGGCGCTCTGCTCGGCGATCATTCGACCCTGACCGTGGCCCGGACCGCCAGGTTGATCCATCAGGTCGTCGAGGGGGTCTCCGAAGCTCACGAGCAGGACATCATCCACCGAGACATCAAACCCGAGAACATCTTCATCTGCGCCTCGACGCAGGATGAGGAGGAGATCGCCAAAGTCCTCGACTTCGGACTCGCAAAGCTGAAAACCCGCAGCTCTGACGAAAGCATCGTCGGAACCAAACACGGCCTCATTCTCGGAACCCCTCACTACATGAGCCCCGAACAGATCGAAGGCCATGAAGTGACCGTCGCCACTGACATCTACTCGACCGGCGCGCTGATCTTCAAGACCCTGACTGGGCGGCCACCCTACCCAGGGAACAACCCAATCCGCATCCTCAACAGCCACCTCGACGATCCCATCCCCAGGATCGGCGCAATCAAGCCAGAGCTCGCCTTCCTCGACCAGTTCTTCTTCTCGGCGCTGGCCAAACAACCGGAACAGCGTTTCAAGAGCATCCGCGCGCTCGACGCCGCCTTTCGGGACGCCATCAAAGAACGTAACCAGAGCAGCTCGAGCGAGCTCAAGCTCGAGCCGGTTGAAGAGAACAGCAGCGATCCAGGACGACTCCTCCCGAAACTCTCCAATGCGCTCATCGCCAACCTCGCCACTTCGAAGGACTTCGATCACTTCGAGTGGAGCCTGCGCTTTAGGCGCATCGGTCTTGTGCTCCTCACGTTCTCGTTGCTCGTCGGTGCTGTTTGGGCCGTCATCTGGGGCGTCGTGATGGGGAATTTCTACGACCATTCGGCCGAAGCCGAGCCCAACGATTCCCTGAAATCAGCCAACGACCTGAGGTCTGGGCGCCCGCTCCTCGCCGCCATTGGAGAGCCCCCGTCCGGCGTCCGCGCGGACCGCGATTTCTTCAGGGTTCTAGGCGTCGAGGCCGGTCAGGTGCTCAGTGTACAGGTCAGTGGCGTCCCGGGTTTGGACCTCGTGGTCGAGGTCGTCAACGCCAATGGAGAGCGTTTGCTGATCCACAGCGCCCAAGGCGATGGTTATGGCGAAACGATCCCAAACTTCCGCGTCGGTGAGGAGCCCCTCTATCTGGTCGTTCGGGAGATGTGGAAACAGGGCGAAAAGACCAAGGCCAAACCCGACGAGTGGTACTCCATCTCCATCGATTCACGAAATCCCATGCCAGGTGAGGAGCACGAACCCAACGAGAACACGCGGCTCGCCTCCTCATTCCTACGTGGCAAGGCCAACGGAATGCTGAGCCGCCCCGATGACGTCGATGTTTACCGCTTCGACCGGATGTCCGGCCTGCGCTCCATCACCGTCGATGTCACAGGTCTGCCGACGACCGACCTGACCCTCGAGCTGCAGGACTCGACCGGACGACGGCTCTCCTTCACGGACGACGCCGGACTCGAGAAGGGTGAGCGCCTGGTTGCGGCCCTGGACGTGGACCAGATCAACCAACCCATCTTCTTGTTGGTCGCCAGCGAGCGTGGGTTTTCGAGCGATTGCTCCTACACTGTTGAATTCGTCAGTCAGAAATTGGGAGACCAAGACCCCACATCGCCGCTCGTAGACCTCCCTCTCTTGGCCCCTCCGCTCGCGGAATCCCCGTCTGTGGAATAGCGCCCGGCTAAGCGAGCCTATACCTGCAGAAAAACGGACAAGAACTCGATGCCAGGGATGGCGAAGAGTCGTGTAACCCAGAGGGTTGCGCGCAGAGGACGTGTGCAACAACCCGCAGCCAGAGATGGCGATGCAGGGCTTTCGATGCTGCCAAAGGACCACAATGCGTGCATCCCCCAATCGCCCCGCTCACCGCATGGTCCTCGCTGGTGCCGCAACGGCCATCGCATGGCTAGCATTGGCATTCTTGTGTTTCGAGGCGGACGTGTCGGCGACCGAAACCCCTGAGGAGGCGCTCAGCTCGGAGTGCAAGAAGCTTCGCGAGGAGGTGATGAACCGAGACGGGTTCCTCGACCGAATCGCTGCCTACCGTGATGCAGCGAACACCTTCCAGGAACTGAGGGAAACCCTCGATTCCCTCGGCCCTATCCTGGAGGAGGCCGCGCAGCTGCGGGACCTCGAGGGCCTCGGTCTGCTGGACCTGATGGCAGACCTGGAGCCGTCGCTCGCCTTTATTCCGTCCTCGCTCGAGGTGATTTCGAAGGCGAACGAGGTCTTCAAGGAGGTCGACACTTCGAGCAAGAGCCTGATGGTGACGGCGAGCGACGTCGAGCGCTTGCTCCGTAAGGAGAGCCTCACCGTCGAAGAGATTCAAGCCATTCGCAGCGCGATTCCTGAAGGTCAGGCGGCCATTCGTCGTCTCGCGAGCCGATACCAAGCGGTTCGGCCCGGATTCGAGCAAGGGCTCGCCCAGCTCGACGAGGCACGGCTCCAGCTCGGAGCGGCACTGCAAACGGGGGGGCTCTTCGGGATCGGCGACTTTTCTGCGGAGGTCGACGCGCTCTTTGGGGAGGTCCTCGGGCAGGTGCAGGCGTTCAAAGGCGCCCTCGACGCCCTCGCCGAAAACTCTGAAGCCGACGTAGAGGCGTTGGACGCGCTGCAAAAGGGCTTGGTCATTGCGCAGGCGCATCACGCCTTCGCCATCGCACAAACGCAACGCGCCGCTGGTGACCTCGAGGAGGCGAAGAAGGCGCTCGAGTTGCTCGTCGCTGCCTACCCAGGAACCGAGTGGGCGACCCAAGCGCAAAAGCAACTCGAGGCCGGACTCTACGACAACCAGCTCAGCACCGAGCGAAGCTCAGGTGGACTGGGGCTGCTGCTCGGCGCGGTGGGCACCCTTCTGGCTGCCGCGCTCGCCTTCGTGCTCTGGAGCCGTCGTAAGGAAATGCAGAGCTGACGCCATGCCGTCGGATCGCAAAAGCCCACGCTGGCATGCCAGCGTGGGCTCTTGTCGAAGTGAGGCCGAAATTCTTCCACCAGCCCCGGTGAACGGTCTCACTGCGAGCTACGGACGCACGGGAGATCCGTTGCTCGTTACTCTGAGGCCATCGCCTCTTTCCACAGGTCACCAACGGCGGGATAGTTCGTGATCTCGCCGCGGGACAGTTTCCATGCCGTCTGAAGAATCCAAGAGATGGAACGGTCCTGTCGCTCGGCTTCGAGCTTGGTCTCGTTCAACATGTCTTCCGAAAAGTACAATGTCAGCTTCTTCTTCGCGGCCATCCTAGCCTCCATTTTCAAGAGCGTTGAAATATTCGATCATTCAGGTGGCGGACAATGTGGCGACATGTCCTACATGTGTCAGAGTGTACCCACATGTCGCTCGCAGCAAAAAACGGGGGGTACATCGCGCCTTCTGGGGTGGTTTTGACCCGGTCAGAGTCTCCCACTTTCGGCGGAACGCCGGCATCACTGGACTTGCACCTCTGTTCGTCGTGTTCGGCTTAAACGACCTTGGCCAGCGCCGCGGCCATCCGTGGAAGCCCCCGCTCGATGTCCTCGTTGGCCAACGCGAAAGAGAGCCTCAGATGCCCAGGCCCGCCGAAGACACTGCCGGGGAGCACGGCGACCCCTGCGTCTTCGAGGAGGTATTCGGCGAGGTCGACGTCGCTGTTGATGCGTGTGCCGTTGGGAGTATGACGCCCAATGAAGGCTCGGATGTCAGGGAAGACGTAGAACGCGCCCATTGGCTTGAGGCAGTCGACGCCGTCGATGGCGTTGAGGAGCTCCACCATGCGCAGGCGCCGTTTGTCGAAGACCGCAACCATATCGGCGGTGGTTTCCTCCGACAAGCAGAGCGCCGCCAGTCCGCCAAC
>Ga0210039_1003980_pt1 | contig 11004 bp, 6 predicted proteins | sample CryGeyCG2114_250_3_FD_185460 | JGI IMG/M metagenome (GOLD analysis project Ga0210039, IMG submission 185460) | Groundwater microbial communities from aquifer - Crystal Geyser CG17_big_fil_post_rev_8/21/14_2.50 (SPAdes) (version 2) | ecosystem: Environmental > Aquatic > Deep subsurface >...
GAGTTAGGAGTTAGGTGTTAGTAGTTAGTACTTCCAACTTCAAACCTCAAACAACAATTAACAAAAAAATGATAGCTCAAATAAAAGGAAGATTAGTAGAAAAAACACCTACCTATGTGGTTATAGATTGCAATGGAGTAGGGTATCAAATTAACATATCTTTAAATACTTATTCTAAAATTGATGCCAATGAACAATGTTTATTGCACACCCATTTAATTGTTAGAGAAGATGCTCAATTACTTTATGGATTCAAAGACAAAAGTGAACGAGAATTATTTCGAATGTTAATTTCAGTATCTGGAGTTGGTTCTGCAACAGCAATGATGATTTTATCTTCATTAACGGCAACCGAAATTAAAGGAGCAATAAGTACGGGAAATGTTAATATGCTTAAGGGGGTAAAAGGAATCGGAACGAAATCTGCAGAAAGAATCATCATTGATTTAAGAGACAAAATAGGAAAAGTTGAAGAAAGTGATATAAATTTTGCCGTTTCAAACAATACAATTAAAGATGAGGCGTTAAGTGCTTTAATTATGCTTGGTTTTACAAAAAAACCAGCAGAATTAGCACTAAATAAAATTTTGGCTTCTTCAGAAGAAATATCTGTGGAACAGCTAATTAAACAAACATTAAAGAGCCTTTAAAGGGCTTTCTTATTTTGGCATTTAACAAGGTAACATATAAAAAAATATTTTTTATTGTTGGGGTTTCCTTTGTAATTACTATTACAAATTGGATGGTTAACCCCGAATACTCTCTTGCATTTGAGAATATAATAAATCTTTCTGATTATGTTTTACCTGTCGATAGTCCCATAATCGACTTAAAATATCCATTTAGTGATGGTTCTAGCACTCCAGAAAACCCTAATTCTGGTGGATTATATCTTAACCATCCAAGCAATGTTCAATCTGGATTTGAATACGACCCAGAAACAGGTACGTATAATTACTATGAGAAAATGGGAGATAGAGATTTTAGGCCCCCAACCTATATGACTTTTGATGAATATTTAGAATATGATTCAAAAAAATCATTACAAGAATACTGGAAACAAAAAACAGAGGCCGATGCCATGGATCAAACCAAAGGATTTAGACCTACATTAAATGTGAAGGGAAAAGCTTTTGATCGGATTTTTGGGGGTAATGAGATTTCAATTGTTCCACAAGGTTCGGCAGAACTTAGTTTTGGTATAAATCGCTCTACCAGAGATAACCCAGTGCTACCTGCAAATCAAAGAAGTTTAACCACTTTTGATTTTAATCAACAAATTCAGTTAAATGTAGTTGGTAACATTGGTACTAAAATGAAACTTTCTTTTAACTACAACACAGAAGCCACTTTCGATTTTGAAAACAGAATGAAATTAGAATATACCATTGATGAAGGTTCGGAAGATGAAATTATTCAAAATATTGAAGCAGGTAATGTTGCTTTGCCTTTAAAAGGTTCATTAATTACAGGAAGTCAAACTTTGTTTGGAATAAAAACTGAATTAAAATTTGGAAGAATGTACATAACAAGTGTGCTTTCGCAAGAAAAAGGAGAGCGTAAAGAAATTAGTGTTCAAGGAGGAGCTCAAATACAGAAATTTGAAAGAGAAGCATCAGATTATGAGGAAAATAGACATTTCTTTTTATCTCAATTTTTTAGAGATACCTACGAAACTTCGTTGGCAAATTTGCCTGTAATTTCATCTAGAGCAACAATAACAAAGGTTGAGGTTTGGGTTTCTAATGTCAATAGTGCTTTTATTGACAATCGAAACATTATAGGTTTTATGGATTTAGGCGAAGCTACAAATGATAATATTTATAATAATACGTTGGTTTTTGATGCCAATACAACTCCAACTTTTGATTTTCCAGATAATGAGGCAAATACCTTATATCCAAATTTAACGGGAGCATCTACTTATGATACTGCTGCAATTAGAGGTTTTGTGAGTTCGAGTCAAGAGTTAGAACAAATTGGATATTCTAATGGAATTGATTTTGAAAAGTATGAAAATGCTCGTTTATTGAAACCAAATGAATTTAATTTGAATGCTCAGTTGGGATATATATCGTTAAACTCAGCTATGAATGCCGATGACATCTTAGCAGTTGCATTTCAATATACATTAAACGGACAAGTATATCAAGTAGGCGAATTTTCTACTGATGGAGTGCCTGGTCAGAATGCATTGTTTGTAAAATTATTAAGAGGAACAACAATCAATACCCAACTTCCAACATGGGATTTGATGATGAAAAATGTGTATTCATTAGGAGCTTTTAATGTTTCTAAAGAGGATTTCTTTTTTAATCTCTTTTACTTAAATCCAGCAACAGGAGTTGAAATTCCTTTTTTACCTGAAGGAGAACCAAACGGCATCCCTTTAGTGCAAGTGATGAATTTAGATAGATTAAATAATCTCAATCAAGATTCTCCAGATGGAGTATTTGATTTCATTGAAGGAGTTACGATAGATTCTCGAACAGGACGAGTCTTTTTTCCTGTACTCGAACCTTTTGGTTCTCACCTGAGAAGTAAATTTACCAATCCTCAACTTGCCAATAAATTTGCTTTTGACACACTTTATGTAACCACACAGCAACTAGCAAAACAAGATGCAGTAAAGAATAGGTATAGAATTAAAGGACAATATGCTTCATCAACAAGTTCAGATATATCACTTAACGCAATGAATGTTCCACAAGGCTCTGTGGTTGTTACTGCTGGAGGAGCAACATTAACCGAAAATGTTGATTATACCGTTGATTATAACTTAGGAAGAGTAAAAATTATTAATGAAGGAATTTTGACATCAGGAACGCCAATCAAAATTTCGCTAGAAAGTCAATCTTTATTTAATATCCAAACTAAAACATTGATGGGTTCTCGTTTCGACTATAAATTTAATGATGATTTGAATCTTGGAGGAACAATCATGCGTTTGTCCGAAAGACCACTTACACGAAAAGTAAACATAGGAGATGAACCAATCAATAATACCATTTGGGGATTAGATGCAACCTACACCAAAGAAACTCCATTTATTACTAGAGCATTAGATAAGCTACCCTTATACAGCACAAAAGCCAAATCTTCCATAACTTTTGAAGGAGAATTTGCACACATAATACCTGGAAATCCTGGAGCAATTGGCAAAGATGGAACAGCTTATTTAGATGATTTTGAGGGAAGCCAATCTAGAATTGATATGAAATCGTTTCAATTATGGAAATTAGCAAGTACACCTCAAGGGCAACCAACCCTTTTCCCTGAAGGGATGTTGCCACTTTCAAATCAATTAGACTTTAGATTTAATGCAGCAAAAACAGCTTGGTATGTTATAGATCCTTTGTTTTGGAGAAATGATTCAAGAACACCCAATCATATTAAAAGTAACCCAACCATGCAATCTAATCATTACATGAGAGAAATTCTTGAAACAGAGGTTTTTCCATTTAAAAGCCCTGATAATGGGATTATTACCAACTTACCTATTTTAGATGTGGCTTATTATCCAGAAGAAAGAGGGCAATATAATTTTAATCCAATAGCAACAAATAACGTGATGCCGAATCCATCTAATAGTTGGGGAGGGATTATGCGAGAAGTACAAACAACCGATTTTGAATCTTCTAACATTGAATTTATTCAGTTTTGGATAATGGATCCTTTTCACGATGAAGATGGTAATCCCACTCATGCAGGAGGGCAACTGTTTTTTAACTTAGGAAATATTTCAGAAGACATTTTAAAAGACGATAGAAAATCGTTTGAAAATGGACTGCCTACTTCTGCTATTAACTATTCAACTATACCTCCCCAAAATGCAGCATTAGTTGATACAACCATTTGGGGAAGGGTGCCAAGTATGCAAGTATTGGTAAATGCGTTTGATAACGTAGAAAGTACCCGACCTTTTCAAGATATAGGATTAGATGGATTAAATGATGCTGATGAGTTAGTGTTTTTTGGTAACACTTGGGGCCCTGATCCTTCAGGAGATAATTATCATCATTATAGAGGTTCCGATTATGACACAGATACGGTTAATATTTTAAATCGATACAAAAAATTTAACGGAATGGAAGGAAACTCTCCTACCTCAAATAATTTTGGAGAAGATTTTTCTACTTCAGCAACCACTCGACCAGATATAGAGGATTTGAATCAAAACAATAACCTCGATTTTAGAGAAAATTATTTTCAATATGTAATTAATTTGAACCCAAATGATGTAAGTCCAACCAATGTTGGAAATAATTTTATTACTGATGTTCTTGAAGCTAACATAAAAACTAGAGATGGAAGAAGTAGAACGGTTCGTTGGTACCAATTTAAAATCCCTATTAGAGAGCCTCAGCAAGTAATTGGAGAAATTCAAGATTTCAAATCCATTCGTTTTATGCGTATGGTAATGAAAGGTTTTAATGAGAAAATAATTTTACGTTTTGCTCGATTGGATTTAGTTCGTGGAGAGTGGAGAAAATATAACAATAGTTTGGTTAGTCCAGGAGATTACATTGGAAATGATGATGATGAAACAACTTTTGTTGTGGGAGCGGTAAATGTGGAGGAAAATAGCGAAAAACCTCCAGTAAACTATATTATTCCTCCAGGAATTGATAGAGAGTTAAATCCAAATCCATCAACTGGGGCAACGCTCAGGCAACTTAATGAGCAATCATTATCACTAAATGTTTGTAATCTTAAAGATGGAGATGCTCGTGCTGCTTTTAAAGTGATGAACCAAGATTTAAGAAGATATAAGCGTTTGAAAATGTTTGTTCATGCACACGAAGTGAATCCTACTATTCCACTTAATGATGGAGATTTATCTGTTTTTATTAGAATGGGAACCGATTTTGACGATAACTATTATGAATATGAAGTTCCATTAAGAGTAACTCCAACTGGAAGATATAATACAGACAACAATAACAATAGCTCTGATAGAAAAATTGTTTGGCCTTCACAAAATGACATTGATTTGAAATTTTCATTATTAACAAATATGAAAATGAAAAGAAATAGCCTACTTAATGACCCAAATTCAAATGTGTTAATAATAAAACCTTTTGAAGAAAAAGACGGCAATAGAACGATGCGAATTAAGGGAAATCCTAATCTTGCTAATGTTAAAGTGTTTATGATAGGTATTAGAAATAGTAAACAAAATTCTATTTCATTGGATGATGATGGATTAACAAAATGTGCTGAAATTTGGGTAAATGAACTCCGAATGACCGATTTTGATAACGAAGGAGGATGGGCAACAAGAGGTAGGTTAACAGCCCAATTGGCAGATTTAGGAACAATGACATTGGCTGGAGCTTATAGCACGCCTGGCTTTGGAAGTGTTGACCAAAAATTAAATGAACGCCAACAAGAAACAATAAAATCGTATGATGTTTCAACTAATGTGGAAATGGGAAAATTCATTCCAGAGAAAATAGGCATTAGCTTACCAGTATATTACAGCACTTCTCAAGAAGTAATTACCCCGAAATATAATCCATTAGACCCAGATTTGGAATTAAAGGACCAACTGAGTAGTGATTTATATTCTAATCAAGAGCGAGATTCTATTGGTAAGCGAGTCCAGACAGTAACCAACAGGAAAAGTTTGAATTTCACTAATGTTAGGAAACTTCCTGCAAAGGGAAAAGAAAAAAGTAATTTTTATGACATTTCAAATCTTTCGTTTAATTATGGTTATTCGGAGTATAAATTTAGAGATGTTGACACACAATTCGACACTAGAAAAAATTATAGAGGAGGTTTTGCTTATGCGTTTAATAATAATCCAAAAAATTTCACCCCTTTTAGTGAAGCAAAATTTGCCGAAGGAAAAAATTCAAAGTTTATTAAGGATTTTAATTTTTTCTTAATGCCAAAGCAATTGTCTTTTCAAACAGAAGTAGATAGGCAATATACACAACGAAGGGCAAGAAATAACACTGGATTTGATTTTGATTTGCCCACCTATTATCAAAAACATTTTAATTGGAATAGAATATACGGCTATCGACAAGATATTACCAAAGCTTTAACTTTTGATTTTACCGCTACTAATAATGCAGTAATAAACGAACCATTATTTTTTATTGACCAAAATGGTGATAGTATTCCCACTAGAGGTAAGGTTGATGGAGAATTTCATGACGCTTGGAAAAAAGAAGTATGGAGCAGCGTAAAAGATTTTGGAACAAATGTGCATTATCACCATAATTTTAATTTGAACTATGCAGTACCAATTGATAAATTACCTTTTCTTGGTTTTGCTACTTTAACAGCTAGGTATGGAGGTGATTATGATTGGCAACGAGCACCAATTGGTGCTGATTCATTAGGCAACACCATTCAAAATTCAAATACCATTTCGTTGAACTCTCAAATGAATATGACAAGGCTTTATAATGACATAAAATTTTTAAAAGAAGTAGAAAAACGTCAGCGAGATAGAGTGAGAAAGCGAACCCAACGAAATCAAAAACCTAATCCAAACAAAACAGATGCTGAAAACGCCAAAGCCAAAGGATGGAAACCTGGATTGCCTCCTGCTACTGTGAAAAAATTTGACACTAAAAAGTTTAAAGATTCGGATACAACCAAGGTTGAGTTGTGGATGGAAAAAGATAAATTATATCCTTTGGATCCTTTATGGATAACCATTATGAGTCCTAAGAATATTTCAGGAACTTACACCCGAACAAGAGGAACATTGTTGCCAGGCTACAATCAGGAAACAGAAATTTTAGGATATAATCCAGGGTTTAATGCACCAGGTTTTAATTTTGTTTCAGGTGTTCAAGAAGATGATTTTGCGGTGAGAGCAGCAGAAAGCAACTGGTTGCAATCCAATGCATTAATGTATAATTACAACACTACGTATGCTGAAAACTATAATTTAAGAGCAACATTGCGTCCAATAAATTCAGTACGTATCCAATTAAATGCAACCCGAAATTATTCAACCAATTTATCGCAGCAATTTTTTGCTATAGAGAATAATGATAATACAGACTCGCTGCAAGGAATTAGAAAAGATGATTTCTTTTTTGTTCAACCAGTCGAAACTGGAAATTTTAGTATGTCTTTTATTTCTATTCGTACTGCTTTTGCTAAAAACAATAATGAGGATAGGTCATCATCCGTTTTTGATCAATTTTTAGTCGAACGAGCAGTTGTTTCAAAACGATTGGGAGCTAATTCGCCTCCCACAAACAACGTTTATGCCGATGGGTATAACGGAACATCTCAAGATGTATTAATCCCAACTTTTGTTGCGGCATATTCTGGTAAGAGTGGAAAAGATGTATCTTTAAATTCATTTGAAAAATATATTCCATTGCCCAATTGGAGAATTACTTTTGATGGATTAAATAAGCTACCTATAATAAACAGGGCATTTAAACAAGTAACATTAAGTCATTCTTATAAATCTACCTTCAATGTGAGTTCATTTACCACCAATTTGAATTATGAAAAAGGAGCAGGAAAAAGAGATATTAATCAAAATTTCATACCCGAATTACAAATCTCAACCGTTTCAATATCAGAACAGTTTAGCCCACTTTTAGGAGCTGATTTCACATTGGAAAACGACCTTCTGTTTCGTATTGAATACGCCCGTGATAGAAATTCTTCGCTAAGTATTTCTAATAATCAAATTACTGATATACAAGGAAGTGAGTGGACTGTTGGAACAGGCTATAAATTTAAACAAGTGCGATTTCCTTTAATTAAACAAGTAATTAAAAGTGATGTTGATGTTCGCGTGGATGTTTCGTTAAGAAACAATTTAACCATTATTAGAAGAATTGTGGAACAAGTAAGTCAATTAACCAGTGGGCAAAAAGTTTGGACCATAAGATTTACGGCTGATTATAGAGTTAGTCAAATGCTGAATGTTAGATTCTTTTATGACTACGTTTCCACAACTCCTTTTATTTCTACAACATTCCCAACCTCTAATATGAACGCAGGAATAAGCCTTAGGTTTACTTTATCTCAATAGAATTTTTTATCACTCAAAAAAAGTCATAAATTAGCCGAAAATTTGAACTATCAATTTACAATAATTTTAAATATAAGAAAAAGATGAACGTACCAGCAAACTTAAAGTACACTAAAGACCATGAATGGTGTAAAATAGATGGAAACATTGCAACAATTGGAATTACTCATTTTGCTCAAGGCGAATTAGGTGATATTGTTTATGTGGAAATAGAAACAGAAGGAGAAACCTTAGCACATGAATCAATTTTTGGAACAGTAGAAGCTGTAAAAACAGTTTCTGATTTATTTATGCCTGTTTCGGGTAAAGTAATAGAAGTAAATGGAAACTTAGAATCAGCTCCCGAATCAGTAAATCAAGATCCTTATGGAACTGGTTGGATGATTAAAGTTGAATTGTCTAATGCTGCGGAAGCAAATGAATTACTTTCTGCAGATGATTACAAAGCATTAATAGGATAATTTTTAATTTATTTTTTTAAAAACAACCAAGAGCATGTTTTTGCTTTCTTGGTTGTTTTTTTTATGTGCAAACATGTATGCGAATAAGACCCTTCATACCTGCTCTAATTTGGTTAATCATTATTATTGTTCTTAGTGGATATCCAGGTAAAAACTTGCCAAAAGCTCCTTTTGATGAGTTTGATAAATTAGTGCATTTGATAATCTATGCAATACTTAGTTTTCTGAGTATAATGGGTTTTTCTAAGCAATCAAAATCTTTTTTGTTGAGCAAGAATTTGCAATATTTTAGTAGCATTCTGTTTAGCGTGTTTGCTGGAGGGTTAATAGAACTTTTGCAACAATATGTTTTCATCAATCGTTATGGCGATTGGCTTGATTTTATTGCTAATTCCATAGGAGCAGTTATTGGTGTTTTTGGGTTTTATTTTATCAGCAAGAAGCTCAATGTATAGAAATTCAGAACTTTTAATCCTAATAAATTTGAAGAAATATTTTTTATCTGTTGGCTAAAACCAAACTATAATGAATGGGGTTAGGTTAAAAATTATGGGGAGAAGCTTATGTTTTAATGCAGTTTTATTACATCGAAGTTTTATTAGGGCACAGCACACGCTCTCACTATCGGAAAAAAAAGTAACACTCCAACACAATAAATATCATCAAAGCGATAAAAAGCCCTTTTGATGATTTGTAAGATTTTATTATTATTTTTGAACATAGATAAAACTGACATTTGTCAGACATATACACCCAAAATTGGGTAGATAAGTCTGATTTTGTCAGACATATATATAAGTTGGCAACAAGCTGAAAAAAAAATGACCGAAGAAAAATTAAGTGAGTTAAATATTATTTCAGAAGTAGATACTTTGAAAGCAAAAGTGGAGGAATTGGGTCAAGGAAATTCAACTCTTCTAAAAATTGCTCAAGAATCATTTATCATCGGAAGTAAATCTCATTTGAATTCTTTAAATCCTGAAATCCGAGAAGAATTAGGTTTGCAATTGGACTATTTAACACAGCAAGACCCAAGATTAAAGTCTTATTACATAGAAAAAAAGAACAGATATTTAAGTTTAGGTAAAAGCTTTGCCTCAATTAGCTTTCTTTTTGATTTAGTAGATGTTGAGTTCACTTTACTTGACCTATTATTACTTCAAGAAATTCTTATGGACAGTGGAGAATATCGACAAGCCAAAGTCTATATCCAACATCCAGATGGTTCAAAAATTGAATTTGACTACAAAACAATAGATACCGAATTGAACAAACTATTTCAATGGTATTATAGAGTCAATAAAAACAATAAAATATCATCTTTAGTTGTTGCAGTTCTATTTCATTATAAGATGGTTTCAATTCACCCTTTTTTAGATGGTAATGGGCGAATTTCTCGTTTAATTCTAAATTTAATACTTCTAAAGAATGGTTTTTTCCCAATCACAATTCCGAATGAAAAACGTAAAGAGTATTACGAAACTTTAGTAATTGCAGATAATGGGAATTTTGAGCCACTTATTGAATATTTTGGAAAATTAATAGTTGACAAACTAAACCAATATCTGTCATTAGCAGAGGAACTTGACAATATTGAAGACAACAAAGAATATCTTGTTCTTACCGAAGATGGTAATACAGAAATGATATGCAAACTACTTGAAATTCATAAAATGGATTTAGATAAAATACAAGTGGAATCGTATGATGGTAAAGACAATTTAGCTTCAGCCATATTCTTTGCGAAAAAGCTAAAAGAGAAATCTAAAAATTTACGTGGAATTTTAATACATCGTGACAGAGACAATGATAACCCACAACAACTAAATCAAATAATAGCAAGGCAATTAAAAAATTATCAATTGGATTCTATAACAACAACTTTGATAACGAAATTTTACGATATTGAAAGTTACTTTTTGAACTTCCAACATATAAATAAAATTTATCCTTCTATTACAGTTGAACGAGCCAAAGAACTAATTGAACAAGCTACAACCGAAACCGAACCTACATCAAAAGCAAAATTAAGGAAAGCATACACTCAATACGGGAAATACGATAAAATGGATGACCCAAAACAGAAAGCGGACGAAATAGATGCTCTTTATGATACAGACCCAATTAAATACAGATATGGAAAGGACGTTTTATTCAGATTAGAAGAACTGATAACAACTGAACTACAATTAACGGATAAAATTAGTTTAACAACATTATCTGAATTTATAAAAGTAAGTGAAATCGAAAAATTAAAAGCGTGAAAAGCCAGTTGCCAACAATGTATATAAAAAATAGGCGGTTTATTGCTAAATTCAAGGCTTTCAGCTCGTGTCAAACTTTAGGCTTAACCGAAAGTTTGGTGCTTCGAAATCGCCTACTTTTCATATACTAACCGTCAAACTGTCTAAAAACCTATTTCCTTACAAAACAATTAACAATCTGATTGTTAATAACTTAATATTATTTTATTTGCTTAATAAATTGATTTTCAGTATTTTTATACTGTTATTAAATGGA
>Ga0210039_1003981_pt1 | contig 11002 bp, 10 predicted proteins | sample CryGeyCG2114_250_3_FD_185460 | JGI IMG/M metagenome (GOLD analysis project Ga0210039, IMG submission 185460) | Groundwater microbial communities from aquifer - Crystal Geyser CG17_big_fil_post_rev_8/21/14_2.50 (SPAdes) (version 2) | ecosystem: Environmental > Aquatic > Deep subsurface >...
AAGGTGGCGAGGTTGAAATGGGAGCGCCCCGCCTGCACGAGAAGCCGCCCCGATGCGCCATCCTCAGCCAGCGTCACCAGCGCCCCATCGGGCAGCTTGCGCACGATTTCATGCAGCATCACGGCCGAGACGGTCGTCGCGCCAGCGCGCTCGACCTGGGCGGGGGCCTTGTCCACGATCTCTATATCGAGATCGGTCGCACGGAATTGCACCCGATCGCCCTCGGCCTCGATCAGCACATTGGCGAGGATCGGAATCGTGTTGCGCCGCTCGACCACCGATTGCGCCTGCGCCACCGCCTTGAGCAGCGTGCCCCGTTCGATGCTGAATTTCATGCCCTCGCTCCTGTCAGGTGCCGGTCTCGCGCCGGGAGGGGCACGGTAACAATTTCCGCAACCGGCTCAAGCCTGTTTCTGCCTTTTCAGCCGAATTCCTGACTGCGTCAAGGGGTTGGCCTCGGCCTCAGCCCTCAAGTGCGCGGCGCAAAAGCTCCAGATCGTCGGCGATCTCGGCATCCTGCTGACGCAGGGTGTCGATCCGGCGCACGCCATGCATGACCGTGGTGTGATCCCGGCCGCCAAAGCTGCGACCGATCTCGGGCAGCGAACGCGTGGTCAGTTGCTTGCACAGATACATCGCCACCTGCCGCGGGCGCGCATAGCAGCGCGTGCGCTTGGGGCCGATCATGTCGGAGAGCCGGATGTTGTAGTGATCGGCCACCTTGCGCTTGATCTCCTCGATCGAGAGTTTGCGCTCGAAGCTGCGCAACATGTCCGCGAGGCAATCCTGCGTCAGATCCTGCGTAATGGGCTTGCCCACGAGCGAGGCAAAGGCAAAAAGTCGCGTCAGAGCGCCCTCAAGCACGCGCACATTGGTGTTGATCCGGTGGGCGAGGAATTCGAGCACGCCGGGCTCGATCTCGAGCTCCGGCTGCTTCTCGCGGTAACGTTCGGCGCGCGATTGCAGAACGCCGAGGCGCAGCTCGTAATCGGTGGGATGCAGATCGACCACCAGCCCGCATTGCAGCCGCGACTTGATCCGGTCCTCGAGCTTGGCAATCTCGCCCGGCGCGCATTCGGCGGAGATCACGATTTGCTTGTTCTGGTCCACCAGCGCGTTGAAGGTGTGAAAGAACTCCTCTTGCGTGCTGTCCTTGCCGGCGATGAACTGCACGTCATCGACCATCAGCATGTCGACCGAACGGAACATCTGCTTGAAATCCATGATCTTTCGGTCGCGCAGCGCCTGCACGAAACGATACATGAACTGTTCGGCAGAGAGATAGAGGATATTCAGATGCGGGTGTTTCTCGGTCAGTTCCCAAGCGATGGCGTGCATGAGATGCGTCTTTCCGAGCCCGACTCCGCCATAGAGAAAGAGCGGGTTGAACATCGTCTCGCCGCCTTCGGCCACTCGGCGCGCGGCGGCATGGGCCAGTTGGTTGGGTTTTCCCACGACAAAGCTGTCAAAGCGGAAACGCTCGTCGAGCGGGGCAGAATTGAGCCCGATATCGACAGCGGCGGCGGCCGTAGCCCGCGCCGGCGCGGGCGCGGCCTGCCTCGGTCGCTCGGACAGATTGGCCGTGACATGAAACTGAAGCCGCCGAACGTCGGGCGCGACACGCGCGATCTGAAAGAGGATCATGTCGCCGTAATGCTGCGAGACGTAATTGCCCAGAAAGCTCGTCGGCACGACAAAACTGGCGACGCCATCGACCACCTCGGAAAATTCAAGCGGCTCAATCCAGTTGCGAAAATTGTGCTGTCCGACCGTTTCCCGGATCTGCTGTTTCAACTCACCCCATTGTTCCAAAGTCATCTGCACGGCCCCGCTGTTCGTTTTTGTCGCGTACGCAGCGTTGGCCACGCACCCCAATCCTTCAACATGCAACTCGCGGATAGGGCCACGGGCGCCGTAATCGGTGACCGCACGTCACCGAGCAAGGCCCGTTACACAGTATCGGGCATCCCGAGAGTCACAGACCTTTTGTGCGGTCCGTCCCAAGACCGCCGAGCCCATTTCTCGAAATACCTATCAGACAGAACCGGGGCGATAATGATGCCCCACGCACAAACGATGCCATTTTCATTGCTTCGTCTGCTCTGGCCTGTCCCCCCAAGCGTGAATCGCGTGCTCGAAATTAGCAATCTCGGGACCGTTCCGACAACTCATCAATGTACTTGACAACGGCCTCACGGAAAAGAATCCCCGGCCGGGGTCGCTCCGGAGCACAATAAAAAAGCACCGCCCGAAGGCGATGCCAATATCTTTCAAAGGCTTGCGCTTGGATTCAGCCGAGCGCCTTCACCCGCGAGGCCAGGCGCGACATCTTGCGCGCGGCGGTGTTCTTGTGAAACACCCCCTTGGTCACACCGCGCATCAGTTCGGGCTGGGCGGCGCGAAGGGCGGCGGCTGCCGCCTCCTTGTCGCCAGACGCGATGGCTTCCTCGACCTTGCGCACGAAGGTACGGATGCGCGAGCGTCGCGCCTTGTTGACGGCATAGCGCTTCTCGCTCTGGCGGGCGCGCTTGGCGGATTGGGTCGTATTGGCCATGGGTGTCGAGCCTTTCTCGGGTCTGTTTCCTGCACGGGAGCATGAATACCCGACCCTGCCCCCGATCGGGGCACAGCTCTTGCCTGAGCGGGCATCACGCGCATGTCTGTCGCGCGGTATACCCGAGTCGGCGCCGAATGCAAGCCCGGAGCGTTACTCGCCCAGCTTGGCATGGACCTCGTCAAGGTCGATCTCGCCCACAGGCATCTTGTTGGCCGGATTCTCGAAATCGTATTTGAACACCTCGAAATCGCGTTTGTAGATCTCGTAGACGAGATGCATCGACAGGTCGTCGAAATAATCCTCGACCGGGTGCGCGCGCTTGGGCCCGTGGCCCTCGGATTCGTTGAAGCGCGGAATTGTCTTGAGGTCCACCTTGTGACGGGTGTTGATCGCCTTGAGAACCCCGCCCATCCCTTCGTTGAACTTCTCGGTCCAGAAGATCTTGTTGTAGCGCCCGCCATTGACGATGAAGGTCGAGACATGGCCCGACATGGCCGACCAGTGGATATCGGGCTCCATCGGGCGTTTCCAGCGGATGGTGTCGCGCGCGAAGAGCAGGAAGCGGCGAAAGCTCTGGATCTGGTCAAACTCGTCCTTGCCGTCCTCGCCACCCACCTCGATGCCGTATTTCTGGATCAGCATCGGGACCAGCTTGCCGCGATAGCGCCGACCGTTGCGCTGGATGCCGCAGATCTTGTCGAAGAAGGAGGACAGGATGCGCGTATAGGGGTTGCGCACGCAGGTGAAGGCATAGGAGGTATGAATTCGCACATTGGCCGTGATCAGCTTCTGGCTCGACTCGATGGCCCATTTGTGCAGCCCCGAGGTGGCATCGTGAATGTCACCGTCGAAAAATTCGCCGTGATCGGAATAATAGAGGATCTGCCCGATGGTCGAGCAGGCGCATTTCGGAACGACGCGGTAGACCACGCTCTCGCTCTCGGTCATCCATGTTCCGGGAAAGCCCATGCGCCCGTCTCCGCTCTCTCTGCCCGATTGTTGCGGGTTTCGTTATGTCTAACCCGTTCAAATAATCAAAGAAAGCGTGTTTATTCAGACGGCCTTCACGGCTAAGGATATAAACAATCGCCACGAGAACAGGCATCCGTTTCCCACATGGCAAAGATCGCCTTCATCCTGCTCTGCCACAAGGACCCCGAGGCCATCATCCGGCAGGCGCGGATGCTGACCGAAGCGGGCGATTACATCTCGATCCATTTCGACGCCCGCGCCAAGCCCGCGGCCTTCGCCCGGATCCACGAGGCGCTGGCCGATGATCCGAATGTCGTCTTTGCCCGCAAGCGGATCAAGTGCGGCTGGGGCGAATGGTCTTTGGTGCAGGCCACGCTCCATGCCGTGGAGGCGGCGGTGCACCAGTTCCCGCGGGCCACGCATTTCTACATGCTGTCGGGCGATTGCGCGCCCATCAAGTCGGCCCGCTTCGCACATGAGTTTCTCGACACGCACGATGTCGATTTCATCGAAAGTTTCGACTATTTCGACAGCGACTGGATCAAGACGGGCATGAAGGAAGAGCGGCTCATCTACCGCCATTTCTTCAACGAGCGCACCCAGAAATGGCGCTTCTACGCCTCGTTCGAGATTCAGAAACGTCTGCGTCTCATGCGCGAGCTTCCGCACGACATCCAGGTTCAGATCGGCAGCCAGTGGTGGTGCCTGCGCCGCCGCACCGTGGAATGGATTCTCGATTTCACGCGCCGTCGCCGGGACGTGATGCGTTTTTTCCGCACCACATGGATCCCGGACGAGACCTTTTTCCAGACGTTGGTGCGCCATCTCGTTCCCGAGGCCGAGATCGAGACGCGCACGCTGACATTCCTGATGTTCACCGATTACGGGATGCCGGTGACCTTCTACAACGATCACTACGACATGCTGCTCAACCAGGATTACCTCTTCGCGCGCAAGATCAGTCCGGAGGCGATCGAGCTCAAACGCAGGCTGGGCGCGCTCTACAACAACGAGGAGGCGCGCTTCAACATCTCAAACGAGGGGCGCAGCCTGTTCAAGTTCCTCACCGCCCGCGGCCGCGAAGGGCGCCGCTTTGCCCGCCGCTTCTGGGAAGCCGAGAGCACGCTCGGCCGCAACCGCGAACTGATGATCTTGGTGTGCAAGAAATGGCATGTCGCCAAGCGGCTGCTGACGCGCATCAGGCAGGTCACCAACCTGCCCGCCATCGAATACCTGTTCAACGAGGAGGCGACCGCGCTGCCTGATCTGGGCGGGCTTCAGGCGACGCTGGCCAAGCGCACGCGTCACCGGCGCGCGCTGATGCGGATGCTCTTCGACTATTACGAGAGCGACCGGCTCATCGTCTGCATGGATCCCGGCAGCATGGATCTGCTGGAGGACTTCTGCCGCGACCGCGCCAGGACCAAGCTGCTCGAAATCCAGTGCACATTCACCGACGAATATCTGATCGGCCATGCCAGGCGCGTCGGGCTCGCCGGCGAGCAGACCTCGCCGGAGACCCTCGCGCGCCTTTTGCCCACGATCCGCGGCGACATCACCCATGAGAGCGACCGCATCCGCGATGCCGAGTTCGAGAACCACCTGATCCTGCGCGAGAACGACGGGCCCGAGGGCTATCCCGATCTCCTCGCCCGCTTTCTTGATATTCCCCCCGAAAAGGCGCAGGACATCGCCCGAATGGACCATCTCTTTGCCGATTGAGGAGCTGTCATGCCCTACGCCTATGACGACCAGAACATCTTTGCCAGGATCCTGCGCGGCGAGATCCCCAACAAGACCGTGCTGGAGACCGAGCACACGCTCGCCTTCGAGGATATCCAGCCGCAGGCGCCGGTGCATGTGCTGGTGATCCCCAAGGGACCTTATGTCTGCTATGACCATTTCGCCGCCGAGGCGAGCGAGGCCGAGATCGTCGATTTCACCCGCGCTGTGGCCGAGATCTGCCGCATGACCGGGATCGCGCCGGGCGGGGGCGGCGAGGGCTATCGCGCCATCGCCAATACCGGCACGAATGGCGTGCAGGAAGTGCAGCATTTCCACCTGCACCTGCTGGGCGGGCGCGTCCTGGGCCGGATGCTGGGCCGCACCCCGGGCTGAACGCGGCTTGTGGAAAGCGTGCCGCGCGCCCATATGTGGCGCGATCACAGCAGGGACAGGACATGACATTCAGAAGCCGCGTCGGCGCGTTTCTCGACACGACACTTTTCCAGAACGCGATCCTTGCGGTGATCCTCTTCAACGCGGTGATTCTGGGGATGGAGACATCGGACGCGATCATGGCGCGCGCGGGCGGGCTCATCACCGCGCTCGACAAGCTCTGCCTGTCGATCTTCGTCATCGAGATCGTGGCCAAGCTCTATGCGCGCGGGATCGTGGGATACTTCAGGCGCGGCTGGAACATCTTCGATTTCATCATCGTGGGCATCTCGCTCGTGCCCGCTACGCAAGGATTGTCGGTGCTGCGGGCGCTGCGCATCCTGCGGCTCTTGCGCGTGGTCTCGGTCGCGCCCTCGCTCCGGCGCGTGGTCGAGGGGCTGGTGACGGCGCTGCCGGGGATGGGCTCGGTCTTCCTGCTGATGGGGATGATCTTCTATATCGGCTCGGTCATGGCGACCAAGCTCTTCGGCGCGGCCTTCCCCGACTGGTTCGGCGATCTGGGACGCTCGGCCTATTCGCTGTTCCAGATCATGACGCTCGAATCCTGGTCGATGGGGATCGTGCGCCCGGTGATGGAGGTCTATCCCCAAGCCTGGGCGTTCTTCGTGCCGTTCATCATGGTCACCACCTTCGCGGTGGTGAACCTTCTGGTGGGACTCATCGTCAACTCGATGCAGGACGCGCACCATGCCGAGGATGCCGAGAAGACCGACAGCTACCGCGATGAGGTTCTGACCCGGCTCGCCGATCTCGAGGCGCTGATCAAGGACACGCAGGGCAAGCCGCCGGGCAAATGAGCGGGCAGATTGGCTTGCACAAAAAAGCCGGGCGCGCTACCCCGCCCTGAATATCAGCGGGATGAATGCGATGAGTGATCTGCGCGAGAAATACCTGACGGCGATTGCCAATGCGGGCGACGAGGCAACGCTTGAGGATCTGCGGGTGCAGGCCGTGGGCAAGAAGGGCGAGATCAGCCTGAAGATGCGCGAGTTGGGCAAGATGACGCCCGAGGAGCGGCAGGTGGCGGGCCCCGCGCTCAACGCGCTCAAGGACGAGATCAACACGGCGCTCGCGGCCAAGAAGGCCGCCCTCGTCGATGCCGCGCTCGACGAGCGGTTGGAAGCTGAATGGCTTGACGTGACGCTGCCTGCGCGGCCACGCAGGGCCGGCACGATCCACCCCGTGAGCCAGGTGACCGAGGAGGTCACTGCGATCTTTGCCGATATGGGCTTTGCCGTCGCCGAAGGCCCGCAGATCGAATCCGACTGGTTCAATTTCGACGCGCTCAACATTCCCGGCCATCACCCTGCGCGCGCCGAGATGGATACGTTCTACACCCACCGCGCCGAGGGCGACGACCGCCCGCCCCATGTGCTGCGCACCCATACCAGTCCGGTGCAGGTCCGCACCATGCAGGCCCATGGCGCGCCTCTGCGCGTGATCGCCCCCGGTCGCGTCTATCGCGCCGATTACGACCAGACTCATACGCCGATGTTCCATCAGGTCGAGGGGCTGGCGATCGACCGCGACATTTCCATGGCCAACCTCAAATGGGTGCTCGAGGAATTCGTCAAGACGTTCTTCGAGGTGGACAATGTGGACCTGCGCTTTCGCGCCTCGCATTTTCCCTTCACCGAACCCTCGGCAGAGGTCGATATCCGCTGCTCGTGGGAGGGCGGCACGCTCAAGGTGGGCGAGGGCGACGACTGGCTCGAAATTCTCGGCTCCGGCATGGTGCATCCGAATGTGCTCAAGGCCGGGAACATCGACCCGGAGGAATGGCAGGGCTTTGCCTTCGGCATGGGCATCGACCGGATCGCGATGCTGAAATACGGCATCCCGGACCTGCGCGCCTTCTTCGATTCAGACCTGCGCTGGCTGCGGCATTACGGCTTCGCGGCGCTCGATGTGCCGACGCTGCATGGCGGGTTGAGCCGCTAGGCCACCGCTAGCCGCCGCTCCCGGATCGGCAGGTGCACAATGGCCGAAAAGGCCCCCACCCCCACGCCGATCCACCACACGAGCGTGTAATCGCCCGTGGTGTCGTAGAGCCGCCCGCCCAGCCACACGCCGAGGAAGCTGCCAAGCTGGTGCGAGAAGAACACGATCCCGTAAAGCGTGCCCATGTAGCGCAGCCCGTAGAGATGCGCGACGAGGCCGGAGGTGAGCGGCACCGTGGCGAGCCAGAGCGAACCCATGGCGACCGAGAAGAGCAGCACGGTGCCGGGCGTGATCGGCGTCAGCATGAAGGCTGCCGCCACCAGCGTGCGCGCGGCATAGATCCCCGCCAGCAGGTATTTCCTGGAATATCGCTTGCCCAGCCAGCCCGCCATCAGCGTGCCGCCGATATTGGCCAGACCGATGACCGAGATCGCCACCGCGCCCAGTGCCGAGGTGGTGGTGATCCCGACATTGTGCAGCATGCCGCCGGGCAGGATCGGGCCGCACATCTCCGTCACGAGCGCCGGGAAATGCGCGGTGATGAAGCCCAGCTGATAGCCGCAGCTGAAAAAACCCAGAAAGATCAGCGTATAGGACGGATCCCGAAAGGCCTGGGTCAGGATCGCGCCCATCGATTCCTCGAGCTCGGCACGGCTGGCCGGCGCGGGGCTGCGCATCAGCGGCAGCACCGCGAGCACCGCGAGGATGGTCGCAGCAAAGACAAGGAACACCGACTGCCAGGCCATGACACCCAGGAGCCATTCCGCCACCGGCGCGCCAAAGACCTGACCGGCCGAGCCTGCGGCGGTGGCGATGGCCAGGCTCATCGAGCGGTTCTCGTCCGAGCTTGCCCGCCCCACCACCGCGAGAATCACGCCAAAGCCCGTGCCCGCGATGCCGAAACCCACCAGCACCTCGTAGAGCTGATGCGCCTCGGGCGAGACCGCGAAGGACGACAGCACCAGCCCCACCGCGTATGTCAGCGCGCCCAGGACGATCGCGCGGCGATCGCCCAGCCGCTCGGCCAGAGCGCCAAAGAGCGGCTGGCCGATGCCCCAGGCGAGGTTCTGGATCGCGATGGCGAGCGAGAATTCGGCGCGCAGCCAGCCGAACTCTTCGGCAATCGGGATTTGGAACACGCCAAAGGAGGCTCGGACCGCAAAGGACATCATCAGGATGACGCAGCCTGCGATCAGGACAGGCGTGACCAGGGGGGCAGGTTTCTGCATCGGGACCTCGCGCGTAAGGGCGTGCAGGTTACGCGCGCCGCGCCGCCCGTCAATCGCACCGGGAAGATGGCCGCTATGACGCTCATGCAAACCGCCGGATGAGAGGGGCCATGACCAGCGGCGTGAGATACATCGGCACCCGGTAGAGCCCGACGAAGAGAAGCCTGGCCGCCACCGTCTCGGGCGGCAATGCGCCCAGGAACAGCGCGAGATTGCGGTTGCCCGCGATGATCGAGAGCGCGGGGGCGTCGCGCGGCGTCCGGTGGCGCGTGAGCGCGAGCGCCACCAGCAGCAGCAGCGCCGCCTCGACCCCGACGCCCGGCGCGCCAAAGACCGGCAAGAGCCAGAACACCGACAGCACCGTCAGCGGCGGGAGCGCCGTGCCCGGCACAAGCTGGCGCAGCGCGGGGGTTGGATCGCCGCCCGCAAGGATGGTCAGGCCGGGGCTGCCGGTGAGGGGCGGCGCGGCCAGCACCAGCACGAGGCCGATGCGGAGCGTGGTGCCCGAGGCCCCGAGCGCCCGGAGCGCGAGGATCGCCGCCACCGGCAGCGCGAGTTGCATCAGCGCCGTGATCGCCAGGGAACGCGGCCGGCTGCGCCGCCCCGGAAAGGCCGCGCGCAGATCGACCCGCAGCGCGGCAAGGAAGAGCAGCAGCGCGATCATCTCGAAGATGTAGGGCGCCAGCGCCTCGGCCAGCGGCGGCGCCAGCGCGTCGAGCGCCAGCCCCAGCACCAGCACCAGCCGCCCGTGGCGCGCCAACGCCGCAAGGCCCGCGATCATAGCGCTGCCGCGCCGCGCGCCGCCTGGCCGTAGCTGCCCGAGAGAGTGCGCAGGAGCGCGGCCAGCCGCGACATCTCGGCGCGGTCGAGACCAAGCTGCGCGACCGAACGCACGAGAAGCCGCTCGCGCACCTGCCCGTAGCGCGCGCAATACTCCGCCCCCGCCTCGGTGACGGTGACGGTCTTTTCCTTGCCATTGCGCCCGGTCCGGACAAGGCCGTGACCTTCGAGCTTTTTCACTGCATAGCTGACAAGGTGGGTATCCTCGACATTGAGCACGAGGCAGATATCCGCGAGGCTCTTGGGCCGTTCGCGGTGATGGACAAGATGCACCACCAGCACTTCGAGCGGCGCCAGCCCCGGCATGCCCGCAGCCGTCATGCAGCGCGACATCCAGCGCTGAAACGCGTGGTTGGCCATGGTGAGCGCAAATTCCATCTCCGACAGTTCCGGCAGGCCCGAGCTTGCCAGATGTGCCGAGGAGACGACCGGGCCGCCTATCGCGCGAGCATCGTCTGCGGGATCCATAGCGCGATCTCCGGGAAAAGGGTGAGGATGGCCGTGGCCAGCACCAAGAGCAGGAAGAACGGGAAGGCGTGGCGCGCGATCTCGAAGATGCCGCGCCCGGTGATGGATTGCAGCACGAAGAGGTTGAAGCCCACGGGCGGCGTGATCTGGCTCATCTCCACCACCAGCACGAGGAAGATGCCGAACCAGATCGGATCGATCCCGGCGGCCAGAACCATCGGCAGGATGACGGAGGTGGTCAGCACCACGATGGAAATGCCGTCGAGGAACATCCCCAGCAGGATGAAGAACACCACCAGCGCCGCCAGCAGCGCATGGGCCGAATAGCCCTGCTCGCCGATCCACGCGGCGAGCGCGCGCGGGATGCCGGTATAGCCCATGGCCACGGTCAGAAAGGCCGCGCCGACAAGGATGAAGGCGATCATGCAGGTGGTGATCGTGGCGCCCCGGAGCGCGCCCCAGGTGCTCTCCCAGTTGAGCGAGCCGCCGAGCCCAGACAGGATCAGCGCGCCCAGGACGCCCACCACCGCCGCCTCGGTCGGCGAGGCGATGCCTGCATAGATCGAGCCGATCACCGCGACGATCAGGAGCATGGTCGGCCCCAGCAGCACGATCGCGCGCGCCTTGTCGGCCCAGCTCGTGGCCGGTTCGGCCTCGGGCATCCGGTCGCGGTGCACCAGCGCCCAGAGCATCGTGTAGCCCGAAAAGAGCGACGCCAGCATCAACCCCGGTCCAATCCCGGCAAGGAACAGCCGCGCGATGCTCTGCTCGGTCGCGGCGCCATAGACGATGAGGATGATCGAGGGCGGGATGAGAA
>Ga0210039_1003983_pt1 | contig 10998 bp, 9 predicted proteins | sample CryGeyCG2114_250_3_FD_185460 | JGI IMG/M metagenome (GOLD analysis project Ga0210039, IMG submission 185460) | Groundwater microbial communities from aquifer - Crystal Geyser CG17_big_fil_post_rev_8/21/14_2.50 (SPAdes) (version 2) | ecosystem: Environmental > Aquatic > Deep subsurface >...
CGACGCCAGGCGCGAGCGGATCGCCCAGTTGTACCAGTCCATCCAGGCACGGCGCGCCCAACCTCTGGCCTGGTAGCTCCACAAGCACATTGCGTGGGTCTTGATCGCCCGGGCCCGGGCGGTCTCGAGGTTGGCGGACTTGAGCGCCTTGAGGCGGCCCCAGATCCCTGATCGCGGCTATCTTGCCCGGATCAGGAAAAGGTGCGGCGGGAGGGAATGGCGAAGTCTGCTGGACCGTGCCGGCCCATGTCTCGAACGAGCGCTTTGTGCGGGCGCGGCAGTCGAGCGCTGGATTCGCGAGAGTGCTGAAATCCCCGCCTTTCTGCTAAAATCAACGGTTTGCAGCAGCGCCCACGGACGATCTTTGACTCATGCCCGGCAAACTCTACATCAAGACTCATGGCTGTCAGATGAACGAGTACGACTCCGACCGGATGGCCGAGGTGCTCGCGGCCTCGCACGGGCTGGAGTTGACCGACGACGCTGCCCAGGCCGATGTGATTCTGGTCAACACCTGCTCGATCCGCGAGAAGGCGCAGGAGAAGGTGTTCTCGCAGCTGGGCCAATGGCGGCCGCTGAAGGAAGCCCGGCCCGAGGTGGTCATCGGCGTGGCCGGTTGCGTCGCCAGCCAGGAAGGCGAGGGGATTCTCAAGCGCGCACCCTTCGTCGATCTGGTATTCGGCCCGCAGACCATCCACCGTCTGCCGACGATGGTCGACCGGGTGCGCGAGACTGGCCAGCCGGAGGTCGACATCAGCTTTCCGGAGATCGAGAAGTTCGATCACCTGCCGCCGCCCGGTGCGCACGGTCCGACCGCCTTTGTCTCGGTGATGGAGGGTTGCTCGAAGTACTGCAGTTTTTGCGTCGTGCCATACACCCGCGGTGAGGAGGTCAGCCGACCGCTGGATGATGTCATCGCCGAGGTTGCAGGACTCGAAGCCCAGGGCGTGCGCGAGATCAATCTGTTGGGGCAGAATGTCAATGCCTTTTGCGGCCCGACCCACGACGGTGGCAGCGCCGACCTGGCGATGCTGATCCGATATGTCGCGGCCTTCGACGGCATCGAGCGAATCCGCTTCACCACCTCGCATCCGGTGGAGTTCTCCGATCGCCTGATCGAGGTCTTCGGCGATACGCCAAAGCTTGCCAATTACCTGCACCTGCCGGTGCAATCAGGCTCGGACCGGATCCTGGCGCTGATGAAGCGCGGCCATACCGTGCTGGAGTACAAGCACCGGATCCGCAAGCTGCGCGAGCTGCGGCCGGATATTTCGCTGTCGTCGGATTTCATCGTCGGCTTCCCCGGCGAGACCGAAACCGATTTCGAGCAGACCATGGATCTGATCCGCGAGCTGAATTTTGACCAGAGCTTCAGCTTCATCTACTCGGCACGTCCGGGCACTCCGGCGGCCAGCCTGCCCGACGATATGGCGCTGGAAGCCAAGAAAGCGCGCTTGCAGCGGCTGCAGGCCCAGCTCAACGAGCAGGCACGGGCCATTTCCGAGGCCATGGTCGGCAGCATGCAGCGGGTGCTGGTCGAGGGGCCGAGCAAGAAGGATCCGAAGGAGCTTGCCGCGCGTACCGAGAACAATCGGGTCGTGAATTTCTCAGGCCCTGAATCGCTGGTCGGCCAGTTCGTTGACCTGCAGATCACCGCGGCGATGGCCAACTCGCTGCGCGGTCGGGTCGCGACGCGGGACGCTGCATGAGCGCGACTGCCGCTGCGGTGACAATCGAGCTCGAGCCGGCCGACAATCAACGTCTGGCCAACCTGTGCGGACCGTTCGACGAACATATCAAGCTGATCGAGCAGCGCCTGGGCGTGGCGATCCACTTCCGCGGTAACTTGTTCGCGATCGAGGGCGACGCTGATTCGAGCCGCAACGCGCGCCGCGTGCTACGCAAGCTGTTCCGTCAGACCGAGCGCGAGGTGCTGACCCCCGCTTTGATCAACCTGAGCCTGCAGGCTGCCGGCCTGGATGAACCCGAGGACGGTGAGGCCGAGGCTGTGATCCGCACTCGCCGCGGCCTGATCCGGGCGCGCGGGCCGAACCAGCGTCGCTACCTCGAGCGAATCAAGGATCATGATGTCAATTTCGGCGTCGGCCCGGCCGGTACCGGCAAGACCTTCCTGGCCGTGGCCTGCGCGGTCGACGCACTCGAATCCGACCGGGTGCAGCGCATCGTGCTGGTGCGCCCGGCCGTCGAGGCCGGCGAACGGCTTGGCTTCCTGCCCGGCGACCTGGCACAGAAGGTCGATCCCTACCTGCGACCGCTCTACGACGCGCTGTTCGAGATGATGGGCTTCGAGAAGGTCGGCCGGCTGATCGAGCGCAACGTCATCGAAGTCGCACCGCTGGCCTACATGCGTGGCCGCACCCTGAATGATGCCTACGTGATTCTGGACGAGGCGCAAAACACGACTCCGGAGCAGATGAAGATGTTTCTCACCCGAATTGGTTTCGGCTCGCGCGCGGTGATCACCGGCGACCTGACCCAGATCGACCTGCCGCCGAAGTCGTTGTCGGGTCTGAAACAGGCGATCGGTTTGCTGCGCGAGGTCGAGGGCGTGGCGCTGACCTTCTTCGACGCACGCGATGTGGTGCGTCATCCGATTGTCCGTCGCATCGTCGAGGCGTATGATCGGGCCGATGGTATCGATTCCGCAGACCACCATGTCCGTTGAGGTTCAGCGCCAGTTGACTCTGGACGGCATCCCCGACGACGCCGAGCTGCTGCGTTTCGCAGCGATTGCGCTGGATGACGAGCCGGCCGAGATCTGCCTGCGCATCGTTGACGAAGCCGAGGGTCGGGCGCTGAACCTGCAATGGCGCGGCAAGGATGGCGCCACCAACGTGCTGAGTTTTTCGGGCGAGCGCCCGCCGGGTCTGCCGACCGATGCGTTGCCCTCGCTGTTCGGCGACATCGTACTGTGCGCGCCGGTGATCGCGCGCGAGGCCGCAGCCCAGGGTAAGCCGCTGGCCGAGCACTGGGCGCATCTTGTTGTCCACGGGGTCTTGCACTTGCGCGGCTTCGACCATATTGAAGCCGACAAGGCCGCGGCGATGGAAGCGCTGGAATGCCGCCTGCTCGCCGGCCTCGGCATCGCCGACCCGTACCGGGACGATTCTGGTGCCTTGGCCTGATGTCCACCACTACCGAGCCTCATGAACGAAGAATCAGACAGTAGTAACAGTCATAGTCCAAGTAGCAACGGTTCCGGCGGCAAGACCTGGTTGGAGCGCCTTGGTCGGGTATTCGGTGCCGATCCCCGGAGCCGTGAAGACCTGGTCGATCTCCTGCGCGAGGCTGCCGAGCGCGGTCTGATCGAAACCGAAACCCTGACCATGATCGAAGGCGCGCTGGAAGTCGACCAACTTCAGGTGCGCGATGCGATGATCCCGCGCTCGCAGATGGTCGTGATCCACCAGTCCGATTCGATCGACGAGATCCTGCAGGTGATCATCGATTCGGGGCATTCCCGTTTTCCGGTGGTGGGTGAGGACAAGGACGAGCTCAAGGGCATCCTGCTGGCCAAGGATCTGCTCCGGTTGGTGATCAAGGATACCGAGATCGTCTTGAAGGACCTGGTGCGACAGCCGGTCATCATCCCTGACTCCAAGCGCCTCAACATCCTGTTGCGCCAGTTCCGACAGAGCCGCAATCACATGGCAATGGTGGTTGACGAGTACGGCGGCGTGGCCGGGCTGATCACGATCGAGGACGTACTCGAGGAGATCGTCGGCGACATTGATGACGAACACGATGCCGAGACCATCGAGGACATCCAGGAACTCGGTGAGCAGCGGTTTCTGGTCCAGGCGCTGACCCTGATCGAGAATTTCAACGAGTCCTTTGGTACCGAATTTTCCGACGAGGAGTTCGACACCATCGGTGGACTGGTGGTCGGTCAGTTCGGCTACGTGCCCGAAATCGACGAGGCGGTCGAGTTCGGCGGTTGGCATTTCGAGGTCACTGCCGCCGACGATCGCCGACTGCAGGCCATGGTAGTGTCGCCGGCCGTTGGTGAATTCGACCCGGAAGACTGACTCTGATTGGCTACGCCCCGGCGTGATGCCGACCCGGTTTGCTTTTGGCCGTCGCATCCAGGCGGTCTGATCCTCCCATTGCAGTTGCGTCGCTGGACCTGCGCGATAGAAGCGGCGGAATCTCAGCCGCGCGCCTGAGTTTGCATGCAGCCATTCAGTGTGATATATATGTCATAAAACGAAGCTAAAAGTGAGAATCACTACTACTTCTGATTGTATTGGGAGAGCAGGTGGACTTTGTGGCGTTACTGGATTGGTCGCCACATCGCTTCGACGCTCCTCAGCAAGGCGTTTGGGTTCTTCCACCGTCGGATGTGTTCGGTCCGGCACCATTTCCGGTCGATCGTCTGGCCCGAGGGTCAGGTGTTTCCGGACAACCAAAACGAGGGTACTCATCATGAAAGGCAAGATCGCTGTTGCAGTTCTGGCCGGTGGCGCGTTGCTGTCATTGGCCGGGGTCTCGGTCGCGCAGGAGACGCCGGTCCGGATGCTGGAAATCACTGAGATCGGGGTCAAGATCGGACACGAAATGAAGTTTCGCGTCGGCGTCAAGGCGTACCTGAAGTGTTACGGGGAGAAGGGCGGGGAGGGCAGTTGGAGCACGTGGCGCAATGTCGACGGTTCCGGCACCAGCTACCATGTGGTCTCGTCGCGGTCGGGCTGGGCTGAGCTCGGCAAGGTCGATGCGGCCAGAGAAAGCTGTTGGCCGATGATCGAGGAGCAGGTCGCGCCGCACATGGAATCGGTGTCGACGAGGTTCGCCCGCCATATGCCCGACTGGAGTGGAACGCCGGGCGATGATAATACCGTCGTGCGCCTGCATCAGTTTCGTGTCGAGGACGGCAAGAAGTTCCGGGAGGTCGTTGGCGCGGTCACCGCGGTGATGAAAGAGTCGAAGTATCCGCATCTGGGGAGCTGGTACGACGTGCTCGGAAACAGCAGTAACGAGGCGGACTATTTCGTGGTTGCTTACTACAAGGATTTCGCCGCCATGGACGAGGATCGACAGACTGCCTACGAAGCCGTCAAGGCCTCTGCCGGAGAGCAACGGGCCGACGCGCTGTGGGAGGACTTCGGTGACTCGCTGACCGATGACTGGGACTATTTCACCATGTTGCTGCATCGTGACGACGAGCTGAGCCGAATGACAGCACCGTAAACGACCGGTGTCGGATTGGTCTGGCAGGCAAAAACGGCCCGGTCTTCCGGGCCGTTTTGCCGTTTGAGCGACTCGACCTTCAGCCGGTCCTGAGCCACTCCTCCATCGGCGGGCAGGAGCAGATCAGGTTGCGGTCGCCGAAGACATTGTCGATGCGTCCGACCGAGGCGAAGAACTTGCCCTGACGCAGGGAGGCCACCGGCCAGCCAGCCTGGCTGCGGCTGTAGCCGTGCGGCCATGCGTCGGCGGTCAGTTCCCCGAGCGTGTGCGGTGCCATTTTCAGCGGGTTGTCTTCGGGGTCCAGTTCGCCGGCGGCGACCTGATCGATTTCCCTGCGGATCGCGATCATTGCCTCGATGAAGCGGTCGAGTTCCTGCAGCGATTCGCTTTCGGTCGGCTCGATCATCAGCGTTCCGGCCACCGGCCAGCTCATGGTCGGTGCGTGGAAGCCATAGTCGATCAAGCGCTTGGCCACGTCTTCCTCGGAGATTCCGGTGGCTTCCTTGAACGGGCGCAGGTCGATGATGCACTCGTGCGCGATTCGACCACTCTTGCCGGTGTAGAGGATGTCGTAGTTCCCCTTGAGCCGCTCGGCGATGTAGTTGGCGTTGAGTATTGCGACCTCGGTCGCGCGGCGCAGGCCATCGCGGCCCATCAGGGCGATGTAGGCCCAGGAGATCGCCAGAATCGACGCCGAACCCCAGGGAGCGGCGGCGACGGCCGGATTGCTGCCGTGGCCGGCACCGAGTATGCCGCTGACGTGGCCGGGAAGATGATCGGCCAGGTGGGCACGAACGCCGATCGGGCCGATTCCGGGGCCGCCACCACCGTGTGGAATACAGAAGGTCTTGTGCAGATTCAGATGACACACGTCGGCGTACTCGGCGATGCGCGAGATGCCGACCAGAGCGTTCATGTTGGCGCCGTCCAGGTAGACCTGGCCGCCGGCCGATCGAACCCGCTCACAGATCTCGATCACGTCGGTCTCGAACACGCCGTGGGTCGAGGGGTAGGTGATCATCAAAGCGGCCAGTTGCTCGCGATGCTGCTCAATTTTCACCGCCAGATCGTGCAGGTCGATGTTGCCCTCGGTGTCGCAGCCGACTACGATGATGCGGAAGCCAGCCATATGGGCGCTGGCCGGATTGGTGCCGTGCGCCGAGGATGGAATCAGGCAGACGTCGCGATGGCCTTCCCCCTGCGCTTTCTGCCAGCGGCGAATCGTCAGCAGGCCGGCATATTCGCCCTGGCTACCGGCATTGGGCTGCAACGAGATCGCGGCGAAGCCGGTGATTTCGCGCAACATGCGCTCGAGGTCGTCGATCATGGCGTGGTAGCCGCGAGCCTGGTCGTGCGGGCAGAACGGGTGCAGCTCGGCGAACTCGGGCCAGGTCACCGGGATCATCTCGACCGTTGCGTTGAGCTTCATCGTGCATGAGCCCAGCGGAATCATCGCGTGGGCAAGGCTCAGATCCTTGTTTTCGAGGCGTTTAAGGTAGCGCAGCATCTCGGTCTCGGAGCGATAACGCTGGAACACCTCGTGCGTGAGGTAGTCACTTTGGCGATGCAGCGCGGGCGGTATCGCGTCCGATGTCGAGTCGAGGGCGGCATCGAGGGTACCGAGGTCGACCTCCCGGCCGGTCAGAATGGCGATCAGCTCGGTGGTCTGCTCGGCGGTCGTGACTTCGTTGAAGCTCATGCCGATGTGATCGTCGAGATCGGCGCGCAGGTTGTAGCCGGCGCGCTGGGCGGCCTGAAGCAGTTCCAGCTTGCGATCGCGACCGACGTGGAGCAGCAAGGTGTCGAAGTAATGCTCGTGAACTGGCGTCATGCCGGCCTCGGTCAGTGCGCGTGCTGCGGTCCGTGTCATACGATGAACCCGATCGGCGATGGTGCGAATGCCCTCGGCGCCATGCCAGACGGCATAGAAGCCTGACATGATGGCCAGCAGCGCCTGGGCAGTGCAGATGTTGCTCATCGCTTTTTCGCGGCGGATGTGCTGTTCGCGGGTCTGCAGTGCCATGCGCAATGCCGGGTTGTCGTGGCGGTCGCGCGAAACGCCGATAATCCGGCCGGGAAGGCTGCGGCGGTAGTCCTCGCGGGTGGCGAGGTAAGCCGCATGCGGTCCGCCGTAGCCCATTGGCACGCCGAAGCGCTGGGCCGAGCCCAGCACAACGTCGGCGTCCATTTCGCCGGGTGGCTTGAGCAGCGCCAGACCGAGCAGGTCGGCAGCCACCGCGACCAGCGCGCCGTTGCCATGCGCTGCATCGATCAGTGCGCTCAGATCGCGGATGCGCCCCGAGGCGCCGGGGTATTGCAGCAGCACGCCGAAGCAATCGCTGAAGCAATCGCCGGCGGCCACTGCGGCGTCGAGATCGGCGACCACTTCGATCTCGATGTCCATCCAGCGCGCTCGGTTGGCGACCACGTCGATGGTCTGCGGCAGGCAGTCAGCATCGACCAGAAAACGGGCCGACTTGTTCCTGCCGTTGATCCGGCGCAGCATTGCCATGGCCTCGGCCGCGGCGGTGGCCTCGTCAAGCAGCGAGGCTCCGGCGAGCTGCATGCCGGTCAGGTCCATCACCATCTGCTGAAAGTTCAGCATGCCCTCAAGCCGGCCCTGGGAGATTTCGGCCTGGTACGGTGTGTAAGCTGTGTACCAGCCCGGGTTCTCGAACACATTGCGAAGGATCACCGGCGGCACATGGGTCGGGTGGTAGCCAAGCCCGATCAGGCTGTGATGCACGGTGTTGCTGGCCGCCATGTGCTTGAGGCGAGCCAGAACATGGGCCTCATTGCGCGCGGCGGCAAGGTCGAGTGGATGCTGGCTACGGATGCTGGCCGGAGTGGCCTGGTCGACCAGAGCATCGAGCGAGTTCAGGCCGAGGACGGCCAACATGTTCTGAATCTCGGCATCGCGCGGACCGATGTGGCGGCCGACGAATTCGGCGCGGTCTTCGAGTTGCCTGAGAGTGCGGGGAGATGGAATGGAATTCATCACGCGGGGTCCTTAAAGAATCAGATAGTGGTCGACAAGCAGGATGGCGAACAGGGCCATCAGATACAGCACCGAGTAGTGGAACATATCCATCGCCAGCCGCTCCCCGCGATCGGTCATCAGCGCAATCGCATAGCCGAGGAAGCCAAGGTTGAGCACCGTTGTGCCGGCCAGGTAGATCAGGCCACTCATTCCGGTCAGGTAAGGCAGCAGTGTGACCAGCATCAGCATGATCGTGTAGAACAGAATCTGCCAGCGCGTGAATGCGACGCCGTGGGTGACCGGCAGCATCGGCAGGCCGACGCCTGCGTAGTCTTCCTTGCGGTGGATCGCCAGCGCCCAGAAATGCGGCGGCGTCCAGACGAAGATGATCAGGAACAGGATCAATGCATAGGCATGAACCTCGCCGGTAATCGCGGCCCAGCCCAGCACCGGCGGTGCCGCGCCGGCCGCGCCGCCGATCACGATGTTCTGCGACGTGGCGCGCTTGAGCCAGACGGTGTAGACCAGCGCGTAGCCGATCAGACTGAAGAAGGTCAGTACCGCGGTCAGCAGGTTGACCAGTCCAGCCAGTACCAGCATCGAAATCACGCCCAGAACGATGGCGAAAATTACCGCATCGCGTTCGCTCAGCGCGCCAGTAGGCAGCGGGCGATTGCGGGTGCGCACCATGCGCGCGTCGATGCGGCGGTCGATGATGTGGTTCAGTGCGGCGGCGCTGGCGGCGGCCAGCGCGATGCCGATACTGCCCCAGAGGAACGGGCCGACCGGTAGCCAGCCCGGGGTGGACAGCGCCATGCCGACCATCGCGGTGAAGACGATCAGGGTGACGACGCGAAGCTTGCACAGGCCGATGAACGCCGAAACACGCTGCTGGAGAGCAGAATCGCTCATTCGCCGGGTCGGATCCCGGTCCGGTCCAGCACGATCAGCAGTAGCCCGAGCAGCACCGCAGCCATGCCGTTGTGGGCCACTGCATTGGCCAGTGGCAGGCCGCCGGTAACGTTGTAGATGCCGACGCCGATCTGCACGCACAGCGCCAGTGCAATCAATACCGCCCAGCGGCGCAGGTCTTCGGCGCGCCACAGGCGAACCAGCAACCAGCTGAAGCCGATCACCACCACCACGGCCCAGACCCGGTGACTCATGTGGATGGCCGCGCGCGCCGCCGGATCGAGAACGCCGCCTTCATAGTCGACACCAATGCCGCGCCAGATGCGGAAACCTTCGGCAAAGTCCATCGGCGGCCACCAGTGACCGCTGCAACCAGGGAAGCCGGTGCAGGCCAGAGCCGCGTAGTTGGTGCTGACCCAGCCGCCGAGCAGGAGCTGAATGATCAGGATCAGCAGCACCGCGATCACGGCGCCGTGCTGGGCGCGCGCCGGCAGCGTCGGTGGTTGCTGCCGCGGTGTGACTTTCAGAGCCAGCCAGAGCAGTAGCGCGAAGGTGGTCATGCCGCCGATCAGGTGGGCCGTGACGATTGCCGGTTTGAGCAGCAAGGTCACGGTCCACATGCCGAGCGCGCCCTGGAACAGGACCAGGCCGAGCAATACGAACGGCAGTGCGACTGGCTGGTCGGGCTGGCGCCGCCGGATCCAGGCCAGCACGGCCAGCGCGGCGATCAGCAGGCCCAGACCGCTGGCAATGTAGCGATGGAACATCTCGCGAAACGCCTTGCCGGGCTCGACTTCGCGGATGTGACCCCAGACTTCATTGGCCTGCGCCACGTGCTGTTCGGCCTTCGGCCAGGAAATCTTGCCGTAGCAGCCGGGCCAGTCCGGACAGCCGAGTCCGGCATCGGTCAGCCGGACCCATGCACCGATCACGATCACGAACAGGGTGAAGCCGGTTGCGGCCCACGCAATTCTTTGAAAAGTCTTGGGATTATTCACGAACGGTCCAGGTCAGGAGGCGGTCAAAATCCTTGCGGATCCCGGTCAGGTCGGCGTCCGGCCCGAAGCGCTCAATTATATTTGCTTCGGGATCAACGATGTAGAAGGCCCGGGGATCGGGGTCTGGAAAACGAGTCAGCAATGCAGCCCCGGCGTCGCCGGTGAATATCGTCCAGGTGTTATCAATGCGCTGCAGTTGCTCGGTCAGTGATGGGTCCAGCGTCTGATCGGTGATCAGCACCAGCGCCGCTTCGGCGGCGCGTCGATCCTGGGCCAGGCGGATATTGTGCAGCAGCACCAGGGTTTCGCGGCATTCTGAATCGCAGGCCTCGGCGGTCGTGAACACCAGTTGCCAGCGTCCTGCCAGATCGGCCGGCGTGCGCGTCTGTCCGGTCACGTCGCGCAGTTCGAATCGGCCGATCGGCACCACCGGCTGCAGCAGTTCGCCGTGAGCGCGGGCCGGCGTCGCTCTCCAGTCGAGCCACTGTGAGTTCAGCAGCAGTGCGATCAGGATCGGGGTGAAGAAAATGGCGAACAGCAGGATCAGCGTGGCTTTGTTCTTCATCGGGTCCTGTCTCGAAATTGACGAAAACTCAAGGTCAGCCAGATCAGGCCGACGACCAAAGCGATCAAGGCCCAGGTCAGCGCGTACCCGCGATGACGCTCTGGACCGAATGTGAGCAGCAGCCAGGCATCGCCGGTCAGGTGAGCCGGATCGTTCGGCGAAAGCCGGACCACGGCATCCGGGATGGTCGAATCGACGGTGCGCGCCAGTTCGGTCGGATCGAACCAGGATTGCAGTCTCGGCCATCCGTCGGCCCCTTCGGACTCGGCCGAACCCATCCGCGCTCCGACGCCCGGTGCCTCGGCCAGCACGCCGCGAATCTCGATTGCATCACC
>Ga0210039_1003996_pt1 | contig 10973 bp, 8 predicted proteins | sample CryGeyCG2114_250_3_FD_185460 | JGI IMG/M metagenome (GOLD analysis project Ga0210039, IMG submission 185460) | Groundwater microbial communities from aquifer - Crystal Geyser CG17_big_fil_post_rev_8/21/14_2.50 (SPAdes) (version 2) | ecosystem: Environmental > Aquatic > Deep subsurface >...
CTGAAATTGGTAAACAAACAGAAGTGTTTGTGCGTTTTTCTATTGTTGGTGGCGAAAAAGGTGGTGCCGATAGTGAAAGAGACCCGCGTGGTTTTGCCATAAAATTTTATACCGAAGATGGTAATTGGGATTTGGTAGGCAACAATACGCCTGTATTTTTTATTAAAGATGCCAAAAAGTTTTCACACTTTATACATACCCAAAAACGTGACCCCAAAACAAACTGTAAAAGTCCAACCATGATGTGGGATTTTTTTAGCCTGAACCCTGAAAGTTTACACCAAGTATTAATACTAATGAGCGATAGAGGAACACCCTTATCGTATCGACACATGCACGGTTTTGGAAGCCATACTTTTTCGTTAATCAATGCAAGCGATGAAAAGGTTTGGGTAAAATTTCATTTGGTATGCCAGCAAGGAATAAAAAACTTTACCGACAACGAAGCCAATGAAATGAAAGGCATTGACCTTGACCAAGCTCAACGTGATTTGGTAGAAGCCCTCGAAAAAAAAGATTTTCCTAAATGGGATTTAAAAATTCAAGTGATGACGGAAGAACAAGCAAAAACATTTCAATTCAACCCATTTGATTTAACCAAAGTTTGGAGCCATAAAGAATATCCGTTAATTGATGTTGGCACAATGGAACTCAATAAAATTCCTGAAAATTATTTTAGAGATGTAGAACAAGCCGCATTTGCTCCTGCCCACGTGGTTGATGGCATTAGCTATTCGCCCGACAAAGTGTTGCAAGGTCGTTTGCTTTCTTATCCCGATGCACAGCGTTATCGTTTGGGAATAAACTACGAGCAAATTCCAGTAAATGTGTGTCCTTACATGGTAGCTAATTACCAACGAGATGGATTGATGCAAACAGGAAATAATGGAGGGTCAGCTCCCAATTATCGTCCAAATAGTTTTGATGACATAGTAGTTGATGAAAGATACAGCGAACAACCCATGGAATTAGAATCAAACACTGCAGACTGGTTTGATAGAAATAAAAATGATGACGACCATTATACTCAACCAGGTTTGTTGTATAAAAATGCCATGAATGATAAAGACAGACAACATACAGTAAGCAACATTGTTGGTTCAATGAGTGGTATTTGTGGAGAAAAAAAAGATGAAATTATTAATCGACAATTGTGTCATTTTTTTCGTGCCGATAGTCAATTAGGAATTGCTGTTGCCAATGGATTAGGAATTACTCTTGATGAAAAAACAATTAAGACATGTAATCCTATTTTAACTTCTTAATGCCACTAAGGAATTTCCTTAAAAGATAATGCCGATGTAGATTTTAAGGAGTATTTATGCAACATTTGAAATCACAATCGGTATAATCCTATTAAAACCAACTGATTTATGGATACTATAGAAGCGTTAAATGCAAAGATTTTAAAAATTACCATGACAATAAAAAATCAACACCCTGAATTGTCTAAATATTTGGAAGAAATGCCAGTAACCGTTCCTGATGAAAAAAGTCCAGCAATAGCCCTCCTTAATTTAAAACATTATTTCGAATCGCTAAACTCATTATTAAAGAAATATTTAATAGAACAAAATTCTAAAAGAGCATAACGAAACGACTTTAAAATTGAATGTGCTTTTTGTTTGTTATAGCAATGTGTGAATAATGTAACTTATTTAAGAAACTATGTAATACAATTAATTCCTAATCAACTCATCTTTGTTTTATGATTATTATCACGCCTGCTCCGTCAGTTACGGACAACTAAAGCTAAAACAAATGAATGTAAAAAAAATCTTTTCAACACTAGTTATATCTACTGTTATTTTAGCTGTAGGATGCTCAAAAGATACTTCTACTCCAACAAACACTACTGGAGGATCCTATACAAATCAAACTGTTATACCAATTCAAGGTGTAGTTCAAGCAACTGTTAATTTACGTTCATCAGCCAATTATATTATACTTGCTGGTTCGTTAATTTCAAATGTCCCAACCTCTGCTCTTACAGGAAATATTGGGTTAAGCCCATCTGCTGGCAGTAAAATTACTGGTTTTGGCGGTGGAGAAATAACAGGAACAATTTATACAGTAGATGCTTCTGGACCAGCAGGTTCAACACCTAATGCTGTTGGGCTTACTGCTGCAAAAGACGATTTAACAACAGCTTACAACGATGCTGCAGGACGTACTTCAATAGATATCGTGCTGCTTGCAGGAAACATTGGTGGATTAACACTTACTCCAGGACTTTATAAATCAAGTGGTTCACTTCAAATTTCATTTGGTGATCTTACTTTTGATGCACTTGGTGATACCAATGCAGTCTTTATTATTCAAATAGCATCAACACTAATGACAACATCAGGACGTAAAGTTACCCTTACTGGAGGTGCATTAGCTTCCAATATTTTTTGGCAAGTAGGGTCTTCCGCAACAATAGGTACAACTTCTGTTTTTAAAGGAACCATCTTAGCCGACCAATCTATCTCTTTAAATACTGGTGCAGTTGTAGAGGGCAGATTATTAGCACAAATTGCAGCCGTAACAATAAAAGGAAGTACGATAGTTAAACCGTAAAGATGAATTCTTTTTATTGAATTACATATCAATGAATATGAATTATACTCAAATCACTTAGCTTTTTTCAGATGTATAATATCAAAACAAATAAAGGTAAATGCCTATTTATGGTAGAATATAGCTAGTATTAATCCTTAATCTCATAAAAATATGAACAATTCACCCATCCAAATATTTATTGTCGAAGACAATTATGTTTATTCCTTAATGCTTAAAAACGCATTAAAAGAAAAAGGAAATTTTGAAATAACAACCATGTTAACAGGTGAATACTGTTTGGATAAATTAGACATGAATCCACAAGTTATCATTCTTGACCATTTGTTAGCACCACCTGATGATATTCTTGGACCAGGAATTACGGGTTTAGAAGTAATAAAACAAATTCATACAAAAAAGCCCAATCTTCCAGTAATTATTTTATCGAACCAAACCGATACTCAAATTGCTACAGATTATTGGCAATCAGGTGTTTTTGACTATATGGAGAAAAATTTATTGGTGATGGATAAACTCGTAGCTGCTATTCTTAGAGCGGTAAATAAATAAAGAAAATCCTCCCTAACATATTGAGTACTAAATCTCAATAAGTTAAGGATGATAATTATTATTATCAATGCTTTTGAGTGTATTTAATTTGCTAACTCACCCCTGATTGCCTTCGGCAATCTTTTCCTTCTCTTTTTAAGAGAGGGGAGGCTATCGAAGATAGCAGGGGTGAGTAGCAAATGCAGAAAATCACTACAGAACAAATGATTGTAATTAATTTAAAATCAGAAATTTAAACTCTTAACTTAATGACATTGGACGGAGGGTGCTGACTAACAAAAAAAAAATGAAAAATAATATCCTTAATCAACTTCACATTGATAAAACTAATCTTCAAAGCATTCGAAGAATTGTTTTAAAGGTAATTGTTGCATTTTTAATTGTTGCTGGATTATTTTTTATTGCTATTTATATCACTCATCAAAAACTTTCACAATTAACAGATTCAGTATCCGATATACTAGACCCAAACATTAAACTTAACAAATTAAAAGAAATAACTGTTGGCCTTTATAGTGCCGAAGCAAATATAAAAGCATATAATATTAGGCACGACACCGCTTATTTACTAAGTTTTGAAAATTACATCGCAACCTTAAACGCTCAACTAGATACGTTACTCTTATTATCAGCTATAGATAAAATTAATGTTGGAGTAAACGAAATTAGATACAATCAAAAATTTTCGACACAAATTGATTCGTTGAAAAATCTCATCAACAATCGAATTGATTTATCTAATGAATTCATCGCATTAAAAACAGAAAAAAACAATGAAGAGGTACTTTTGCATGTATTAAAAAAAATAAAAATTCAAAAACCTATTGAACCGTCAGCTGACAGACAAAAAAGAGGTGAAAAAAAGGCGGTAAAGAAATCATTTTTTGAAAGGCTATTCTCACCAAAAAAGAAAGAGGAAAAAATTGAAATAGCTATCAATCCATCAAGCTTGGTATTAACTACCATTTCTTCTGATTCGGTTAAAAAAGCCATGTTAAAAATTATTACTAAAACACAACATGAAGAACAAGTTAAAGATAGTAATTTATTAGCTAAAGAGATAGCTCTTACACAACGTGAGTACTTATTAACCAATCGAATTTTTTTTCTTTTAAATGACATGGAAGAAAAAGAACTCGAAGAAGGAATTAATAGAATTCATACTGCTACACAAGAAGCCAATGCAAAAATTAGTTTTATTAGTAATTGGCTTATCATCTTCGGACTCATTCTCGCTTTAATGTTCTCTTACTATATTTATCAAGATATTATAAAAGCCAAAGTTTTTAGAGAAAAATTACGTCAGACAACATTGAAAAACGAAAAACTAGCTTCAACATATTCTTTGAGTCTTATCGAAGCGAGCCTAGACCCTTTAGTAACCATCAGTTCAAAAGGGAAAATAACAGGGATGAACCAAGCAACAGTGAATATCACAGGATTAACAAGAGCACAACTTATTGATACAGATTTTTTAGATTACTTTACTCATCCTCAAATGGCACACGATGTTTACACCGAAATATTTGCAAAAGGATTTGTTATAGATTCGCCCTTAACCATTCGCCATAAAGACGGCAAGTTGACTGATGTTTTGTTTAATGGTTCGGTTTATAAAGATGAAGAAGAAAATGTTTTGGGTGTGGTGGTGGTTGCAAGAGATATTACCGAGCAAAAACTTTTTGAAAACGAATTGATTGAAGCAAAAAGTAAAGCCGAAAAAGCTACAAAAATAGCCGAAGAATCTAACAAATTAAAAGAATCCTTTTTGGCAAATATGAGTCATGAAATTCGTACTCCAATGAATGCTATTATTGGTTTTTCGGATATTTTATATAAAAGAAAATTAGGCGTACAGGAAAAAGAATTTGTCTCTATCATAAAAACTGCAGGAGTAAATCTACTCACTATTATTAATGACATACTCGATATTTCAAAAATTGAAGCGGGCATGATGACTTTTGAAAAAAATCATTTTAGTATTCAAGAAACTTTTAAATCGCTTAAAGTAATGTTATTACAAAAAGCGAAAGAGAAAAACCTTGAATTAATTTTTAGCTGCGATGAAAATATGCCTGATACATTACTTGGCGACCAAACTCGTTTAACTCAAATTATTATCAATTTAGTGGGTAATGCCATTAAGTTTACTAATAATGGGAGTGTGAAAGTTCATGGAAAAGCGAATAAAATAGATACTATAAATGTGTTAATTGAATTTTCTATAAGCGATACAGGCATAGGAATTCCTGAAAATAAATTGACAACTATTTTTGAACGATTTCATCAAGCAGAATCACATACAACTAGAAAATATGGTGGTACAGGACTTGGTTTGAGTATAGCCAAACAATTAATTGAGCTTCAGGGTGGAACATTATCAGTTAAAAGTGAACAAAATGTAGGTTCTGTATTTACTTTTTTTATTCCTTACGAAAAATCAACTTCCACTCCACTGCCTCTAGAGGTTGAAGAAACAAAATACAACTTAAAAGAACTGAGCAAATTAAAAATATTGTTAGCTGAAGACAATCAATTGAATGTGATGTTGATTAAAAATTTGTTTTCTGAAAATAATTTAAAATTGCAAACTGCAGAAAACGGCAAAGAATGTATTGAATTACTTAAAACAAATACGGGGCTAACTGAATATACTAAAGTTTTTGATATTATTTTAATGGATATGCAAATGCCTGTGATGAATGGATATGAAGCAGTTAGTTTTATCCGAAATGAATTAAAAAATAATATTCCAATAATTGCAATGACAGCAAACGCAATGGCAGGAGAAAGAGAAAAATGTTTGAATTTAGGTATGGACGATTACATTTCAAAACCCATAGATGCAACCGAGCTTTTTGATAAAATATATGACTTAACGCTAAACTCAAATAACAAATGACAAATGCCGAAAAAACAAGAATTTTCAATTCTTTATTTTTTCGAGCATCCTCGAAATATTAATCCGCCTGAGGCGGATATATTTCGGGATAACAAATAACAAATAACAAATCGTAAATCTCTTAAAGTCATGACAACTATTGAAACTAACAACAATCCAACTGTTTGCAACTTCGAATACCTATCAAATTTGATGGGGGGAAAACAAGATTTGATAAAAAAAATAATGGACACATTTTTGGTTCAAGTTCAAGAAGAGCTAAATGCTATCAACAATGCTATTCTTATAACAGATTATACAACTATAAAAAACATGGCTCATACCATGAAATCGTCAGTATCTATTATGGGAATTGCTGCACTTCAGCCTATTTTACAAGAAATGGAGGATTTGAGTAAAATAACAACTTCTTTTGAAAGAATAATAGCTTTAAATACACAACTAAATTTAATATGTAACCAGGCATTTGAAGAAATAAAAAATTACAGCTTTTCATAAAATTATAAACCAAAAACTTAACCCCATGAATCTATATAAAAAAATATTCTCAAAATCAACATCAAAAGAACATACTATTTTTATTGTAGAAGACAATGAGATATATGCCAAATTATTAAAAGAATTTTTAATGCTCCATTTCCCTGAAATACATGAAATAAAACATTTTAGTACTGGTGAAGATTGCTTAAAAGAATCCTTTCAAATTCCTACTGTTATCATTATGGATCATTTATTAAATAAAAATCAAAGTGGTGCTGCCACAGGACTATCCATTATTAAAAAAATGAAAATAGCTAACCCCAATTTGAATGTTATTTTATTAAGTGCTCAATCAGAAATTGAAGTTGTTTCAAAAACGATAGCCAAATATGGAGGTATTTATATTCCAAAAAATGAGGAAGCCTTTAATAAAATAGAACAACAGGTAAAACAATTTTTAAAATAATTTGAAGCGTAAAAATTCTAATTCCTTCTCGTCAAAAAACACCTTTATCTTAAAAAGATAAAGGTGTTTTTTTTTCTTATAACCTGAATTTTAAAATACTAATCGAACTTGTTCATTGGTAATGCGTGAATAATACAACTTATTAAAGAAGTTGTGTAATACTTTCTTTTTTAAATAGACACACCTTTGTTGCGTGGAAATTAATTCACATCTAAAACAAATAAAATGAAAAATAAATTACTTTTTAATCTGATAGTGCTAACACTATTATTTTTTCCAAAATTTAATTTCGGACAGGCTCCTAACTTAGGAACTACTGCTGATTTTGCTCTTTTCACCTCTATTGGTGCTGTATCCAACGCTGGTATTCCTTACCTTACTAAAGTTACTGGTAATGTTGGAACAAACTCTGCTCCAACCATTACTGGTTTTGGTAATGTTGATGGTCAAATGCACTACGGTGGCGACCCAGCAAGTACACAAGCAAGTGCTGATTTAATTATTGCTTATGGTAATATTAATGCTGCCATTCCAACTTTTTTTCCTGCACCTTTATTGGGTAACGGTCAAATTTTAAATGCTGGTATTTATGCTATAACTGCACCGACTATTACATTAGATAACAGCCTCACGCTAGATGCTCAGGGCAATCCTAATGCTCTCTTTATCATTCAATTAAACGGAGCCTTTTCTACCAATGCCAACTCACAAGTAATTTTGACAAATGGAGCTCAAGCTTGTAATGTCTATTGGAAAGTTGAAGGTTTATTAGATATGGCAACAGGAACTTCTATGAAAGGAACGCTGATTGTTAACAATGCTGCAATTAACATGAGTACTGGTGTAACACTTGAAGGTAGAGCACTTTCTACCGCTGGTGCAATTACGGTTGAATCATTATTAGCTTACACACCTCGTGGTTGTGGGTTTTCCCCTTTAACAGGTCCTTTAGCTCCTAATCTTGCTTCAGCAGAATGTTATACGATATTTTCATCTGACGGACCTGTTGCAAATGTTGGTGTTACCAATGTTGTTGGCGATGTTGGAACAAATAACGGAACAGTAACAGGATTTAATCCATTATTAGTAGTAGGAATGATTCATGCAGTTCCAGATCCTTCAACAGTTTTAGCCGCTTCAGATTTATTAAATGCTTACAATTATTTGAATGCTTTACCTTATGATATCGAATTGTTGTTTCCTGCTCTATTTGGAAACAATTTGGTTTTAACACCTCATACTTATATAATGAATGGTGCGGTAACTTTTACAGATACCGTTTTTCTGAATGCAGAAGGAAATCCTAATGCAGTTTTTGTAATTCAAGTAAAAGGTGCTTTTTCAACGAGTACCTATTCAAATGTGGTATTGATGAATGGCACTAGAGTAGAAAATGTATTTTGGATGGTTGATGGTGCTGTTGAAATCAATGATTTTTCTCTTTTTAATGGAACAATTATTTGCAACAATGGTGCAATGGATATAAACATTGGTGTTAATCTTTATGGAAGAGCTTTAACCACTACTGGTGCATTAAGCACTTTTGCAATTAATGCTATCATGCCTCCTGGTTGTGGAGGAACTAGCACTCCAATAATTATTACTCAACCAACCGACCAATCTACTTGTAGTGGTGGCTCTGTAAGTTTTACTGTTTCTGCTACAGGAACCAACCTTACTTATCAATGGAGAATTGGAACTATCAACCTTGTTGATGGTGGCAATATTTCTGGAGCAACTACGCCTACTTTAACTATTAACCCAGCAACTATCTCAGATACTGCTTCAGATTACAATGTGGTTATTTCTGGAACTTTTCCTCCAAGCATTACATCAAACTTTGTTAGCCTAACAATAAACCCTTTTGTTACAGATTCCATTAATATTAGCATCTGTCAAGGTGATAGTATATTAATTGGTGGTGTTTTTCAAAATACTTCAGGTATTTATTCTGACACTATTGTTGGAGGAAGTAGTTTAGGTTGCGATAGTATTTTAGTAACAACCTTATTAGTAAACCCAATTGCTACAGATTCAACTAACGCTACTATCTGTCAAGGTGATAGTATATTAATTGGTGGTGTATTTCAAAATACTTCAGGAAATTATTCTGACACTATTGTTGGAGGAAGTAGTTTAGGTTGTGATAGTATTTTAGTAACAACCTTATTAGTAAACCCAATTGCTACAAGTAATATCAATGCTACCATCTGTGAAGGCGATAGTATTTTAATCTATGGTGTCTTCCAAAATACTTCAGGTATTTATTCTGACACCATTGTTGGAGGAAGTAGTTTAGGTTGCGATAGTATAGCAACAACAACTTTAATGGTTACCCTTACTCCTATTGCAGTTGCAACAAGTAATTCTCCAGTTTGTTTAGGAGAATCTATCAACCTATATGCAGCTACTGTTTCAGGTTCAACTTATGATTGGACAGGACCAAACGGATTTGTTTCTTCCAATCAGAATCCTATAATTCTTTCGGCTACATTTTTAGACTCAGGTATTTACACATTAACAGTTACTGACATCACTTGTTCTACTTTCTCTTCATCAACTGTTACAGTTGTAATAAATGATTGTAGTAACGACACAACTGTTCTTGATTTTAATATTCCCGAAGGATTTTCTCCTAACAATGATGGAACAAACGATGTGTTTGTGATTAGAGGAATTGACAGATATCCTTCAAATACTTTTACAATTTACAACCGTTGGGGCAATAAATTGTTCGAGGCTAGTCCGTATAAAAACGATTGGGATGGAAAATCAACAACTGGAATTACAGTTGGTGGAGATGACTTACCAGTTGGAACTTACTTCTACATACTTGATTTAGGCGATGGTTCTAAAATTTTTAAAGGAACAATTTACCTGAACAAATAATAGAATATTAATTATAAAATAAGAAAGGTACTTATACCTAACTACTTACATCTAAAAATTAAATTATGAAAACACCTATAAAAATAACACTTTTGATGGCATTGACCCTAGGAAGTTTAGCTTCATACGCTCAGCAAGCTCCATTGTTCACCCATTATATGTACAATACTCTAGCAGTAAATCCTGGCTATGCAGGAAGTAGAGATGCTTTAACAGTAACAGCATTACACCGTTCGCAATGGGTCGGTTTTTCTGGAGCTCCTACAACACAAACATTAACCCTACATTCGCCAATAATTAACGAACACATTGGAGTAGGATTATCGGTTTTGAATGATAAAATTGGACCAATTAACAACACTTCAATAGTTGCCGATTTTGCTTATCGAATGAAGTTAACTCAAAAATCGAAATTAGCATTGGGCTTAAGTGCTGGAGTAAATATTTTTCAAGCCAATTTAAACACCTTGAATTTAGACCAACAGAATGATGCTGTTTTTATAAGCGATGTCAATAACAAAACAACACCAAATGTTGGTTTTGGTGTGTACTATTCTAGGGATCGTTTTTATGCAGGGCTTTCTGCTCCAAACTTAATAGAAAATAGTTATTCGGAAGTTACTCAAGCAGGTGGAAGCACATTGATTGCAAAAGAACAACGACACTATTTTTTTATTGCTGGAGGTTTAATAAACTTAGGACATAATTTAGATTTTAAACCAACCACCTTAATAAAAGTAACTGAAGCAGCACCAATTCAAGCCGACCTTACTGCATCATTTATTATAATGAATAGATTCATGCTTGGTGCAATGTATAGAACTGGAGATGCTGTTGGTGGTTTAATTGGTTACGACATTACAGATCAACTTCATGTCGGTTATTCTTACGATTGGTCTTATGGGTTAGAAACAGGTAAGTATAACAATGGAAGTCATGAAATTATGTTGCGATATGATTTTATTTTCTCAAGTAAAAAACAAATACACTCACCTAGAAACTTTTAATACTAATAGCATAAAAAAATATAGACATGAAAAAAATATTTATTATATTCACTTGTTTTGCAGTAGGCTTTAATGCCTTTGCTCAAGAAAAATCATCAAAAGAAATAAAAGGAGA
>Ga0210039_1004009_pt1 | contig 10956 bp, 8 predicted proteins | sample CryGeyCG2114_250_3_FD_185460 | JGI IMG/M metagenome (GOLD analysis project Ga0210039, IMG submission 185460) | Groundwater microbial communities from aquifer - Crystal Geyser CG17_big_fil_post_rev_8/21/14_2.50 (SPAdes) (version 2) | ecosystem: Environmental > Aquatic > Deep subsurface >...
GCCTTCGAAAAACTGCCAAAGGATCTGCAGGCCATTGTGCGGGTGGCAACCAAAGCGGTTAACGAAGACATGCTGGCTGAATACACTACGCGTAATCAGGCAGCGCTGACTGAACTGAAAGAAAAACACGGCGTGGATGTGCGTGCATTTCCGGATGATGTGCTGAGCAAACTGCAGGTGTTGTCGGAGCAGGTAGTGGCTGAAGTGTCGGCGGCTGATCCGCTGGCACAGAAGGTTTATAACTCGTACAAAAATTACCGTGATCAGGTGAAGGCTTACCATGCGGTGAGTGAGCAGGCCTATATCAACGCGCGGGATTAAATAACAGGGATTGGTTGCGGTACAGGCCGGGTGTCAGATGCCCGGTCTAATATTTATAATTACGGTAGCCAATTCCCAGCTCTTCAAAATTAGCCTCCATCTGCTCGATATCGTATTCACCCAGACCCAGATAGGTTAATACCTCACTGCCGATATTCTGCCATTCCAGATCCTCTGACTGACGGCCAAGAATGCGGTAATTTCCGCAGATATGCTCCGCCAGTTTGAGAATGGCGAGCAGCGTTTTTCCTTCCGAATCTTTGTAATTATTGGTGGCAAAAAAGCGCGAGGCGCTGTGGTGTTCGGCAATGACATCGCACAGCAGCTTGGGCAGATTCCACGATTTTGCGGTGTAATAACCGATCACTGCGTGGTTAGTGTTCAGATGCTGGTTTTCCACATCCACCACCCGCAGTTCCGGGTGGGCGTAAGACTCTTCCATCACCTGCAGATAATTATCGAAGCGTGCCATCAGCAGCGGAATACCACAGTTATGAAACAGACCCAGCAGATAGGCCATATCCGGATTGGGATAACCCACCTGTTTGGCAATGGCGGTAGCTACCTGGGATATGTCATTCGCGGTGTCCCAGAAACGGTTCATATTCACGATGGTTTCGTCGCTCATCTGGCTTTTAATGGATAGGCCATTGATGATGTTAACCACACTGTTCAGACCAATCAGGCTGACCGCCTGAGCGACGGATGTAATACGGTTTTTAAGGCCATAAAACGGAGAGTTCACCACCTTAAGCACTGTACCCGCCAGTCCGACATCCTGACTGATCAGTTTGGAAATGCGGCCCAGATCCGGATCGGGCATAAACTGTTCCATTTGCAGATCGACCAGAATCTGCGGCTGTGGCGGGATTTTAATCCCCTGCATGATGTGCAGTATCTGCTCTTCCGACAGTTGCTGAGGCATGACAAGTCCGGAGAAGGGAAACGAATGTCATCAAGAATAGCACCGCTTTCTGGGGAAGTTTGTCAGAGCATGCGTATAATGCGCTCCTTTTTGTAACCGGCCCCAGAGGTGAATCATGCTCCCGACACTGCGACTCAAAGCCAAGGCTGAACGCCGTCTGAAAGGCGGTCACCTGTGGGTATACAGCAATGAAGTGGATATCGCTGTTACGCCACTGAAAAACATGACCGCCGGTACTGAAGTTGTGGTCGAAGCCGCCAACGGCAAAGCGCTGGGAGTTGCTGTGGTCAGTCCGGAACAGCTGATCTGTGCGCGCCTGTTCAGTCGTGACAGTAAACAGACGCTGGATACCTCTCTGATTGTGCATCGTTTGCAGGTAGCACAGAGTGGCCGTGAATTGTGGTATCCGCAGTCCTGTTACCGCTGGGTGTTTGGTGACAGCGATGGTCTGCCGGGACTGGTGATTGACCGTTTTGGCGATGTGGTGGTGATCCAGATTTCCAGTGTGGCAATGGAGCTGCGTCGTCAGGCCATTATTGATGCCGTCAATAAAGTCGCCAAACCACAGTGCATCGTGCTGAAAAACGATGGCAAGCTGCGCGCGGTCGAAGGTTTGCCAGAGTACGTGGAAGTGATTCAGGGCGCGCTGGAAGACGATTGTGCCCCGTTGGTAGAAAACGATACCCGTTTTATGGCGCCGGTGATTCACGGTCAGAAAACCGGCTGGTTCTACGATCACCGTGAAAACCGTGCACAGCTGAACCGTCTGGTTAAAGGCAAGCGCGTGCTGGATGTATTCAGCTACGTTGGCGGCTGGGGTGTGCAGGCGGCCAATCATGGTGCGGCGGAAGTGCACTGTGTTGACGCCTCTGCTCAGGCGCTCGACTGGGTAGAGCAGAACGCAGCGCTGAATGGCGTGGCAGAAAAAGTACATTGCTGGGAAGGCGATGCCTTTGCAGCGCTGCGCCAGCTGAAGGATAACGGTGAGCGTTTTGATGTGGTGGTGATGGACCCGCCGGCACTGATTCCGCGTCGTAAAGATATCAAAGCCGGTGAGCAGGCTTATCACCGCCTGAACCAGCTGGCGATGCGTCTGCTGAGTAAAGACGGTTTGCTGGTGGCGGCGTCCTGTTCCATGCATCTGGCGGAAGATCGTCTGCCGGATATGTTGCGTGTTATGGGGCGTGAGCTGGATCGTGAAGTGATGATTCAGCATGTCGGCAGTCAGGGCGCTGACCATCCGGTATTACCGGCTATCGCCGAAACCCGTTATCTGAAAGCGGTGTTTGCCCGTGTGTTACCGACCCGCTGAACGGCAGCCGACCGGCGGTGGTATAAAAACTGGTGGTATAAAAAAAGGGAGCTCAGGCTCCCTTTTTATTATGTGATCGTTCGCTTCAGTTGGCGCTGGCGAGTGGCACTTTAAGGGCGCTGGCGGTGCGTTGCAGGAGTGACATCAGCTCAATAATACGCTGGCGGCATTGCTGACGCGCTTCTGCATCGGCCACACCCTGTTGCTTCCAGTTTGCCACGCTGTCATCGAGCAGCTGTAACTGCTGCTGCCATTCCAGACTCAGATCCTCGTGGCGCTGGCCAAGCAGAGCCGGTAATCCGGTGCCGGCTTCGGTTTCACTCAGCGGGAAGTACAGGTTGCGAATACCCGCTACGATAGCACCGGTATCAGCCCAGGTGGTCTGGCTGAACTCACTGCTGGTGCCACTCAGGCGTTTGGCCAGCAATTCATCTGACAGCAATTTCTGCGTAGCGCTGAAAGCCGCTTTTAATACCTGATCCGGCTCAGAGCGCTGCAGCAGGTTGGCATAATAACCGTTGCTTGGCTCCCAGCGGCGTTGCAACCGGTGCAAATGTTTCTGCAGCTGTTCGCTCAGCAGCTGCACGTACTGGCGACGGCGGTTATGGTTCTGAACATCGATATCGGCCGGTTCTTCATCGGCGCTGCTGGCGGCATCTTCGTGATGAACCACGTCACCGGTTTCCGCTTCGCTGTTGCTGCCACCTTCGCTGGCTACCACAACAGGAGCAGTGTTTTCTTGTGGAAAGAAGTCGCGCGGCGAACGCTGGCCCTCGGCGCCCCACAGCATAAATTCGAACGCGTGATAGCCCAGGCTGGCGTAACTCGGGTCAGAGAAACCGTGTTGTGCCAGCAGGCTGTCTTCATTCAGTTCCAGCGTCAGATCGTTAACGATGCCGCTGAACGGATAGCCGGGTACATGGTCGATATAACCGCCCTCAATCGGCCAGCTGTCGAGCAGGCTCAGGGTATGCTGGTAATCGATTCCTTTCTTGTGCCAGTCCGGTGGATCATTGATCGGCAGCTTGGCGTAGATCAGAGTCTGCAGATACGCGCTGTAAGCATTACGCCAGGCCTGACGCACCTCGCCGAGGCTCATGGGGTTGGGATGATATAAAAAGGAGGCCAGGCGGCTGTCGAGTTCCTGCGCGGTCTGCGCAGCCATCGACACCTCGGTGTAGGCGCTCAGACCCAGATGAGCGGCAAATGCACTGCTGTCCGGAGTATTGTCCTGTTCATTACCAGTATCTGCGGCCTGTTCTGCAGGGCTGTCCTGTTGCAGGGCTGGCTGATCACAACCGGCCAGTAATCCGGTTAACAACAGGGCGCTGACCAGCACCGGCTTTGCGTACTTCACAGGCTTACTCCTGATCCCTGAGGCTGATAATTGGCCAGCCTTTCTGTGCGGCGATGGCGGCCAGACGGTCATCCGGATCAACCGCTACCGGGTTATCCACAATTTCCAGCAGCGGCAGGTCATTATGGGAATCACTGTAAAAGTAGCTGCCGGCCAGTTCAAATCCCTGTTGCTGCAACCAATCCTGCAGGCGGACCACTTTACCTTGCTGGAAGCTTGGTATACCGACAATATTGCCGGTATAGCGCTCATCCTGCATCTCCGGATGCGGGGCGATAATATGCTCAATGCCCAGCAGCTCGGCTATCGGGTAGGTCACAAAACCATTGGTTGCGGTGATGATCAGCAGGGTATCACCCAGACGCTTATGGTGGGCAATAAGGTCACGGCTTTTTTGTGAGATCAGCGGCATGATGCGCGCTTTGAGAAACGCGGCGCGGGTATCCAGCATATGTTGCAACGGATACTGGGTCAGAGGCTTAAGCGCAAATGCCAGATACTCGTTAATATCCAGAGTGCCGGCCTTATATTGCTCGTAAAAATAATCGTTACGAAGCTTGTGTTGTTCAGGGTCTGCAAGCCCCTGATCGACCAGATATTGTCCCCAGGCATGGTCGCTGTCGCCATCCAGCAGGGTGTGGTCGAGATCGAAAATAGCCAGTGCCACGAGAGTCAGCCTTTTTCCGGTGCCGGTTAGAAAATTAGTCGCTATTCTAAGGGCAACAGCGCATACTTTCCTTATAATTCTGAGTTTCAAACGAAGAAATAATCGAACATATTGGTTCTAAACAATGCCGGCTGCCAGGGGGCGGATTGTGGCAATTTCCGGACAATTCAGCCTGTCTCCCAGAGTCTGAATTAAGGTGAGTCCGCCACCGGATTCCTGTATGCCTTGCCCCCGTTATTGCCTGCCTTATCTTCAACTGCTTGACCTTTGTGGTGAAATCGGCAAGTTTTGAACCATCAGACTGTACTGGACGGCATTGTGATTGACGAACATGGTTACCGCCCTAATGTCGGTATTATCCTTTGCAACGACAAAGGACAGGTCCTCTGGGCCAGACGCATAGGCCAGGATGCCTGGCAGTTTCCCCAAGGGGGGATCAAAGAAGGTGAATCGCCGGAGAAGGCGCTCTATCGCGAGTTGATGGAGGAAGTTGGCCTGAGTGCGCAGGATGTGCAGATACTGGGCTGCACCCGTGGCTGGTTACGTTACCGCTTACCACGGCGTATGGTGCGCCATGACAGCCGGCCTGTTTGTGTCGGGCAAAAACAGAAATGGTTTCTGCTTAAACTGGTGGGTGACGATTCGCGGATCAACGTCAGCGCTACCGATAAGCCGGAATTTGATGGCTGGAGCTGGGTCAGTTACTGGTTCCCGCTGGGAGGGGTGGTTGCATTCAAACGCGATGTGTATCGTCGTGCCATGACGGAACTGGCACCGCGCATTGCCAAGCTGCAACGGAAAACCAGCTGAGGGTTTATGCTTGATATTCTGAGACGCATTGTACAGGAAGTCAGTTCTGCAACCGACCTGAGCGATGCTCTGAAAGTGGTTGTGGCACGTATTCGTGCGGCCATGAATACCGAAGTGTGCTCAGTCTATCTGTTTGATCCGGAAAGTAAGCGTTATGTGCTGATGGCTACTGAAGGCCTGAAGCAGGAAGCGGTTGGCCGGGTCAGCCTCAGCTCTTCGCAGGGGCTTGTCGGCCTGGTTGGTTCGCGCGAAGAGCCGATCAACGTCGATAACGCGCCAACTCACCCACGCTTTCATTTTTTATCCGAGACCGGTGAAGACCCCTTTTTGTCTTTTCTCGGGGTGCCGATTATTCACCATAAACGCCTGATGGGCGTGATGGTGGTGCAGCAGCGCGACAGCCGTCAGTTTGACGAAAGCGAAGAAGCCTTTCTGGTTACTATGTCGGCGCAGCTGGCTGGTGTTATTGCCCATGCCGAAGCCACCGGCAATATTCTCGATATCCCTTCCGCAACCAGCGAACGCAAGAAAAGCACCCGTTTTAACGGCGCGCCCGGAGCTCCCGGGGTTGGGCTCGGTCAGGCTTTTGTGTTGTCTCCCGCGGCCGACCTCAGTGGTGTGGTGGATAAAGAGGCGGAGTCGATTGATGACGAGATTGTGCGCTTTGATCTCGCCCTGGAAGCGGCCCGTGAAGAAATCCGTATATTAGGCGAGAAACTCAGCAGCGAACTGCGCCCGGAAGAGATGGCGTTGTTTGATGTATATCTGAATATGCTGGATGACCATGCGCTTGGCGCAGAGGTTAAAGCACGTATCCGTGACGGTAACTGGGCGCAGGGCGCATTACGCCAGGTGGTCATGCAATACGTTGGTCACTTCCAGCTGATGGAAGATGTTTACCTGCGCGAGCGCGCCACCGATATCATTGATCTGGGAACCCGTATTCTCGCTCATCTGCAGGGCAGTGATGCACACGCGCAGGAGTACGATTTTCCTGCCAATACAATTCTGGTCAGTGAAGAGCTGACACCGGCGATGCTGGGCGAGGTTCCGCCGGGCAAGCTGCGTGGTCTGGTATCGGTTAAAGGCTCATCCAACTCGCATGTGGCGATTCTGGCCCGGGCGATGGGGATTCCTACGGTTATGGGGGTTGTGGATGTTCCCTACGCCCAGCTGCATGGTCTGGAGCTGATCGTTGACGGTTACCGCGGACAGATATTTTCCAGTCCCAACGATGAACTGCGTGAGCAGTATCAGGCGATCTTTGATGAAGAGCAGGCGCTGCAGAAAGACCTGCAGGTGCTGCGCGATGAACCGGCCGAAACCCTCGATGGTCACCGTATTCCGCTGTGGGTGAATACCGGCCTGATTACCGATGCAGTACGCAGTCTCGAACGTGGTGCAGAAGGTGTTGGCCTGTACCGCACCGAAGTGCCGTTTATGATGAAAGACCGCTTTCCCAGCGAGAGCGAGCAGCAGAAAATTTACCGTCAGCAGCTGGAAACCTTTGCCCCGAATCCGGTAACGATGCGAACCCTGGATATTGGTGGTGACAAAGCACTGACCTACTTCCCGATCAGTGAGGCTAATCCGTTTCTGGGCTGGCGTGGCATTCGCGTAACGCTCGACCACCCGGAAATCTTTCTGGTACAGATCCGCGCCATGCTGAAGGCCAGCGAAGGGCTGAACAATCTGCGTATTATGCTGCCGATGATTACCAGCGTCAGCGAAGTCGATGAAGCATTACACCTGATCTACCGCGCCCATGCTGAAGTTCTGGAAGAAGGCTTTGACGTCGAAATGCCCCAGGTCGGAGTGATGATTGAAGTCCCGGCAGCGGTTTATCAGATCCGTGAACTGGGCCAGCGGGTGGATTTTCTCTCTGTCGGCAGCAACGATCTGACCCAGTATCTGCTGGCCGTGGACCGTAATAATCCACGGGTGGCTGATCTTTATCAGGCCTTTCACCCGGCGGTGCTGAATGCACTGAAGATGATTGCCGATATGGCGCACGAAATTGGCAAGCCGGTGAGTGTCTGTGGCGAACTGGCCGGTAATCCACTGGGCGCTGTATTGCTGATGGCAATGGGCTATGACATGTTGTCGATGAACGCCACTAACCTGCCCAAGGTTAAATCGGTAATTCGCGGCATCAGCCGTGAATGGGCTGATCAGTTGCTGGCAGAGGTGCTGCAGATAGAAAGTGCGCCGGTTATTACCGCTACCCTGCAGTTATCGCTGGAGAAGGCTGGTTTCGGCCGTATTATCGGACCAGGGCGTAACTGATACGCCCTTTCTTTTAAAGCCTGATCAGGCTGTCCAGTGCCGGGTGCGTCCGGTATCAATATGAACGAAACCACTCTTCGGGTAATACCCAACACCACCGTTGCCCATCGCCAGTGCGGCGCGGTGCAGATGGCGGTGTGAAACACCGGGAATACGGATATCAATGGCACGTCCCTGCATATGCAGACTGTGCTCGGCGACGCCTGAGCTTGTATAGCGCAGGCTGGCGTTGGATTCGGGGGCACGATAACCGGAAATCACATACAGCGGTTCATGGCTGGCGAACAACTGCTGCAGTTGGTACATGTTCTGATACAGCTCTCGCTGCATGGCCATCACCTGATCGCGACGGTGATCGCGTACCAGAATATCCAGAGATTCCACACCCTCGTCGATATAACGGCCATTCGCCCAGAAAGTACTGGTGGTGAATTCACCGGTATGAATGTTGTACAGGCGCAAAGTACGTTCTTCCTGTTGCCCGGCGAATGCGCGGGTACTGCTCAGGCCGGTAATACCTGCCGCACCAAGGCAGGCTGCCTGCTTCAGAAAGTGACGTCGTTGCAACATGGTGAATAGTCTCCGCTACATCTGGTTATTCAGTGTTGTATGGCTATGGGCGGAGTATGCCAAACACCTGCCAAAAGAAACGGGCATCCTTAGACAAAAATACATAACGCTACATTTGTCATACTGAATAATGTAACTGCTGACGTTTGTACGCCACTTGCGAGAGAAGGTTACAGGCTGACGGCAGGATTGGTAGGCGGCAGGCCGGCGATCAGATCGCGATTGTAGACATCGTCGCGCACCTGCAGATTACCGTCCTGATCAACCCAGGTAGTCCAGTACATCAGATAGACCGGTACATCATCCTGCAGGCGGATGCGGGTAGTGCGGTTCTGGTCGATGGCAGCATCGATATTGTGGCGGTTCCAGCCCTGCTGCCCGCGCAGCAGTTTTTCGGCCAGTAATCTTGGTTTTTCTACCCGTACACAACCTGAGCTTAAGGCGCGGTTGTCTAGGTTAAACAGCTGCGGCTGTGAGGTATCGTGCAGGTAGATGTCTTTATCGTTGGGGAACAGGAATTTGATAGAACCCAGCGCATTGTCATCGCCGGCTTTCTGCACCAGACGGTAAGGAAAGTTACTGGCGCTGACTTTATTCCAGTTAATGGCATACGGCGAAATAAACTGGTCAACACCATCGACCCGGCCGATTACCTGATAGCCTTTCTCTTCCAGATAACCCGGATTGCGGCGAATTTTCGGCAGCAGGCTGTTTACCGCAATACGCTTGGGTACCGACCAGGTCGGAGCCAGTTCCAGTGTACTGATTTTCTGTGCCATAACCGGAGTCCGGCGCTGCAGGTTACCGATAATGACTTTCATATCCAGCTCAACTGAGCCACCGTTTATCAGCTGCAGGCTGTAGTCAGCCATATTCACCATGACATGGCGCTGGCCAAGATCCCGTGGCAGGTGGCGCCAGCGTTTCATATTCAGGGCGACTTTCTGTGCCATCTGGTAAGGCGGAATATTCAGCCATTTCAGCGTATTGGCATCCAGCTCACCGCTTTCGGGTAAATGATGACGTTTCTGAAAGTGGCGCAAGGCGTCAGCCAGAGCACTGTCAAACAGAAACTCCGGACGGCTCAGATCATGTGGCTCATCTTCGGCGGGTGCGCGGGTGCGTTCTTCGGCATCTTTAAACAGCCAGGACAGGGCACCTTTCTGCAGGTCGCCATACTGCCCCAGCATCCAGCGCAGATGTGGCACCAGACGGTGACGTTCATTGTTTTTCAGCTGCAGGTTATCCGGCAGCGGATACCAGCCACCGGAGTTGGCAATGGCTAAGTAACGGTTCAGTTCTTTGCGCAGACGCAGGTAGCCGGGATGAGATGGTGTAAGAGTTTCAACCAGAGCGTCCAGCTCGTTGCGGCGGATGGAGTCATTCAGCAGGTCGATGATCTGTTCTTCACTGAATTGTCCGGGCTTGCTGGCAGCCGACACTTTGCGGATCGATGGGTGGTCGCCCTCACCGGTATCCGGCAGCAGCTCAGCGTTCAGAGCCTGCTGGGCGTAAGTAATGAAAGCGTCGGTCAGCAGTACTTCAACCGCAGTGGCCTGTTTGGGAATATTCGACAGACGGCTGGTTTCGCGTTCGAGGGTGGCCAGTTCATAGCCGTAGTTGCGCCAGTCGTCGGCGGCGGTTTCACGCAGTACCTGCAGCAGTTCGCGACCAGCTTCGGTCAGTTCAAAACTGTTCATCCATACCGGCTGATAATCGCGGCGCAGGTAAAAAGGCTCAATGCTCTGCACATGTTTCAGCCGCACTTCTCCCGCCACATTGCGCGCGGATTCGATTAACCAGTGCTCCATATACTTCTGCGCCACCTTCGGCGGCATATAAGGCTTGGTATTAATGCTGGCTGCCAGAGCCGCAAACAACAGACCGATACACAGCAGGGCAATAAGGCCTGTCAGTGCGACGACGCGTTGCGGTTTCCGGGGTGTATTCATGCTGTTCATGCACGAAGTATGGACGCCAGATAAGCAAAATGTGACGGGAATCGCGCTACCGTTCGCAGAATTTTGTAAGCGACTGCAAACGGTCGTTCGATTGGTTTGCTGGGTGTCAAAAGAAACAACAACTTAGGTTTTTCTTTTGTAACAGGAAGACTGTTTAACGGATTTCTGGCGGCTAATTCTTTGTTCTTAAAGTGAGCAATTGTCTGCTCATTCAAGATCGACCGGCCAGGTAACCCGGCCGGCAATTCTGCCGTTACTGTCCCAGCTGAGCTCGGTTATTTCAACCCGTTCCTGCTGCGCCAGAATGCCACTGGAGCAGCGGGTGCCGTAACCCGGAGCATGGATAAACTGAGCTGAGAGTAAGCGCTCCCACTCCAGTGGAACCCCGGTTTGTGGCAACTGATCGTCGGGGAAGGGGGAGTAATGATCAAGCAGTGCCGCCAGACTGGCACTGCCACCCGGCTGTTGCAGCCAGCGCTGTAGCTGCGTCCGTGCCAGTTCGGTTTTCGGCCAGGGAGTATTCAGCCAGGCATTGCTCAGCGTGTGAATACCGGGCTCCAGCCGTTCCAGTCGCGGTTCGGGATAGTTGCTGGCATACCAGAGCTGGTTGCGGTTGCCGCACAGCAGATTAAACGGCGCGTAGGCATCGCCTTTCTCCAGTACGGCGCGCAGATATTTTTCCGGGTTGCGTGGCTCGCGCAGGTAGTTCAGCACCAGATGACCGCGTGACTGCGGCTCGGCTGGTCC
>Ga0210039_1004020_pt1 | contig 10932 bp, 10 predicted proteins | sample CryGeyCG2114_250_3_FD_185460 | JGI IMG/M metagenome (GOLD analysis project Ga0210039, IMG submission 185460) | Groundwater microbial communities from aquifer - Crystal Geyser CG17_big_fil_post_rev_8/21/14_2.50 (SPAdes) (version 2) | ecosystem: Environmental > Aquatic > Deep subsurface >...
CTTAAACCTTCAAGGTTTTCACTATTTCAACAACACTTTCCATGCATCTATTACTCTACCTTGTTGGAGTAAAACATGTGCATCTTGGTGAGAATTAGTGCCATCATAGTGAAAAGCTGCTACTTCTTCTTGTGTTGGAAATTCTTCCACACTCCCCAACAAACCTAACTCATTACCTGTTAAAATAGTGCTATTTCTTATGGGTTCGGGAATGGCATCTACTCCTATTCCAATAGTAGTAATAGGTTTTGCTACTTCAAACATGGCATGTTGGTCGGCACGGCAATACCAGTTTCCACCCATACGGCTTACTAAATCAATTTTTTGTTGATCTATCATATTATTTTCATCCAATACATTTTCATTGATATGAATTTTAACTACTTCGCAAATCACCAAATTTCCAGCTCCACCATCCTGTCCCAACTCAATAATGTCATTTACTTTACACTCAAATTGCACTGGAGATTCTTTTACCCTGAACGGTTTTACTAAATCTGAAGCAACAGGCGTTAATCCTGATTTAATAAATTCATTTACGCCTTTTTCGTAAGGAGAACTAGCTAGTGAAACTTGTTGCACAATAGCATACGTTACCACATTTATTACCACCTCTCTGGTTTCCTTCACATTGTCGAACGTATTTTTTGTAGCTCCTGTTCTACCACTTCTGGCAGGAGAAAAAACCATGATGGGTGGATTGGCACTAAACACATTGAAAAAACTAAACGGGCTTAAATTTGGATTTCCGTCTTTATCCACTGTGCTTGCCAACGCAATTGGTCTTGGACCAACACCTCCCAATAAATAATGATGTAGTTTGGGTACTGGTATTTCTTTAGGGTCTATTGTAAGCATCTATTTTTGAATTTAACTTTCCAAAAGTTTTAAACTTTTGGAAAGTTCATTTATTTTTAAGGAAAAGCTATTTCATGTTGTTTTTCAAACAAAGTAACTACCGCATTATTGTCGCAACCTGATCCAAAATCCAATGTCCTAACCGCCAAATTTGCAGGACTCACTGTGGCAATTCCTGAAGAAACCCAATTGCAATTTCCTAAAAAGTTTAATCCTTCTGTGTTGGTAGTAAATGCATTTCCTGCATAGGTTCTTCCATTAGAAATTCCTGTAACTGTATAACTATCATCCAAAAAATCAGCAGTAGTTTCTCCTGAAGTTTGGGTTAAAGATTGGTTGGCATTCCAATAAATCGCTCTGTTTTTCCAACCTTCTTCTACTTTCAATTCATTGGTAGAAAAATTATAGGTAGGATTGCCATTATTTATTCCTGTGTTAACTACTTTAATAGCTCCTGAAACAGGCATTCCATTATGCGTATAATCAATAAAACTAATGTTAACATTAGCCCCAGCCATATCATATTTTGAACTAAATGTTGCTTTTATTTTTCCATTTCTCACTATTCCACTGACACTACAATCAGTAAATTGAACAATGATAGACATAGGAGAAGAAACCGTATCTACTATTAGTGTATCACAACCAAAAATAGTGGTTGCAGTAGTTAAATTATTGGCAGAAATACCTTGAGAACTCAATGCTGCTTGATGGATAATTTTATTAACATTTAGTGCCATAGATTGCACCATGGCATAATCCTGAGAAGTGTTGGTTGTTTTGTCATCATCTCTGTCGGATTTTCTACAACTATACTGTGCTAAAAAGCTTATCAGTAAAAAAGAAACCATTATTTTCTGCATAATCCTACGTTTTAAAAAACAGTTTAAAATTAATTTATTTTTTGATATTCCACAAAAGTAAAAGAATACTTATGTTTTTCATCTTTTTCATATTTTTCAGAACCCACTATTTTCCATTGAGTTGTATCAATTTCTGGAAAATAAATATCGCCTTCAAATGCTTGATGAACATGCGTAATATACATTTTATCCACTACATTTTTTTCTATTGCTTCTCTATAAATTTGTCCACCACCAATAATAAATAATTCCTTTTCGTTGTTGTTTTTTGCAAATGAGATGGCATCTTCCAACGTATGAAGAATTATACAATTATCTTCTTTAAAATCTTTTTGATGTGTAAGTATTATATTGGTTCTATTTTGTAGTGGCCTGAATTTTTCTGGAATAGAAATGTAATTTTTTCGTCCTGTTATGATATGATGTCCTTCTGTTATTTTCTTAAAATACTGCATATCTTTGGGTAAATGCCAAATGAGTGCATTGTTTTTTCCAATCACATTGTTTTCAGCAACAGCAACGATAAGTGATATTTTCATCTGTATATTTTATTGTTTTTTATATGTCATCCCGATACGCTGGACAAGTTAATGGAATCGCCATATTAAATATTCATTGTTATTGGTGAGTATTTTTGCTCATGGCTTATTTAATACGTTTTTTAATTCTCGTTTTTTCTCTCGCAAAGACGCAACTCAGGTAGTCTCATATCTTATGTCTAATTTTCAAATTGCTACATTAATTCATTATCACATTAATTAACCGCCATCCACTTCGTATAAATGCTATTTTTTTCTTTAGGTGATGAAATCATATAACGAATAAATTCACTTTCTTTTAAAGGAATTTTTAATATTTGAATTAAATTATCTCTGCTAATTAAAATATCCAACACTTCTCCTACTTTTTTATCTTCAATAATAGCAGCAAAATTATCACTAAATCGGAAGCCATTGATTGCTAAAATTTCATCATTTACATTAAGCCCCCCATCATAACCCATGGTATTTCTTTTTACGTTTCGCACCACATTTCCTGTTAAAGAAACACCTAAACTCAAGCTTTTTTCAGAAAAAATATCTACGTCTGTATTGGCGTATCCAAAAACAGTTTTATAATCAAATGTTTGCGTTCCATAAATATAATTTTCAAAGAAATCATTTAGTTTTAACCCACTCACTTTTTCTAATGCCTGCTGTACTTCCTTTGGAGTAAACCCTCTGTTTTGTTTTTTATAATATTCTTGATATAAGTATTTCATTACATCATCCAAATTTTTAGCTCCCTTCGTTTGGTTAATAATCATCAAATCTAACATATTAGCAACTATACCACCCTTAGAATAATAAGTAATTGTTGTGTTTGCACTATTTTCAGTAGGTCTGTAGGCTTTAATCCAAGCATCAAAACTTGAATGAGCAAGTGATTGCACTTTGTTTCCTGGTTGATTTTCAACATAATTTATTGACCCTGAAAATTTTCTTATCAACTCCTCTTCGGTATAAAAACCAGCTCTAAGCAAAAGCAATTCATCGTAGTAGCTTGTAAATCCTTCCATTACCCAAAGTAAGGTAGTGTAATTTTCATTATTATAATCAAAAGGACCTAATTCAATTGGTCTAACTCGTTTCACATTCCACAAATGAAAATATTCATGAGCTACCAAGCTCAAAAATCCTTTGTAACTAGTTTCGTTATACGTCCACCTGTTCACTTGCAATGTTGTTGAATTAAGGTGTTCCAAACCACCACTTCCAACAGTTAAATTATGAATAATAAACAAATAATCTTTGTTCGGATTTTCGCCAAAAACAGCCGTACAAGCCTCAACTACTTTAGCCATATCAGTTTTTAAAGTTTCTATGTTGTAGTTTCCTTCGCCATACATAGCTACATTGTGCAATACCCCAGCCGCAGTAAAATCAAAAGTTACGTGATTGCCAATTTCAAAAGGAGCATCCACCAGCACATCATAATTAGTTGCCGAATAAACAAAGCCTTTATCAGCTGTTTTTGGCAATGCTGTTGAAACTTTTTTCCATTCTTTATACGGATAAATTGTAACTTTTGAAGGTTGATTTCTTAATTCATCTACAAACATAAAAATGCTTGTTCCATTAAAATAGCCATGAGATGCATCTAAAAAACTTGTCCTTACACTCATTTCAAAAGCATATACTTTATAAGAAACATTAATTTCTTTTGCTTTTTGTGAAAATATTCTCCAAGTATTTTTATTTATTTTCTCTACTTTCAGGATTTTTTTATTGAAAGTTGCCGTTACTTCATCAATACTTTTTGCAAATTCTCGGATTAAATAAGAACCTGGAGCCCAAACAGGCATTTGCACATCAATATATTCCTTTTGATAGTCGATAATTGTCATTTTCACCTCAAAATAATGCGTGTGAGGTTCGGACATTGAAACCTCATAATTTATAGATGATGCTCTTAATAAAACACTAAATATAAGCAGATTAAGTACTGTTAAAAATAATTTCATTGTGTTGTAATTTTGATAGAAAGTATTAAAATTTGTTAAAAGTAAAAGTAGCCAATAATAATTAGTAAAAAAAATGGTTTTAGCAATTGAAGAATGAAACATTTATAAAAAAAAAGAGTAAAAGGTATCATTGTTTCTTAAAAAATAAATAATTACCTTTAACAAGTTAAGAAAAAGTAAAAAATATGAAGCAAAACAAACTAGAGTACGCAAAAACCATACTTAAAAAGGTAAGTTTTGACGTAAAGCTTTTTAGAAAAGAGTTAGCTAAATCCTACCAATATTTATTAGAAGATGAAATTAATGAATTGATGGATTGGGTTATTCAAAATTTTGGAAAGCAATATTGTTTAACGCCAATTTTAGTGAAGAATAATTAATTTTTTACTGTTTATGGAATTATTTTCATAAAAATCTGTTGTTATTACTTTTTTAAGTAAATTTGCACTTTAATAATTAATAATTTAATGAAATGCAAAACGGAACAGTAAAATTTTTTAATGATGAAAAAGGTTGGGGATTTATTTCACCAGAAGACGGAAGTAAAGACATCTTTGTACACCATTCATCAAGTAATCAACCATTAAACGAAGGCGATAGTGTTTCTTTCGATATCGAAGATAGCGACAGAGGACCAAAAGCAATTAATGTGCACGTTCAATAAGAAATATATATTTTTTATTACCAATTACTTAAGAAAGCCTCTCAAACAAATGTTTGAGAGGCTTTTTTTGTTCTATCTAATTTAAAAAATGTAAAAAAATCATTTTAATCTTATCATTTAACGATATATATTTGTATAATTGCAAAGTTCAACAACTTTCTTTTCACTATAAACAATGAGACTTAGCTTAGCATTATTCCTTTTATTGTGTTTTCAATTAAATGGTCAAGACATAATTAATTTTAACGGATTACAATCAGAGGGCGAGGTTCCAGCAGAATTTAATATTTTATCTTCAGAAAAAGTAAAACAAGAAAAAGAATCTATTTCTAAAAATGAGACTAGAACGGACAGAAAATCTACCGAGCGTTTTATTTTAGAAAGTCATTATTTTATTGACAAAGTACTTTCTAATGGAGCAATACTTTATAATGAAAAACTATGTCAATACATTTCTAAGGTTGCTGATGAACTGTTGAAAGATGATTTAGAACTTAGAAAAAAACTGCAGTTTTATGTTCTGAAATCACAATCGGTGAACGCATTTGCTACTGACAGAGGAAGCATTTTTATAACCGTAGGATTGTTAGCTCAATTAGAAAATGAAGCTCAATTGGCGTTTATTTTATCGCATGAAATCATACATTACACTAATTCTCACGCAAGAACTGGATATGTTGAAAATGAAAGAATTGAAAGAGGTGATGGAAAATACCAAAGAGAAAATTGGAATAAAGAACTAAACAAAAGTAAATACTCAAAGGAACTAGAACTAGAAGCTGATGTTGAGGGACTTAAGTTTTATTTAAAATCAAATTATAGCTTAGAAGAACTACACTCTGTTTTTTATATTCTTCAATACGCACATATTCCGATTGACGATATTCCTTTTGATACAACTTATTTTAATGACACTAACTTTACACTTTCGAGTGAATATTTCAAAAAAGAACTCAAAGCTATCGAAGCAATTGACGATGGAGATGATCAATATTTAACACACCCGAACACAAATAAAAGAAGGTCTATAGTGGCTTCTGAAATCGAAGGAAAATCAAACGCTGGAAGAGTTAAGTTCATTAACTCTGAAAAAGAATTTTACGACATCCAGTTATTAGCCCGATTTGAACTTTCTAATTTATTTACAAAAGACAGGAAGTATGCAGAATCGTTTTACAACAGCTATCTTTTGCTAAAAAAATATCCCACAAATAAATTTTTAAGAACCAATATTGCTTATTGTTTATATGCCTTATCTAAATATAGAAATGATGGAAAACTATATAATGTATTAACAGATTATGAAAAAGTACAAGGTCAATCTCAGCAGGTGAATTATATGTTTGAAAAGATGGAAAAGAAAACACTGAACACCATTGCTGTTAAATATTTATGGGAATTAAAACAAGACTTTAAAGATGATGAATTTATAGCCACCATTGCTAAAGATGCTCTTTATGAATTGGTTATGGAATCGGGAGCAAGAAAATTAGATTATAAAAAAGCATTTCCTATTATTGAAGAAGAAAATACTCTCCCAAAAGATTCTTCCAACATAAGTAAATATGATAGAATCATAAAAAATTCAGAAGTTACTGAAGATGAAATAAAATATGCTTTTGTTAACCTATTTCAAAATGAAGAATTTAATGATTTAATTAATAAATATGAAAAAGAATATGTTGGGAACGTTAAAAATGGAAATGATTACGAGGTTGAAAATATATCCGAAAGAAAAAAAAATAAAATTGGAAGAGCTTTAGGTATAGACAAAGTAGTAATGGTATCTCCGAATTACAAAAGAATTGACTTAAGAAAAAAAATTAGCGAACAATATGTGTTTTCTGAATCCAGAAAAGAGGATTTTATTGGTGTAAATGAATTTTGTGCTAAAAAAGCAGGTGTAGATTTGAACATTATAAGTAATACTTATTTTGAATCTACAGAAAAATATAACGATATGAGTTTGCTAAATGAGTGGATGAGTGAAAGGTTCGACCATCATAATATTCATATTTACCCTTACTGTAAATTATTTACTGATGACTTAGCTAAAAAATACAACACCAACTATTTTGGTTGGACAGGTATGTATTCGCTAAGAGCGAGAAAAGACAAATGGGGATTTATTGCTGGTGCTGTAGTTATATATGGTATAGGTATCCCATTAGGCATTTATTACGCTGTAACACCAGAAAACCATACATTTTACTACACTTATTTGGTTGATATTACTAATTATGATTTTTTAATGTCGAAAGAAGATTATGTGAAAATGAAAGATTATGATGATATAATGAAATCATATATTTATGATACCTACAATCAAATAAAAACTCAAAAAGATAAATAAAAATTACAAAGATTTACGGATGAAAAAGATTCTACTCCTAATTATTACATTGTTTACCTATAATTTTTGTTTTTCTCAAAAAACGCCTGGTTATTTGGGTAAAAAATTAGTGCCTACCTATTCCTTAGGGTTTGCTCCTTCTTTTTTTAATCCTAATAAAAATGGAGCAAAAGGATTTTTTACGTTCAACCTTTTTCATCAATTAAGATTAGATTATGTAACTTCAAGAAAATCAGCTGTTGGCATCGGATTTGAAACCTATTCTACTGGAATTGATTATGATTACGGTTATAGAAATGATGCTCAAGACATAAATATAAGATTTGCAAGACATGGTATTTTAAACGTAAAAGGTTTTCAACTTTATAGATCTTTTTACAGCAATGGCATTGCCCCTATGGGAAAAAGACATAGTTTAGGTCTTAAAGTATTATTTTCTTCAACTGACTTTGAAGATGTTGGTGCTACAAAAACAAAACCTGATAATAGTAATCCTTATTCAAATCAAATTACATCTCCCTACGAAATCAAAAAAGGTGGAACGAGTAAAGATTTTGGGTTTATGTATAGTTACTCTTCTAGTAGAATTATTTCTGATATAATTGTACTAAGTTTTGGAATTGATTTTAATGTCATTTTTTCTGCTCATTTTAAGTATTTTGGTTCTATTATTAGTCAAGACCTTGATGATAGTTCACCAAGTAACCAAACTGAAGAATATTTTTTAAACGACAAAGCCAAACAAAGAGTGTTTTCCAGCCAATTTTTAATGCTTAAAATAGGTATAGGTTTTTTAGCATTTTAAAAATTTAAACAATACTAAATCAAATATCATGGAAAAACTCACACTACTTATTTCTTTAACTCTACTTCCATTATTTTCTGTTTTCAGTCAAGTAGAGACAATAAAACGAATTGAATTTGAATTAAAAGAAGGATTTGCTTCTCATGACTTGGCAAAATTTGATGATAATGGTATATTATTCTATTCGAAAAGTACGGACAAAAAAGGAAAAACAAGGCAATGGAAAATTGAACAATATTCTACAGATTTGGAACTATTGGACACTAAGTTTATTGAAATTCCTTCAAAACAGTTTTTAGATGAAACCTACTCCAATACAACAGATTTATATTTATTTTTTTCTGATAAAAAAGCAACCTATTCTCTATTTAAAATAAATGCCAAAACTCTAAAAATAGAGAAAGTAATAGGCAGCTTTCCTCCAAAAGTTAATGTAAATGAAATCCGAGTTATTGATGACTATGTATATTTCGATGCAAACATCAAAAGAGCACCGATGCTGTTCAGTCTCAATATAAAAACAGGCAAACAAAACTTAATTCCTATTACACTATCAGGATACAATCCAAAAGATTTAATTATAGAAGATGTTCAAGTAATGGATAATTCCAAAGAAGTGTTGGTTTATATTAATGCATATATGAAAGGTAGTCATGATATATTTATTCTTCGATTTAATAATGAAGGAGAAAAGAAAAGCACTACAAATCTAACAGAAAACCAAGATATGAAATTATCGTCCATTTCTGCATCTTTTATAGAGAAAGGAGTTTATCTTTATACAGGAACCTACTCAAAAAGAAGTAGCACCTCATCTCAAGGCGTATATCTTTGTAAAACTGTAAATGATGAAGTTAAATTCATTAAATTCTATAATTTTTTAGAGTTTGATAAATTCCTATCTTATTTGCCTGAGAAAAAACAAGCAAAGATAAATGCCAAAAAACAAAAAAAAAAAGCTCAAGGAAAAGAATTAGAAATTAATTATTTAATGGTTTCGCATGATATTATGCTTATTAATGGTACTTATCTATACGTTGGAGAAGCATATTATCCCACCTATAGAACAGAAACATATACGTCTTATGTTAATGGAAAACCAGTAACACGAACAAGGACAGTTTTTGATGGATACCAATATACACATGCTACCATAGTTGGTTTTAACCAACAAGGAGAAAAATTATGGGACAATACATTTGAGATGTGGCCTTCCTACAAGCCTTATTTTAGAAAAAAATTTATAACAAGTTCCATCGAAGATGATAGAAAACTTAATCTTTTATTTTCATCAAGATCTGAAATAAAAGCAATGACTTTTTTTTCAAATGGAGAAGTTTCGAAAGAAGAAGTTTATTCTTTTATAGAAACTGGTTCTGAGAAAGATAAAGTTAAATATTCTAATTCAAACCTAGAATATTGGTATGGCAAATACTTTTTAGCTCACGGCAGACAACTTATTAAAAATAAAGAAGAAGCAATAGGCAATAAAAAACGAGAAGTTTACTTTATAAATAAAATTACTTACAAATAATTATTTAAAAAAAATATTTTATTTCTACATTTGTCTCATAACCAATTAAAAAAACATAAACTATGAAAAAAATCTTTATCACTTTAACATTGAGTATGTGTATATCTTACACTTTTTCTCAAGATGCTGAGGCAGTAATACCTCAACAAGAAATGAACAACACTATCCAAACAAAAAGCAATGCAAATGACAAAGCGTTGTGGGATGTTCAATTTTCATTTAATGCCACATCAGCAGCATTAGGAGATGTAGGTATGGCTGCAATAACCTTTTTTAACAATGAATTTTGGGTTTCTCGATGGGCAAGCGACACACTTTATAGATTCTCATCTACTGGAGTGCTTATTTCAGAGTTTACAATATCTGGACTGACAGGCACTAGAAGTCTTACCACTGATGGAACTTATCTTTATGCTGGTAATGCTTCTACTACCATTTATAGAATTAATCCTTCTTTACTTCAATTAGCACCACCTCACATCACTTCCTCATCAAGTGTAACTGCAAGATTTTGTACTTATGATGCTACTTTAAATGGTGGAAACGGTGGCTTTTGGATAGGAAATTTCAGCACTGATATTGTTGCTATCAGCATGTCAGGAGCTATATTATCCACAATTCCAGCTACTACTCATGGATTAACAGGTATGTATGGTGCTGCAATAGACAACAGTACTCCTGGCAGTCCTTATTTATGGGTTTTTAATCAAGGAGGAACTAACAATTCACAATTAACAGCGTTAACACTTCCTGCTGGAACACCTTCCACAACATACAACCATGATGTTTTCCCCGATGTTAGTACTACTTATTCTTTAACGAGTGGACTTGCTGGAGGAGCCTTTTTTACCACAAATTTTGTAAGTGGAAAAAGTTCTGTAATGTGTTTATTACAAGGAACTCCAAGTAATGTTATTGTTGTTTATGAGATAGCTTCTGTTGTTGGAATAAATGAATTAAGTAATACAAAAGATTTTTTAATTTATCCTAACCCAGCTAAAAACAACATTCAATTAGATTTCACTAATTTAAGTACCGATTTTAATGAATTAACCATACAAGATATTTCAGGAAAATCTGTGTTAAACAAAAAAATCAATACTAATGACAAAAAATTGAGTTTAGACTTAAACGACTTACCAAACGGAATTTATACTATTTCTATCCTATCTAACAATCAAGTTTTACATAAAAAACTAACTGTTAGCAAATAAACCTATTGTTGCTATTTAAAAGATTAAGAGGCCGTTGATATTAACAACAGCCTCTTTTTATTTATTTAAACTTTTACAGTTTTACTTTAGTTTACAAATTCTTAATTTTACTGACCAATTAAAACTAACAGTAAAAAA
>Ga0210039_1004023_pt1 | contig 10931 bp, 7 predicted proteins | sample CryGeyCG2114_250_3_FD_185460 | JGI IMG/M metagenome (GOLD analysis project Ga0210039, IMG submission 185460) | Groundwater microbial communities from aquifer - Crystal Geyser CG17_big_fil_post_rev_8/21/14_2.50 (SPAdes) (version 2) | ecosystem: Environmental > Aquatic > Deep subsurface >...
CTTGCACACGGCCCACGCCTAACTGCTGGGCGATGGCCTTGTTCTGCATCCCTTCCGCGGCCAGCAGCACGATGCGCGCACGCTGTGCAAGCCTCACGCTGGATAGCTTGGAGCGCGCCAGTTTCGTTAATTCGGTATGCTCTTCGCTGGTCAGCACGATCTCGGGGGCAACTCGCATTTACTTCTCCACTTTGCACGTATTGTGCATTAGAGAAGGAGGATTGTGATAAGTTCCATCAAGATCGCAACACTACACTAGCGGGGTGCCTTGGCTGGGAAATGTTCCGGCGCATTGGGAAAGCAAAGCAACAAAGTACTTGGTCACCTGCAATGACGACGTATTGACCGAGGACGTTGATCCAGCTACGGAGATAGTTTACGTCGAGATTGCCGATGTCGAGGAAGGTCAAGGTATTAAAGCAACAACTGACATGCTCTTCAAGGATGCCCCGTCTCGAGCACGCAGGCAGGTAAAGCATGGAGATATTATCGTTTCCACAGTTAGAACTTACCTCAAAGCCATTGCACCTGTCGAGAATCCACCAGACAACCTTGTGGTTTCAACAGGATTTGCTGTACTTCGCCCACATGGTGTTTCACAGGGATTTGCCAAGTATGCGTTTGCAGAGAGCGGTTTCATCAATACAGTCATTGCCCGATCAAACGGGGTAAGCTATCCAGCCATCAATGCTACAGACCTAGTGCGTATTCCAATACCTGTCCCACCTATTGTGGAACAGCAATCCATTGCCCTCTACCTCGACCGAGAAACTGCACGTATAGATGCTCTGATTGCCGAGAAGGGGCGTTTGATTGATACGCTGCGAGAATATCGGCACGCTACCATTTCCGAAGTGGTCATCCAAGGGCTAGTCAATACCTCACCTAAAAAGTCCAGCGGTGTTCCTTGGCTAGGGGATGTACCAACACATTGGAGCATTGAGAAATTGAAGTTCTTTGTTCGTTTTGTTGGGGGAGGGACCCCCAGTAAGGCTAATGAGGAATACTGGAAGGGCGATATTCCTTGGGTTTCACCCAAGGACATGAAGCAGCCTAGAATTGACGATACTGAAGACAAAATTTCGGAAGCCGCGCTTGGAAGCAGTGCCTGCTCAATGATTGAGCCAGGTGCGATTCTGGTAGTGGTACGTTCTGGTATTCTTCAGCACACTATTCCAATCGCCATCAATGATGTTCCTGTGGCCGTTAATCAAGATATGAAGGCACTTCTTCCTGATGAAAAAGTGCAAAGCAGGTTTCTTGCCTATCAAATGCTGGGCTGCCAACGAGAACTTCGCGACGAATGGGTGAAGCAGGGGGCGACTGTTGAAAGCATTGAGCAGCAACGAATGGCTGATTCGCGATTTGCGATTCCACCACTTGAAGAGCAGGAAGTCATTGCATCCTATCTTGACCGTGAAACTGGCCGCATTGATAAGCTGATTGAACACGTGCAGGACGAGATCAAGTTGCTGCAAGAACTTCGTGCGGCCACTATTTCGGATGCGGTGACCGGAAAAATTAAGGTGTTGTAGCAAAGTTAGAATAGGGAGAACACATGAGCATAGACGCGCTTTACTCCGAAATTGAACAGACCCAGGCGATCTGGAAGGAAATGTATGGCCTTCTGTCGCGTGCTCAGTACGACACCAAAGCCTCCCGAGCGGCGATCAATAATGTCAGCGTGGACGCATTCCACCGCCGTGTGGAGTGGTTGTTCGAATTGTTGCATAGCGTGCGACCTGCCAGCGAACAGGATGTTGCATGGTTGGTGCTGGGGGCGCGCACTGCCGAGATCACCCCTCAATTAACCAACTTCAAAACGCACGCGCAGTCTTCACTGAATTTTCTCCGCCAGAACTGGCGAGACAATCTCAGCATCCGTGATTCCAACAACAATCTTAGCTGGCAACTGTTTGATGCAGCAGGAGCCAACATTGCCAATCAAGACGCATCGGGCAACTTTGCCCAAATGCAAAGTGCGCTAAATGCGTTGATGACCCATGTGGCGTTGTTATTGCCATTGTGCAAGACAGAAGGAGTTGCTGACCTTTCTGCACGAGCACAGGCGATGGGGGATGTGATTCGTGAGATTGAGAGCTTGCGGAACGAGGCCAAGAAGCTGGCCAAAGCAGCGGAGCATAGTGCTTCTGGTGCGGCTGAGAAAGAAAAGGCCGTGCAAGCTATGGTGGCGCAGGCTGAAGCTGCCTACGCCAAGCTGCAAGCTTTACAGCAGCAGGCGACTGCAGATTCCGCCAGCGTGACGGCATTGGTGACGCAGATCAAGACTACAGGAGCGAGCGCACAAACTCTGGAGCAGCAGATAACTGCATACAAGGCTAAATTCGATGCTTTCCAGGCCGAGTTGGATAAACGGCAGAAGCAGTTCACGGAGTTCGAGGCAAATGCCAAGGCAGCAGAGGCGGCTAACGTAAAGCGAGAAGCGGAGATTGATCGGTTGACCAAGGCCGCCGACACCATGATTAAGGGAGCAACAACGGCGGGGCTATCGAGCAGCCTTGAAGAGACACGCAAGCGCTATGAAGAGCGTATGAATAGCGCAAAGTTTGGATTCTATGTTGCGGTGGCTATTTTGATTGCATCTGCATTGCCGCTTGTCGCACAGCTAGTGCCAGGCTTGTTTGGTGATTGGTTTCCTAAGCCGGAAAAGGCCTCTGAAGGTAATCCTTATGCGGTGCTGGGGAATATCTTTCTTTTATTGCCAGCAACCTGGCTAACGGCATTTTTCACCAAGTCGTATGCGGAATATTTCCACTTGGAGCGTGAATACGCGCACAAGGCGGCGCTGGCTATGTCGGTAGATGGATTCAAGCGGCAAGCACCGAAGTATGAGGAGGAAATAACTGCCGAGGTGTTTATGGAAATTCGTACCAATCCGGCAAACCGCGATGGCCCGGAGCCTGCGGCTCACCCTTTATACGATGCGCTATCGAAAGTCGTTTCCAAGGTTCTCAGCAAGAAAGAGGATAAGGCATGAGTTCCGAGGGTGCTATCCACAGCGAGTTGCGCTTTGAATCGGAACTCTGCGATTACCTTGCCAAGCTTGGTTGGCTGTACAACGCAGTTAAACCTCTTGATGCGGGCTATGATAAACGGCTAGCACTTTTCCCAGAAGATGCTTTGTCCTGGGTGAAAGACACCCAGCCGGAGACTTGGGAAAAGTTCAGCAAGAACCATACGAAAAATCCTGAAGAAGTTTTTTTACGCCGTTTGGCGGAGGAACTGGATCGGGAGAAGCCAGACCCCAAGCAGCCGTGGGGTACGCTGGGCATACTGCGCCACGGCTTCAAGGACATCAATGCCACTTTTCAGATGGCGCAATTCGCCCCGGCCAATTCACTCAACCCAAAGACTTGGGATGACTACCGCAAGAACCGCCTGCGCGTAATGCGGCAAGTCCATTATTCGGAGAACAACGGCAATAGCATAGATGTGGCGCTATTTCTGAATGGACTGCCGATTGCGACGCTGGAACTCAAAACCGACACCACGCAGAACATTGAAGATGCGGTGAGGCAGTATCGGTACGACCGGCCGCCCGTCGATCCGATGGCAAAAATGCCGGAGCCACTGTTGTCCTTCGGTAAACGTGCGCTGGTGCATTTTGCGGTTTCCACTGATGAAGTGCGTATGACCACGCGTCTGATGGGTGCAACTACGCGTTTTTTACCGTTCAACCGTGGCACGCCGGATGGCTTAGGCGGTGCTGGTGCAGGCAATCCACCGGATGATGAGCGCGGCTATTCGACTGCCTATCTCTGGCATGAGGTGCTTGCACGCGATGCGTTCCTGGATATTCTTGGCAAGTTCCTGAGTGTCGAAACCAAAGAGGCCAAAGATGCCAAGACCGGCAAGACGCGCATTACTGCATCCTTGCTGTTCCCGCGCTATCACCAATGGGATGCTGTCACACGTCTAATTGGGAAAACACTTACTGAGGGCGTGGGGCAGACCTATCTGGTTCAGCATTCAGCCGGGTCGGGCAAGTCGAATACGATAGGCTGGCTCTCGCATCGGCTGGCGTCGCTGCACGACGCAGCGAATGCCAAGATGTTCACCAGCATTATTGTCATCACAGACAGGCGCGTGCTCGATCAACAGTTGCAGGACACCATCTACCAGTTCGAGCACCAGCGCGGGGTAGTTGAAAAAATTGACGAGAACTCACAGCAGCTTGCCGATGCCTTGGAGAAATCCAAGCCGATCATTATCACGACATTGCAGAAATTCCCCTACGTCATGGATAAGGTTGGGGGCATGTCGGACAAGCGCTTTGCCTTGATTATTGACGAGGCGCATTCGTCCCAGTCTGGCAAATCCGCGCTCAAGCTGCGCGAGGTGCTTGGCAATGAAGGCATCGAGAACACGGACGATGACGAGGAGCTGACCACTGAGGATGTGGTGAACCGTCTGATGGCTTCGCGCAAGCGCCCGCTCAACGTTTCCTATTACGCATTCACCGCGACCCCCAAGCCAAAGACGTTAGAGCTGTTTGGTCGGATTGGTGCATCCGGTTTGCCGGAGCCATTCCACGTTTATTCTATGCGACAGGCCATCGAGGAGAAGTTCATTCTCGATGTGCTGAAGGGCTACACCACCTACGATTTCGCCTTCAAGCTGGAGCAGCAAGGGGATGACAAGGAGGTTAAGAGCGGCAAGGCGCAGAAGCGCTTGTTCGCCTATGCCCAGTTGCACCCGACCAGCATTGCCCAGAAGGTTGCTGTGGTGGTGGAACACTTCCGTACCCATGTAATGCCGCTATTGGGCGGGCGGGCTAAGGCGATGGTTGTAGCGGATAGCCGTTTGGCGGCGGTGCGCTACAAGAAGGAGCTGGACAGATATATCAAGGACAAGGGATACCACGATTGCCGCGCACTTGTGGCGTACTCCGGCACGATTACTGATCCTGAATATGGCATTGAGAAGGCTGGAGAGGGAAGTCTGAATGACGAAGGCCAGAAGGACGATGCAATCAAGGAGTCGTTTGCAACCGATGAGTATCAGGTTTTGATTGTGGCTAACAAGTTTCAAACAGGCTTCGATCAGCCGTTGCTGGTGGCAATGTATGTGGACAAGCGATTGGATGGCGTAATGGCCGTGCAAACTCTGTCACGCCTGAATCGAACCTATCCCGGCAAGGATAAAACCTTCGTGCTGGATTTTCGAAACGACCCCAAGGATATTCTGGCGGCATTCGTGCCTTACTACCGCACCGCCACCTTGTCCGGCGTGACCGACCGCAATTTGGTGCACCAATTGCGCGAGAAACTTGATGCAGCCGGTGTCTATGAGTGGGCAGAGGTCGAGGTGTTCGCCAAGGCCTATTTCAATCCCAAGGGCACTCAGGCGGCAATGCAAGCGCCTCTAAAATCTGCTGCGGATCGTTTCAAGGCTACGAAGAAAGAAGAGCAGGATTTGTTCCGTGGGGACTTATCGTCGTTTATCAGTGCATATGATTTTCTGTCGCAATTGGTTGAGTACGATGACCAGCAATTGGAATACCTCCATGCGTTTGCGCGCTGCCTGATGCCGCGTTTACGCCGCACAGAGGATGGTGCGGCGGATTTGCTGGAAGGCTCCGTGCGCTTGGCGGGATACAAGGTAATCAATCCAAAATCCTATGACCTCAAGTTGGAGTCATCCGAGCTGAAAGCGATGGAGCCAATGGGGCCCGGCGGAGGTGAGCCATGGGAAGATCCCCGTGATCGTCTTTCTGCGATTATCAAGAAGATGAACGAGCTGTTCTCAGGCAATCTTTCCGATGCCGATTTCAGGGGGTATGCGACACACCTAATCGGTAAGATGGCTGAAGATGCCACCTTAGTGCAGCAGGCAAAAGCCAATGAAACCGTAAGCCAGTTTGCCCAAGGCGATTACAAGAAAGCGTTGACTACGGCGGTGGTGAGCGCGCTGGATAGCCATACTGCAATGGCCGACCAGGCCTTGAAAGATGAGCGCGTATTTAGTGGCCTTGCGGACTTGTTGCTGGAAGAGGTTTACCGGCGACTAAGGGATAAGGAAGTGGCTTGATGAATTGTCCTTAAAGGAGGGAACCTCTCGTGACGCGTCCCATCGAGCAGTGTGAAATTGCACTCTATAAATACAACAAGCTTCGATTCTCGTTCGTCGATCTAAATGCTGGTGAACAGCAAATCCTAACGAGCGACCCGTGGTCATTCTTGAGTTCCTATTTGCAGGCTGCACGAGTAAAGTCGAGAGGAGCGAACCGAGAGAAGATAGATAGAGCCTTGTACTTTGCTTCGTTGGCGGAGGATTTTTATCGTGCCGCTGAAAGCGTCCCATTGCCCGCGAAGGGCACGCTGTTGTACTACGGGATGCTTGATCTGGTTAAGTGCTTTCTTTGCCTGAAGGATGTCCAACTTGAGACCACCCATGAACACCATGGCTTAGTGCTGCCAGTTGGAAAGCAGTTGACTGTGGAAGCAAAGCCAAAGATGAAAGACGCCATTAACATCTTTGCATATTTTTGTGAGCAACTTGGAAAAGAAATCAAAGCCCCGATTGAGATTGATTTCAGGCAGGCTCTGTCTCACGTTCCAGAGATTCACGGCATCTATTCAAGTCTTGGCCATATTCCGAAGCGAAAGCTCCTACCCGTAAATATTGAATTCCAAGTGAATGCGGCTCGTGATCATCTATTCACTGAACTGATATTTGACAAAGAACAAGAGGCAAAAGTCGATACAACGAGATTTCTTAAAGAAAAGCGAGAGAAATACTTCAAGGATGGTTTTGCCCGGCCGCAGAAAGTTGTATATCGGGCTGCAAGAAGGAAGGCTTACACCAAGGACAATATCAATCGAATCTATAGAAATATTCTTGCTGAGTATCGCACCTTCGACATCGTCCCAATTCTGACTTCGCAAGGTTATCGTTACTATGTTGACCTCAGACCAGGTGAAGTTCCACATCTTGCGTATTCGTTACTTGCAATGTTTTATTTAGGAAGCGCAGCGCGTTATAGGCCCCTTGAGATCAAATCGCTACTCGAAGGGAATTTGCGTCCTCTCGTCAGCGAGTTCGTCAGCTTGACGCCACGCCAATTTCTCTACCAAATGGTTTCGATCACAACCAACAAGGAGTGTGTCATTCCATTCTCTTTGGTTTGAGCTTACGAATCGTCTAGTCAAAACAATATGCTCCACAGCAAGTGGCCGGAAAATCAATCATCTTTCTGTTCGGCTTGGCTGTTGAAAGCCGTTCGAGCGCCCACTCCTTCGCGTTGGATTGCTGCATGCAGGTGAAAGATCGGAAATAGGTTGTGCCGAGGTGTGCGAATTTGTCAATGATGGCATTTGCCGTCACATTTAACTCACTTGAAAGGCAACCAGCATGAGTACAAAACTGACCAGTCTTCTGCGCAAACGTGAGCAGCTTGAGCAACAAATCTTGCAGGCCAAACAGCTTGAAAAGCGTAAAGCGCGAGCGCAGCAAATTGTCATTGCAGCACTCGAAAAGCATCAACGCCTTGTAACGGCGGACGAGCAATTCTTGCGTGAGAGAGTGGAATCCGCTTTCGCTGAAATCGCGCAATATTTGCCATCCGCCTGACGCAGAAACCTTCTGTTTTCTGCATGAGAAGCGGGGAGAGCATGCGAAAGAGGTTGCAGAATTACCTCTTCGCTTCTCGTCCCCGCATCTCCACGGCTAACGTCAGAAGCATTCACAAATCGATGGGACATGTCCTTCGTGGCTTGCACCACGCCGCCTAGGGGCGGACAGGGCACTCACGCCTGGGGGCGTGCCTCCATTGTTTTGCTCACGGCATCCCCGCATCCCTCCGGTCGCGGGCAACCCCTTCCGCCCTGCGGGCGGACTGCGCGCGGTGATTCCGCGCTTGCCTCGGCTGCCGCCTTCGGTTGCCGCGTTCGCGTCAATCGAAAACATCCTCGTATCGCATGGCGATACGAGTCCGTTTTCCAGTCGCTTGCGCGACTGCTGCGGAAGGGGTTGCCCGCGACCGGAAGGCTGGTCGGGGATGCGGGGCTTCGCCCCCCACTCAAAGACCGGTCGCTAGGGCGACCTAAATCCGCTGCGGCGGATTTTCTTTGGCGGCTCCCCCCGTCCAAATAGGAGCGCGCTTGGGCGCGCACCTATTTGGAGGCTGCGACAAGACGGCACGGCTACGCCGTGCCTTTGTCTTTGCCCCACGCACAATTTCGCTGCATGTCTCGCTTTGCTCACCAGCGCGAAATTGGCGCGGCTCCCAATTGGCGCTTTGTCTATGAGATGGCAAAAACACGAATTGCGCGCCAACGGAAATAGGTTTCAAAAACTCATGCCATTCTGAAATTGGGTTTCGCGTGAAATCATTTTCGGAGGTGTAAATGGAAAATCAATTCTTGGTGATGCTGTTTGAAATGGAGCAAACGATCTTGAGCTATGCGGTTTGGCTCGGCGTGCTTTCGGTGTTCCTGGTCTTCGCATTTAATTTGAAACCGGAAAGTCGGTTGCATCGCATTTTCTGGGTTGCGTCAGCATTGTCTGTATTCGCGCCTGTTCTGCATTACACGACCAGGCTGATTCTCGCTTACGGGACTGATGGACAATTCCAGCTTCCGATTCCGAAGGATGAAGGGATAAGGTGGGCTGAACTATGGTTCGGAGGTGTTGCGGTTACGCTGCTTTGGTTGCGCTACGGCTCGTCTCTTCTGGATCGGGTGTTGGCAAAGATCAAGAAGAAATCGCACCTGGAGAGAAACCACAAAACCGACGTGCGGGAGATTCACAAGTTTTTGCCTGCTGCGGCGCTTGAATTCCAGCCGCTGGAGCATGTCGATCTCGATAAGGGGATATTCCTCGGGCTCGATGAAGATGAGAGGCCGATCTACATCAATATTCCTTCGAGCACTTCTGCGCCACATATCCAAGTCGCCGGAACCACCGGGGCCGGGAAGGGTGTGTCTTTGGGAATTATGGGCGCACAGTTTTTGCAGCGGGGGGAGGCGGTGTTTTTCTTTGACCCAAAAAACGACGAATGGGCACCCCACGTGCTATACGCGGCTGCTCAGCGAACCGGAAAGCCATTCTATTTTGTGAATCTGAATCGCCCGCACAGCGCGCAGTTCAACCCATTTGCTGGGGCGACAGAAGAAGAGGCGTTTGAGTTGTTTCAGGCGGGCTTTTCTCTGACCGACCGAGGCGATTCCAGCGATTACTACACCATTGCCGACCGGCGCGAAGCGAGCATTACCGCGAAGCTGATGGCCGAGCAAAATCTGAATATTGCGCAGGCCTATGCCGCGCGCCGAGAAGTGTTGCAAGACCCAGCGACAGGTGCAGAGAAATTCGCTGGGCGCTTGCGCGAGATGGCTGAAACGCCTTCGATCAATGCCGGGAAGGGGGCTGGGGTTGATTTGGAGAAAATCATCCAGGAGGGCGGATGCATATATTTTGTCGGAAGCATGCGCAACGACATTATCAAAACCGTTCAGCGCATCCTGTTGGTACGTCTTATCCAATTGGCGGAACGCCGGGATCGTCTGGCGGGGAGCCTGCGCCCGGTTTGCATCGTGTTGGACGAGGTGAAATATCACCTCTCGCGTCCTGCCTTGGAGGGATTGGGGGCGGCGCGAGACAAGGGCGTGCATTTGGTGCTGGCGCATCAAAGCCTTGGCGACTTACGCGACTGCCCCAAAGACCTGAACCCCGATGCCGTCGTCGATGCGATAGTCGAGAATTGCCGCATCAAGATTTGTTATCGCCTCCTCAATCCAGTCACGGCGGAATGGTTCGCCGCCATGTCTGGAACCATTCAGGCGGATGATGAGATTCGCAATGTGCGGCGCAACGTTGCGCAAAGCGAAACCGTTTTGCCGGAGCGGAGCATCCGGCAGACGGAACGTTTCTTTGTTGACGTGAACATGCTGCTGAATCTCCCGCACGCCGTCGGCGTGGTGTATGGGGATGGCTTGCCGAAGTTCGCCAGTATCCGCCCGATCCCGGTTGAGAAAAGCATGAAATCGATTTCGATCAAGACCGTGAACGGTACGAGCGCGCCGAGTGCAAAAGATGCGATCGACCTTGGTTGAAGGTGCAGGTATCAGAACGAAAGGAAAGTGATATGAAGACTGACGCGATCAATCTGGATTTTTCATCTATCGAAATAGTCGGTGATGGATATATCAAAACCGCCTTGCTAAATGGCGTGGAATGGAAGACTTCCATGTGGGAATACGATTTTCGTTATTTGACTCGTGACGTGCCCGCAGGCAGGGCAAGAATCCATGAATCGTCCAATGATCGATTCATGGTGAAAATTGAGGCGCAACCGAGCATTGAAAGGACAAGTATAGAAAATGCCACTTTCTTTGACACATTGAGCGAAGCCGCTGAATTTGCCGAATCATTCGTTTGGGAAATCAAAGAGCAGGGCGGTTATAAGTGGTATCAAATTGATAATCGTGATGCATGTCGCTCATGGATCGCAGTAGTGGGAGAAGGAAATACCGCAGTTTTGTCTTGCTACGGTAACAATGAGTTTCACATTAAGAGGAATTTCTGGCCGCGCCTTGGAGAAAGTTACGAGATAAATGCCTCTCGCTATGATTCTGGTGAGAATAAACACGCCGTGCGAACCTTCGAGGAAGCAGCCGCTATTGCCATCACCGTGCCATCGTTTCTTGCTGTATTGGGCTCAATGAAATAACCATATCTGACTGCAAGAGCAGGGCGTATTGTTTTGGGGTAAAACGATTGAGTCCCTAAACTGCTGTAAATAATTGGTGGGCAGCCACCGCTTCGATTCGGTAAATTAGCGTTAGCAAAACGTTCAACAAACCAAAGGAGAAGAAGCGATGGCTGGATATGAGATTAACGTAGGAGGCGAACTGTTGCCAGGACTTTTGACGGGGCAGGACGGACTGGCGAAGCTGGTGGAGGCGGTATTG
>Ga0210039_1004029_pt1 | contig 10912 bp, 6 predicted proteins | sample CryGeyCG2114_250_3_FD_185460 | JGI IMG/M metagenome (GOLD analysis project Ga0210039, IMG submission 185460) | Groundwater microbial communities from aquifer - Crystal Geyser CG17_big_fil_post_rev_8/21/14_2.50 (SPAdes) (version 2) | ecosystem: Environmental > Aquatic > Deep subsurface >...
ATATATTTCATTACGAATAACTTATAAAGTTCATTATTTCGTTAAAAACAGAGGTTTTTATGTTAAAATACAATCTTGAAAGGTTGTTCAAATTGCGGGGAATAAAAAATCCGGTACAATTTCTTGTGAGCAAAGGATATCATAAAGATACGGCTTACCGGATTGTTAATAATGTGGCTAAAAATCTACAGGCTTACCAAATAGAAGATTTTTGCAAATGGTTGAACTGCACCCCAAATGATCTCTATGAATGGACACCGGGGAAAAACGACGATCCGGCAAATTATCCTGCATTAATGCGGTTAAGTCCTGTTAAAATCACAGATTTTTCTCTTCTCGCGAAGGATATTCCTATTGAGAAAGTGCAAGAACTAATGTTGAAAATTGAGGAGTTGAAAAAGGGGATATGAAAAGGGTGGAAGCGTTGAATTATTTTAAGAGCCAAGTATTGAATCAATCACCTATGTTCACAAGTTAAATATGACCAAGAATATCTTATTTGTTCTGTTTTTTATAGCCATTTTAGTTTGCACAGTTGTAATTATGATCATTCCAGACTTCATCACAGATGATTTCCTTTTATTTTATGTTATCAGACAAAACCATTTTTTACCAATTAGTTTAAATCCAACTGAACATTATTTCTTATTCTCAAGGCCATTAACTTACTTTTTCTTCTGGCTAGATTATAACAGTGTATGGCAAAATCCGGTTTTGTATAAATTTCATAGTGTATTGTGGTTGCTCTTAAATATAATTATTCTATATAAAGTCATTTTAGAGTTCAATAAAAATTTAACTTTAGATACTCCCAAAATAATAATTTTTCTTTTGCTACTATTTTATATTCTACATCCCGATACTTTGATGGCGATATATTGGATATCAAATAGAAATGAACTTATTTCAACAAGTTTCTATTTATTATCATTATACTACTTTTTATTATTTAGACGAATAAACATTTCCAAATATTTGATTTACTCCAGCTTGTTTTTTGTCTTTTCAGCACTTGCAAAACAATCCGCAATTCATTTGCCTCTGATTTTAATAATATTAAATCACATGTTATTCCAAGGGAATATTAAAGAGTCAAGGAAGGCGACAAGATGGTTTTTCACATTTATATTTTCTTTTTTTTGTATTATTTCAGTCATTAATACGATAAATAATGGAACAGAACTTTATAGTTTTATCCACAATGCATGGAAAAAACCGCTTGCAATAATTGGGTCTACATTGTTTAGTATGCAACCATACATTGGTAATATTATTTTTAATTATTTTCTAATGCATAAATCTATTGCTATAATTTTCTTAGTTATTCTAATTGCAGCAGTTCTAATTTTATATAGACAGAATAAAATCCCCAAGGGGAAAAAGTTAACAATCATTATCTCATTTACTCTTATTTACATTATTAGCTTTTATCCAAGAATATTTGTTGCGACAGGCCGCAGGATTAATTCATTTCAAATAATATGGATTATTGTCTTAATTGCATTCGTATATAACATTCTATCTGAGTATAAATGGAAAAAGGTTGTTTTATTGGCAATTGTCACATTGACTATAGCTAATTTATTTACGCTAATAAATGATTTATCAAACGAGAAGAAGCTTAATTCTATAAGAGAAAATATGATAGAAAATTTAAGAAAAATATATACTGACAATACTTTTATTGTGGTAGCTCCCGATATCCTACTGATACCTTACCAATTGCATTATCATATTTATAAAGATTTTGGAAAAGCGGTGGTCCATTCTTCGTCTATTCATTATAGAAGTGTTGATTATTCTATGGAGTCGCATAAATGGGAAAAAATTCGCTGTTTATTGCAAGATTCTACATACAGTGTTTATTCGTTGGAAGATAAAATATATCTTGATTATGACACGAAAGAGGAAAAGGAAATTCTTCAATTATATAACTCAAAGGTTGGTAGAAACGGTTTCCAAAAAATTGTTGCCAGAAGACCACAAAAGTTTAGCGAAATGGAACTTATTTATTTTGATGGTAACAGCTGGCTCCAAATTGAAAAATAAATTAGTAAGTATTTGCATTCTACATTTTAATCGATTTTATGAATTAATTAATACAATAAATAAGATTAAGGACAGCACTTACTCTAATTTTGAACTTATTGTTGTAGATAATAACTCGGATTATTTTGATTCTGAAAAACTAATAGAATTACATAACTCTATTACTATTAAGAGATTACCCCAAAATATAGGAATAGCTGCTTGGAACGAAGCATTCAGAATTGCTAGTGGAGATATTATCTTAGTGCTAGATGACGATAGTTTTCCTGAAGCTACTGCTGTGGAATTAGCAGTCAGTTACTTCGAGAAAAAACCAAAAGCGAGCATTATTGCCGCTAATATATTCAATACACGATTGAATGACTATGAAACCAAAAACTTTAATTCAAAACCCGATTTTTTTGTCGGATGCGGTGCTTTTATTAAGAGGGATATATTCAAAAAAATCGGTTATTTCAATGAATTAATATTTATATATCACCATGAATTAGACTATTGTAGTAGGTGTTATAATGAAGGAATAGATATTGTTTTTCTAAAAAATATCATAATCTTCCACAACCAAAGCAAGATTCGCAATACATGGAAGAATACTGACCCCTATATATCCTCATATAGGTTTTATCATTATTTCATAAGCTATTCAATTATTCTTTTTCAGAGATTTAGTTTTAGATATATCCTAATATATTTTCCGAAGTGGATTCTTAATAGAATTATAGTAGCTTTTCGATATAGATATTTTAAAGAATTTTTTATGGCGCTTAACTTTTTGGGAAAGAATTTTTCCATAATACTAAAAAATCGCAATGTCTTGAAGGAAGGAATTCAAAAATTTTATCGTTATGGAAATACACCCTTTTTTGATCATGATTTCTTTGGAAATAAATGAACCCCAAAAGCACTTTCACCATATACTTTAATAACACGATTGCTTTTATATTATTTTCAATTCTTCGGTTTACTCTTCCTAAAGGCTTTAAAGGAAATAACATTCTATTTATCAATACGGGGCAAATCGGTGATTTGATGATTTCTACAGTTATTATCAACAATATTGATAGTTTGACAGACAAAGGGCGCACGGTATATTTCTTATTAAAAGAAGAATACACCGAACTCTACAGCGGTTTTGGGAATAAAATTAAGTTGATTCCCTGGAATTATAAAAAATATAAATACAATTTATTTTATAGAGTTCGATTTTTAATTTCACTTCGTAGTTTGAATTTAAAATATTGTTTTAACTTGACAGCAGCAAGAGGTGTAACTGTAGATGAACTGGCTTTATTGAGTGGGGCAGAAAAAATCTATGCGCTTAATTCTAACTTTAAGTATTTGGAGAAACTGTTTGGTATACAACTCGACAAATTATATTCGAATATCCTTGCCAAAAGCACCAATAATGAATATGAAAAGCATTTGGAAGTACTAAAAATTTTTAGTGAGACTAATTCATTTCGTGGAACTACCCTAGCTATTTCACCGGATAAATTCTCAGCACTTGAAGCAAAATTAAATTTTGATATAAACACTAAATATATTGTAATAAGTCCTTTTAGTGATAGCGAAATAAAAAACTGGAGTGCAAATAATTTTCATGAGTTAGTAACTCTTATTTTGAAAAATTTCAGTTACCTGTTAATCATACTGATTGGAAAGGGAAGTCAAAGAAGTCGCATAGCTAAACTTTTTCCAGAAGCAAGCCAAATATTAAACTTAGCTGGGGAATTGACAATCTCTGAGAGTGCCATTATTGTAAAAAACGCAAGTATTTTTATTGGAAATGATTCGGGCTTCACACATATAGCTAAAGCTTTTCAAATTAATACTATTGCATTGATTGGAGGAGGATCAAACGGTTATTTTCTTCCTTATAATGTTAAAAATAATGAATATTACTTTTACCACCAAACGGAATGTTTTAGATGTGAATGGAGATGCAAACACAAAAGACCTTATTGCTTAACAGAGATAAGTGTTATTTCTGTATACAAAACCATAGAAGAATTACTCTATGAACATTCTTGAGATAGCTCGTTCGTTTTATCCTTCTGTTGGTGGCCTAGAAAAGTTTCTTTATGACCGGTTTCTGATGTATAATGAATTGAAGATTAAATTTGATATAGTAGCAACTGATTTTAATACCGGAAAATTTAATGAATCAAAAAGATTGGGACGCACGAAATTCGTAAGACAATTTACTCCTTATAATATCACTCCTTCGATTCATAAATTCTTATCAACTAAATATGATTTTCTTAGTGTTAACCAAGTTGGAAGATATTTTAGTGATTATGCAATCCGTTGGGCTAAAAAGAAAGGGGTGAAGGTAGTTTTAACTCCTCATTTTACTTACCATACGGATAAGAATAAACTCATAAAAAACATCATCGAACAAACAGTAGTTAAAAATGGACTCAATCTGGTTGATGCAATTGTTTGCTTTACAGAATTCGAAAAAAAATACTGGTTGAATATCAATCCGAGAATAGAGAATAAAGTCTATATCATTCCTCATTCATTCATACCAAAACAAGTAGATCAATCTGATTTACAGGATGAAAAATATCTTCTTTACTTGGGGAGATATGAAAAGAATAAACGCATTGATCTTTTATTAAATGCATTTGAAAAAGCTAAGTGTGATGGCTTTAAATTAAAACTGACTATAAATCCAAACGAATTACCTCAAGGACTCAAACATTTCACAGATAATAAAAACATCTCTTTTCTTGGTTATGTCAATGATGTTGAAAAAGAACACTTATTGAAAAATTGCTCAGCATTAATTCTTCCATCTGACTTTGAAGCATTCGGAATTGTTTTATTGGAAGCATCTAACTATTATAAACCCATTCTTTGTTCTAATCTGGAAGTTTTTGAAGAAGTACTAGATTCAAAAGGAACAATCAAATTTGCAAATCAGGTCGAGGCGTTAACCATTGCTTTGACTAAATTTAAGAATATGGCTCTTGTGCAAAAAAAAGAAATGGGGGAAGTAAATTTCCAAAACTTGCAGAAGTTCAACATAGTCAACATTTATAAAATGTATGAGGATTTGTTCAATCAGATCTTTTGATTTTTTTTTTAATAATCTGAATTGATAAGTATAAAAAGAAAGGTAAATCGTAAAGCAAGTAGCGATTAAAATAATTTCTTGGGTTTGTTACTGCTCTGATTAGCCATTCTAAGCCTAATTTTCTTATAATTTGGGGTCCCCTTTGTTTCCTACCAGCTAATTCGGAGAACACATCCCCAACGGCATGAAAAACTTTACAGTCTAAAGATTCTTTATATTTATGAATCCATTCTTCTTGTTTTGGAACACCCATTCCTACCCAAATAATTTCGGGGCTATCTTTATTGATCAACTTAATTAAGTCAGGACTATCAATATCACTGTACCCATCATGGAATCCACTAATCTGTAAATTGGGGAAAGATAGCTTACTAAGTTCAAATGCTTTACGTATTGTTTCTGCGCTACTACCTAAAAAGAAAATCTTCCAGTTATAATCCTGACATGTTTGAAGAAAGGATAAGGCATGGTCCGTCCAATTAAAACGATCAAATTTAGGAGATAAATTGAATATTTTACTAATCAACCATATCCCAATGCCATCCGGATGAGTAATGTCAAAACTATTCAAAATAGTTGTTTTATCTTCGTTTTTATCAACAATGTTAATTGTATGGATATTAGCATAATTAATGGTCCCCTTTTTTTTATTTTGGATACAGTCCACATAAAATTCTACAATCTCACTATATCCAATCGGAGATATTTGGGTTGATAGAATTATTATTTTCGAATTAAGATTCATTTGTTAATTGAAGATTCTACTTAGTTTAATCATTTTGGCGTCCATAATTTTCTTTTTGAATTACCTTTTTCTTAGATATATTTTAATCAACTATAATTCTTAATATGATGTAAAATGAAGAAAATTTCATTTCTTTTATTAGCTCTTTTATACTCGTCAGTTTTACACTCACAAGTTCAACTTATTTCTGAAAAAATTCAAGAGAATAAGTACACTATAGAGATTAAAATATTAGACAATTCCTATTTGGTTCAAAAAAATGGAAGAGAAATACTAGTATTTCCAAATCTTTTTGATGAATCGAAACCGGGTTCCTTCACTGTGGAGAATTCAAATATCTTAGTTAGCTTGCCTCTTAACAGTACACCTAAATTATCCTTTGAAACAATAAGCGAGACGAGCATAGCTGCTTTGCCGGATATAAATCCTTTGGCTCAGAAAAATGAAGAAAATAATTTAGAGTACAAACAAGTACCTAATCCAGTACAAGAAGATATTCCTTTAATTACTTTTAAGGGATATATCCAGGTCGAAAATCAATACTGCGCACACTTAACCATCAGTCCCTATAAAGTTGATTATCAAAAAAGACATACACGCAAAACAAACGAACTAAAAATCGTATTTACTTTTTCAAGTGCAATTAGTGCTTTCTCAAAGACAAATCCTAATTCAAATTATTCTGCTATCATTAACAATGGTTCATTCGGAATAAATGCTCGTTCCAAATGGATCAGTAATAATAATGATTCATGGATTGATTATAATCGAACATATGTAAAATTGGGAACAGCAACTGATAATGTTTTCAGAGTAACCTATGATGATCTATTTAGCTTGGGATTAAATCCTTCTTTGATTAACCCCAAAAGCTTACGCCTTATAAAAAAAGGAATTGAGGTGCCTGTTTTTGTGAAAGGCGAAGCTGATCTCAGCTTTGATAATGAAGACTTCATTGAATTTGTTGGAGAGAGAAATATGGGAGGTAATCACCGATCTGTAAGTCAATACAATCAACCCTACATAGAATATCTCGATCGGTATAGTGACACAACTATTTATTGGCTAACTTGGGGTGGGACAGATGGATTGCGTGTTCAGGAAAGTGATAGCGTGAATTCAATTTTGTCTCAGGATACAGTTAAGTATTATCATGAAATTATTCATTATGAAAAAAATAATTGGTTTGATTTTTCGATGGCTGACCAAGTAAGACGCGAAATGCCGAATTGGTACGAGAACAAAACATGGCACGAAGGAAATTTGGGTGTGGGGACTAGAAATTCAGCATTTGCAGTTACTGATGTATACCCCGATAAACCATTTTATGTTTTTTCGAAACAGCAAAGTTATGCTTCAAATATTAATCAGAGTGCGCACTTACTTGCTATTTCAGTCAACAGTTCTGCTTTACAAGATTCGGGTTTTATTGACAAGTACGGTCAGAAACTGCTTAAAGGAGAGTACAACTCAAGTATTTTAAACAACGGAAATAATACCCTCAAGATTTTTTCTTTCCCAACTTCAGCATCTCCGAATCTTTGTATCTATGACTGGCATGAAGTTGAATACCCAAGATGGTTAAAAACTTATAATGATTCTCTTCTTTTTTCTTTTCCTTTCCTTGATACATTATCGACTCTAAAAGGAGTAAAAATTACAAATGTTTCTTCTGATTCAATTATTGTTTGGAAATATGGAAAGACGATTAAAAAATATCAGTTATTTCGCAATAGTAATAACGAAATTGTTTTCTTTGATACATTGACAAATCAGGATAAGTTTGTTCTAATCAAGGGAAGTAAAGTTTCGAAACCAAAATTATACTATGCTAAGAAGTTTGATAATTTAAGAAATTCCCAAAACCAGGCTGATTATCTTGCAATCACACATAAAAACTTTCTCTCTAAGTCAAAAGATTATGCTGCATTTATTTCTAACAGCTACAATGTAACTACGAAGGTAATTGATGTTGAAGATATTTACGATGAATTTGCCTATGGGTATTTTAATCCGGAAGCTATTAAAGATTTTTTAATAGCCACGCATAACAACTGGCAAACTCCATCGCCGAAGTATGTTTGTCTGATCGGCGGGGCGACTTATGATTACCATGGAAACAAAACTAAGTTTTTGAATACACCGCCAAAATACAATTTCGTTCCCTCCTTTGGCGCTTCAGTAAGCGATAATTGGTTTGTAACCTGGGATACGACCGGAGCCTATATTCCACAAATGAATATTGGAAGAATTCCGGTGACCTCTGAACAAGAATTAGATTATTATATGACAAAACATATCAATTATGTTTCCCGCATTTCAGATAGTTGGAATAAAAGATTTACTTTTTTCTCAGGAGGAACCGGAGATAATCAAAGTCAATTAGACCAACTACGCGAAGTAAACAATTATGTCATCAACACCTTCGTTTCTCCTCCCCCTGTTGGTGGAAATTCAACTCATTTTTATAAAACCATTAACCCAAATACAAATTTTGGACCTTCTTCAGAAGCTGAGTTTCAGAAAACGATTGACGAAGGATCGGTCTTTATCTCTTATTTAGGTCATAGCGGAACCCAGACATGGGACAATTCAATTACAACACCCTCACAGCTTAAAAGCAAAGGTTTTGGAAGTCCTCTAATTACTGATTTCGGATGCTCAACCGCAAGATTTGGAGAACCGGACGTAACTTCCTTCTCACAGCTTTTTGTTGTTTCAAATGAAGGAGAAGCAATAGCTTATATTGGTAACTCATCGCTTGGATTTTTATCAACTTCATTACTCGGTCCAAAATTGTTCTATGAGAAAGTGCTGAAGGATTCGGTTTATACAATAAGTGAAGCCTTAAAACTTGCTAAACTAAAAATGCTTCAATCTTATGGAAGCACAGGAGTTTACCAATTATTTGCACTGACAAATACGCTCATCGGAGATCCGATTGTAAAACTTCCAATTCCTAATAAACCTAATTTATCTATTTCTCCATCTGATATTCATATTAATTCTACAAATCCATCTGATTTGATGGACTCATTAACGGTCTCATTTAAGTTTTATAACTACGGAAAAGTTACAAGCGATTCTTTTGCAGTAGCTATTGAAGACAAGGTAAATGATTCAACTAATTTTAGTTTTTCTTTCAAAAAGATATTTCCGAATTATTTAGACTCAATAATAATTGCAATTCCGATAAAGAAAAAACCGGGAGAACATACCTTAACTATTCTGTTTGATGGTGATAATTTAATTGATGAACTGTCCGAAGCCGACAATGTCGCTACCATAAAATATTTAGTTGTTGGATCAACAATAAAAACGATGGTTGTTCATTCAGTTGAAAATGGGTTAGGTGATAATCTCCAATTGATCAATCCTGCAAGTAGACAACTAAGCGATTCTTTAGAAATAGAATTTGCCACTAATGATAACTTTGAGGACAGTCAAGTATTGCACAAACCACTTGATACTTTGCTAACTGCATTAAGCTTGACAAATCTGCAAAATGGCGAGCGATATTGGACAAGAACAAAAATCGCCGGGGATGAAACATTTGGTTCGGCTTTTTCTTTCATAAAAGCAACTGAGCAAAACTATTTATTAAAAGATAGTCTGGCTTTCTTAAAAGCAACGTTAACCAATTTGCAGTATTTAAATAAAAGCCTATTGTTTGATTCAACTACGACAATTTTTTCAGCTCTTTCGGCAGGATTCAGTGATGGTAATTCTGCTTCAATCTTGAAAAATTCTAAAAATTTTATTCCGGAAGGTACAATACGTGCTCATCATGTTTGTCTATTTGACGAACGAACATTTGAATTCATCTCCTATAGACACTTTGATGTGTTTGGCGGTGGAACGGTAGAAACAAATAATTATATAAACTTTTTAAACACAATTTCAAACGGTGTTATTGTTATAATAGCAGTTTCTGATGAGGGTAGTATATCTTCCGCAACTTTAAAAAATCAAATTAGAAGTCTTGGGAGCAAGTTTATCGATAGCCTGAGCTGGCGTGGCTCTTGGGCAATTATTGGTAAAAAAGGAGCCACTCCTGGTTCTGTCCCTGAAGCTTTCTCAAGAACATATAAAGGTAGTGTAAGGATTGACACAACTTTTTATACACCAAATAAAAACGGTTCGCTATTAACTTCTGAGATCGGACCGGTTGGGAAATGGGATTCTCTTTCAGTTGAGCAACTAGTTAGTAATGAACTCATCAGTTCATATCGCCCATTAGGAATAAAAGATAATGGCATTATTGATACGTTAAATATTTTAGCTGTGACCAACAATACTGCAGATTTAAGTTCGATTGATGCAAAGTTATATCCTAGAATTAAAATTCTTTCTGAATTCAGCACTGAATCAGATTCTATTTCACCTAATTTATCAAGTTTAAGTGTTAAGTTCCATACGTTAGCCGAGCTTGCCACCAACTACCAGGTCGTTTCCGTTTCTCGTGATACACTAATTCAAGGAGATAGCCTTGATCTGAAATTTTATGTTTATAATGTTGGCGAATCTCCGGCGGATAGTTTTCATGTGCTGGTTGATGTAATGAAGGAAGATAATTCTTCACGGTTGTTGCTTGATACGGTTGTAGCTTCGCTTGATTCGATGCAGCGAAAAGAATTTACTCTTAATTATATGACCAACGGAACTGACGGCAAAGGGAATATGGGATTCAAAATTAAAATTGACCCGGAGAATCGTGTTAGAGAATTGTATAAAGACAATAACGAATTCACTATTCCATTTTATACTAAACCGGATACGAATATAGTTTCGGTTACTGCTTCAACTGTCAGTGTTACTTTTGATAATGCTGAAATTATGAACGGCGATTTTGTTTCCACTAGTCCCAACATAAAAGTTGATTTGAAATATCCAACCTGGTTTACGGTGAGTGATACTTCGTCTCTTTCTTTGCTGCTTGATAATCAGAAAATTCCGTTCGATCAGTTAAATATTAAAAATGATTCCGCTAACAGAACATTATCGTTCAATTTTATTCCGCAATTAAGCAGCGGTGA
>Ga0210039_1004031_pt1 | contig 10910 bp, 9 predicted proteins | sample CryGeyCG2114_250_3_FD_185460 | JGI IMG/M metagenome (GOLD analysis project Ga0210039, IMG submission 185460) | Groundwater microbial communities from aquifer - Crystal Geyser CG17_big_fil_post_rev_8/21/14_2.50 (SPAdes) (version 2) | ecosystem: Environmental > Aquatic > Deep subsurface >...
ACCAGAAATTTGATATGATAATAAATGTAGGCAAAGAGATGGGGAAGAGATATTCGATACCATTCTATTTTGAAGACTTCAGGCCCGGATGGAAGGACGGCATCAGACTGTCAAAAGAACTTGGACTTTACAGACAGAAATATTGCGGATGTGTATATTCGGAGATGGAGAGATATCTTAAAAAGTAAAACGACATGGTTGACGGTGTTCAGTACATAGGCAGGTTTTTAATAATTCTCGGCATTGTGATCTCTGCCATTGGTGGAATACTTCTTCTTTCAGGTAAAATCCCATGGCTCGGCAGACTTCCCGGAGACATCATAATCCAGAGAAAGAATTTCAGTTTTTATTTTCCTTTAGCTACAAGTATACTCTTAAGTGTGATTTTAACCTTTATTTTCTGGCTCATTAGGCGGAGATGAAAAGATTATGGGGAAAGTCATAAGGTTCATTCTTACAATCTTATTCCCGTATCCAATAATAAGAACAATTGATTGCTTTGTCTGTCATTGCGAGCACCCAAAGGGTGCGTGGCAATCTCACAAGAAAAGACAAGATTGCTTCGTTTCACTCGCAATGACATTTCTTATAGCTGGATTTTGTTTATCCTTTTCTATCGTTGTATGGAATGCTCATGCCTCGGACAATATAAAAGTGCTTATTGTGAATGATACATATCCTAAAATCCCTGCAAAGAATGAGAAGATAGAGAAGCTCGGAAGTATGAGGGGAGATCTCCTCGTGATGGGTTCCCGATATACCGGTAATATCGATGTATGGAAAGGTGAAGGCGGGATCTATCTTATAAACGAACTTCCGATAGAAGATTATGTTAAGGATGTTGTTGTGGCAGAGGTTGGTTCAAACTGGGATATGGAAGCACTTAAGGCACAGGCTGTTATATCAAGGACATATGCTGTATACCAGAAAAAGATAAATGGAGACTCAATATACCATATCGTATCTTCCGTCCTTAACCAGGTTTATAAGGGCAATAATCCCAACGTAAGGGTAGCATATGCTGTTGCAGAAACAAGTGGAGAGATTCTTACTTTCGATAACAGAGCAATAGAGGCCTTTTATCATTCAACATGTGGGGGAAAGACAGAAAACCCAGAGGATGTCTTTGGAAAAAGCTACCCTTATTTAAAATCAGTGGAATCAAACTGTGAAATATCACCATACTCGACATGGGAAAAGAGGATTGAGATTACCGAGATCGAAAAGGCACTAAACCTGTCAGGGATTAAAGAAATATCAATAAAGTCCTATACCTCAACAAAAAGGGTTAAACAACTCGACATAATAAATAATTCTGGAATAATTACAATCAATGCAACCGATCTCAGAAAAGCACTCGGCTGGAGTCGTCTTCCGAGCACAAATTTTAGTGTAACACGTGATGGGGACTCCATGATATTTAAAGGAAAAGGTTACGGTCATGGTGTTGGACTGTGTCAGTGGGGTGCACTCCAGATGGCACGTGAAGGGAAAAATTACAAAGAAATCCTATCCTTTTTTTACCCAGGGACTATAATACAGTTGTATGAAAGTCGCTGATTTCGACTTTTTTCTCCCTGAAGACCTTATTGCCAAAAGACCTCTAAAAGAGCGCCCCAGCTCAAGACTTCTTGTACTCCATACAGATAGTACGATCGAACACGAAAGGTTCTCTGATCTTCCCTCTTATCTCGACAAAGGAGACATACTGCTTATAAATAACACGAGGGTCTTCCCTGCAAGGCTTACTGGATTTAAAAAAAATGGAGGGAGGTTAGAAATCCTGCTTGTAAGGAAAAAAAAAGATAATGCATGGGAGGTACTCTCAAAAGGAAGATTTACAGGAACACTAAAGATTTCAGAGGAGCTGCAGTTAGAGATTCATAACGGAGATACCGCATATTTTAAATATCCTGGAGATTTAATGGATATAATCTGGAAATACGGTAACATGCCGCTTCCACCTTATTTAAGACGTTCTCCCGATGAATCGGATAAAGAAACCTACCAGACCATATATGCAAAAAAAGAAGGCTCCATAGCAGCCCCTACAGCAGGCCTTCACTTTACGGATAAATTACTAAAGGAAATCACCTCAAAGGGTATAAAGCTCAGGGAACTGACACTGCATGTAGGCATTGGTACATTCATGCCTATTAGAACTGAAAATGTCGAGGAACATTCTATGGGTGCTGAGTATTTTGATATAGATAAAGAACTTATCTCTGAAATTAAAGAGATTAAGGCCTCGGGTAAAAGAGTTATTTCTGTGGGAACTACTACAACAAGGGCAATAGAGGGATATGTGAGCGGTAAGTGTAATGTAACTCTTCAAAATGGGAGGATAAAGGGAACGACTGATGCCTTTATCTACCCTGGATACAATTTCAGGATTGTTGACTCATTAGTTACAAATTTCCACCTTCCAGGGTCTACGCCTCTCATGTTAGCCTCTGCTATGTGCGGCTGGGAAAAATTATTGAAGGCTTATAAGGAGGCTATTGCCAGAGGGTATAGATTTCTCTCTTATGGTGATGCTTTGCTTATTTTATGAAAAGGAGTGATTTAAAAGAAAATTCATCTGTGTTTTTTATTGGCAAAGGGATTATTATTATAGCTATACTCATTACATCGTCACTCAGCTTTGCACTCGGTTATTTTGTTGGTAGAAGCGTCCAACCTCCTCTTGTAAATCAGACATCTGTTATTCCCCAGCAGGATAGCGCCGAACAGAAAAATGCAGAACCTGATAAAAAAGAAACAATAGCCCAGCAACCAGAGCAAACTCTAAAACCACAGGAAACACAACAAACCATAAAATTACAACAAGTCCTACAAAATCAACAGACAAGAAAAAATCAACAAACTCAACAAATAAGGGAAACTAAACAAACCCGAGAAACCCCAAAAACTACAAAAACAAGAAAATACACAGTTCAGGCAGGTGCATTCAAGGATGCCTCTGATGCAAATGCCTTAAAGACAAAACTCGATAAAAAAGGATATAAGACATTTGTGACCCAATCAAAGACAAAAAAACATAAAAAACTCTATAAGGTGATAGTAGGCGATTTCGTTACCAGAAAAGAGGCTGAGGTACTATCTATCAAAATAAAAAAGGCTGAGGGTCTAAAAACATTCGTAACATTTAAAACAGAATAGGAGAACTTACGTTAACCTTAGAGATCGAACTTGACAGTGAAAAAGAATCCAACCTTCTTTATGGAGGGCTTGACAAAAACCTTAAGGTGATAGAGGAAACACTCGGTATTATAGCCTCTCAAAGAGGAAATAAAATTTTTTTGCAGGGTACTGATAAATCCGTAGAAAAGGCAGAAAGATTCATCCACGATATTCGGTCAATAAGCTCCAGCGGTTACAATCTCAACCCCGAAGATATACGTTATGCGCTAAGGTCTGCTACATTGGAAGGGGAATATACTTCAGTGAAAGACCTGTTCCTGAACAATATTCCTGTATCTTCAAAAAAACGATTTATCATACCAAAAACAGAGACCCAGAGAAAATATATAGATGCTATAAAAAATTTTGACATAGTCATCGGGATAGGGCCTGCAGGTACAGGAAAAACCTATCTCGCAATGGCAATGGCTATAAATGCATTTCTTAAAAAACAGATTAGCAGGATCGTCCTTGCAAGGCCGGCTGTAGAAGCAGGAGAAAAACTTGGTTTTCTGCCCGGCGACATATACGAGAAATTTAACCCTTATCTGAGACCATTATATGACGCACTCTTAGATATGATGGAAGCAGAAAAAGCAGGTAAACTTATAGAACGTGGAATTATTGAGATCGCACCGCTTGCATTCATGAGGGGCAGAACCCTCAATGACTCGTTCGTAATTCTCGACGAGGCGCAGAACACAACCTCTGAGCAGATGAAGATGTATCTTACACGGCTCGGTTTTAATTCGAAGACCGTTATTACAGGAGATATAACACAGATAGACCTCCCTGCAGGAAGAACCTCAGGTCTTATAGAGGCTGAGAGGATACTGAGCGACATTGAGGGCATTAAATTTATATATTTCTCTGAAAGAGATGTGGTAAGACATAAGCTTGTCCAGGAGATTGTAAAGGCATACGAAAAATATGAAAAACGGTCCTCAGAAGAATAAAACCCAGAGGATTATTGACTTTTTCAGGGCACTGTTTGAAGTGACTCCTTCAAAAGTAAAAGATGCCCCAATCCGCTATAGTAAACATGATCAGATCATAAGGATATCTTTAATTGTCACAGCCGGATTCATAGCTGCTCTGTCATTACAGGAAAAATTTAGTATAGAACAATTGATTGGTGGTTTCTTTATCACCTGTCTGCTGCTGTTCATCCTTTACAGAGATATAATGAGATATAAGCCTGCCTATATTAAGAAATACAATATGTTATTACTTCTCGGCGTGATGCTTATAAGCACCCTCCTGATAGGCAGGCTATTCGGTTATTTACTGCAAAGCCTCTCCAAGGGTCTGGAGTTTAAAGTCTTAGATAGTGCCTTGTTCGGAATTCCCATCCCAGCAGGGGCAATGCTTGTATCACTCATTTTTGACTTTCATACTGCAATTACTTTTTCCTTCACAGTCAGCCTTCTCACAGGGCTCTGGCTCCATGATGCATCCTTCACCATATATGCATTCGTTGGAAGCATTACAGCAGCCTTCAGCGTTATAAGGTGCAAAAAAAGGTCTGCGCTTCTCAAAGGAGGAAGCTATGTAATTGCAGTAAATATTTTAACTGTAATAATAATACTCCTGTTTAAAAACGAGCTTTTCACAGCAAAGGCACCACCCTCAATAATGTTTGCCGCGCTCGGAGGCATAGGTGTTACTGCAATTGTTTCCATTCTGCTGCCCATTCTTGAATATTTGTTCAAGGTCACCACTGACATAAGCTTGCTCGAACTGCTTGATCTCGATCAGCCAATAATGAAAACCCTTATGGTCACAGCACCGGGCACATATCATCACAGTGTTATTGTCGGAAACCTTGTGGAATCTGCTGCAGAAGCAGTTGGCGTAAACCCTTTGCTTGCGAGGGTAAGTGCATATTACCATGATATTGGTAAAATTAAGATGCCGGAATATTTTGTTGAAAACCAGAGTGGTTCAGTCAGCAAACACGACAAATTAACCCCGCACATGAGCAGCATGATAATCATCAACCATGTCAAGGAGGGTGTCGAACTTGCCAGGCAAGGTAAGCTTCCAGAGTCTATTATTGATATCATAGAGCAGCATCATGGTAACATGCTGGTCAGTTATTTTTATCAAAAGGCAAAAGAGCAGAAAGATGATGTCTCACCTGTTGAGGAAGACTATAAATATCATGCCCCAAAACCACAGACACGCGTGGCCGCACTTGTGATGATGGCAGATGCGGTTGAAGCTGCATCAAGGGTTCTTACAGATCCAACGCCGGCAAGAATTACATCATTGGTTGACAGGATAATAAACCATATATTCCTTGAAGGTCAGCTCGATGAATGCGAGCTTACGCTGAAAGATATCTATGAGATAAAGAAGCGTTTCTCTCATGTACTAACAAACATATTTCATAGAAGGATAGATTATCCGGGATTTGATTTTACAGATGAAGGTCTATATAAAGAACTGCCAAAGACTCTTAAAGGTAAATCAGCAGAGAATAAAAAGTCTTCTAAGGAAGGCACTCCGCCTGCTCGGCCTCCACAAGGCTGAACTCAGTATCCTTTTTGTAAATGATAGGAGAATGAGGATACTGAACCGTCAGTACAGGGGCGTGGACAGAACCACGGATGTGCTTTCATTCCCTCAAATTGAATATAGCTCTCAGCAATTTGTTTTGGGTGATATAATCATAAATCTTCATCAGGCTAAAAGACAGGCATCAGAGTACGGACATACCTTTAATGAAGAACTTAAAAAACTCCTAATCCACGGCCTCCTTCATCTCATTGATTATGACCACGAAAAAAGCAGGTATCGAAAGAATAAAATGGAGAGAAAAGAAAAAGAACTGCTCAAGGCAATAAGGTAAAAATTCCTTGACAATACGGACTTGTTAATCAATAATCAACCCATATAAACCCTTATCTACTTATATCTTCCCCTTCCTTGATGGTCTATGACTCATCGGTCTTTACAATCGGCGTGGTTTCTTCACTTTAGCTGAACAGGAATTAAAAACAGCCAATCGGCGGAAGAGAAAAATATATCTGGTCTATGCAGATTTGGATGAACGGGTTACACAGCCACTGCCTTTTCAGCCTCTTTAAGCCACAAAAGTCTTGAACCATTAATAACAGAGGCATTGACAGATTCGATTATCTCATTTGGCGATATATCAAGCCCTTCTTTTTTAGTAAACGGGCTGAATATAAGTTTGGTCTCCACCTTTGACGCCTTTTTAACCTCGGCCTCTGCAGGTCTTTTAATTGTGGCTCCCATAATCTTTGCAAGATGGATAAAAATATCTCTGTGGCTTTTTGATTCTCCCTGAGGTTCTATTACCTTTGGAAGATATTTCAGTCTTCCCATATAATCTATTATTGTACCAGCAGATTCAAGGAAAGTCGCTGAAGGCAGTACAACATCCGCCTGTTTAGCAAGTTCTGTAAGATGTGAGTTCTGCACTATGAGGAAATCCGTATCCGGTCTTTTGTTTAAAGGAACTTCACCGACAGCATAAAGGACTTTCATCCCATCAGAGACCATTTCCTTATAAGTTTTCCCCTCTGTCGTCAACCCCATCAGGGCAACACCATGCGCATTGCTTTCAAGGCCAACAGTAATGATCTTTCCTTTCATCAGCGCAATATTGGCTGATGCATCAAAAAGTGAAGGAGAACTCAATAGTACCGGCTCCTTTGCCTCAGCAATAAATGTTGCTGCCTTTTCGATCTCCTCTGATAGTTCTACGTCTTTGACAGAAGCCTCTAACTTTTTATCTGCTTTCAGTCCCTTTCCTATTAAAGCCTTTGCAATACGTTTCAGAATGGATGTCTCGTTTCCTATAATATTTATTGTTGCTGCCTCTCCGATTTTTGTATCAGAGGAATTTATGACAACAAGCTTTGCCCCTCTGTCAACCCTTCTTCTTACAGAGGCATCAAGTGCAGGTAAAATCCTTTCCCACTGGGAAGGATTTAGACCGACAAGTACAATAAGGTCTGCCTTATTGATGTCTGCTGTTTGAGAGTTTTTTAGAGAATCACTCTCTGCATAGAGACTCATAGTTGTGTCGAAATTCTTTGTCTTAACAACATCTTTAGCAAGCTTTTTCAGGGTTATCGCATCTTCATTTTCTATGCCAGCAATGCTTATAAAGCCTGCTCCCTTGCCAGCTTTTTTTAATTTATCAGCAACTATACTGAGGGCGTCTTCCCATGTAGTCTCTTTGAGTTCACTGTTTACCCTTTTCATGGGAGATGTAAGGCGCGTCTCTGCCTCAATAGAGTCAAAACCAAATCTGCCATAGGCACAAATATATCTTTCCGCAGAGCCCTTCGGTGCCCCTGCGCTAATCTTCTGCACACTGCCATCTTTAGTGCTTACTATGATGTCGCAGCCATTGCCGCACAAAAGACAAACAGAATTGATTCTTTCATACTCCCACTCCCTGCCTTTACGCCATCTGTCTGCCTCAAGGAGGGCATTTACTGGACACGCATCAAGACAGCTTCCACAGAATGTGCACTCCGATTCCTGAAGTGGCTTGTCATTTGCAGTGATAACTTTTGCTCCGACACCTCTTCCCATGAACGCGAGTACATTCGTCCCCTGTTCTTTGCATACCCTGACACACCTGCCGCACAGTATACAATATTCGGGATCTCTCTTTATAAATGGATTTGCTTCATCAGTTGGATAGCCCATCCTTTTTCTTGTAAAGCTCGATTCCTTAAGTTCAAAGTCATAGGCATATTTCTGAAGGTTGCATACCCCTGCCTTTGTACATGTCATACAATCGAGTGGGTGCATTGAAAGGATAAGGTCTACGACAAATTTCCTGATCTCTTGAACCTTATCAGTTTTTGTATTAACAACCATACCATCCTTAGCCTTTGTATTGCATGCTATTACAGGTGCCTTCATCCCTTCTATCTCCACAAGACAGAGCCTGCAAGCACCGATCCCCTTCATCCCTTTGAGATAACAGAGATTAGGTATATGAATCTCTGCAAGTTCTGCTGCATCAATAATGTTCATCCCTTCAGGTACTTGAACCTCTCTGCCGTCTATTTGAAGTTTAATCAATTTTTCCATTCAGACCTCCTCTATTTTATTATGAAATTATTTGCTGCTAACTAATTCCTCTATTTTCGTCGTTATAACCTCAATCGCCTCTGCAGGGCAAACTTTAATACATTCTCCGCACCTTGTACACCTCTTCTGCCTTATCTCAAAAGGAAGGTATCCAGAAAGATAGGGCTCTCTTTTTTCACCTATTATTGCATCATATTTACATGTCTCTAAACATTTTCCACACATGATACACAATTCAGGATTTATCACATATTCAATAAGGTTGATACATTCCTTTTTTGGACAGATACCTGAAAGATGCTGATTGATCTCCTCCTCTGAACTTGTAAGTGTCTCGATAATAAACTTACCTGTATCTTTTCCCTTTTTACAAAATGAACCCTCCATCATCTTTGAACCGATTCTTTTAAGAGCCTTGATATCTGACTCGTTGACATTTTCCAAATGTTGGCTGATCCTGATTAACCTGATCCTTGCTTCATAAGTTCCGAGTGAACAGGGATAGCACCTGCCACACATAGGCCCTGCAAGGAATTCCTCAACATAATATAGAGCCCTTTGAACAAGACATGCCTTTTCCTCAGCCTCTTTCCTTATGTCCTCGAGTTTTTTCTCCTTTTCCTCGATTAAACTCTCTTCGCTCATTTTTCCTCCAAATATTTCTAAGGGCACCCCTCTTTAATTCCCCCCTTACTAAGGGGGGACACAGGGGGGTGGGTTCTTTTCTCAAACCTCACAGCTCCCATAGGGCATATATTGTAACAATCACCGCACTTCCTACATACAAAGCGATCTATCATGAATCCGGTTGAAGTTTCCTTTATTGCATTAATCCTGCATACATCTTTACAGCGGCCGCAGAGATAGCATAGCTCTGTATCTATATAGGTAAAGGGCTGTTCTTTAATCTCTATAGCGCCTAAGGGACATGCCATATAGCATGCCTTACATCTCTGGCAGAGCACCTGGTCTATATAAAATCCACCTTCCCTGGATTCTTTTATTGCCTCAAATGGACATGTATCCATGCAGCGCATACACTGGTAGCAGATTTCAGTGTTTATTGAGAGTAATCCGAGTCCGGTGCAGACCTTTGCCCTGCAATATTTATCTCTTATATGCTCTTCGTATTCTTCACGGAAATATTTGATGGTCGTAAGAACAGGGTTTGGTGCATTCTGGCCAAGACCACAGAGGGAACCTGCCTTTACAAGTTTCCCAAACCTTTCAAGTTTTCCTATATCTCCTTCCTCTCCATTGCCTAATGTTATCTTTTCGAGGATTTGGAGCATCTGGTATGTACCTATCCTGCATGGAGGACATTTCCCGCATGACTCAGCCTGTGTAAAGGAGAGGAAAAACTTAGCAACATCTACCATACAGTTGTCCTCATCCATTACGACCATTCCACCTGAACCCATTATTGAGCCAACCTTTGCAAGAGAATCATAATCTACAGGCAGATCAAGATATTGCTCAGGGATACACCCGCCCGAAGGCCCTCCTGTCTGCACTGCCTTGAATTTCTTATTATTTAATATTCCTCCCCCAATATCGAATATGATCTCCCTCAGGGTTATCCCCATAGGCACTTCAATAAGCCCTGTATTTTTAACCTTTCCTGCAAGAGAAAATACTTTTGTACCAGGTGAATTTTCTGTTCCTATATTCAGGAACCAATCGGCTCCCTTCTCGATTATTTGAGGCATACAAGCATAAGTCTCTACATTATTCAAATTAGTTGGATATCCCCAAACCCCTCCTCCAATTTCAGAAAGTCGCGGAGGTCTTGGTCGCGGCATACCCCTTTCTCCTTCTACCGATGCAATAAGAGCAGTAGATTCACCGCACACAAAGGCACCCGCGCCTTCCCTTATGTGAACTGTAAAATCAAATCCTGTCCCGAGGATATTTTTACCTATAAGCCCAAGCTCCTGCGCTTGATTAATAGCTATTCCCAAATTCTTAATGGCAAGAGGGTACTCGTGACGGACATAAATAATCCCATAATGTGCACTAATTGCATAAGCACATATAAGCATTCCCTCGAGCAGGCTGTGAGGATCACCTTCCATGACAGACCTGTCCATAAAAGCGCCAGGGTCACCTTCATCACCATTGGCTATCACAAATTTTATGTCACAACGAGAACTTTTGGTATGTTTCCACTTTTTCCCTGCGGGGAACCCTGCACCACCCCGGCCCCTGAGGTTAGCCTTTGTTACCTCCTCAAGTACTTGTTCTGGGCTCATGGAGGAAAATATCTTTTCAATAGCCATATACCCGCCGGTTACAATATAGTGAGATATACTATGCGGGTCTATACAACCAGTATTCCTGAGTGCAACCTTCAGCTGCTTCTTATAAAAAGGAATCTCTTCAGTTACTTCTTTGGGTGGCTCAAGAAAAGAATCTCTGAAAAGACACTCTCTTACAGGTCGTCCTGCTAAAAAGGTCTTAGATATAATCTCTCCTACTTTTTCTGGACTGACTTTCTGATAGAAATAATTATATGGTTCGGTCTTTATAAGGGGTCCTCTCTGGCAAAGACCCTGGCATCCTGTTTTTATCACTTCGATATCCAGACTGTTCTTAGAGATTTCATTCTCTAATTCCTTTGTAACTTCATGGGAACCCAAGGTGCT
>Ga0210039_1004041_pt1 | contig 10899 bp, 8 predicted proteins | sample CryGeyCG2114_250_3_FD_185460 | JGI IMG/M metagenome (GOLD analysis project Ga0210039, IMG submission 185460) | Groundwater microbial communities from aquifer - Crystal Geyser CG17_big_fil_post_rev_8/21/14_2.50 (SPAdes) (version 2) | ecosystem: Environmental > Aquatic > Deep subsurface >...
GCCGGTCACCAGCTGGAACGGGCGGGTGGCGATTTCCTCGCCGGCGCCGGCCACGCCGATGATCACCGAGGTGCCCCAGCCCTTGTGGCAGCACTCCAGTGCCTGGCGCATCACCTGCACGTTGCCGATGCACTCGAAACTGTAGTCGGCGCCGCCGCGGGTCAGGTCTACCAGGTACGCCACCAGGTCGCCGTCGACCTCGTTCGGGTTGACGAAGTCGGTCATGCCGAACTTCCCGGCCAGTTCGCGCTTGTCCGGGTTGAGGTCCACGCCGACGATCTGTTGCGCACCGGCCAGCCGTGCACCCTGGATGACATTGAGCCCGATCCCGCCGAGGCCGAACACCACCACCCGCGCGCCGGGCTCGACCTTCGCCGTCCAGATCACCGCACCGATGCCGGTGGTGACCCCGCAGCCGATGTAGCAGACCTTGTCGAATGGCGCATCGGGATGGATCTTTGCCAGTGCGATCTCGGGCAGCACCGTGTGATTGGCGAAGGTCGATGTGCCCATGTAATGAAACAGCGGCTCACCGTTGAGTGAGAAGCGGCTGGTTCCGTCCGGCATCAGGCCCCTGCCCTGGGTTTCGCGGATCGCCTGGCACAGGTTGGTCTTCGGGTTCAGGCAGTAGTCGCACTCGCGGCATTCGGGCGTGTACAGCGGAATGACATGGTCACCAGGTTTGAGTGAGCGGACTTCCCGCCCGACCTCGAGCACCACGCCGGCGCCCTCATGGCCAAGGATCGACGGGAACAGACCCTCGGGGTCGCGCCCCGAAAGCGTGTAGGCATCGGTGTGACACAGGCCGGTGGCCTTGATCTCGACCAGCACTTCACTCGGCCCGGGTCCGGCCAGATCTACGGTTTCGATCGAAAGTGGCGTTCCGGCCTCGAAGGCGACGGCGGCGCGGGTCTGCATCATCAGGCTCCTGAGATTGATCATGAGATCAGTCAACCCGGCATCATACCGTGCGCCTGCCGGGCTTTTGTCAATCCGGATCGACACCGTCCGGGGACGCTCGGATTGAATCGCCGCAGACGCGTCGGGGTGGTCGACTGAAAACGCGGTTTTGGTCGTAATGCGCCGATCAGTCCTTGCCGCAGACGGGCGCCGGATCAATTTCCAGGCCTGAACCGGTCTATTTTCGTGACCTGAATCCAGATATTTTTCAATGGCATGACGCTTGCACTTAAGAGATCATGAAAATGTTTCCGCCGTGGATTCGCCAAGATGGGATCTCGTTAGATGAGGTCGTCGCGCGCATTCTGGGGTTTTTGCGACGTCGATACGATCTCGATTTGTGGATGATCACCCGGGTCAAGGGTGACGACTGGATCATGATTCTCGCCGACGATCGTCGTGGTGAAGTTGTTACCGGGCAGGTCTTTGCTTGGAGCGAGTCGATCTGCAAGCGGATGGTGGAGGGTGCGTGTCCGGGCTGGATCAATTCGATTGCAGAGCAGCGCTTGATCATGGATGCCCCGATCGTTCCCCCGATGGTCCGACGGCTGGGCATCGACGCCTACATCGGTGCGCCGATGCGAACGGCCGATGGCAGCCTGCTCGGTACCTTGTGTGGTATGCATCGAGCGTCGTGCACGACGCTGGACCGGTCCGATCATGAACTGGTCGTCCTGCTGGCCGATCTGCTGGCCGGGTTCATGACAGCCGAGATCGGTTCGGTTGAACTGGAGCGTCAGAATGAGCGATTTCGATTCGAGGCGATGACCGATGTGCTGACCCATCTGCCGAATCGTCGCGCCTGGGAGCAGAAACTCGAGCGTGAGCAGTCTCGCGCACTGCGGCTTGGTGAAACCAGCTTCGTCTCGGTCATCGACCTCGATGGGCTCAAGCAGGTCAACGATGAGCAAGGTCATGCCTCCGGCGATGAACTGCTGCGTCAGACCGCACTGGCCTTGCGCTACGCAGTACGGGACTCCGACTTTGTTGCGCGTCTGGGTGGTGATGAATTCTCGGTTCTGGGCATTCAGTCCGGCAGCGCCGACGAGGAAGACGTCGCCCGTCGGATTCGCTTGGCATTGGAGCGACGCGATATTCGAGCCTCGGTGGGAACGGCCTCGGGCGGGCCTGCAAGCAATCATGTAGAGCTGTGGCGGCGCGCCGATGCGGCAATGTACCGGCAGAAGCGCCTCCGCGAGCGCATGGACTGATACTGATGCGCCTGCCCGACATGACCGCTCATGCACCGGGCTAAACTATTGGCATGTCGCTGAACGAGCTCTATCAGTCGAGCCTGCTGGATCATAATCGCGCGCCGCAGCACCGTCATGAACTGCCGGATGCGACCTGCCGTGCGCGCGGGCTGGATGCACTGTGCGGCGATGATCTGACAATCTGGCTGCGCGTGGTGAGCGGTCGGATCGAGGCAGCCAGCTGGACCGGCGAAGCATGCGTGGTGACCACCGCTTCGGCCTCGATGTTGACCGAATGGTTGAGGGGCCGCTCGCGCGACGAGGTCGCGGCCGGCTTCGAAGGTTTTACCGAGTTGCTGGAATCGGGCGCGGAGTGGCCGGAACTCGGTCCGTTCAACGCGCTGGCTGCGGTCGGGCGCTTTCCGTCGCGAATCCGTAACGCCCTGTTGCCGTGGAAGACTGCGCTCGAGGCGCTGGATTCAGGCACTGCCTGAAACGGCGGCGTATGCTCCGGTCGAAAAGAGCCGGGTCCGAATCCTTCGCAGGCCATTCGCGCGCAGCTTGCTCTGGTCTTCAGTGTACTGTCTGGTACGAACCCGGTTTATTCATGACTCGACCTGCTGCGACGCCCCAGGCCCTGTATCCGCGACGTTTTGCTCGGTCGCGCATCCTCACCTGCCGGTATCGACAAGCAGGGCGAGTCCGGCTGCGGTGCGCTCGGTCGCAAAACACCGCGGCGACAAGACCTGGATCCGTCTCGCGACGGTCGGGTCATGAATAAACCGGACGAAGCGCTTTCCGACTCGCTGAACGTTACAGGATTAACGACCGGGTACACTCGTCCTTGCTCAGGACGAGGGCGTAAGACGCAGGACTTTTCCGGGATTGGCGTCAGTCAGCACCCAGACCGCGCCGTCTGGACCGGTGCGGATGTCGCGCAGACGTTCGCCGATCTCGCCGAGGATGATCCGGTCCTCGGTCACGCTTTCACCGTCGATCGTCAGGACACGGGCATGGCGCGCGGCCAGCGCCGAGACCAGCAATCGCCCGCGCCATTCGGGAAACAGCGCGCCGCGGTACAGCGTCATGCCGGAAGGCGCGATCGAGGGGGTCCAGTGATGCACCGAATCGAGCATTCCCGGTCGCGAGCTGAACGGCGAGATCCGCGCCCCGGAGTAGTCGATCCCGAAGGTTGCGACCGGCCAGCCGTAGTTACCACCGGCGTGGAGCAGATTGATCTCGTCGCCGCCTCGTGGGCCATGTTCATGCGCCCAGATCCGGTTGCTTTCGGGATCGACCAGCAGGCCTTGAATGTTGCGATGACCGAAGCTCCAGATTTCCGGCAGCGCGTCGTCTACGCCGACGAAGGGATTGTCGGTCGGAATCGACCCGTCGCGATGGATCCGGACGATCTTACCGAAATGGTTGTCCAGTCGCTGTGCCCGCTCGCGGAAATCGAAACCGTCGCCAAGTCCGATCAGCAGCGTTGTGTCACCAAGAAAGGCCATCCGCCCGCCGAAGTGCACCGGTGTATCCTTCGCTGGCGAGGCGGTGAAAAGAAGCTGGTGGTCGACCAGCGCATTGCCCACCAGGCGGGCCCGGATCACCCGGGTCGCATTGGCGTCTCGCGAGCCGTGAGCGAAGGAGAGATACAGCCACGGGTCGGTAGCAAAATCCGGGTCGGGCAGGGCTTCGAACAGGCCACCCTGGCTGACTGTCAGCACATCGGGTACGCCGTCGACGGCCGCCTCCAGCAAGGCGCCGTGTTCGATGATGCGCAAGCGCCCGGCACGTTCGGTGACCAGCACGCGGCCGTCCGGTAGCCAGGCGATCGACCAGGGATGGTCCAGCCCGTCGGCCATGGTTTCTATCTGGTACCCTGCGGCGGTGGAAGCCGTCGAGTACAACAGCGTCAATGCGGTCAGAAGTCTTGCGATTCGCAGCATGGTTGCATGCATCCGGGACGGACAATGCATCAGGATATCAGGCTTGTTCAAGGAACCAATCAGTTGAATGGCATACGCGTCCTGATGGGCTGGGCGATTGCGGTGGTGATTGCGGTCACGCTGGGCAGTCTGGTCCAGAGCAGCTTCAATCTTGCTGCGCTGAGCGGCCTGGGGGTCGAGCTCGGCGCGGCCGACTGGATCGGTACCGCCGGGCATGACCTGCTGAATTTCACCCCGACCTACGCGCTACTGGTCGCGACAGCTTTTGCCGTGGCCTGGCCGGTGGCCGCGCTTCTGAAGCGGGCGTTTCCAGGCCATCGGAGTCTACTGTTCACGCTCGCTGGTTTCAGCGCGATCTGGACCACGATCATGATCATGAACCGGGCCCTGCCGGTGACTGGCATTGCTGCGACCCGCGAGCTGACGGGTACGCTTGCGCTGGCACTGGCCGGAGCGTTGGCTGGCTGGCTGTATGCGTGGTTGATTCGCCCGCTGCGAGATTGATCGAGCTGCGATGAACCAGGGAAGCTCTGAACAAGTCTGCGCGGGCGCGAAGGGGTCTTTGTGGGAGGCTCTGGCTCGGCTTGGGCAAGCGCGGTCTGGTCATTCCAGATGAGCGAGCCCAAACGAGGCGGAGGCCCCGCAAAGGCCCGTCCCATCAGGTTTCGCCGGACAAGCCGCATCTCGCACGCGACGTGACTCAAGCCGTAGCGACGGCTACTGTCACTCGTCACGGCACGCACGATCTGCGGCTTGTCCGACCAAAACGCGCTCCACGCAGACTTATTCAGAGGTTTCCTGGAGCGCGATCTGAATCAATCGACGTAGTCGTTTTCCTTCAACCAGTCTTCGTCGGAGCCTTCGTTGATGCCGTCGAACAGGTAGGTCGAGATGTAGCGTTCGCCGGTGTCGGGGATCATCGCCAGAATGCTCGAGCCCTTGCGAGCCTGAGCGGCAACCTTCAGCGCCGCGGCTACGCTTCCGCCGCCTGACACTCCGCTCAGAATGCCTTCCCTGGAGGCCAGTTCGCGCGCCGTGTCGCGGGCTTCATCGTCGGTGACGGGCACGATCTGGTCGACGATCTGGCGGTTGAGTACCTCCGGCACGAAGTCCGGCGTCCAGCCCTGGATCTTGTGCGGCGTCCACTCCTTTCCGGCAAGCAGCTGCGCGCCTTCGGGCTCGGTTGCGACCACCTGGATCTCGGGCCGCGCCAGCTTGAGCATTTCGCCGGCGCCTGTCAGGGTGCCGCCGGTACCCCAGCCGGTGACGAAGTAGTCGAGATCGCGACCGGCAAAATCGCGCAGGATTTCCGGGCCCGTGGTGTTGCGGTGGTAGGCCGGGTTGGCCGGGTTTTCGAACTGGCGGGCCAGGAACCAGTCATTGCGCTTCGCCGCCTCGGCGGCGCGGCGGACCATGCCGGTGCCGCGTTCTTCCTTCGGCGTCAGGATGACCTTTGCGCCAAGAGCGCGCATCAGCTTTCTGCGCTCGATCGAGAAGGTCTCGACCATGAAGCAGACGAATGGGTATCCCCTTGCGGCGCACACCATCGCCAGCGCGATGCCGGTATTGCCCGAGGTCGCCTCGACCACGGTCTGGCCTGGTTTGAGCGCACCGCGCTTCTCGGCATCCTCGATGATGCCGATCGCCAACCGGTCCTTGACCGAGGCCATCGGGTTGAAGAATTCAAGCTTGACGTAGAGATCGATATGCTCCGGGGCCAGGCGGTGCAGACGGATCACGGGAGTATTGCCGATGGTGTCGAGAATGCTGTCGTGAATCATTGCCGGTTTCCTCGGACTGTTTTCCTGTGTCAGGGTTATCGCCGGTTTCATTCCGGTGAATGGTGCCGCAACCGAGAGTTTGCCAGCCTTCCAGGCTTGCGCCACCTGTTGCAGACCGGTCGAAAGCATGCCATGCTCACGCGGCGTGATTGGGCTGGTCGGATCCTTGATCGGAAACTTTGTTGCTTACTTGAGTGTTTCCTGACCCGGAACAGCGCCAGTGCGGCGAATTCTCAGGATAGCACTGCGATCTGCCCGTGTGTCCGGATTTAGCGCTGACTCTTAAATTGGTAACCAATGAGCGCTGAACGGAATCTGCCGCAAGAAATTCAGTTGGGCTGGATGCGGGACGATCAGGATCAGAATGATAGAAGAGGTTATTATATCTACTCAAGTAACTGATAAAAATGGATAATTTTAAGATTTACTGAATTAGGTGCCTGGCATGTACTTCGTTTTCGATCGCTTCGAGCTCGATCTGAACGGTCATCAGTTGATCGATCGAGATGCGGACCAGACGCTGGCGCTTCGGCCGCAGGCATTCAGCGTTCTTGTGTTCCTGCTCGAACGGGCGCCGGCCACGGTCAGTCGCGAGCAGTTGCTGAATGGCGTCTGGGGGCACACCGCGCTGTCGGCCAGCGGCGTTTCCCAAGCGATACGGGAGATTCGCAAGACCCTTGGCGATGACGCCAGCGACCCGCGCATTCTTGCGACCCGGCATGGTTGCGGCTACCAGCTTATCGCTCCGGTCGGGATCCGATCCGAGGATGACGCTGAGCCACCCGCGCTTGATTCCGACCTGATGCCGACCGAACTGGAGCGCTTGCCCGAAACGCGGCAGCGCGCGCATGTTTCACGCCAGTCCGCATGGATCGCGGCGGCGGTCGCGCTGGCGCCGCTGGTGGCGCTGATCACATCGCTGATGCTGGCCGAGCCGTCAGTCCGTCGTGGCTCTGCCCATGCGGGCAGCACCAGCTGGATGCTCAGCGGGCGCGGTTTGCCCCGGTCCGAGACGGCGACCGATGCCTGGTCAGCCGGACTCAAGGCTCGTGCCTTGTTCGATCGGGACGAAGCGCTGCAACAGTTCGAACGGGCCTGGCGGGCAGCGCCGGACTCGACCAGCGTGCTGCTGGCCTTGATCAACGCGCAGGTTGATGCCGGCGAGATCATTGTGGCTAGAAAGTATCTGGACCACGAACTGCTCAAGCGCGCGCGCTTGAGCCATCGCGAACGACTCGAGCTCCGTGCAACCGTTGCACGTGTCGCCGGCTCCTGGGCGGTGGCAGCGGATGCGCTGCAAAGCCTGGCCGATTTCTTCCCCGGTGAACGGCAGTACGCATTGTGGTTGTTCGAGGCACGGATGCATTCGGCACCACCGCATCGAGCGGGCGAAGCGCTGGCGGCGCTGATGCCGACCTCCGATCCTGCGGTGGCGCTGGCGGCGAGTCGGCTGCTGATGCGGCAAGGTCGCATCATCGATGCAATCGAACAGACCCGCGCCGCCCTGAAGATGGCCGAGGCAGCAGGCGCCGAAGCGGCCGGCATCGTGGCTCGCGGTCAACTTGCCGGGCTGCTGCTTGCTGTGTCCGATGTTGGATCCGGCCGTGCCGGACGTCAGGAAGCTCAACAGCTGCTGGCTGAAGTGAATCAGCTCGGCCAGGCTTTTGCGGCTCGGTCGGCGCTACTGGACGCTTCGATTCAAGGTTTCGAGCTTGCACTGGAGCAAGGCGATCGAACCACGGCGCATGCGCAGATTGCTGCAGTGTGCATCTCGACCGAGCGCGCCCGGGAGCACAGTGAGTGTGCCCGGATGCAGGGAATGCTGGCGCTTGAGGAAGGACACACCGCAACCGCACGATCAAGCCTTGAACAGGCAGCGCAGGGCTTCGAGGATCTCGGCTGGACTGAACGTCTGGGCGAGACGCGCCGCATCGAGGCTGAACTCGAGTTGCGCCTCGGTCGTGTCTCGATGGCGTTGGACCGGCTCGACGAAGCGGAGCGATTGCATCATCAGATCGGCGCGGTGAATCAGCTGGCGCGATCAGCAACGGTTCGTGGCGACGCGCTGGCCGCGCGGCTGAATTATCTTGCTGCAATCGAGCAATATCGGTCCGGTTTGCAGCATTTCCAGGACATCGGTGACCGGCACACTGCCGCGCATACCCTGGTTCGGCTTGCGGCCCTGTTGCCGTTGGTGGGAGATTTTGAAGCGGCGGATCAGGCCAGAGCAGAGGCTGCGGCCATTTTCACGGCGCTGGATGACGGGCGCGGCCTCGCCGCGCTTGATTGGGCAACGGCGCTTGCGGCATTGCGCACTGGAGATCGCGATGCCGCCGTCGAGCACCTTGCATCGGCCGAAGCGCGTTCTGCGGCGCTGGGTGAGGATGATCGCCGGATCGAGGCGCTGGCCGAGCTGGTCCGTCTGCACACCGCCGGCCTCGAGTTGCAGGAGGCGCATGCACTGCTGCGTCGCGCCAGTGAGCTGGAGACTGTCAACCCGCTGGTGCAGGTCCGGCTGGTGCTGGCCGCGGCAGATCTGGCGATGGTTGAATCGGATTTTGGTGCAGCCTCCGTCCTGATCGCCGATGCGCGAACCATTCTGGCTCGAGAGGGTTCTTCGGTCCAGATGCGCCGGATCGACCTGGCGCAGGCGCGGCTGTTGCTTGAATCCGGACAGGCTCCGGCTGCAGGCCGTCTCGGGCGCGCCCTTCTGGTCGACGCGCTGCGGACAACTCGATCGCCCGCATTTTCGAGTGCCAGGCATGGAGGTGTCGAGACGATTCCGGAGGAGGATCGGTTGGCGGTCGTCCTGCTGCTGGTGCAGGCGCTCGCAGACCAGCGTCGGATGGACGAGGCGCGCTGGACACTTGACAGTCTGACGCTGCTGGACGTCGGCGGCGTCTCTGCCGATCTTGGGCTGCGTCTGCAAATGCTGCAAGCCTACATTTCCGCGACGGCGACACCAGTCGAGCGCCTGCGCGAGGTGCGTGACCTTGCGCTGGGGCAGGGCTTTCGCCTGATTGCATTGGAATCCGATGCACTGCTTGCAGATGCTCTGATGCGAAATCGACAGCCCGTTGAAGCCCAATTGCTGGCCGATGTCGTGAGTCGGCAGGCGCAAGCCTCCGGTGCTCAGTGCGTGGTCAACTACCTGGATCGGCTGCGCGCCCCGGGCGAGCTCTGAATTCATCGCTGTAAGGCTGATCGATGGACGGTCCAATTCGACGCGGTCGAGTTCGGCATGCATCGGGACTGGATCAGTGGTCGCCGCCGGGTGGCTTGCGCAGTTGTTTGCGCTGGCCACGACGCCGCTTGCTGTCCATCCGCTTGCGGCGCTGATTGCGACTGGGCGCGGTCGGAATCCGCGGTCGCGGTGGGCGCGAGGCACGCTCGATCAGTTCGGCCAGGCGCTGCCGTGCCGCCTCGCGATTTCGCACCTGGCTGCGCATCTCGCGCGCAACGATGGTGATGACCCCATGCTGATCGGTGCGTCTTCCCGCCAGCCGGAGCAGGCGCTTTCGGGTGGCGTCGTCGAGGAAGTTCGAGTTCTGCGCATCGAAGCGCAATTGCACCGCCGTTTCAGTGCGATTGACATGCTGGCCGCCGGGACCGCCGGCCAGCACGAACTGCTCGCTGAGCTCGCTTTCCGGCGGCAGGTAGCGATCGAGATCAGCCGACGCCAAGGTGGCAGAGCTCCATGAACTCATCGAACGGCCGCGGCCGACTGAACAGATAGCCCTGCGCGTACTCGCAACCAAGATCGGCAAGCCAGTCGCGTTGCTCGGTGGTTTCGACGCCTTCGGCGATCACCTCCATGTTCAGCGCGTGGGCCATGGCAATGATCGATTCGGTGATTCGCTCGCCGGCCGCGTCATGCCCGAGTTGGGCGACGAAGCGGCGATCGACCTTGAGCGACTGTGCGTCGAGTTCATGGAGGTAGGCGAGCGAAGAAAAACCGGTGCCGAAGTCGTCGATCGAGAGCCGAATGCCGCCCTGGCGTAACTGCCGCAGTATTTCCGGAACGCGCTCGTCCTGGCTCATCATGGTGCTTTCGGTCAATTCCATCTCGAAGGCTTCGCGCGGCAGGCCGGCCGCAGACAGATGAGCGAAGACCTGCCTGGCGAAGCCTGATTGATCGAGTTGCGAGGCTGAAAAATTGAATGCCAGACGGAATTCCGGGCCGAATCCTTGCCTCATCTGCACCGCTTCATGGGCCGCGCGATTGAGCAGGACCTGGGTCAGCGGCCGAATCAGACCGGTTTCCTCGGCCAGCGGAATGAACTGGTCTGGCGGAACCTGTCCGTGCTCGGCCGAATACCAGCGCGCCAACGCCTCGGCACCAATGATCCGGCGATCGCGCAGGCGCACGATCGGCTGGTAAAAGACCTCCGGTTCGCCGAGTTTGATCGCGCGGCGCAGATCGGACTCCAGTAGCAGGATGCGATGTGCCTTGACGTTGTCCTCCGCACTGAAGAAGGCAGAGTCGCCGCGGCGCTGCCGCTTGGCTCGGTACATCGCCGTTTCGGCATTGCTCAGTAGTGATTCTGCGTTATCGCCATCGATGGGATGACGTGCGACACCGGTCGAGATCGAGATCGGAATCGGTGGAAGTTGCGCAAGTTTTATGTCGCGCGCGACCGAGCGCTGAATTGCCCGCAGCATGCGTTGCGTCGCCTTGTCGGGGTCAGTCGAACGCAGCAACAGTGCGAATTGATCGCCGCCGATGCGGGCGATTTGCAGGTGCTTGATCGCCAGCTTCCCCAGTCGCTGGCCGATTTGCCAGAGTGCCCGATCGCCGACCGGGTAGCTCAGGCTTGCGTTGATGCGCTGGAAGCGGTCCAGACCGCAGACCAGAACCGCGACCTGCTGTCCGGTTGATGCGATCGATGCAATCGCGTTGTCGATGTTCTGCACCATCTTGGTGCGGTTGTCGAGTCCGGTCAGCCCATCCTTGCGCTGCAGGAAATCGAGTTGAGACGCGTAATTCCTTGATCTCGGTCAGGTCGGTAAACACCGCGG
>Ga0210039_1004042_pt1 | contig 10894 bp, 8 predicted proteins | sample CryGeyCG2114_250_3_FD_185460 | JGI IMG/M metagenome (GOLD analysis project Ga0210039, IMG submission 185460) | Groundwater microbial communities from aquifer - Crystal Geyser CG17_big_fil_post_rev_8/21/14_2.50 (SPAdes) (version 2) | ecosystem: Environmental > Aquatic > Deep subsurface >...
GCGCGCGAGCTCGACTGGCTTTACGCCGAGACCGGGGCGCAGATCGCGACCTGTGTCGGCGGCATGGATTACCGCACCGAAAAGCGCGCCCTTGATCGCGGCGCGCATATCGTGGTCGGCACGCCGGGGCGGTTGCGCGACCATATCGAGCGCCACAGCCTCGACCTTTCGGGTCTGCGCGCGGCGGTGCTGGATGAGGCCGACGAGATGCTTGACCTCGGCTTTCGCGAAGACCTCGAATTCATCCTTGGTGCCGCCCCGGCCGAGCGCCGCACCCTGATGTTTTCGGCCACCGTGCCCGCCGCGATTGCCGAACTGGCCAAGGATTTCCAGCGCGACGCCTTGCGACTGCACACCGCAGGCGAGGCGCGCCAGCATGTCGATATCGAATACCGGGCACTGAATGTCTCGTCGCGCGACCGCGAGCACGCAATCTTCAACCTGCTGCGCTACTACGATGCGCCCTCGGCACTGGTGTTCTGCAAGACCAGGGCAGCGGTCAGTCATCTGCTGGCGCGGATGGGCAACCGCGGCTTTCAGGTGGTGGCGCTGTCGGGCGAGCTGAGCCAGCAGGAACGCACCCACGCGCTGCAAAGCTTGCGCGACGGGCGGGCGCGGGTCTGCATCGCGACCGATGTCGCGGCGCGCGGGATTGATCTGCCGGGGCTGGATCTGGTGATCCACGCCGATCTGCCCAGCAACTCGGAAACCCTGCTGCACCGATCCGGGCGCACCGGGCGGGCGGGGGCCAAGGGGGTTTCGGCGCTGATCGTGACCCCGGCCGAGTTCCGCAAGGCGCAGCGCCTGCTGCAAGGTGCCAAGGTGGTGGCCGAATGGGCCAAGGCGCCCTCGGCCGAAGAGGTGCAGGCGCGTGACGACGCGCGGGTGCTGGAACACCCCGCGCTGACCGCCCCCGCAGGGGACGAGGCCGCGATTGCCGCGACCCTGCTTGCGCGCTTCGGTGCCGACCATGTGGCCGCAGCTTTCGTGCGGCTGTGGCGCGAGGGACGCTCGGCCCCCGAAGTGCTGCAAGATGCGGTAGCAGGATCGGCACCCGCCCCGGCGCGCGAGCGTGCCGAGTTCGGCGAATCGGTATGGTTTGCGCTGTCGGTCGGGCGCGCGGGTCGCGCCGAGGCGCGCTGGCTGCTGCCCAAGATCTGCGATGGCGGCGGCATCACCCGCAACGAGATCGGCGCGATCCGGGTGCAGGAAGACGAGACCTTCGTCCAGATCGCGACGGCGGCAGCGGGCAAGTTCGGCACCAGCCTCGAGCTCGAGTCCGGGGTGGTGATGCGGCGTCTGCCCGGCGAGCCGAACCTTGATCGCCCCGAGCGCAGCCCCCGCAAGAGCTACGACAAACCCGCCCCGCGCGCGCCACGCGAGGATGCGCCGCAGCGCCCGGTGCGGGCCGAAAAACCGGCCTATGTCCCGAAGCCCGCCCGTATCGTGGAAGACGCCGAGCCCGCCCCCCGGCCCCAGCCGGTGGCCGAGGCCGCCCCTCCCGTTGCCGCTGTGAAAGCGCCTTGGGTCAAGCGTGACGAACCCGCCACCCCGCGCAAGCCTTACGTCAAACGCGACGACGCCGGGCCCAAACCCTGGACCCCGCGCGAAGGCGGGCCGAAAGCGCCCGTTGCCCCGCGCGCCGAAGGGGCGAAAAAGCCCTACGTCAAGCGCGATGATACGGCGGCAAAACCCTATGGCGCGCGCGGCGACACCCCGCGCAAGCCCTATGCCCCGCGCCCGGATTCCAACGCCGACGCCGACCACAAGCCGCGCTGGAAACCCGAGGGCAAACCCGCAGGCACGCCCTACCGCACCAAGGCCGCCGGTCCCGGCGCGCCGCGCTCGACCGGGTTCAAATCGCATGGCACCGAAGGCAAGACCTTCGGCAAACCCGCGTTTGCCAAGGCCAGACCAGCCGCCCCCAAGCGCGATGCCAAGGATACCTCCAAGCGCTTCACCCCGCCGCGCAAACCCAAGGCGTGACCCGGCAAGGCCGTGCCCCCAAACCGGGCGCGGCCTTTTCCCATTCTCCTTTGCCCAAATATCCGCGCCGCAGGCTCCGACCTGTCAGCCAGAAAATCCTCGGCCGATCAACCTCTTGATCGCCGCCACATGATGACTGTCGGCCCCCAGCGCATCCGCCGCCAACAAGGCGGCGTCAGTCAGCAGCGCCTCGGGGGCCACGATGCGGTCGATCAACCCCCAGGCCAGGGCTTCGTCGGCGCTGGCTTTCACCCCGGCCATCAGGATCAGCCTGGCCCGCGCCGGCCCGACCAGCGCCACCAGCCGGGCGGGATCCGAGGGCTGCGGCAGAAACCCCAGCCGCATCACCGGGTAGAACACCTTGGCGGTCGGCACCGCGAGGCGCAGATCGCAGGCCAGCGCCATGCCCATTGCCCCCCCGGCCAAGGTGCCGTTCAGCGCCGCGATGGTCAGGCAGGGCAGATGCGCCACCGCCGCCGACAGCCGCTCCCACACCGGATCGGTGGCCAGACCGGCGCGGGCCTCGGCAAGGTCGGCCCCGGCGGAAAACACCTTGCCTGCGCCGGTCAGCACCAGCGCTCGCGCCCCCTGCTGCGCCGCCTGCCCGACCACCTCTTCCAGTTGCCCCAGCATCGCGCGGGTCAGCGAATTGGCCTTGTCGGGGCGGTTCAAGGTCACCGTCCACAGCCCGCCTTCGGTATGCAGGCCGATCATCAGATCAGCCCGGCGCGGCGGCGGATATCCTCGTCACGCAGGCTGATCTCCTGGCCCAGCCACGGATCGGCGTCGGGGCGGCACATCCACAGCAGGGTGCGGGCGGGCCAGTCGGGCGGCACATGCACCGCCGGATCGAGGTAGGCCACCGGGTTGACCCCGCTGGCCCTGATCCGGCGCTGCATCGCGGTGGCGACGGTGCCGGGCGACAGGCCCATGATGCGCAGGCCATGGCCGGCCTCTTCAAGGTGCGCCATCCGGGTCAGCATCGCCGCCCCGGCCTTGGCGGCGCAATAGGCGCTCCAGCCTTCCAGCGGGTTGTGCGCGGCCCCCGACGACAGCGTCAGAATCGTGCCGCCGCCCTGCGCGCGCATGATCGGGATCGCGGCGCGCATGCCGTGAAAGACCCCGTTGAGGTTGATCGCGATGGCATTGGCCCAGGCCGCCGGATCGGCTTTGGCCAGCCGCACGATCGGGTCGATCACCCCGGCGTTGTTGATCAGCACATCCAGCCGCCCGGCGCTTCTGGTCACGGCGGCAAGGGCGGCGTGCACCGCGCTCCAGTCGGCCACATCGCAGGGCAGCGCCAGCGCGCCGTGGCCCAGCTCGGCGGCCAGCGCCTTGATCTCGGCACCGCTGCGCGCCAGCAGCGCCACCCGCGCCCCGGCCCCGGCAAACACCCGCGCCGCGGCGGCCCCTATGCCCCGGCTTGCGCCGGTGATTGCTACCACCTTGCCCTGCATCGCATCCTCCCTCTTGCTGCCCCGATACCTGTTGATAGCCGATCACGCAACCGCACGGAATCCCTTGACCCGCGATACCGTTCGGCGGATGATCACCCATCATTTTGCAAACGAAAGGTTTCGTTATGGCGCACTTGAAATTCATGACAACCGTGGCCCTTGGGGCACTGGTGGCCGGCAATGCGGCCTTTGCCGATGTGACCCCCGAGCAGGTCTGGCAAAGCTGGCAGGACCTTGGCGCGTCCTATGGCGAGGTGCTTGCGGCCGAAAGTGCCGTGCGCAATGGCGATACCTTGCTGGTCAGCGGCCTGACCGTGACCTATGAGAAGGACGGCGGGTCATTTTCGGCCAGCATCGACGAGGTCTCGTTCACCGACAACGGCGATGGCAGCGTCGAGATCACGATGTCGGATTCCTATCCGGTCAGTCTGGTTTTTCCGGCACCTGATGCCGCATACGAGCCGACTGGTGCCGAACTGACTGGTGCCGAACTGACTGTGACCCAGCCGGGTCTGACGGTCACGGCCTCGGGAAGCGCCGAAGAAACCCGCTACGACGTGGTCGCCCCGTCAATCAAGGTGGCGCTTGGCGAGGTGCAGGGGGGCGATGCCGACAAGCCTGATCTGATGGTCGAGATTGGCCTCAATGCGATTGAGGGCAATTACATTGTCAGCGGCACCACCGACCGCACCATGAGCAGCACCCTTTCGGTGCAGACCACCAATCTTGCCATTGCGGCCAACGACCCGGCCAACAGCGGCAAGTTCAGTCTGACGCTGGCGCTGGATGCGCTGGCCAGCACCTCGACCACCAAACTGATCGGCACCATGGATCTGCAGGATCTGGCGGCGGCACTGGCGGCAGGTTTTGCCTCTGAGGGCGGACTGACCTATGGCAGGACCGACTACAGTTTCGATTTCGCCGATCCCACCCAGACCATGGCCAGCACCGGCAGCTTCGGCAGCGGCAATTTCGACTTCGCGATGGACAAGACCCGGATGGCGTTCGGGGCCATTTCGAAAGATGCGGTGATCACCACCTCGGGGTCAACCATTCCGTTCCCGGAAGTGGTGGTGCAATACGCCGTCAGCGCCTTCAACATGGTGATGCCGCTTTCAAAATCGGATACGCCAGCCGAATTCTCGCTGCTGACCAAACTGGTCGATCTGACGATCTCGGATGACGTCTGGGCAATGTTCGACCCGGCGGCCACCCTGCCGCGTGATGCGGTGACGGTGGTGCTGGACGCCAAGGGCACCGGCACCCTGATCGTCGATCTGACCGACACCGCCGCGATGGAGGCACTGGGTGCCAACCCGCCGGGCGTGCTCAATTCGTTCGAGTTGACCGACCTTACCCTGAAGGCGGTGGGGGTGACGGCCACCGGCACCGGCGCGGCCACTTTTGATAACACCGATCTGGTCACCTATGGCGGCATGCCGGCACCTACCGGCGCGGTCGAGCTGAAGGTGGTCGGGGCCAACGGGCTGATGGACAAGCTGGTGGCGATGGGTCTGCTGCCCGAGGATCAGGTGTCGGGTTTCCGAATGATGCTGGGGATGTTCGCCAACGCGGTTGAAGGCGAGGCCGACACCATGACCTCGAAGATCGAGTTCAAGGACAAGGGCATCTTCGCCAACGGCATGCAGTTGCAATAACCGCAGGCGTGTGCGGGGTCACGAAGACCGTCCAGCGGGTGCTGGGCGGTCTTTTCGTTGCGCGGGCCGTAGGGTCAATGGCGGCAATGCTTGCGCTGGCGGGCGGCGGACTTTAGGTGAACCAATAACAGGAGGTGCGGATGACCGACCGATTGCAGACGTTGACCGAGGCCATGCTGAGCGCCGCCCGCCGGGCCGGGGCCGAGGCGGCGGATGCGCTGGCGGTGGACGGCACCTCGGTCAGCATCGACATCCGCGCCGGGCGGCTGGAGCAGGCCGAACGCGCGGAAGGCATCGAGCTCGGGCTGCGGGTGCTGATCGGTGGGCGGCAGGCCTGCGTTTCGGTGTCGGACACCTCGGCGCGCACCCTGCAAGACATGGCCGAACGCGCGGTGGCGATGGCGCGCGAGGCCCCTGCCGACCCCGATGTCGGGCTGGCCGACCCCGATCAGTTGGCGCGTGGCTGGGATCTGGCGGCGCTGGAGCTGTGCGATCCGGCCCCGGAACCTGCCGCCCAGGCGCTGGAAGAGGACGCCCGAAGGGCCGAGGCGGCGGCGCTGGCGCATCACGGTATCACCCAGGTCGAGGCCAGCGCGGGCAGCTCGCGCCGGGCGATGTTCCTGGCCGCCAGCAACGGTTTTGCCGGAGGCTACGGGCGCAGCTCACGCTCGGTCTCGGCGGTGGCCTTCACCGGCACCGGCAGCGGCATGGAGCGCGATTGGGCCGCCGAGGCGCGGACCTTTCAGGGCGATCTGCCCAAGCCCGAAAGCGTGGGCGATCTGGCTGGCGCGCGGGCGCTGGCGCGGGTCGGGGCCGAGCGACCCCTTACCGGCGCGTATCCGGTGCTGTTTGACGAGCGCGTTTCGTCATCGCTGATCGGGCATTTGCTGGCGGCGGTGAACGGCACGGCCATCGCGCGCGGCAGCTCGTGGCTGCGCGACTCGCTGGGTCAGCCGGTGCTGCCCGATACCCTGTCGCTGATCGAAGACCCATGGCGACCGCGAATCTCCGGCAGCCGCCCGTTCGATGCCGAGGGTCTGGCGACGGCGCGGCGTCTGATCGTGCAGGACGGGGTGCTGATGGGCTGGACGCTGGACCTTGCAACCGGGCGCAAGCTTGGCATGGCCAGCACGGCGTCGGCGTCGCGCGGGCCATCGTCACCGCCGCAGCCTTCCAGCTCGAATCTCGATCTGACGCCGGGGCGTTGCACGCGCGACGATCTGGTCGCGCAGATGGGCACCGGGCTTTTGGTGACGGCGCTGATCGGCGCGTCGATCAACCCCACCACCGGCGATTATTCGCGCGGGGCCTCGGGGTTCTGGGTCGAAGGCGGGCAGGTCACCCATCCGGTCAACCAATGCACCATCGCGGGCAACCTGCGTGACATGCTGCGCCGGATCGTGCCGGCCAATGATGCGCGCCCGCATCTGTCGATCCGGGTGCCGAGCCTGCTGGTGGAGGGCATGGTCCTTGCCGGCGCGTGATCTTGCCCTGCTGACCGACGCGGCGCTGGCAGCGGGCAAGATCGCGCGGCACTACTGGAAGCGTAATCCGAAGGCGTGGCAGAAAGCCGATGCCAGCCCGGTGACCGAGGCCGACATGGCGGTGAATGCGATGCTGGCCCAGCGGTTGCGGGCGGCGCGCCCGGATTATGGCTGGCTGTCGGAAGAAGACGAGGACGGTCCGGCGCGGGCGGGCTGCGCGCGGGTGTTCGTGATCGACCCGATCGACGGCACCCGGGCCTTCATCGCGGGCGAGGACAGCTTTTCCCATTCGCTTGCGGTGGTGGAACGGGGCCGGGTGGTGGCGGGGGTGGTCTATCTGCCGGTGCTGGACCGGCTTTACACCGCCACCCTGACCGGCCCGGCGCTGCGCGACGGCCAACCGATCCGGGCCAGCGACCGCGCCGGGATCGAGGGGGCGACGCTGTTGACCACCCATCCCAACCTTTTGCCCGAGCTCTGGCCGGGCGGGGTGCCTGATCTCAAGCGCAGCTTTCGCGCCTCGGTTGCCTACCGGCTGTGTCTGGTGGCCGAAGGGCGGCACGACGGCATGCTGACGCTGCGCGACGCCTGGGAGTGGGATATCGCGGCAGGCGGGCTGATTGCGGCGCGGGCCGGGGCGGTGGTGACCGACCGCTTTGGCGCCGCGCTGGCCTTCAACGCCGCCCCACCCCTGACCGCCGGGGTTCTGGCGGCCGCACCGGGATTGCACGCGGCGCTGCTGGGGCGGCTTGGGTCGAAAGCCTCCGGCGGGGATATTTAGGCGAAGCTGAAAGCCGCGGGATCAGATCGCGGTCTTGATCCAGGTTTCAAGTGCTGCCTTGGGGGCGGCACCGATCTTGTTCGAGACCACCTTGCCATCCTTGAACAGGAACAGCGCCGGGATGCCACGCACCCCCAGCAGCGCCGGGCTGTCGGGATTGTCATCGACGTTGATCTTGGCGAATTTCACCTGGCCTGCGTATTGCTGGGCCAGTTCTTCCAGCGCCGGGCCGATCTGGCGGCAGGGGCCGCACCATTCGGCCCAGAAATCGACCACCACCGGCAGCGCGGAGTTGCGGACTTCGGCATCGAAAGTGGCATCGGTGACGGCGACGGTGGCCATGAGCTTTCTCCTGACGGGGTGAGTTGGGGTAAACCTAGGGTCGCGCCGCGTCAGCGTCAAGGGCTGGTGGGCGGCGCGGCGCGGGCCTCAGGATATCGTGACCGGGGGCGGCAGGTCGGGTTTCAGATGTCCTTCATCAGCCGCAGCGCGTCGTAGATTGCGGCATGGGTGTTGCGCGCCGCGACCGCGTCGCCGATGCGGAAAAGCTGAAACCCCGCCGGGCCGCCGCCGAAGGTCTGCGGGCGGCCCGCGATCAGGGCGTCATAATCGACCGCACCAAGGTTGCGCGAGTGCGGTTTGAGCTCGAAGTAAAGCTCGTCCAGCGGCAGGGTGCCGTGGTTGACCACGACCTGATCGTAAAGCGCGGTCCGGGTCGTCGGCAGGTAGTCGCTGCCGATCGTGGCGCAAAGCTGGTTGCCCATCCGCGCCACCGACAGCAGCCGCCAGGTGACGGTGAAGGTGGTGTTGCGGCCTTGCAGCGCGCGCATGTAGGGCACCAGATTCATCGCCATCACCTCGGGGGCAAAGCTGCGGTCGGGGGTCATGATTTCCACCAAAGCCCCGGCCTCGGTCAGGGTTTGCGCGGCTTGCAGCGCGGCGTGATCGCCGGCGTCATCATAAAGCAGCACGTTGGTGCCGGGTTTGACATCGCCTGACAGGATGTCCCAGCTCGAGACGGTCAGATCGTTGCCAAGCGCAAGAATGTCCTTCTGCGCCATCCCGCCGGTGGCGATGATCACCACATCGGGGGCCAGCGCCAGCACATCCGCCGCTTCGGCCCAGGTGTTGAAGCGGAATTCGACCCCGCGCGCCGCGCATTGCGCCATGCGCCAGTCGATGATGCCGATCATCTCGCGGCGGCGTGGGGTCAGGGCGGTCAGGCGGACCTGCCCGCCGGGCTGGGCGGCGGCTTCCAGCACAGTCACGCGGTGGCCGCGCGCGCTTGCGACGCGCGCCGCTTCCAGACCGGCGGGACCGGCCCCGACCACCACCACATGGCGGCGCGTGGCGGCGGCGGCAATCGTGTGGGGCATGGTTTCTTCGCGCCCGGTGGCGGGGTTGTGGATGCACAGCGCCATTCCCCCCTGATAGATGCGGTCAAGGCAGTAGGTTGCCCCGACGCAGGGCCGGATATCCTGCTCGCGCCCCTCGATGATCTTTCTGACAATATGCGGGTCGGCCATATGGGCGCGGGTCATCCCGACCATGTCGAGCAGCCCGGCGGCGATGGCGTGGCGGGCGGTGGCGACATCGGGGATGCGGGCGGCGTGGAAGGTGGGCAGGCCGACCTCGGCCCGGATCCGCCCGGCGAAATCGAGATGCGGCGCCGATTTCATCCCCTGCACCGGAATCACGTCGGTCATCGCGGCATCGGTGAAGATCCGGCCGCGGATGATGTTGACGAAATCGACCAGGCCGGAATCGCGAAACCGGCGCGCCAGTTCCACCCCCTCGTCGGCGGAAATCCCGCCCGCCTGCACCTCGTCGGCGGTGTAGCGCACCCCCAGCAGAAAGTCGGGGCCAACCCGCTTGCGGCACGCGGCCAGCACGTCGAAGGCAAAGCGGGCGCGGTTGTCGAAGCTGCCGCCATAGGGCGCGGCCAGGGCGTTGGTCAGGGGTGACAGGAACTGATCCATCAGGTGGCCGTAACACTCGAACTCGACCCCATCGAGACCGGCGTCCTTCATCCGCTCGGCGGCATCGGCGTAGTCTTCAATGATCCGGACGATATCCCAATCCTCGATCACCTTGGGGAAGGCGCGGTGGCTGGGCTCGCGCGCCGGGCCAGCCGCCACCACCGGCAGCCAGTCGCCCTTGTCCCAGCGGGTGCGCCGGCCAAGGTGGGTCAACTGGATCATCACCGCCGCCCCGGCCTCGTGGCAATCGTCGCTCAGGCGCTTCATCCAGCCCACCACCTCGTCGCGGTAGGCCAGGATGTTGTTGAACACCGGCGGGCTGTCGCGCGACACCGCCGCCGAGCCTGCGGTCATGGTCAGCGCGACCCCGGCGCGGGCGCGCTCAAGGTGGTAAAGCCGGTAGCGATCCTTGGGCATGCCGTCTTCGGGATAGGCCGGCTCGTGGCTGGTGGTCATGATCCGGTTGCGCAGGGTCAGGTGTTTGAGGCGGTAAGGCTGAAGCAGCGGATCACTGGACATGGGGCCTCCTTAGAGCGCATTCCGAAAAGTGTGGCACGGTTTTCGGATAAAATGCGCGTGAAAACCGCTGTAGTCAGGGGTTGGGGCCAGACTAGGCGGGGGCAGGCGGCGGCGACCATCTGGAATCGACATCAACGCCGCAAATCTGCCGCCGCCAGAGGCGTCAGGTCAGCCGCGCCAGCAGCGCCAGCAGGCGCTTGCGTTCCTTGGGTTTCAGTGGCCCGAGGGTGCGATCGGATACCATCAGCGCGGTCTCGGCCAAGCGGGTGAACAGCGCGTGCCCCGCGGGCGTCAGCGCCACCGTCAGGCGGCGGCGATCGGTGGGGTTGGCGGTGGTCGTGGCCAGCCCCTGCCGCGCCAGCCGGTCCACCACACCCTTGATGGTGGCCGCATCCATCGCGGTGGCGCGGCCAAGGTGGTTTTGCGACTGCGGCCCAAGCTCGGCCAGGCGGGCCAGCACGGCGTATTGGGTGGTGGTGACCTCGGGGATCAGTTCGGAAAACAGCGCCAGGTGGCGCTGGGTGACGCGGCGCAGCACGTAACCGATCTGGTCATCAAGCACATAAGGCGGGACGCGGGATTTCACCCCTTTGGGATAGCGCGGCGGCGGCGTTGGTGCAAGGAAGTTGACAGCCGATGGCGGCGGTTGCAGGGTGTTTGCACACAAATGAACCGGGGCGCGCCGATGCGCCGGAAAGGGATGATGAGCCTTTACCAGCGCCCGCAGACCTTGCCCGAAGCCATGGCCCTGCTGGCGGCTGGATCGCAGAAGGTGCTGGCGGGCGGGACCGATATCTATCCGGCGCTGGCGGGGGCTGATCTGCACGGATCGGTGCTTGATCTGACCGCGGTCGCGGGGCTGCGCGGAATCGTCGCGGGGCCGGACGGGCTGCGGATCGGGGCGTGTACGACCTGGGCCGAGGTGGCGGCGGCGACGAACTTGCCCCCGGCGCTGGTGGCGGTGCAACAGGCGGCGGTGCAGATCGGCGGGCGCCAGATTCAGGCTGCGGGCACCATCGGCGGCAACCTG
>Ga0210039_1004045_pt1 | contig 10883 bp, 16 predicted proteins | sample CryGeyCG2114_250_3_FD_185460 | JGI IMG/M metagenome (GOLD analysis project Ga0210039, IMG submission 185460) | Groundwater microbial communities from aquifer - Crystal Geyser CG17_big_fil_post_rev_8/21/14_2.50 (SPAdes) (version 2) | ecosystem: Environmental > Aquatic > Deep subsurface >...
TGGCATCGGCGGCTGCCTTTTCCTGAGCTGCTTTTTCTTCAGCGGCTTTGGCGTCGGCAGCGGCTTTATCAGCCGCTACTTTCGGGGGTTGTTTACGAGCTGCCATAAATCCCCCTTAGCCTGCGCTGGTGTCGCTGATCAGGTAGCCAGCATCGGCACCGAGCAGATAAGGACGGTAGGTATCGGTATTACGGATAATCTCGACCTTGCCGTCTTCTGTGCGGGAATCAATTCCCAGACCGTTCTTTTTACGCAACGTGTAGCCATAGCTGGCGTCATACATCAGGCGCTGGCTATCTCCACGCTTTGGCGGAACGTAGGCGAGTACGATGTTGTCACCCCAGACATCGGTAACGACATCACCGTTTGCTCCGGTATACAGGGACATACCGATAACAATATTTTCGATTTCAAAAATATCCTGCAGGTCTTCTTTGCGGATCAGGCGTTTACTGTCATTGGACAGCAAGGCTTTCAGTGCGGGATGACGCTTCAGCGTACGCCATGACTCGTAGCCGATAACCATGGTGTTAGGATGTTTGGCGATTTTCTGGCGGATGGCGGCCTTTCCATCATCAATAACACCTTCGGGGTCAGAACCCGGATGGGAGAACTGACTGGTGCCGCTCAGTGCAATCTTGTTACTGGTAGCGTAGTTGGCCGCGTTCTGTGCCAGGTCGGCGCAGTATTTTTCGCGGCGCAACTGAATACCTTCGGTGACAACATCAGTTGCCCAGGCACGCAGAGGAAATGCAGCTTCGGAGTCTTCCCGGTAATCGATTGGAAATTCCAAGTCGTGTTCATCCAGAATGATGTCCTTACCGTCAATATCACCAGGCTGGATGCGATTTGATTTAGCACGCAGCGCACGAATGGTGTTGTAAATACGGAACTTTTCTTTGCCAAAAATGGGAATTTTTCCGGCTTCTTTGTCGACTTCAACCATGGGGAACAGGTACTCGGCAATCAGCTCGGCATTACTGTAGCCAACGGCCAGTTGAGTCAGTACGGGGTCGACAACACGCAAATTTGCTAAACGTGACATAGGTTTCTCCTGGGGTGATCGGTGGCGTTATCGCCAGGCTTTACTGATTACCAACGGCATAAGCCGCTGTTTTGTAATCAACGTTGTGTTTTTTCATGTGTGCGCGGATTTTTTTATCCATTTCAATGGATTCCTTCGGCGTATTTTCCGCGTACTGCACGGCATCTTCTTCAGCCTGATCGGCTTCGGATGCAGCGTTATCACCTGTTGCGGTTTCACCGAATTCCACACGGGGGGGCATCGCAGACAGTGTTTCGGAAAACACCTGGTGCAATGGTTTTGCCGCATCGCCTTCACCGAAGTTCAGGTTTTCAACCGACTGCAGGGCATCCAGTGCGGCGGTAATAACCGGCACACTGTCTTTACCAATGCGGGTGTCATTGGCCAACTGCTCGGCGAATGCCAGGTTCTTTTCATGCGCGCGGTCAGCGGCTTCTTTTGCATGGGCGGCATTGGCAGCAGCCAGCTGCGTCTTCAGTGCTTCATTTTGAGCTTTAAGGTCGGCGGCTTCTTCTGGAGTCACGGTGTTCACGGTGTGTTCCTCTTTAGTGGGTAACTGAGGTTCGGGCGCTGCTGGCTGGGCAGCAGCAGGTGCTTCTTCCGAAAATTCGATGGTGATGCAGTCGTCTTGCTCTGCGTAATTAACCAGCTGTGCTGCACGCAGCCCTTTAATGGCCGGTGGCTGAGCGCCCAGAAAAGCAATGTGGCGCAGGTAATAAACGCCCGGCACAGGGTTGTGCGGACTGGCCGGTGGATAAAATGATGCGGATACTTTTTTAAATGCGCCGGACTTATGCAGCTCGGCAAAGTCGGCATTGACCTGGTGCGGGATGGCTTCCGGGCCGTCTGCGGCCATCTGCAGAGATTGCACCCAGCCGTAGGCAGGTGCGTCATCTTGCGGATGCCCAATGCACAGCGGGGCTTCGTGTTTGGCAGGATCGTAAGCCGCAACCGTGGCAGATAGATCAGACTCGCTGAACGTGAGCTGCTGGCCACCCATATCAATATGGGTGCCGGGCTTGAATAAATGGATAACTGGGTTTGGCATACTGGCTCACCTTTAACGGAGTGAGGCCAGTATCGGGGAGGGTCGCGCGGTGCGTCTTTTAACGCAGTTTATAAATATTTTGAGGTTTTCTGGCAGGAGTTTAGCCGTCGGCAGCATTGCATGCCGAAAGCCATTACGCAAAGCGTCTTAATTGCGCGTTATAACGCGTTATAACGCTTTGATACGGTTTTCTTCGGGCGGATGTAGCTGTGCGCCTTACAGGAGCGACTGTTGCGCCTCAGAATTGATTTCGTAATTCACCCGGCGCAGCACTGCATAAACCCACACTTTGCTGACTTTGTACTTTGCCGCCAGCTCTGCGTGATTGTCGCCGGTAAAATCCTGGTAAATGGCGAGGTCACGCTGACGCAGACGCATGCGTGCTCCTTTACCAAAATACAACTGCTGCCCGGCCCAGGCTTCGGTCAGGGTGTCGATGATTTCCAGTGCCATGGTGTCGGCCTCTTCGTCATTCAGGCCTGCTCGGCGAGCTGCTGCAGATGCAGTGTCGAACAAATCGGTCAGCATCTCCGGGGCATCACGCATTAATTTACGGGCAGCGGTCATAGTGGCCTCCTGTTAAGGTCGCCTGCTTTAAGGTCAGGAGTGAGATTGGTTTTGTACGCGCTTTTGCCACTGCTTAAGCGATTCAATTAACCGGATCAACGTGGCGTTACTGCAAAACTCCGGGGCTTCAAACTTGCCCCGCGTCTGGCGGCGCACATAACTGCGCAATGCCGCATCGGATGCGTCGCGCAGAATACCTGTTTCAGCCATATCGCCCCAAACAGCTTTTAATTTATCCAGCAGATCTGCTGGTGCTTTTTTCGCGCTGGTTTTCGGCGGGCGGGTTTTAAACCCACGCTGCTTCATCGCCTCAATCACTTTATGCAGATCCATCACGCCCATATTCGCAGACGAGGTTTTCCCCGTTGCGGATTTAAGCAATGCCCGGTACGTGTCATCGTCCAGGCCGAGCTGCTGCTTGCCGATATGGATTTGTGCAATCAGCTTCTGTCGGTTACTCATAACGCCTCCAGTAGTTCGCGTTTTGTACCGGTCATTCCCCGGTTTAACTGGGCCTCTTTTCCTTTTCTGTAACCCTCATTCTGAGACTGCAAGTCGTTACCTTTGGCGCTATGTTCTTTCGGCTTCAATGCTTTCAATTCCGCGTGGTTCTTATTTTTATATTCCGCTATCAACGTCTTATGCTTTTCCGATACCGGACTTATAAAATCTGCAATGACTGAATACACGGCAACCACCCACTGCTCAGCGAAAAGGTCGCCACGGCGGCTCTTTGTCGCTGGCTTGCAGCGTTTCTGCTTGCGTACATGCTCAGCCCGATCGCGGGTCAATTGACGACGCAGCACGTCGTATGCGTAGCTTGCAACCTCTGGTGCCTCTTCAATACCGATAAACTCAACCTCGGTTTCTTTTTGAAAAAATCCAGATCGAAAAATAGCTTCTACAGAAAAGGCTTCGCAGATGACTCCAACGAGCATGTGTTGCCATTTTGGCGGTTTCTGAGCACGGCCCGCATTTGCACGGGCAGACTTAACACTGAGCAGATCTATATCCTGTTCCGACAACTTGTGCGCTGCCATTAACTTCTGAGCCTGGCGCAACGCTGCTGCTGCCTCGTGCGGATTACTGCTTTTGGCAAGAGCCAGGCACTTGCGGATCTTCTCAAGGATTTTTCGTTTATCAGACATCGCAGCTATCTCTTAATGAGTGAGTTTGATTTCAGCTTTGTGTGCAGCACCGTTCCATCTTTCGAAGAATGCTTTTGGAGACTGATCAGGCATTTTAAAAGACACAACAGCACCGCATTCACACAAGCACATCATCGACTTGTCAAAGCTGTTCCTGAAAAACTGTAGCCTTAACGAACCGCAGAATTTGCATGGCTGAATGGTCACTTCAACAGTGCGATCGTTACTCATCGCCATCTCCATAGAATTCACTCAAATTAACCAGTCCGAATTTACCCGGTCTGTAGCCGTCACCATCCGGCTCCGCCATTTCGACCAGGAACCAGCCTTTTGGTAAATCACAGCGGCTGGATTGCTTGTCGATACATTGCTCCGCTTCGTGAATCAGCCACTCGTCTTCTTCTTCCGGGTAATTCTTGCGGTAGGAATCAACGGCATTAATAACCGCTGCACCCATTTCCTCTGAATCGGTAACGTGATTAATAACGATGGACGCATACACGATCGTGTAGGTATCCGGCAGACCAAGCTGTTTAGCTGCTGACAGCTTTGCTTCTTTCTTAAACATGCTGACCTCACACTGCTGTAAAGCCGCCGCAGCGGCGGAAGAAATCCATAAACATAATCAGACCGCTGATCTCTTTTCCGGTCTGAAACCAGCCTTTCGGAGGCTCCCATCGTTCCAGAGCCCTGGCGCAGATTTCAGCCCGGAGCTTGCAGCCTTTAAGATCGTTAACACTAATCTTCGCGGGATTTCCAAAAACCTTTTTCAGCGGATCATTGAGCAGTACATAGAACGTGTCGTTATCAATATGGATATCCGGCACATTAGGATTATTGGCTATCAGTTGGACGCTCATATCCGCCTCCCACGTCGGTGATATTGAGTGGAATAATTCGGTAGGCTTCGCTGTCGTTTACTCGCTCGTATACACGGATGTAAACGGTCGCTCCATCGACCATGATGGAGTTCTTCAGCGCCTCACACGCCTTAATCCAGTCAGGATGTTGGATGTCATAACTCAGCAGGCGTAGTAACTCTGCGGTGCGGAGTTTATCCCCCCGAGACGACCGGAACGTCGCATTGATCAATACTCGGATATCGTTTTCTGCCGATGCAGAAATGGCTTCGAGATATTTATCGAACAGGCTCTCTGCCGCTTTCATCTCAATATTGAACGTCATCCGGTCAGCGAAGGTGCGCTGGACTTTATATCGGCCATCGTAGCTGTATAGCGTGATATTCCCCTTATCGCCGCCCAGGCTTGCGCCGTATTTTTCACCCGCGATTTTGATCAGCTCACGAATATCGTCGAGCGCCAGGCGTTTGAATTTCGTCAGCGACATACTTAATTCACGAGCCTGCTGAGCGAGAGTTTTCACAGACTGGTCGACGATCTTATCGATGTCTTTAACGTTTTTTTCACGCACCAGGTCGCCCCGGCTGTTTTGCATATACCCTTCAGGGATAGTGTTAGTACTCATTGATACGCTCCATAAGGTCGTTTCGGTCGATATATTCGATGATCTGTAACGCGACAGCCGCAACCTGTACGGCTTCTTTTCGCAACCCGTAGCACTTCTCTCCACCGAACTGAAAGTGCAATATGGCTTCCGCCAGCTCACCGGTTTCTTCAGTCAGAATCAGGTTCCAGATACTTAAATCCTGATCCCGATCGGCACCCCATTTTTTATCCTGGTCAGCCATCTCCTGGATAACAGACTGAAGTGCCACAGATGCAAGATGCGGTATCTTCGGCTCAGTCTTGCTGGTCATCACTGCGCTCCTTGATCGCTTCAATTTCATAGTTCAGAACACGCCAGCCGCGATCAGGGTCTGCCGGATTAAGGATCAGAGGTTGCGCCCCAACTGCTATGCGATCGACTTTAAATCCTGTCCAGATCCGACTCTGAAATGGACGGCTGTCGATTACTTCGTTTTCGTCGTTAATGTCCCATTCCAGAAAATCTTGCCCCTGGTCTTCAAAAAAGATTGTTTTCACTTTCCACCTCGCGTGCTGCGCACATCAGTTACGGTTTGGCGGCAGATCCTGAAACTGCGCTGACCAAATAAAACCTGCTGCGGGCAGCTGGTTGGTTTTGTTTTTTGTTCAATTCTTACTGGCCCACAATGCGGGCATTTAGCGATCCAGATCACGTTTTCTCTCCTAAGAAATAGAGCTTTCCGCGCCAGCGGTTCAGACGGTAAATACGTCTGTTTTCAAAAACGGTAATTCGGGTTCCGAACATGGTTGCCATCCACAGTGTTAGCGGGTGCGCTTGCAGCGTATTAATGGCAGATTTAGCAATGCTTTCATGGTTCACGGTGGCCCCCTGACTCTTTTTGCCTGATTAAATTGCTCGTCTAATAGCGTGACTACGCCGCCGCACGCAGGCGGGTTTTGGCGGCGCAGGGCTTTGCTGGTTTTTCTGAATGGCGCAGGGATTTAGGGTGGGAGTCAGCGCCACTTCCTGCGGCGCTAACGTCCCCAGCGGCGGGTGCTGCTGTGTTCGGTTTTGAGTGACTAAACAGGGTGCGGGTCGTCAGTACGACCAGGCATTGCAAAATGCACAGTGCGAGCATTTGCATGGCCAGCGGCAGGTACAGGCTAAGTGCCGCCGGAGCTGCTGTTACTGATTCATTCTGCAGGCGAGCCAGATTGTCACGGGCCTGTGTCAGTTGTTGCTGGGTATTGGCAATTAATTCATACCAGCCCGCACGGGTCTGACTGTTGGCGTTGTACATGGCCAGCGACGCCTCCAGAGAGGCAATGCGTTCACGGGCAGCCTGTGTACGCTGCGGCAAAGTTGTGGTGGCTTGTTCTGCTGAGCGTTGCTGATCTAATACCGGTTCTGCCAGGTCGTACAGTGGTGCGATTAACGCCAGCGCTGTTGCGAATACTGCAATGCCGTTGCGTAAGCCGTTTTTGGCCGACCACAGCCAGATTGCACCAGCCTCAATCACCAGACTCCACAGCCAGCCAGTGGCCTGGTCGTACTGCATCCACCAGTTCATGGCGTGGTTTTGCAGCAACACCACCGCCCCAATCAATAACACCAGTGCCGGCACATTTTTAAAAAGCGCTTTAATCAGTGGCATAAGGTTTCCTCCCATTGCAGCACACAGGTTTCCCACATGGCGCGAACCTGTTTTTTACCGGCGGCAGACATTGTGGCAATGACCCGCACACCCGGCACACCGCTGGCGTTGCTTGTTTCCAGTGTGACTCGCTGACCGTCTGCGATGCTGATTGCGGAAACAGCTACTGCATGATTCATCAGGATTTTCATTGCGTCGCTGGCCTGAGCCAGCCCACAGGCAACCTGGTAATTGCATTGATCTGCATACTTACTCATGGGTGAACCTCCCACTCAATCCGGCAATCGTTCAGGTTGGCCTGGTGGCGGTTCACGGGGCCTGTCGGTGTGCCACGGCGTGCAAACTGCACGCCCTTTAATTTACGAACAGCCGCGCAGGGCTGAACATTAATTACCGGGCGTGCGCGGTTAATGTCGATTTCGATTACGGCCACTCCCAGAGCCGAAAGCCTGCCGATTGCCGCCGCAACCGCCATCAGACGGTCGGCATAAATGGAATTAATCTGAGCCATATCACACCGCCTTAATTACGTCGGCGGTAACGCGTGGTGCGCCAATATCGGCGGCCATATTCATGGCGGCAATCAACTGGTTACCGATCGCAAGCGGATACAGCAGGCTGATGGCACGGCTGGCTTTATCGCGTGCTGGTACGGTCAGTTTTGCGCGTAAGGCATCGATAGCGGCAGGTTCAATAATGTCGCTCAGCTGCTTGCCCGCCGCCTGCAGGCGGTGTTGCAGATAGCCTTCCAGGTGGTTGTCCATCGGGTCGAGGGTGATCAGCTCAATGCGCTGCACTACTTCGCGGACTTCGCTGCGGTTTTCGGCCAACTTCTGGGCCAACTCTGTCTGGCCAATCAGCACAATGCTGAGCAGGCGGTTAAAGCCATCTTCCAGTTCGTAGAAACGTTTCAGATGCTTCAGGGTTGGAATGCTCAGGCCGTGGGCTTCCTCGATGATCAGCACATGACGGTTGCCAGCGCGGCGCGACTCTCGCAACACGCGGTGCAGTTGGGCATAGCGGGCTTCGGCGGTCTGGCAGATGCGGGCTTGTGGATCGACGGTGCGAATAATGGCGGCGGCAATGTCGGTGGCCTTCAGGGTTTTGCCTTTGTTGTCGTTGTCTTCAAGCCCCAGCACATAGGGTTCAATAACGATGATGGGCAGGCTTTCACGGTTGATGCGATCCAGCAGGTCACGGCGCAGTGTGCTTTTACCCGCGCCGGATTCACCGCACACGGCGATGAAGCGCTCGCTGTTAATGGTTTGTGCCAGGGCGGCACGCACGTAGCGCACGTCTGGGGTGTCGTATACCTGGGCAGCGTCGGTCAGCTCACCGAATGGGTCGGCAAATAACTGAAAGTGCTTTTTAGTGAGTGGATACAAAGGTTGTTTACGCAGTAACATATCGTTCTCCTTGGGTGATTCCGCGCTTCCTTTTTCGTTGTGGGGCGCATTGTCGTTGGTGGCAGGGTCAAACAGGGATGCCAGCGTTGGCGCGCTGGCACCTCTTTCCTGCAGCAGCCTGGTAATACGCTGCTGCAGCTCTTTCTTGTCACGGCTGGCTGGCCAGTGTCCGTGGTTACAGATAACGCTCATGGCGGAGCGGCCAATGCCTACATGGGCGGCCAGCTCTTGCCGGGTGATGTTTAACGCTTCAAGAGCGGCGTTCAGCTTCAGCATGCGCTGCCTCCTTTAATGGCTTTGCTATCGCTATTCCACTCCTGTGCAAGCTCACTGATGGCCGACTCTGGCACGCCATCGGGGAAACGGCGGGTGATTTCGGCATAGTGGGCTGGTGTCCATTCGGTCTGTTGTTTGAGCTGCAGAGCCGCTTCTGCATGGGTCAGCATGCGGTCTGCAATACGGCTGTCTTTTGTTGCTGGGTGTGCGACACCACGGCGCGGCAACACAGCAACGTCGGGCAAATTCTCCATGTGTTTGTATGGGTCGATACGGCCACCGAACGGTACGGTTTTGGCTTTGGCTGCCTGCTCCGCTTGTTCGTCGGTGTCTACCTCATAGATGCGGCGCTGAATGGCCTTGCGGTTGGTGTCCAGCTCGGTGTCAGCCATGGGTTTGAATTCGCGGCCAATGAGTGGCGCGTCGGCTTCAAAGCCGTGTTCGTCTTTCTCAACCTTCCGGATCGGCTGCAGCAGTTCCTGACCATCCACCCAGGTGGCGACATAGGCGGTATCCGGTTGCAGCGGATTGACGGTGATGGCCAGCTTTTCACCGATGCGAACACCGTGAATACCGGATACGTCGTACAGGTTGCCTTTAAACGACACGCGCAGATCGTCACGTACTTTCTTCTCTTCCGGTTCACGGGTTAGCAGTTCGCGGGCTAAATCCACATCGACAATACGCAGCTGGAACTGGGTGATTTCCATCCAGACATTCAGACGGGTTTTTCCGTGGCGGCTGTGCTTTTGTGTTGAGTTGTACCAGCGGCAGAACTGGCGGGCTTTTTCGTTAATCCAGTCGATATTCGGGACGTGAGCAAACTTAAAGCCGACCTCGAACTTGGTTTCGACAATGTTGTGGTGAACCTCGACCTGGCCGGTGGCGCGGGCGTTGCCCACCGAGTGAACAACCGGGTTAATGCTCAGGGCGCGCAGGAAGCGTTTAAAGGTTTTGGTCGCGGCTGAACCCGGATCGTAGTACAGATAAAAGGGTACGCCGTACAGGGCTTCGCCTTGTTTTTCGCGCATGGCTTCCAGCAGGCTTTCGCCCAGGTTGGCAATGCTTTCGCCACCGGCTACGTACCAGCAGAAAACAGCGCCGCTGGTGTGGTCGGTAATCACATAGCGCGTGAGGCGCTGGCGTTTGATTTTTTCAAAATTGCCGGGTTTATTTTTGTAGAACTCTCCGGGGGCCATGTCTTTCAGGCCGTCTTCCGGCACATAGAATAATGTGCTGATAGAGGCGTCGATTTCCCACACGTCATTCGGATGAGCGCTGCGCTGCTGACGGCTGGGTGCCGGGCGGCGCAGCTGATCAGGGTGCAGGCCGTACTGGCGCAAGGCTCTGGCAACCGCGTTCTCGGACAGTGGGAAAAACTCGCCGGAGGTTTCATCCACACGGCCCGCTGCGATCATGCCGTTAGCGCGCAACACCTCCAGCGCACCGCGCACGGTGGTCAGCTTTTTGTTGTTGGCGCGGTAGCCCTGCATCATGAACGCGCTGATGGTCTGGGCATCGGCCAATGACAACACCCTATTGCCAGCATCGGTGCGTTGCTTGCGGCCCTTTTTAAGGCCCAGCGCTTCCAGCTCGCGGTACAGTGTTGCCATAGAAACCCCCAGGCGATCAGCCAGGTCTTTTAGTATTGGTTGCTTTTGGCCATGACCGGCGGCTTCGGCAGCCCGCCAGGCATCGACCAGCATTTCAGCGGGCAGCGCCATATCAGGCCTCCGTGTCCCAACCTTCGGTATTAATCAGGGCAAACGCTTCGCGCAGTTCCTGTATTTCGCGTTCAATCTGATTTAACAGACCGACCAGAATGTCGTCCGAATTACCACCACCCAGTGCATGGTGATCGGATATCTGAGTCAGGCATTTGCGGTAGGTGGTACCCAGGGTCTCGGTGATTTGCTGTGTCAGCGTGGTGACTTCTGTCAGACTGTGATTCAGCAGCTCTTCGGGGGTGTTAAGGCGGGCGGCGCTGCCATCCAGTTTGGTGTGCAGCTGGTCTATTTCGCCGTTCTTTTTGGCCAGCAGTTTGTCTTTGGCTTCGTCCTTGGCTTTGGCGTCGCGCAGCTGTTTACGCAAGTCGGAACAACTCATGCGGTCGATTTCGTCCAGGGCGATACCGCGCACCGAACCGGCGTATTCCAGCTCTTTGATTTCTTCATCATCCAGAACCAGCATTTCAATCAGCTTGGTTTTACCGAGCTTCTGTAAATGCGCCGTTGACGGCGCATTTGCAAACTTCAGACTGACCTGCATGAACTTCTGAGCCATGCGCGGAGCG
>Ga0210039_1004051_pt1 | contig 10873 bp, 13 predicted proteins | sample CryGeyCG2114_250_3_FD_185460 | JGI IMG/M metagenome (GOLD analysis project Ga0210039, IMG submission 185460) | Groundwater microbial communities from aquifer - Crystal Geyser CG17_big_fil_post_rev_8/21/14_2.50 (SPAdes) (version 2) | ecosystem: Environmental > Aquatic > Deep subsurface >...
TTTGGAGCTGATAGTGTCTCAGTTGCAGTGATTGGCGCTCCGAGTTTAATTTCTCTTTCTACATACCAAAAGACTTTGAATTTAGGGAGTGCTGGATTTTCAATGCTCGCTCAGTGGGGTTCCAAACAGGATATGAGCGGAAGTTTGACCTATCAAGGAGAGTATGGATCCGGTTGGATCTCGAATCAGATCTATGTTAAATTTAGCAAAGATTTTTAAGCGCTTGAAAGTAGCGCTTTACCCTAAAACGGTAAAGCGCTTTTTATTACTCCAAACCCATGGCAGAAAAAATAGACTGCCCATTTACTCTTTCTGGACTATACCCAACGTGATTCAAGAATCGGTTTTAGGCTGATGTTAAACTTTCGAAATTTGTCGATCGCAAGTGAATTAATATTAGCAATATAGATTCACTTGTGATCGGCAAATTGCGTTTGTTTAACACAGCCTAAAATCCAATTTTTGAATTACGTTGGGTATAATTGAGGAATAAATAAATCTGCTTGGAATTTTTGAAGTAATCTGTTCTTTAATTGCTGATGGTGTGTTTTGCTCAGATACTACAATTACAGAAGCTGTTGCGTTTATTAGGCCATATACTCTGATCTCATTAGAGGGATTTGCTACAACTGCGATCTTGTGCCCGTCGACTGTAAATAGCTTTTGGCTAAACTCTGATGAGTTAAGAAGCTCCTCTATTTGGTTTTGTAGGGTTGGGGCAAGGATTGTTCGTGCCACATCGTTTGTCCTCTCCGCCTGTCCAAAAGGGGTTTTTACTTGCGCAGCTCTTCCACAAAGGGAGGAAAGGGCATATGCTACTCCCACTAATTAGAGGGAGAATAACAGAAAAATAGGAGGCCACTTTAAGAGCGCCAGAAACTGTTTTAGAGCAATTATTTGTTTTGTATGTGGAGAGGTCTTGAAATCCTGAAAAGTAACTTTTGCAAAGTTCTGAAACTGGATGAGTCATACTTTTTTCCTTGTTGGTTTATAAAAGTGTGAGCATCCTATTTTAGAAACGTGCTATTTCGCAACCTCATTTTCAAAAATATATCCGAGCCAATCTGCGCGCTCATATTCGCTAACCACTTTCCAGCCCCATTTTTTTGTTTCTGCAAGGTACTTTTCTTTTTCAGACTTTAAAATGCCAGAAATAATCCACAACTTAGCTAAGTGATTTAGACGCTTTGGGGCAAATTCTTTTTGTTCAGGAAAAATCATATTCATCAGAAAAATGTTTTGAGGAGATAGGGCTTCAGGAAGCTCTTTAGTGAAAACTCCCTTTAGGTTATTTAACTTTGCATTTTCTTTTGCATGTTCGATGGCGCCTATATCAATATCGATGCCGATTGCTGATGCTGCATCCAAAAGAAGAGCGGCAAGTGCTAAGATCCCGCTTCCCGTTCCAATATCGATTACCTGCTCACTTTTTACATGATTTTTCATCATTTCTAGCATTAGGTAAGTGGTCGGGTGAGAAAGATCTCCAAAGCCTGCTCCCGGATTGAGGAGAAGAGTTTTCTCTCCTACTGCGATATGAGCTTTTCCTTCTGTGAAATTTTCTGCAAAAAGGGACCACTGCTCATTCCAGTCGACTGCTGCCCTCTTTTTTTCAACTAAGATCGATTTATTAGGATTAAAGTCATTTGAAGAAAAGCCGCCGATAAGGATTTCACCTGTCGCATCGTCTTCAATTAAGAAGATGTGCTTAAGTCCGTGGCTTTCTAATTCTTCCTCAGCCTCGATTGGGGAGTGTCCTTCTAAAACTCTAAATGTAAAGGAATGGTTTTCCATGTAGGCTCCTATATGATATGGTATTTTAGAAGAAAGAGTGCGATTGCTGCCATTGTTAATTTTGGGGAATTATGAAATATTTTATTGCTTTATTGTTTTTTTGTTCGGCTCTTTTTGCACAAAGTGGATCGCCTGAGACATCTACAGGTGGAGCTTCTCCAGGGACGGCAACTCAGCCACAAGCCCCTGCAAAAATAGAAATTAAACCAACTGCACGCGATCATGAAATTAAAGGGCGATTAGAAGGGATTTTAAACGCTACAGGGTGGTTTGAGGGGACAAACATCCAGGTAAAAGAGGGCGTTGTATTTCTTAATGGAAAAACAAAAACAGATGAGTTTAAAAAGTGGGCAGGGAATTTAGCCAGAAATACGCAAGATGTATCTGCTGTTGTAAATAAAATTGAGCTCATTCAACCCTCTGTCTGGGACTTCGAACCTATCTTTATAGGGCTTAAGTCCCTTTGGTTTAATTTAATTGAACTTCTCCCTGCTGTATTTTTTGCCGCAATTATTTTTCTCCTTACCTGGCTATTTGTTAAGCTCGCTATTCATTTTTCTCGCAAAGTTTTAGAAAAGCGTCTGTCTAGCGCATTGTTATTAGATGTTGCATCTCGAGGCATCGGGTTTTGTGTATTGCTATTTGGCTTATACGTAATTTTTAAAGTAATGGGTCTTACTGCGATTGCACTTACAATCATCGGTGGAACAGGCGTTTTAGGTATTGTATTAGGGGTTGCATTTCGAGATATTACTGAAAATTTGCTAGCTAGTATTTTTTTAAGTATTCATCACCCGTTTAGAAACGGGGATCTTGTTGAAATTGCGGGGGTTCAGGGATATGTACAGCGCCTCACAATTCGCTCTACTGTCTTAATGGCATTAGATGGAATACATGTGCAAATACCGAATGCTACCGTCTATAAAAGTACTATCCATAACTATACGATCAATCCCAATCGGCAAGAGTCCTTTTCAATTGTGATTGGATACCAAGAAGATATTCCAAAGGTGCAAGAAATTGCTTTGGCAGTTTTAAAAGAGCATCCAATCGTACTAAAAGACCCAGAACCACTTGTCCTTGTTGATCATTTGGAAAATGCTACTGTTCATCTTTTGATCTACTTTTGGTTTAACGGGACAGAACATAGTGTGCTGAAGCTGAAATCGTCTGTGATCCGATTGGTTAAACGAGCCTTCCAACATGAACAAATTTCTATGCCTGGTGATCAGCATGAGATTTTAGTTTCAAAAGATATTTCTATAAGGATGTCAGAGTCAGAAAAGAAAAATAATCTGCCCCAACTACAAGTGCCAACTGAACCTGCTCTTATAGCAACTTCTGCAGAGGCTGGATTGCGTAATGAATCGGAGGATGTTCAGCAGCAAGCAAAAGAGTCCAGGGTTCCTGAAAAGGGGGAAGAGAATCTCTTAAAACCAAATCCCTCAGAAGAGCCATGAGCCCTCTTTTCTTGTAGACTCCGATATGATATAATTTCATGTTCTATGAGAAAATACCCAATTGCCACTGTTGTTAATTTCTGTACCAATGAAGCTCGCTTTATTAAGGCATGTCTTGAGCAAGCTCAAATTTTTTCTTCCCAGGTTATTGTTGCAGTTTGTGATCATTTTTTTGATGGTTCAGAGGAAAACCGCTCTCTTTTACAAGAAATATACGGAGCGTTTCCTAATTGTTTATTCATTGAGTACCCTTTTATCCCTCAGAAAATTCCGAAAAAAATTTGGAGATCTATTGATCCAGCCCATTTTTGGCATAGTTTATCAAGACTGCTTGCTTATCAACACTTAGATAACGATATTGAATCTGTTTTATTTTTAGATGCAGATGAAGTTCCCGATGGGAAAAGATTTAGCCAGTGGCTAAATGATAGCGACTATTTATACCATGCCAGTCTTAAGTTTTCTAACTACTGGTATTTTAGAGAGTCTTGCAATCAGGCGCTTTGCTTTGAGGACTCTATCGTGCTTGCTCAAAAAAAGATGCTTGAGTCTAGTGTATTGCTGAAAAAAGAAGAGAGGGATGCCATCTATGATCTTCTCCCCGCTCCCAAAAGACGCCATGTAATGGGTTCTGATGGAGCTCCAATGTTTCACCACTTTAGTTGGGTACGGACAGAGGATGAAATGTTAAAAAAGGTGAAATCTTGGGGACATAAGGGGGATCGGGAATGGGAGGAACTTGTTAAGGAAAGTTTTAAAACCCCTTTTTCTGGGAAAGATTTTGTTCATGGTTACTCTTATAAAAAAGTAAACCCTTTATTTGATATTCGCTTAGAGGGAGTGGAGTTTAAGGGTCTAGGGGCCCCTCGCCTGCGAAAAATCACAGAGGAAGAGGTCCTCAACGCAATTAAATTTAAAAAATTCTGGAACTTCCTTGATTTTTAGCATCCATTTTAGAGATGATAGATGGATCAACTTCGCACTGGTAGCTCAGTTGGATAGAGTACCTGGCTACGAACCAGGGGGTCAGAGGTTCAAGTCCTCTCCAGTGCAATTCATACTCGGTATCATATGATTATCTTTAAATTCCCCTTTGGCCCCTTGGGGACCAATGCGATCTTAATTGGCTGCAAAGAGACAAAAAAAAGTGCTGTGATAGACCCTTCCATGGGATCGGCAAATGCTATTTTGCAAAAAAATGAAGACAATCAGTTGAAAGTCGATAAAATTCTCTTAACGCACTCTCACTGGGACCACTTTGTTGACGCATGTGAAATTAAAGAAAGGACAAAGGCCCCTCTATACGTTCATAAATTGGATGCAAAAAATGTGGAGGAGCCAGGATCTGATCGCCTTCCCCTTATGGTTGATATTCGCCCTGTAACAGTTGATCATTTTTTGGAAGAAGGGGAGATCATTGAGGTGGGAAACTTAAAGCTAGAGGTGATCCATACACCAGGGCACTCACCCGGTGGAGTTTGCTTTTATTTAAAAGAGCAAAAACTACTGATTGCTGGCGATACTTTGTTTAAGGGAAGTATTGGAAGATTAGATCTACCTACAGGTGAGCCTGATAAAATGTGGGAAAGCTTAGTAAAACTTGCAAAACTACCCCCAGATACTCGTGTCATTGCTGGTCATGGTGATGATACAACAATTGGTCATGAACACTGGCTCAAGCGAGCTAAAGAAACTTTTGCGGAGGAATAATATGTCTCTTATTGGAAAAAAAGTACCCGACTTTAAAGTAAAAGCGGTAACTCAAGGAGTTACGGCTGATTTTAGTCTCTCAGATAATATGGGAAAATACACTGTGTTTTTCTTTTACCCACTCGATTTTACCTTTGTATGCCCAACTGAACTGCATGCATTCCAGGAAAAACTTCACGAGTTTAAGCAAAGAAATGCAGAAGTTGTTGGATGTTCGATAGACAGTCCCTTTACCCATGCAGCTTGGTTAAATACTCCCAAATCAAAAGGGGGAATTGAAGGTGTAAGCTATCCACTTGTCTCTGATATCAATAAGACTATTGCTAAGGCTTTTGATGTGCTAAAAGAAGATGACGGGATTGCGTACCGAGGCTTATTTCTCATCGATCGTACCGGCATTGTGCGTCACCAAGTTGTCAATGATCTCCCTATCGGTAGATCTGTAGATGAGGCCCTACGAGTCTTAGATGCCCTTATTTTCCACGAAGAAAACGGGGAAGTTTGCCCTGCTAACTGGAAAGCGGGCGAAAAATCTATGAAGGCAACTGATGAAGGGCTATTAGCATACTTTCAGTAATCACTTTTTACGCGCACTCCCTCTTGTTCTGAGGGGGAGGATTTTTTCTTGCATCTAAAATTTACTATCAAGTATATCTTGGCGCCCTTATTTATTTTGAACTAAAAGGAGTACGTATGTCAGTAGATATAATTGATTTAGAATCACCTGATCGTGATTATGGAGAGATGAGGGTCACTCAAGGTTCCTCTATTTCTGCTCAGGATAGTAGAGTGAGCTCTTTGCCCCTTTGTTTTGAAACAAGGCAAAATGGCTTTTTTTCTTTAAAAAACAGCAGTCATAAATTTAAACCCATGATGAGTCGAATTACAAATGTCTCAATTTCTTATGAGCATACAAGACCAGATGGGAGAGTTGATGGAGTAAAAATTGATATAGACCTTACTCCTGACACATCAGGAGATAGTGCTTCAACTGGTTGTAGTGATGATGGGCATGATATTGATCATAGTGACCGTAATACGGATGAGAGTTAATAATGTCTAAAATGAAGAAAAGGCTCTTTCTATTGTTGCTATCAGGAGGGGTCCTTGCTTCTACATTCTTTTTTCATAGCGCCTCTTGTATTAAGGTGCCTGTCGTTTTTAGGGGACCAGGATTTTGCCCTACCGTTAAAGGCAAAATTCAAGATCATGAGTACGCGTTCCTTGTTGATACCGGCGCTTATCAACGGTTTTACTTGATCAATAGTGCATTCAGTAAAGTTACGAGTAAGAAGCGGGTGAAGGATACTAAAATGCAAGATTTTAAAGGGAATGTGTACGAATGTCCCATTCATGAAGTTAAGGACTTGAATATTCACTCCATTGCGCTATCTAATGCAGAAATCGTAGAACAAGGATTGGATTTTGATGAGAATACTAATATTTGGCCCTCTATTCCGAAAAGTAAGAAAAGGTATTCACATGGGACTATTGGGTTAAAATTCTTTAAGGATTTTACAACTTTATTTGACTTTCAGAATTCATTAATTATTTTGGCTAAAAGCCAGGAAGAACTAGAAAAAAGTGGGTACTTTAACCCTAAAAAATTTATTTCTGTCCCTTTTTCTTTTGAAAAAGGGATTGTTACAATAAGTCTAGATACCGATTTTGGAGTTTGTAAACTTGTTTTAGATACAGGAGCATCATTTTGTACATTAAGGCGCTCGTATTTAGAGGCGGATAAGATAACTAATTCCCTATCAGGAAAATCAATCGCAAAAAATAGTAAATTAGTAATAGGAGATTGCGACTTTGGAAGTTGGAGTTTTGCTGTTACAGATTTTGCAGAAAAGCTGAATATTGATGGTGTTCTAGGGGTGGATTTTTTTCTAGAACATGCTGTCTATTTTGATTTTGGTAACCAGTTAGTCTACATTAAAAAACCAGGTAACTGGCTAACGACCCAATGGAGAAGAGGAAATTATTATATCAGACAATTTTTTTATAAAAGGGTTGTAGGGATGCCAAATGTGGAGAATTTATGATTAGTGAAGTTTTCGGATTTGAAGAGCTCTCTTTTGATAGGGATCATAATGGGGAGATCGAGGTTTTGTGGTGTGGAAGAAGTGTCAAGCTAGTAAATGCGAATGATAGTGTGGCAATTGCCATAACATGGAGGTTTTAAGAGGGGGAGGATTTTTTCTTGCATCTAAAATTTTGTACCCAGTATATCTTGGCGCCTTTAATTAATTTTAACCAACAGAGGTATGTATGTCAGTGGATGTAATTGATTCAGTAGGACTTGATCGGGAATATGCAGAAATGAGAGTAACTCAAGGTCCCTCTATTTCTTCTCAGGATAGTAGAGTGAGCTCTTTGCCCCTTTCTCCTGAAACGAGGCAAAATGGCTTTTTTTCTTTAAAAAACAGCAGTCACACATTTAGGCCTATGATGAGTCATGTTAAAGATATCTCTATTTCTTATGAACACACAAGCCCAGACGGAAGTAAAGATGGAGTAGATTTTACAGTAACATTTAAGGATCAAGATACAATAAATGGTGATAATACTATTCATGATATTGATCCTAGTGAATGTAATACGGATGAGAGTTAATAGTGTTTAAAATGAAGAAAATGATTTTTCTATTATTACTATTAGTGGTGGGCTTTGGTTCTACATTTTTTTTTCATAGAGACTCTTGTATTAAGTTACCTGTTATTTTTAAGGGTCCGAATTATTGCCCGAATGTAAAAGGTGAAATTCAAGATCATGAGTACTCGTTCCTTGTTGATACTGGCGCTTCTCAACGGTTTTACTTGATCAATAGTGCATTCAGTAAAGTTACGAGCAAGAAGTGGGTGAAGAATATCAAGGTATGTAATTTTAAAGGAAATGTGTACGAGTATCCCATTCATAAGGTTAAGGATTTGAGTATTCACTCAATTGCGCTACCTAATGCAGAAATCGTAGAACAAGGATTGGATTTTTATGAGAATATAAATGTTTGGCCCATTACTCATGGAAATAGGAAAAGATATGCCCATGGGATAATTGGGCTGAGGTTCTTTAAGGATTTTACAACTTTATTTGATTTTCAGAATTCATTAATTATTTTGGCTAAAAGCCAGGATGAGCTAGAAAAGAGTGGGTACTTTAATCCTAAAAAATTTATTGCTGTCCCTTTTGCACTAGAAAAAGAACTTGTTACAATAAGTCTAGATACAGATTTTGGAGTTTGTAAAGTTATTTTAGATACAGGAGCAACATACTGTACATTAAGGCGCTCGTACTTAGAGGCGGATAAGATAACTGAACTCTCACATGGAAGAGCAATCGCAAAAAATAGTAAATTAGTAATAGGAAACTGCGACTTTGGAAGCTGGAATTTTGCTGTCACTGATTTTGGTGAAGAGATGAATTTTGATGGCGCTCTAGGCGTAGATTTTTTTCTAGAACATGCTGTCTATTTTGATTTTAAGAACAAATTAGTCTACATCAAAAAACCAGGCAACTGGCTAACGACCCAATGGGGAAGAGGGAATTATTATATCAGACAATTTTTTTATAAAAGGGTTGTAGGGATGCCAAATGTGGAGAATTTATGATTAGTGAAGTTTTCGGATTTGAAGAGCTCTCTTTTGATAGGGATCATAATGGGGAGATTGAGGTTTTGTGGTGTGGAAGAAGTGTCAAGCTAGTAAATGCGAATGATAGTGTGGCGATTGCCATAACATGGAGGTTTTAAGAGAGACTTGACCTGCCACCCTAAATGCTCTATATGAAATTTATGGGAAAATTTCGTGTAGAATCTGATAGTATGGGGGAGGTTAAAGTCCCCGCTTCTGTATATTATGGCGCTCAAACAGAGCGATCTTTAGAGCACTTTTCTATTGGGCGTGACTCCATGCCCCCAGAACTGATCCAGGCTTTTGGTATTCTGAAAAAGGCTTGCGCTTTAGTCAATTGTGATCTTGGTAAGTTAGATAAGAAAAAAGCCAATCTCATTATTAAGGCAGCAGATGAGGTCATTGCCGGTAAACTTCACGACCATTTCCCCCTAAATATTTGGCAAACCGGCAGCGGCACGCAGACCAATATGAACGTCAATGAGGTCATTTCCAATCGGGCCATTGAGATGGCTAAGGGAAAACTGGGAAGTAAAGACCCTATTCACCCAAATGATCATGTTAACATGTCACAGTCCTCTAACGATACATTCCCAACGGCTATGCATATAGCTGCGGTAACCGAACTAAATCAACTGTTGGTAGGGATGACGAGTTTAAAGAAGTCTTTTGAAAAGAAAGAAAAGGAATTTACCGGCATTGTAAAAATCGGGAGAACCCATTTACAAGATGCCACACCCATTACCCTTTCTCAGGAATTTTCCGGTTACGTTTCTCTGATTGATCGAAATATAGACCGGATTAAACAAACGATGGATGGCCTCTATGACTTGGCAATAGGAGGAACAGCGGTTGGGACAGGTCTAAATGCTCCCCTTAAGTTTGGGGAGAAGGTGGCAAGGGAAATTGCAAAGCTAACAGGGGCCCCCTTTCGCTCTCACCCGAATAAGTTTGCAGCTCTGTCTGCACATGATGAGATTGTTTATGCAAGTGGCGCTTTAAAAACTACAGCCTGCGCCCTCATGAAAATTGCGAATGATATTCGCTGGCTTGGATCAGGCCCAAGATGTGGTCTTAGTGAACTGATTTTGCCTGCAAATGAGCCCGGGTCTTCGATCATGCCGGGAAAGGTAAATCCAACTCAACCTGAGGCTTTAACAATGGTAGCTGTTCAGGTACTGGGAAATGATACAGCTATTGGGATTGCGGGGTCTCAGGGAAATTTTGAGCTCAATGTATTTAAACCAGTTTTGATTTTTAATTTTTTGAATTCAGTTCTCCTCTTAAAAGACTCAATAGAGATGTTTGAAAAATATTGTGTTAGAGGGATCAAAGCCAATAAGAAAAAAATTCAAGAGTATTTGAAAAACTCCCTTATGCTCGTCACTGCGCTCAGTCCCAAAATCGGGTATGATAAGTGCGCTCACTTAGCCCATTTTGCCTACACAGAAGATCTATCTCTTAGAGAAGCTTGCATTAAACTTGGTTATTTATCGGGTAAAGAGTTTGATCAAATTGTGATCCCCGAAAAAATGACTTAGAAAGTGGTCAAAAAATCGTAGAGATCTTTCTGTGAGCTGATCAAAAAGCTGTTATGTTTATGGCAGAGTAGTTTTGTAGCAGATAGGATTTCAGGATCGCCTACACCCGGCATGCAGATCGCATTGACTCTCTTATCTTTCACTTGAGACTCAAGGTATTTCAGCCCGTTGAAATAATCAAACTTACTGAATCCTTCCTCAGGAACTCTAAAAAAAATAATCTCTCTATTATATAAAATCCCCTGAACCGCGTAGAATAACCCTTCGCTCTCAGGCGGGGGGTTACCTAGCAAATCAACTACCTGGGGCAGCTGCTGAAGAATGTACGGAAATTCGAATGCCCCTTTTTCCGCCTCACCAAACAAAACCATTACTTGTCGCATACCCTTTCCATAACGAGAAGAGGGTTTTTATGTCAAAATTCAAATCGGGCGCGGGTCCCAAGCTCCGCTTCAATCTCTAAAAGACGGTTGTATTTTGCAACCCTCTCTGAGCGGGAAAGAGATCCTGTTTTAATCTGACCAGATCCAAAGGCAACTGCTAGATCTGCGATAATGGTGTCTTCTGTCTCCCCTGAGCGGTGAGAAAAGACCGTTTTATAATTATTTTCCACAGCGAGCTTAATTGTATCCGCTGTCTCAGTAAGAGTTCCTATTTGATTCACTTTGATCAAAATAGAATTGGCAACTTTCTCATCAATTGCTTTTTGCAAAAACTTGGTGTTCGTTACAAAAATATC
>Ga0210039_1004060_pt1 | contig 10856 bp, 10 predicted proteins | sample CryGeyCG2114_250_3_FD_185460 | JGI IMG/M metagenome (GOLD analysis project Ga0210039, IMG submission 185460) | Groundwater microbial communities from aquifer - Crystal Geyser CG17_big_fil_post_rev_8/21/14_2.50 (SPAdes) (version 2) | ecosystem: Environmental > Aquatic > Deep subsurface >...
CATTAATGAATAAAATTGGTATTAATGAATCACATACATTAGTAAAAGATTGGTGTAAAGAACATACCGAATTTCCTTTCCCAAAATCATTAGATAAAGCAAAAGCTGATGGAGGTTGGAAAGTTTCGAGAATTGTTGCTAAAACTCATAACAATATTGCAGTTTTAACCATTAGAAGACCTCAAGTACTCAATGCATTAAATTTAAGTGTATTAACTAATTTGAAAGACGAAATTATCAAAGCAGAAAATGATTCAAACATTGCTGCTATTGTAATTACTGGATTTGGTACAAAAGCTTTTGTTTCTGGTGCTGATATTAATATGTTAGCTGCATTAAAAACTCCTGAAGAAGGTTACGATAATTCTCATACTTTCCAACAATTAATCAATACAATTGAAGACTGTAAAAAACCTACGGTTTGTGCATTAAATGGATTTGCTTTTGGTGGTGGAAACGAATTGGCAATAACATGTACAGCAAGAGTTGCCAAAAAAGGATTACCTGTAGTGGCTTGTCAGCCCGAAGCGAACTTAGGTTTTATTCCTGGTTCTGGAGGAACACAGCGTTTACCACGATTGGTTGGGGTTGATGTTGCTGCCGAAATACTTCATACAGCCCGACCAGTTTCTGGTAAAGAAGCTCTAGAAATAGGATTAATTGACAAAGAAATTGATGGCGATTTAGTTGAAGGAGCCGTTGAGTACGCTAAAAAATTAGCAAAAGGTGAAATTCAACCTCGAAAATTTTCGACCAACGGAACTCATGAAAACTTAGCTCCCAAAGAAATTAATATTGGTCATTTGAGTAAAAAAATTGACCACATCATGAACAAAGCGATTTACGATGGCATTAAACTTCCATTAAATGAAGCATTAGAGTTGGAATCAAAACTTTTTGGAGAATGTATTTTAACCGATGACATGAAAATTGGTTTAGATAATTTTTTAACCAACGGACCAAGAGCTAAAGCTGAATTTATACATAAATAGATTAAAGAAAGAAGTTATAAGATATAATGACTAATAACTAAGCCTAATGACTAATAATAAAATATAAAGCAATGAAAGGATTTCACGACAAGAAAAAAGGATTTGGTATAACCTACGACAACATTTACTTAGTGAACGGAGCAAGAACTCCATTCGGAAAATTGTGCGGAACATTAGGGAATGTCTCTCCAACTGATTTAGGAATTTATGCAACAAAAGGAGCATTAGAAAAATCAGGTATTAAAGGAGAAGATATCGACCAAGTGATGTATGCCAACATTGGTCAAAGTGCTGCCGATGCTTACTTTTTACCTCGACATGTTGCCTTATATTCGGGCATTCCAGAAACTGTTCCAGCAATTATGTTGCAACGTATTTGTGGTTCTGGTTTTGAAACTATTGTTTCAGGGGCTGAACAAATTAGTTTGGGAAAAGCTCAAGTTACCTTATGTGGTGGAACCGAAAACATGACGCTTTCTCCAACCGTTAGTTTTGGTAACAGAATGGGTTATGCTTTAGGAAAAATTGATTTTAAAGACATGCTTTGGGAAGCATTAAACGATACTTCTGCAGTTCCTATGGGATGTACTGCCGAAAATGTTGCGATAAAACATCACATCTCCAAAGAAGAAGCCAATATTTTTGCTAAACTTTCGGTGGATAGATATGGTGCCGCTCAAAAAAGAGGTTTTTTTGATGATGAAATTATAAAAATGAATTCTGAAACCTTCGAAATAGAAGGCTTAAATCCAAGAAAGGTTCGATTGCCTAAAAATGCAGTAAATTTTAATGTGGATGAAAATGTTCGTCCATCTAACCTAGAAGATATGGCCAAATTACCTTCTGTTTTTGCTCGTGATGGTGTTCAAACCGCTGCTAACTCAAGTGGAATTGTTGATGGAGCTTCTTCTGTGGTAGTTGCCAGTGGTGATTTTATTTCAACAAGGGGTTTAAACCCCTTGTCAAAAATCATAGCTTCTGCAACAAGTGCTATTGACCCAAGAGTGATGGGATTAGCTCCAGTTGCTGCAATTAATTTAGTATTAGAATTAGCAGGATTGAAACTTTCTGAAATTGGGTTAATTGAAATTAATGAAGCTTTTGCTGCTCAATTTATTGGTTGTGAAAAAGAATTAGGCTTAGATAGAAACATTTGTAATGTGAACGGTGGTGCTATTGCTTTAGGTCATCCGTTAGCAGCTACCGGAGGAAGATTGTCGTTAACTATTTCTAGAGAAATGAATATTCGTAAAGTAAAATACGGTATTGCTTCAGCTTGCATTGGTGGTGGACAAGCTACGGCTATTTTGTTTGAGAATTGTAATGTTTAAAATTAACCGTCATTGCGAACGAAATGCAATGGAGTGAAGCAATCTGCCTCATCGAAAGACAGATTGCTTCGTACCTCGCAATGACGTAAATAATAAAAAAGAAATGGGAAAAATGAAACAATGGCAAATGACAGCATTAAAGGAAGATTTTTCTTTGGTGGAATTAGATTTGCCAACAATAAAAGAAAACGAAGCCTTGGTAAAAGTGGCTGGTTGTGGTGTTTGTCATACCGATTTAAGCTTTTGGTACGATGGTGTTCGTACTAAAAAAGAAATGCCTTTAACCTTGGGTCATGAAATTAGCGGAACGGTATTGGAAGGTCCTGCTCATTTAAAAGGAAAAAATGTAATTATTCCAGCAGTTTTACCTTGTGGAAATTGCGAATTGTGCAACAAAGGTCGTAGCAACATGTGTCAAAATCAATTGATGCCAGGAAACGACTTTCATGGTGGTTTTGCTACTCATATTGTGGTCCCTTATCAATATTTGTGTCTTGTTCCAGATTCAATTCTTACCAAATACAAATTAGAAGAACTTGCAGTAATTGCAGATGCTATTTCTACTCCTTACCAAGTGGTAAAAAAATCAGAATTAGAAAAAGGTGATTTAGCGATATGTATTGGCGTTGGTGGAGTAGGTGTTTATGGTGCTTTAATTGCTAAAATATTTGGTGCTAAAGTATTGGCTATTGATATTAGTGATGAAAAATTAGCCAATGCAAAAAAGAATGGAATTGACGCTACGTTAAATTCTAAGGGACTTGATATTAAAGAAATAAAAGCCAAAGTAAAAGAAATTGCTAAAGAACTTGGAGCTCCAAAATACGGTTGGAAAATTTTTGAATTTTCGGGAACTACTCAAGGACAAGAATTGGCTTTTAATCTCATCACTTTTACTTCAACATTAAGTATTGTTGGATTTACCATGAATAAATTAGAAGTTCGCTTAAGTAATTTAATGGCATTCGATGCCAAACTAATTGGAACTTGGGGTTGCAAACCCGAATTATACCCCGAAGTGGTGGATTTAATTGCAACAGGAAAATTGAACATCAAAGATTTTGTTCAAACTTTTCCTTTATCTCAAATTAACGAAGTTTTTAAAAATACATTAAAACATAAATATGATAAACGCTCGGTGTTGGTATCAAATTAAGTAGAAAGTAGAAAGTTAAAAGTTTATAAAGTTGCCTTACAACTATGGACTTTTAACTTTACAAACTTCACAAACTTTTAACTCAAAAAATATGGAAAATCTAAAAAATCACAACATTGTAGAAGGATACACCTACACAGACATTATTTTCGAAAAAAGACCTTGCTTAAACTTTGACGGAACTCCTGTTAAAGGGCTTTTTAATGCTTGGATAATGCTCAACAATCCAAAACAGTATAATTCTTATACTACGAAAGCAGTAAAAGAAATTATTTTGGCTTTTGGCGAAGCATCAAACGATAGAAGTGTGGTGGCTGTTGTATTTACAGGTGTTGAAGACAAAGCATTTTGTACAGGAGGAAACACCAAAGAATATGCAGAATATTACTCAGGAAATCCTCAGGAATATTCGCAATATATGCGTTTGTTTAACGATATGGTTTCGGCTATTTTAAAATGCGAAAAACCTGTTGTTTGTCGGGTAAATGGAATGAGGGTAGGAGGAGGACAAGAAATTGGCATGGCAGCAGATTTTACTGTTGCATCAGATTTAGCACGTTTCAGTCAAGCTGGACCAAAACATGGAAGTGCTGCTATTGGTGGTGCAACCGATTTTTTACATCTTTATGTTGGTGTAGAACGAGCCATGATGTCGCTAACACTTTGCGAACCATGGACAGCCCATCAAGCACTAAACTTAGGAATGATTACAGATGTTGCCCCAGCACTTAAAGTGGATGGAAAATTCATCGTCAACCCATTGGTAAACATTAAAAAATATGCTGATGAATACGGCAGAATAATTTTTGGAGCAATGAAAACGGGTGAAGAGTTAGCCAAAGGAAAAGAATTAATGGCAAATGGCGAAGTAGATTTGTCGAAATTGGATGAAGCGGTAAATAAATTGATTGCTAAATTGTTACACACTTTCCCAAATTGTTTACACAAAACATTGACCGAAGTACGTAAGAAAAAATTAGAACATTGGGATAAAAATAAAGAAAGCAGTCGTGAATGGTTGGCTTTAAACATGATGACGGAAGCCAAAGCTGGATTTAAAGCATTTAACGATGGTCCTAAAAACGATAGAGAGGTTGATTTTATTAAACTTCGTCAGTTGTTAGCCGAAGGTAAAGAGTGGAATGATGAAATGCACAGAGCAATTTCTCCACAGTATAAAAGCACAAATGCATAATAATACGTCATTGCGTTTCCACTGTCATTGCGAGTGGAGTGCAACGGCACAAAGCAATCTGCCCTATCGAAGGACAGATTGCTTCGTGCCTCGCAATGACGATACAGAAGTATAATTATAATATAAATTAAATTTTAACTTTCTCACCTTTTGGGAGACAAAAGAAAATAAAATGGAAAAAATTAAATTAACATACACCCATAACAATACTATTGCTAACATTGTTTTAGACGATGGGAAAGGCAATGTATTGGACAATGTAATGATGTTGGAATTGTTGGATTGTTTTAAAACTTTTAAAACCAATCCGAATTTAAAACTCATTACTTTTCAAGGCGAAGGCAAACACTTTTCTTTTGGAGCAAGTGTTCCCGAACACACCAAAGAATTGGCTGAGATGATGATTAAAACCTTCCATCAACTCTTTTTTGGAATCATGGATTTAGGTATTCCTACCATGGCAAAAATCTCTGGGCAATGTTTAGGTGGCGGAATGGAATTAGCTATTGTATGTAACTTTTTGTTTGCCGATAAATCTGCAAAATTAGGTCAGCCCGAAATTATTTTAGGCGTATTTCCACCACCTGCATCAGTTATTTTACCCGAAAAAATTGGTTTAGCAAGAGCCGAAGAATTGTTGTTGACAGGAAAAACCATTGATGCCGAAGAAGGCCTAAAAATAGGTTTGTTAAATTATGTATTTGAAAACAAAGATGATTTGAACACCGAAGTTGACACTTGGATAGCAAAAAACATAGTTCCAAAAAGTGCTTCTTCTTTAAAATATGGAGTAAAAGCCGCCAGAGCTAAGTTTAACCACATTTTAGGTAATTTTTTACCACAATTGGAATACATGTATGTTAAACAACTCATGGAAACCAAAGATGCCAACGAAGGCATCAACTCCTTTTTAGAAAAAAGAACTCCTGTTTGGGAAAATTGTTAGTTGTAAAATTTCTCGTATTTTAGCAAAAATATAAAGTAACTATGTGTGCTGTTGCAGATGGTCGCTTGTTAACCATAATCTAAAATATTAAGAATGGAAGGCTTACAAAAATATAATCAACGTTTATTAGCAGCTATTGGTACACTTATCGTTTTAGGTTTGCTAATAATTATTATCATTGGACTTTTTGAATTTATTAGCGACCAAGTAAGAAGAAAAAGCTATCCTAAAAACCATGAAGGAATTGTAATAGACCAAAATCAAGTTATCGATACTAATTCATTTTCATTTTCACAAGAAATAAGTATTCTTACTCCATATCAATTGGATTCAACCAAACCTGTATTTATTGTTCCTATCGGACAAAAAGACCAAACTACAAAAAGAATCCAGCTTATAAAAGCTGGAATGGGATTTAGTTCTTATGAATCTATTAATGACTATTACTATTCAAGTTTTAGTGGTTTATACAACAATTTTGTTCTAATTGATTACAAACGTAATATTCGTATCCCAATATTTAAATCAAAAATTGCTTTAACAGAATGGGCGTATATGAAAATTGACACAACCCAATTAATTCTTTTCAAAGGAACAGACAAAGATATAAATGGTGATGGCAGATTAAATGATGAAGATTTCCAGAGTCTTTTTGTTTTTAATATTGCAACTTTGGAAACTAAAGAGTTAAGTTTTAAAAACCAAACCGTTAGAGAATTCGAACCCTTAAACAAGACCAGTAAAATTTATGTTCGCACAGGAAAAGATATTAATAATGACAATGTATTTAAAAATTACCAAGAACCAACTGATTTATATTTTTATGATGTTTCTACAGGAGAGAGTGAAACATTAGTGCCTGAAGATGTAAAAAGAGCTATTCAAAATATATTGAATAAATAACTATAGCTACATGGTGAAATAAAATATGCGAGTGCTTGCTGTGTTGGTTATCAAAACTTTTTTTTGTTTAGCCTCTCCTGTCCATTGTTTAAAGCGAAGGCATGAATGGGGTAGGATCAAAATTCTTCCCTTGCCAAATGTTCTTTTCTGCCATTCGTTTTTCAATTTTGGCTACAATTTCGAAATTTTTCAATCCATTCCATTTTGGGGCAATAAGTAAGTGGGGTGGCGATTCGCTAATAAAACGTTCAATAATAATATCGGGTCGGAGCAAAACAACAAAATCGCAAATAAATTCAATATAATCATCCAATTCAAAAAGATTAAACAAACTTGGTTCTGTTTTGAGTTGCTGAGCCATCATGGTATGTTTTACTACTTGCAATTGATGTATTTTTAGGGTGTTGATGGGCAATTTTGAAATCTCAACAGCATGGTTGAGCATTTCTTCTCTACTCTCACCTGGTAAGCCAATAATTAAATGAGCTCCTAAATGCAAGCCTTTGTTTTTGGTTAATTCGTAAGCTGCAATGGTTTCTTCAAAGGTATGGCAACGGTTAATAAAATCGAGTGTTCGGTTGATGGTGCTTTCTACACCAAACTCCAAAGCAATGTAATGTTTGGTTGCCAAATCGGATAAAAAAGTTATCAATTCGGCATTGATACAATCGGGTCGAGTGCCAATAACCAAACCAATAATTTTTGGGTGATTAATGGCTTCTAAATACAATTCTTTAACCAACTCAATATCAGCATACGTATTGGTATAAGCCTGAAAATAAGCTAAATATTGCCCAGTTTGATATTTCTTAGAAAAGAAACCAATGCCCTCATCCAATTGTTGGGTAATGCTTTTACTTGGTTTGCAATAATAAGGATTAAACGTGTTATTGTTGCAGTAGGTACAACCACCAACTCCTTTTGTTCCATCTCTGTTTGGGCAGGTAAAACCAGTATCTAACGAAATTTTTTGTACACGTTCGCCAAATTTATTTTTGATAAACGTAGAGTAATCGTTGTAAGGTTTGGAAGATATGATAGATTTCACGGTTGTTGAATAAGCTTATATTTTCTTAACAAACTCCGATTTTAGAGCCATAGCACCAAAACCATCAACTTTGCAATCGATGTTGTGGTCTCCTTCAACCAATCGAATGTTTTTTACTTTTGTTCCTACTTTTATTGATTTCGGAAATCCCTTAACTGGTAAATCTTTAATTATGGATACATCATCACCATCTTTTAAAATGTTGCCATTGGCATCTTTTACTACCAACGCATATTCAGCAGCTAATTCTTCTGGGCTCCATTCAAAACTGCACTCAGGACAAGCATACAAATTATTGTTGGTTGGATAACCGTAAGGTGATTTACATTGAGGGCATGGGGTTATTTCTTCTTGCATTTTTATAAATTTAAAAATACAAAGTTAATGAAATGATTTAGGAATTCAATCCCAATCCAACAATCGTTGTTGACCTTCTAATTTTTGAATATCTGTAACATCTTGCGACATTTCGATAACTCCTCGATATTTTTTTTCATTATCTCTCATGGCAAAATATCGAATGTGAATCATTCTTCCTTTAAAGTTAATCCAAAATTCGGCAACATCTTTAGTTCCAGCTTTAAACTCTTCAACAATTCGCAAAACCATGTGAACGCTTTTTGGAGGGTGACAAAATTTTACTTCTCGTCCAATAATTCCTTTGCTACGAGGAAAAACTCTATCATCACCACGATTGTAAAAAATTACTTTATCGTTTTCATCAACGTATGTAATATCAACTGGTAAAAATTTAAGCAATAAATTAACTTGTTCGGGAGTCATGTATCCCTCATCGTAATGAAACGTATTTTCCAGCGAAAAAGACAATTTACGTTCCTTGGTATCTTGACTTGGGTGGATGTATTCTTCTTGCTCGATAGGAGGGAAGGGAGAGGGTTTTTCTTTCAACATCCAGCCAATTTCTTCATCGCCTTGGTAAAATTCTTTCCAATCCTCTTCGGTTAATAATTGCATAGCATTGGGGAATAGATGCGTGTCCTCGATACCCATTAAACGCTCAATACCATCTAACAAAAATGGTAGGTTTAGTTTAATTTTTTCTATGTCTTTTTCTTCGTTTTGTTTGTTGATTAAACGAATTATTTCTCGTAAATTATCGTGAAACGACCACATTCCTTGACTTGGACCATCCCAACCGTGTTTTTCTAAATAGGGAAACAGCTGGTTTTCTTTTCGTGCAAATCGTTTTTCGATGGTCGATAATTCATTAAAGATGTTAAAGTATTTTTGAAAATCTTCAGCAGGGTCTATTGTTCGAAGTTCTTTTATTAAATGTTGTATTAATTCAGCTTCTTCGAAATATACTTTTATAGGATGACCTTTTGGTAATTCTGCAACTACAGGTAAAAAGGTAAATTGATTTATCATTATAAAGAATTGATTAATTTTTCAAAGTCTATTTTTCTACTTTCGCCAAGTTCCATATCAATGTCTTTAAATTTAAAATAGATATTTTCCAACTGATTTTCGTCCATCAAATTTTGAGCTAACACAAACAGTTCTTCATTTTCGGCTGCAATGTGGTCGAGCAAATCGTTGATATATCTTTTTAATATTTTGTAAGATTGGACATAATCTTTTTCGTTAATTGCTTCAATAATTTCTGCAGCATATTCTCTAAAACCTTCGTGATGTTCCATAAATTCATCAATAATTTCTTGCAGTACAAAATCAGGATGGTCTTTTATTGCAGGAAATAATACTTCTTCTTCTTTTCGATGATGATAGCCATCGGCATATTCTCTAAAAAATTCAACTAATTTTTTTACTTTATCAGCATATTCCTCAGGATTATTTTCCCAAGTGTTTTCCAAATTTTCAATTATTTTTTCTGCTCTTACGATAACTTCATGTTCATCGTACATTACTTTTATGGGGTTGTTTTCCATTTTTATTTATGTTTTAATTCACCACAAATTTAGGAATATAAATAATAAAGGATAAAAAAGTCTTTTATTATTTTTTAAGTTAATTTCTCAAAACTTCTCTTCAAATAAACACTTATCATTTCTCTGCGATATTTTCTCGAATACATATCGTTATCCACAGCACGAGCTGCTTTTATAGCTTTTTTAATCAATAGGTCTTTGTCGTCTTCTATTTTTCCTTCAATTACAACAGGTTTTGGGTCAACGCCCGAAAGAGCAATTTTTAGTTTTCCGTTTTTATCTACAACTACTGCTGATGTTAATGAAGTAAACTCTAAACTTTCTCGTTCTCTGAGTTTGAAAAAGGCTGTTTTAAAACCTCTGTTGAGTGGTAATAAAATAGCGGTTATAATAGCTGTTTCCGATAAATTTCGAGGTTTTACACCATCGCCAGTGTAGATACTTTCTAACGGTTGTTGGTGCGTTCCTTTTTCGTCAACGTATTCAATTTCTGCATCCATGGCAATTAAAGCAGGAGCTGTATCAGAAACCAATTCAGAGAAACAAGCATTTTTTCCACCAGTGGCAATACAAATGTCTCCATCGCATTTTAAACAATAACCAATAGACTCTCTCCACCATTCCGATTGATTATAAAATAAACAACGGTTTTCGCACAACACATTTCCACCAATGGTAGCTGTTTTTCTAATTAATGGAGAACCTACCGAAAGAGCTGCTTCAATTAACATTGGAAATTCAGTTTTTAAGTCGGAATTAAATTTTAATTCTTCCAAAATTTCTAATGCACCAATTCGTAAAAAATCGCCTTGTTTGGTAATACCTTTTAATGTTTCAATTTTGGTGATGTCGATTAAACAACTAGCAGTTTCGTTTCCTTGAAATCGGTTCACCATTACATCGGTTCCTCCAGCCAAATATTTAAAGTTTCCTTTGTTGGCAATCGCTTGTTCAATGGCTTCTTGAACCGTTGTTGCGAGGATGTATTTTTTTTCAATAACCATAACTATTTTTTTTATTTACCATAGAGACAGGGAGTACACAGAGGTTTTTGTTTTTGTTTTTTTCTCTGTGAACTCTGTGACTCTGTGGTTTTTAAATTTTTTCTAATTGTTTACTTTTTTTCATCTCTTTTAAAACCTCTTCCGAATTAATGGGCAACGATGTTACTCGAACACCTACTGCATCATAAATTGCATTGGCTATTGCAGGAATTACTGGATGTATTGCTCCTTCACCACATTCTTTAGCACCAAAAGGTCCTTCGGGGTCGATGGTTTCAATAATGTTGGTATGAATAGGCGGAGTATCTTTGCTCGTTGGAATTTTATAATCTACCAAGTTACTGTTTACCAATAAACCGTTGTGGTATTTA
>Ga0210039_1004061_pt1 | contig 10854 bp, 11 predicted proteins | sample CryGeyCG2114_250_3_FD_185460 | JGI IMG/M metagenome (GOLD analysis project Ga0210039, IMG submission 185460) | Groundwater microbial communities from aquifer - Crystal Geyser CG17_big_fil_post_rev_8/21/14_2.50 (SPAdes) (version 2) | ecosystem: Environmental > Aquatic > Deep subsurface >...
GAAATAGATTGAAATAGATTGAAATAGATTGAAATAGATTGAAATAGATTGAAATAGATTGAAATAGATTGAAATAGATTGAAATAGATTGAAATAGATTGAAATAGATTGAAATAGATTGAATAGATTGAAATAGATTGAAATAGATTGAAATAAATTGTTGTCATTCTGAGTGATTAGCGAAGAACTTAGCGAAGCGATCTCACGAACACATTGAAAATAAAATTAAAATGTGAGTAATCTCTTCTTAAAATACACCTTAATAAAAGAATAAATTAAAATAACTTGAAATAAATAGAAATAGATTGAAACAAATAGAAATAGATAGAAATAAATAGAAATACATTGTAAATTCGTATATTCGTAAAATTCGTATTTCGTAAAGAACAATAAACATAGAACAATGAAATAAATAGAAATAAAAAACAGAAATTGATTGTAAAACAATGAACAGTGAACAGTAAACAGTGAACAGTAAACAGTAAACAGTAAACAATGAACAGTAAACAGTGAACAGTAAACAGTAAACATAGAACAATTCTTAAATCATAAATCCTAAATCCTTAATCCTTAATCCTAATGATTTCTTTATCGGTAGTAATAATAACATTTAACGAAGAAAAAAATATTTTACGTTGCATTAACTCTGTTAAAAATTTTGCTGACGAAATAGTTGTTGTTGATTCATACTCTACCGATAGCACTAAAGATATTTGTTTGCAACATAGTGTAAAATTTATACAACATAAATTTGAAGGTTATATCGAACAAAAAAACTTTGCTATACTACAGGCAATCTCAAATTATATTTTAGCTATTGATGCTGACGAAGCTCTTTCGCCAGAACTCGAAAAGTCAATAATAGAAGTAAAAAATAACTGGAATTTTGACGGTTATTATTTTAATCGTATAACAAATTACTGTGGTAAGTGGATTAAGCATTGTGGCTGGTATCCCGATAAAAAATTAAGATTATTTGTTCGCTCAAAAGGTATGTGGGCAGGCAATAATCCTCACGACCGTTTTGAAATGCATGAAGGAACAACTACTTCATTTTTAAAAGGTGATTTGTTACATTATTCTTATTATTCAATATTTCAGCATATTGAACAGTCGATTAAGTTTTCTGAGATTGCAGCCAAAGCCGATTATAATAATGGCAGAAAAGTAAGTTTTATTGGCTTAATTTTCAAACCAAGTTGGAAGTTTATACGCAATTATTTTTTAAAAGTCGGATTCCTTGATGGATATTATGGATTTGTTATTTGTAAAATATCTGCAAATGCTTCGTTTTTAAAGTATTTAAAGATTAGGGAATTAAAGAAAAAATCTTTTAAATAGATGACATTGTTAACAATGTATAGATTTCATTTTTTTTGTCATGTTGAGTGATTAGCGAAACATCTATTCTTCATAATGAACATAGATTCTTCACTTTGTTCAGAATTACATAAAACTATAGTTGGTTACCAATACCAAAGGGATTATAGAGAAATGGCAAAATTTGTAAAAGTTGTTGAATGAAATTTTAGGGTAAAATAGTATATTTGCAATATTATATATAATAAAAATATGAGCAGAATTAAAATAAAAAATTTCGGTCCAATTAAAGAAGGTTATCAGAAAAATGATGGATGGATGGATGTAAAGAAGATTACCGTTTTTATTGGGAATCAGGCAAGCGGGAAAAGCAGTGTTGCCAAGTTAATCTCAACATTAAGATGGATAGAAAAATCTCTATTTAGGGGAGATGTTAATAAAAGCGAATTGAAAAGAAAATCTAAATTTCAAAATTATTATTGTGGATATCAAAATATTAAAAACTATTTTCTGCCTGACACTGAAATTGAGTTTGAAGGTGATGCTTATAAATTTCAATACAAGTATAGTCGATTGGATATATTAGAAAATAAAAAGGAATATTTAGTTCCTAAAATTATGTACGTGCCATCTGAAAGAAATTTTGTCAGTGTCGTTTCTCAACCCGAAAAACTTAAATATTTGCCAAAACCACTTTATACTTTTTTAGATGAATTTGAAAGGTCAAAACAAGAGTTGTCATCCTCCATAAAACTTCCAATTAATAATCTGGAATTTAAATATGAAAAGAAAAAAGGAATATCAAAAGTTGTTGGTAAAGATTATGAAATAAACCTTTCAGAAGCTTCGAGTGGGCTTCAATCTTCAATTCCACTTTTCATAGTTTCAAAGAATTTAGCAGAAGGAATTAATAAGGAGGATGATAATACACAAAGCAAAATAAGTCTTGAAACTATGATGAAATATAGAGCTCGTTTTGAAAAAATACTCATGAATAAAAAAATCACAGAAGAATTAATAAATTCTGCATTTAAAGTCGTTTCATCTATTATAAAAAATTCTTGTTTTATCAATATTGTTGAGGAACCTGAGCAAAACTTATATCCAAGTTCTCAAAGGCACATCTTAAATAGTTTATTAGGTTTTGCCAACATAAATGTCGGAAATAAGTTAATAATGACAACTCATAGTCCTTATATTATCAACTATTTGAGCATTGCTATTCAAGCAGGCATTTTGAAAACTAAAATTAAAACAAAAAATTTGCTTGAAAAATTAAATGACGTTGTGCCTGTTAAATCTACTATCGAATCATCTGATATAGTATTTTATCAGTTTGACGACAATGGCTCTATCACAAAATTGCCTGATTATGAAGGAATACCTTCTGATAAAAACTACTTAAATAAATCTTTGGCAGAAGGTAACCAATTATTTGATTCACTTTTAGAAATAGAACAGGAATTATGAGCGTTAATTCTATGAGGAAAAAGTGTCAGGAAATTCCTCGAACTGACAATATTTTCGGTTTATGTGATGACCAAAACGGAACAAAAGCTTATTCAAATACAAGTAGTCCTAAAAAGTGGATTGCAAGCGTAAAGAATGATAACAAAATAGAAATAACTTTTACAGCTATTGATAACTGCATTATAATTTTTAAAAAGCACACCAAATATAAAGAGAGTACTTGCGATGGAATGATAACCTTTTCAGATAGTGTATATTTAGTTGAGTTAAAGAAGCAAAAAACCGGAGGATGGATATCTGATGCTCTTGGACAATTGGAAAATACAATGAAATTATTTCAAACCAATCCAGTTATAACACAGTGCAAATACAAAAAAGCATTTGCTTGTAATAAAAAACATCCAGGTTTTCATACCATAGACAATGAAAAAAATAAGTGGTTTTTCAGAAATTATGGTTTTAGAATCGACATACAGGATGAAATAATTATTAAATAATACAAGACTTCAATACATATAGTTTAGTACATTGCATTATTTATAAACCTTCAAGCGTGAATAAAACTCTATAAATAGTAATATTGTAACTTCAGTTATAAAAAATTAAATTAATTTCGCCCTCAAAATAGTTTAAACCTAATGTTTGTACTTTTAAAAAAAGAGATAGGAAGTTTTTTTTCATCTATTACAGGGTACATTGTTATTATCGTTTTTTTGTTGCTCAACAGCATGTTTATGTGGATATTTCCGGGTGAGTTTAACATTATGGATAACGGATATGCAAACCTAGATACTCTTTTTGTTATTTCGCCATGGGTGTTTCTTTTTTTGGTTCCTGCCGTAACAATGCGTTTATTTAGCGACGAAAAAAAAAGTGGAACCATCGAACTATTACTAACTCGTCCTTTATCAGATTTTACAATAGTTTTTGCTAAATTTTTAACAGGTTTATTTTTAGTCCTATTCTCGCTACTACCAACAATAATATATTATATATCAGTTTATTATTTAGGAAATCCTGTTGGTAATCTCGATTCTGGTGGGATACTTGGTTCATATATTGGGTTGTTTTTCCTTGCTGCAATTTATGTTTCAATTGGTTTATTAGCTTCGTCATTTACCGAAAATCAAATAGTAGCTTTTATCATTTCTATGATTATGTGCTTTGTTTTTTATTTTGGTTTCGACTCAATTTCAATGTTACCTTTTGTTAAAAATTTCGATTCACTTATATTAAATATTGGAATTAACGAACATTACAGGTCAATAAGCAGAGGAGTGGTTGATTCAAGAGATATTGTGTATTTTGTTAGCATTATTGCAATATTTTTATTTTTTTCTAAAACTGTTTTAACTAGCAGAAAATGGAAATAAATTCAAAAAAACAAAATAGAAAATCTTTTAAGAAAAAAACAATTGTTGATTTGACAATGATTGTTGCTATATTCATATTTCTAAATTATATTTCTTCATATTTTTTCTTTCGAGTTGATTTAACCACCGAAAACCGTTACACAATTGCTCCAGAAACAAAAAAACTTCTTAAAGATTTAAAAGATATTGTTTATGTAAAAGTTTATTTAGATGGCGAACTGCCTGCGGGTTTTAAACGTTTACAAAGTGGAATTAAGGAAATGTTAGACGAATTTAGAGTTTATGGAGGCGAAAATATTCAATATGAATTAATTAACCCTTCCGAAAATACAAATAAAAAAGAACGAAACGATTTTTACCGCCAATTATATCAAAAAGGTCTAAACCCAACAAATCTTCAGGAAAAAGATGATGAAGGAACTCAATCGCAAAAAATTATTTTTCCGGGTGCATTAGTTTCATATAAAAATGTTGAAGCACCTGTTGATTTTTTAACTGCAAGTGTTAATCAAAGTCCCGAACAAAACCTAAATGGTTCTATCGAAGAAATTGAGTACCAATTAGTTTCGGCTATACTTAAATTAAAAAAAGAATTCAATCAGAAAATTGCCTTTATATATGGACATGGCGAACTCGAAAGTCCTGATGTTGAAGACATTTCTAATACATTATCAGATTATTATACTGTTGAAAGAATAAAAATAAATGGTAAACTAAATAGTTTAAGCGAACGTATCGAAGATTCGATTGGTGTTAGAGCTCACAATAAATACGATTTAATTGTTATTGCAAAACCCGACTCAATGTTTACTGAACAAGACAAATTTATTATTGACCAACATATCATGTTAGGTGGCAAAGTGTTATGGCTTATTGATGCAACTACCGCCGAAATAGACAGTTTAGCTTATTCAAGCAGTATTTTAGCAACAATAAAAGCAACAAATATTAATGACCAACTATTTCATTATGGTGTAAGAGTTAATCCCAATTTAATTCAGGACATACAATGTGCGTTAATTCCTGTAAACACAGCTATTGCAGGAACACAGCCAAAATTTTCGCCTGAGCCATGGGTTTATTTTCCATTGCTTCAGCCATTATTTTCGCATCCTATTGGGCGTAATGTTAACCTTGTAAAAGCTCAGTTTGCAAGCAGTATTGATTTCGTTGGTGAAGCTCAAAATATCACTAAAACTGTACTTCTTGCTACATCTCAATATTCCAGAAAAGTAAATGCTCCCGTTAGAATTGGGCTTGAGTTAATTCGCGAAAAACGTGTACCTGAAAATTTTGGAAAATCTAATTTACCTGTTGCTGTTTTGCTTGAAGGTAAATTTTCGAGCGTTTTTAAAAACCGACTTACACCCGAAATATCTGATAGTCCACAAATATCTTTTAAACCGGAAGGCATTTCTACTAAAATGGTTGTAATAAGCGATGGTGATTTAATTCGTAACAATGTACAAAAACTTGGTTTTAAATCTAATGCTCAGCCATTAGGGTTTGACAGATATACTGGGGAAACATTTGGAAATAAAGATTTTTTACTTAATGTAATTAACTATATGTTAGATAACACCGGCTTTATGAGTTTGCGTTCACGTGAAATAAAATTACGATTATTAGATAAATCTAAAATAGAAAATAGTAAAGCTTTCTGGCAAATTACAAACACATTGTTACCAATTGTTTTTATCATTGCTTTAGGAACATTAATTACAATATATAGAAAACGTAAATACACTAATAACACATGAAACAAACATGACTAAAAAAGATTGAAAAGATTGAGAAAACAAGGTTGGGAAGACAAGATTGATAGGATTGAGAAGACAAGATTGAAAAGATTGATAAGAAAGATAGGGAAAAGATTGAGAAAACAAGGTTGGGAAGACAAGATTGATAGGATTGAGAAGACAAGATTGAAAAGATTGATAAGAAAGATAGGGAAAAGATTGAGAAAACAAGGTTGGGAAGACAAGATTGAGAAGACAAGATTGAGAAAAACCAGTGAACAATGAACAATAATAACAATGGTCACACAATTGTCAAACAATGGTCATACAATAGCAATAAAAACAACTGAATGACAAAGTATGACTACTGAATGACAAAGTATGACTACTGAATGACAAAGTATGACTACTGAATGACAAAGTATGACTACTGAATGACAATGTATGACTATATTAACAATGAACTTTTTTAAACTCTAAACCAATAAATATAAACACATGAAACATCCTCGACTATTTAAAGACACACAAGGGAATGATTATATTTAAGGTTGAGGTTAAGGGATAAGATTGAGAAAATAAGATTGAAAAGAAAGATTGAAAGGATTGAAAAAACAAGATTGAATAGATTGAGAAGACAAGATTGAAGAACGTCTTCATCAATCCTATCAATCTTCTTCAATCTACATCAATCTGAAAAATATAATAAATTGAGGAACAGTAAACTAAAAAAAATAAACACATGAAAAGAAAAGTAATCTTGGTAGTATTTTTTATAATGTTAGCATCATCTGCTATTATATTCTTAACCAACAAAAACGGAACAATAAAAAAAGAACTTCGTGACTTTGCAGTAAAAGACACTTCGGCAATAACAAAAATATTTTTAGCCGATAAAACTAATAATTCAGTTACATTAACCCGCGATAAAAATCAATGGAAAATTAATAACAAATATTACGCACGTCCCGATGCTATAAATATTTTACTTCAAACAATTGCAACTGTTCATGTTAAATCGCCTGTTTCAAAACCTGCATTAAAAAATGTAATAAAACGACTAGCTACAAAATCAATAAAAATTGAAATATATAAAGGTATTAAACTTTTAAAAGTATATTATGTTGGCGAGGCAACTCCCGACCAGTCAGGAACATATATGGTATTAGAGAATTCTTCGGTGCCTTTTGTTACGCAAATACCCGGGTTTACAGGTTATTTAACTGTAAGATATTTTACCGACGAAACTTTATGGCGCGATAATTCTGTGTTTTTATATTCATATCAAGACATATCTTCTGTTTTAGTATATATGCAAGACAATACTGCTCAATCGTTTACTGCTTTTAATGACGGTAATAATAAATTTAGATTGCAAGATTTTAATAAAAAAGAAGTAGCTGGTTTTAATGTACTTACAGTTAAAGAATATATTGCTTTGTTTAAAAAAGTAAAATGTGAAGCATATCTTGATGAGTTTTTTCCAAAAAAACGATTAGATTCATTATTAAACACAAAGCCATTCGCCTTAATATCAGTTACTAACAGAAAAGGAAATATAAATTCAATAAAATTATATCGCCGACCAAATACCGGCGAAGTATATGGCGGTGATGGTAAATTACTCCCATATAATCCCGATGCTATGTATGGAGTACTTCAAGATAATAAAGTTGTATCGCTCCAGTATTTTGTGTTTGACCCTTTAATGAAAGATATTTCATATTTTTTAAATAAATAACCTTTTTAATTAGTGTCTGCAAAAAAATTTATTATTTACTGTAAATGAGGAAATAAGTATGTATATTTGTATAATAAAATGCAAGAAATTATAAGTACAACAACAAAAAAACGTGCATTTAGTCCTAAAATATATATAGAGGGGATTCTAAAAATTAGATTTTTCGAGGCGGACGAGATTTTAAAACCGCAGTTTACTGTTGTAAATGAGGATTTTAAAATTGAAGTCCAACAAAGAAAAAGCAATTTTTAGAAGTCCCGTATATCAAAAAGGTATATGGTATAAAGGTATAAGGTGGGCTGTAGAATATACCCCTAAACATTATACCCTTTTTCCTTTTAATTAATAAATCCATTTAAGTAGTTTTTCAGCAAACCATAATTAAAATGATAATAGTTAAACACCTTATCTTCAATAACTTAATAACCATTAACTTGTTTTTAATATTGCTCGGTTGTAATCAAGTTCAATCTGATTTACAAAATTTAAAATCTAAAAGCAATGATTCTACCAAAACCATAAACGAAATAATAAATAAAGATTCATTATTGATTTCTTTTTCAAAAAACATATTACAAGATTTAAAAGAAAAAAACATTGAAAAATTAATTAACAACGTACATAATAGTTTAGGATTAAGATTTTCACCTTACATAAATGTTGATACAATTAATGGTCAAAAAATAATAAAAGAAAACATTTCAGAACTATACAAATCAAATAAAATAATTACTTGGGGAATATTTGATGGTTCGGGCGAACCCATAAATAAAACATTTAAAGAATATATTAACAAATTTGTTTATGATAAAGATTTTTTGAATGCCGAACAAATTTCAGTTAATAAATTTATAAGCCAAGGTAATTTAAAAAACAATGTTCAGAATGTTTTTCCAAATTGCGATTTTGTGGAATTTTATTATAGCAGTTTCGATAAAAAATATGAAGGCGTGGACTGGGAATCGCTAATATTAGTTTTTAAAACAGAAAACAATAAACCTTTTTTAGTTGCAATAATTCACTCACAATGGACAATTTAATACAATTATGCAAAAAATTTCAATAAAAGATAAACTATTTGTAACAATACAAATAATATTGCTAATTGCTTATTTAATTCCTATAAAACTAATAAATTTTGAACTAAACTTTTATTTTAAATATTTTTGTTTAGCAGTTGTTGTTTTTGCATTTATTGAAATGTTAATTGCTTTATTTCAATTAAATAAAAGCCTTACCGAATTTCCAACACCTAAAGAAAATGGAATTTTAATAACAAATGGAGTTTACAAATATATTCGGCATCCAATTTATACGGGAATTATAATTTCAACTTTATTTTTTGGAATTTATAATACAAACAGTTGGGAAATATTAATTAGCATGTTGTTATTTATATTATTTTATTTCAAATCGAACTACGAAGAATTAATGTTAGAAAAACATTATACAAATTATAAAGAATATAAAAAGAAAACTTATAAGTTTTTTCCATTAATATTATAACATTTCTCAAAAATAACTCCCGCTGTCATCCGATAGTTGCCGTATCAAGTAGCCCATTCAATGTCTCTACTGTTCCATTCACTTTCTTTGTTCATACCCGTCTGACCGCTCCAAGCGGTCTGACATGCTTTACAAAATATTACTTGCTAATTCGGCCAAATAACTTCTTTCGCCACGAATTAAATTAACATGTGCAAACAATTCCTGACCTTTCATTTTATCTGTTAAATAAGTTAACCCATTTGATTTACTATCCAAGTATGGCGAATCAATTTGCTCAACGTCTCCTGTAAAAATCATTTTAGTCCCCTCACCTGCTCTTGTAATTATTGTTTTAACTTCGTGCGGAGTAAGGTTTTGTGCTTCATCAATTATAAAAAAAACATTTGACAAACTACGCCCGCGAATAAATGCAAGAGGTGTTATAACAAGGGTATCGTCTTTTAAATATTCATCAATCTTTTTATATTCAGCCGATTCGGGTTTAAACTTATGTTTAATTACACCTAAATTATCAAATAAAGGTTGCATATATGGACCAATTTTATCGTTTACATCGCCTGGCAAATAGCCCAAATCGCGATTGGCAAGTGGAACAATAGGGCGAGCCAATAAAATTTGTGCATATTGTTTACGAGAATGAAGTGCAGCAGCAAGTGCAAGCAAAGTTTTACCTGTTCCTGCTCTGCCAGTTAATGCAACAAGCTGCACAGTAGGGCGGAAAAGGGCATCTAAAGCAAAAGTTTGTTCAGCATTTCGTGGTTCAATTGAATATGCACGGGTTTTTTCGACTCTGTTAACCATTTTAGTAAAAGGGTCGTAATGTGCTAATACACTTAATTTTGTATTCTTTAAAATAAAATATTGATGTGCAACAGGTTGTGTTTTAAATTTGAATTCATTTACATCAACACCCATTGGTTCTTCATATAATTTTGAAATTAAAGCAGTATCAAAACCTTCAATAGTTGGAATAACATCATTAACCTGATCGAGATTTTGCACTTTATCCGATTCGTAATCCTGAGCTTCGATGCCAAGCGATTTGGCTTTCATGCGTAAGTTAATGTCCTTTGTTATAAGAATTACGATTCTGTTAGAATTATTATTGCAAATATAGTCGGCTATAGCAAGGATTCTATGGTCGGGAGTTTTTTCGGGAAACGATTCGGCAAGTTTTTTTGAATATTCTTTGCCCGTTTCAACAAAAAGTTTTCCAAGATTTTTTCCAAGCGAAACGCCTTTTTTAAACATCTGCTTACCAGATAATTTGTCGAGTTCGCGGGAAAACTCACGGGCATTGTAACTTATTAAATCGCTTCCCTTTTTAAGTTTATCTAACTCCTCAAGCACAACAATAGGTACAATAACATCATTTTCCTGAAACTTGTATATGCATCTGAAATCATGCAAAACAACATTTGTATCAACAATAAAAATCTTTTTTTCTTTTGCCATTTTATTTTATTTTAAATGTTTGTTTGATAATATTTTTTCTCCAGCATTATATGAAGAAAATTGGTTCTTATAATTCCATTTGTTTTTTTGTTACCATAATATCGTACCTACGGCACTTTGTATTATACATTTTTTGTATTACCATAATATCGTGCCTACGGCATTTTGTTATTATTTATTTCTGTTGTCATTATAATATTACTAACTCACCTTACGCAAGAATAATTAATTTTGTTAAATTGTTATA